>Ga0335070_10008139_pt1 | contig 12301 bp, 12 predicted proteins | sample Lox_Sample_13_FD_206722 | JGI IMG/M metagenome (GOLD analysis project Ga0335070, IMG submission 206722) | Soil microbial communities from Loxahatchee National Wildlife Refuge, Florida, United States - Lox_Sample_1.3 | ecosystem: Environmental > Terrestrial > Soil > Wetlands | place: USA...
GGGGACGGATGCTCGTCCGTCCCTCGCTGGTTAGAACGCCAGCAGGATTCGCAGGTCCCGCAAGTTGTTCCCGGTCGGTCCCGTTTCAATCGTATCGCCGAGCGCGCTGAACAGCGGATAGGCATCGAACTTTGCCAAAGCCGCGCGCACGTCAAAGCCGCGCGATCGGGCACGTTCCAGCGTCGAGCCATCGACGACCGCCCCGGCCGCAGGACTATTTCCATCCACTCCGTCGGTTCCCGCGCTCAGCACCGTGATGCTTTCGCCAGCGATTTTTGCGGCGCAAGCCAGTGCGAACTGCTGGTTGCGTCCACCTGTGCCTGCATTCGTGACTTTGACCGTCACTTCTCCGCTAGAAATCAGACAGACTGGAGAGAACTGCTGGCGTAACTCCCGCGCGCGATTCAGCAGATAATCCGCGGCCCGCTCGTAGTCCCAATCGTCGCAGGAATTGTCGACGTGAACCAGGAATCCGGCGCGCTCGGCTGCAACGCTGGCTTCATCCACGGCAGTCTGGTTCGAGAGGATGTTCCAGAAGCGCGCGCGCACAAAGGCTGGATCATCGGACTTCGGCGTTTCCTCCAGTGCATGGCGCTCGAACAGTTCGCGCGTCGATGGCGGAAATTGCGTGAGCAAGTCGTACTTCTCCGCGATGCGGTAACAGTCTTCCACGCTCGTGGAATCAGGCATCGTGGGTCCGGACGCAAGCGCATCGGGCGTATTGTCGGGAACATCGGAAACCAGAAGCGAAACTTGCTGCGCGGGAAAAGCGGCTTGCGCGAGTCGTCCGCCTTTCACCGCTGACAAGTGCTTGCGCACCGCGTTCATGTCGGCGATCGGAGCTCCCGAGTGCACCAACGCTCGATAGGTTGCGACTAGGTCATCGAGTGTGATGTCGTCGTCGATGGGCTTCTCAACGATCGATGATCCTCCTCCGCTGAGCAAGAAGATCACCAGCGAAGATGCGTTTTGCGCCTGCAGTGTGGTCAGCATGGCGCTGGCGGCGCGAAGAGAGTCCGCGTTGGGAGTTGGATGACCTCCGCGAAAATAGCGGAAGCCGCGAACCTGCGATTGCGGCTCAACCGAACTCGCGACGATTCCTTCCAGCGAAGCTCCTACGCGTTCACTCAGCGCCTCGACCATGGTATGTCCAGCTTTGCCGATCGAAATGACCTGCACGCGAGAGTAGGACTGCAGATCGAACAAGTCTTCGCGGATGCGCAACACTCCGCGCTCGCAATCAAGATGGTGCTGGAAAGCTCTGGCGATGGACGCTTCCGCCAGCGCCTTGTCGAAGATGGCGCGCGCGGATTCGCGCATCTGGTTAAATTGAGTTTCGCTGGCGGCGTCGGACATGCGGAAGGAATTATAAAGAGCTTTCGGCTGTCAGCTCCCAGCTTTCAGCTTGGACCTAACCACCCGCGTATTCTTTCACCCAGGCTTCGATGGCTTCACGGAGTTCGCGCAGGCGGCCTTCGAAAAAGTGATCGGCACCTTCGACGATGACCAGCTTCTTCGGTTCTGGGACAGATGCGGCTAAGGCTTCCAGCTTGGCTCTCGGGCCAAACTGGTCCCGCGCTCCGCTGATGAATAGCTTGGACTTGGTGCAATCGTGCAGGAAGTCGAAAGTATAGACACGCGGTTCTTCTGAATCAGCTGCAACGGGAGCGACGGGCGTTCCTACGCCGATGAGCGCGCTGACCCGCGGATCGGCATAACTGGCGCGCAATCCGACGGCGGAGCCAAAGGAAAATCCGGCAAAGATGATCGGCAGATGATATTCCGAAACAAGCCAATCGAGCGCGGTGCGAACGTCGTCGACTTCACCCTTGCCGTGATCGTGTTCTCCCTGGCTAAGTCCGGTGCCGCGGAAGTTGAAGCGCAGAACCGGAAACCCAAAGCTATGCAACGCCTTCATGGTATGGAAAACGACCTTGTTATGCATGGTTCCACCGAAGAGTGGATGCGGGTGGCAGACAACCGCCGCATGTGTGGGATGCTCAGATCCAGCGTTGAGCAGGGCTTCCAGGTGTCCCGCAGGACCGTCGAGGAAGAGCGATCGGATGGTTGCGTTCGAATGCTGCACATTTCAGATTACATGTTGGAATGCAGAAGTGAGAAGGCAGAATACGGAACACGAAGTCAGAATTCAGAAGGCAGAAGAAGTAAAACCTTGTGCGGGCCGAATGGCGGCATGGTTCGAATTCGCCTCTGACCTTACTTCTGCATTCTTACTTCGCACTTCTGCCTTCTCACTCTTCGCTTCTCCCTTCCTGCTATTCTGCTTGCCATGGATGCCGTGACACTGACACGAGAACTGGTGGACATTGAGTCCATCACCGGAAATGAAGCTGCAGTGGGAAACTGCCTCTTCGGCGAGCTTTCCCGCATGGGATATCAGACGCGAAAGATGCCGGTGGAAGCCGATCGCTTCAACGTTTACGCGACTTCCTACGATCAACCGGATCCAGCGATCGTATTCTCGACACATATGGATACGGTTCCACCGTTCATTCCTTCGTCGGAAGATGCGACGCGGATTTATGGCCGAGGATCGTGCGATGCGAAGGGGATCATTGCCGCGCAGATTGCCGCGGCGGAAAAGCTGAAGCAACAAGGCATCTACGTTGGATTACTTTTCGTGGTCGGTGAAGAACGCGACAGTCTGGGCGCAAAAGTTGCCAACGATCATGCGCCTCCGAGTTGCCGCTTTCTGGTAAATGGCGAACCGACGGAGAACCGAATCGCGCTTGCGTCCAAGGGAACGCTGCGTGCCGAAGTGACGGCACGCGGAAAGATGGCGCACTCGGCCTATCCGGAACTGGGCGAGTCGGCCATCGACAAGCTGATTCCCGCGCTGACGAAATTGCGCGCCATGCCGTTGCCAACAGACCCGGAAGTTGGGCCTTGCACGCTGAACATCGGGTTGATCGAAGGCGGTCGCGCGCCAAATGTCATTCCGGATTACGCACATGCGGACTTGCTCTTCCGCCTGGTCGGATCGTCGGAGCAGTTGCGGCGCGATGTAGTTGCAACCGCGGGCAACGATGTCGAAGTTACGTTCCCCCTGGAACTTCCCTTCCTCAAGCTGCGCAAGGTCGATGGCATTGCGACCATGATTGCAGCTTTCACGACTGATATTCCGAAGCTGACGAAGTGGGGCGAACCGCTGCTGATTGGTCCGGGATCGATTCACGTTGCACACACGGAAGGCGAGTACATCGAGAAGCAGCAACTGCACGAGGCCATCGATTTGTACTGCCAGATTGCGCAGGGCTTGCAGGGATAGTTCTTGGCAATGCTATAGCCGCGGGGTGCGTCTGCAGGGCAGGCGGGTCAGATGTCCTTAGACGGACTTTTTTCTTTTCTATTTTGCAAAAACTTTGAAACGTTTTTCAGTCTTCTTCACCATTCTGTAGAACATCGTTTAGAACGCACTCCCGGTCCGTGGCGTTCCGCGATGAATCCCCCCGCAGAAGCCGGTTCAGCGTCAAAGCTTCAAGCTTGAACGCAGAAACCGAACGCATCAACCCTTCACCCTTCGTCTTTCCCTGATTTTCCCCACGGCCGAACCTCGAAAGGAAATTGTGAATCCCCGTGTTTCGATCACAGGCCTGCTGGTGGTGTGGCTGGCGGTGTGGCGCATCACGCATTTGTTGTGGGGCGAAGACGGTCCCGGAGATATTTTCGTGCGCCTGCGCAAGCTCGCCGGGCAAGGCTTTTTCGGAAGCCTGCTCGATTGCTTTTACTGCCTGAGCTTGTGGATCGCGATCCCCTTCGCGTGGTGGCTCGGAGCGGCGTGGTGGGAGCGGGTGGTGTTGTGGTTCGCGATCTCCGGCGGAGCGATTTTGCCGGAACGCGTGACGGCGGAAAAACCGCCTGCAGCGCCAGCGGCGAAGTGGACAGCAACGGCGGCAGAGACCCCGCCAGACAAGAGTTCGGAGGACCAGTCCAATGCCATGTTGCGGTAATCGTCGAGCGGCGTATCACTCAGTGCCAGCGGTGCCTGGCGGAAACACGGCAGGGAGCTTTCGTGGGCTGGCTTCCACGGAATTCGAATACACCGGCCACGGCCAACTCACGGTCACAGGCCCCGTGACCGGCGTGGTGTACCGCTTTCAGGCGCATGGACAGCGCCTGCTAGTTCACGGATCGGATGTAGCGTCGGTGCGGGCGGTTCCGCAACTCAGGGCTTTGCGGTAGCCATGACCAGGCAACGACCATCCGGTCCTCACGATTTCCCCTCACAGCTTGTCGATTGAAGGAGAGTATCCATGAGTACGTTGACGATTCCCATTGATGTATCGCAGATCTCCGAAAAGGAACGTGGACGACAGAAAGTGAAGGTCGCCGTTCGTGAAGGAGAAAAGATCAAATCCAAAACAATTTCGGTCGATTCGAACAAGGCGCAGGTCAAGCTCGAAGTCGATCACAGAAAGAGCCTGGAGATTGCCATCGGACCCGGTAACGCGAGTGACGAGGACATTTTCAAACTGCGGACGCTGACGGCCAGCGTTTCGCCACAGCAGTGGGGAAAAGAAGGGTTGACCCTGACGCCGATCGTCATCACACCGGTGTATTGGTGGTGGTGGTGGATCTGGTGCCGCGAGTTCACGATTACGGGCCAGGTAGTATGCGCCGACGGTAGTCCTGTCCCGGGCGCGGACGTGACGGCGTATGACGTGGACTTCTGGTGGTGGTGGTCATCGATTACGCAGGTGGGCAACGCCGTGACCGATGCCAACGGAAACTTCACGCTCACATTCCGCTGGTGCTGCGGATGGTGGCCATGGTGGTGGTGGGAGTTGCGGTACTGGAGGCTCGATCCGCTATTGGTCGATAAGATCTATCCGGTACTGAAGCTGCATCCGGAGTTGGAGGTCCGGGCACCCAGCCCGACGCCGACGCTGGACCTGGTATCGCTGAAGCCTCAGGTTGTCCGAGGTGGGGCGCTGAGCAAGCCGAGTTTCCCGGCATCGCAGGCCGTGACGCCGGAACTGATCTCGCAGTCGCGGGAAAAGCTGGTAGCGGCTCTACCCTACATTCCGGAGTTCGAACGCCTGCGGATCTGGCCTTGGATCTGCTGGTTCCCGTGGTTCGATTGCGATCCCGACATTATTTTCAAGGTGACGCAGAACTGCGGCGGGGCCCAGCCCAACGTGATCGTGGACGAGAACATCTTCCAGACGCGGTGGGATATCCCGACCAACCTGAACGTTACGCTCACGGCGAATTCAACGGCATGCTGCATTCCAAACGGGGGCGGACAGCCGGAAGGAGACTGCTTCCTGATGACCGAGGTCTGCCAAATTCCTCTCAATGAAATTGGAGGAAACGGCGTAGCTGGTCCGGTGGGCTTCGCGTATCCGAACGATCGCGATCGTCCGTTTGCGGAGAACATCACGCTATACGGGCAGTTCGGGACGACGGCGCAGGCGGACTACTACAAGGTGCAGTCTTCACCCCACGGAGCAGCCTCGTGGAGTGATGTGCCGGTATCGGCAGTGCAGACCTTTTCGCGCCTGTACTTCGATGCGACCCTGCCTTGGCCGAATAACTGGGTATGGGCTCCGTTTGCGCCGGTGGGAGGGATTTACGAAAGCCGGGAGCACTACGAGAGCACACATCCGGGACCCGCATGGGGAACGCCTGCGGGCCGGTCATGGATTGGGGACCCCGATGAACTGGCGCTGATCCAGACCAGCGGGTATTTTGCGGATGGAGCGTACGACTTCCAGATCGTGACGTACAAAGCTGCCGGGGGAGGCGGGCCGGACCTGACGACGGCGACAGTGCTGCCGGCCTGCGGGGAAGGTCCGAACAACGGGCAGGCAGTCATCTTCCTGGATAATCGCGTGGCCAGTTTCCCGCCGGATACGGTACATGTCAATACAACGGAACCGGACTGCGGGATCACGTCGGTGAGCATCGGAGGGACGGGCGTGGCGCCATGCGGAGCGCAACAACTGCAGCCGGGACAATCGTTGGACATTGTGTTCTACGTCACCGATCCGGACCAGCATCTCGACGACTACAGCCTGGTCGTGAAATATGGGCTGAGCAACGAGAAGAACCTGCTGAGCACGGCAGATGTGGGCACCTTGACCTTGTCGGCTGGAGCGGGAGTGTCGGTGGGACCGGGCTATTCGAATGCGGTCACGCCGTCCATTACCCCGCCAGAGTCGGCGGTACGGCCGAACTGGGGCGGAGGCACCATCACGCTGCATATCGACGATGCGTCGAAGGTGTTCCCGATGACCTGTTGCTACCTGATCGAACTCACGGCGTGGAAGAGAAACATCGTGAATTGCTCAGGAGACCTGACGTATTACAACCAGGCGAACTACTCGTTCACAGTGACGGTGTAGAGCGCTGGTTTTTGGGACCGCCCTCTTGACGAGAGGGCGGTCTTTTTTGCAGTTGACCAGGGTCATGGTAGCACGTATAATCGTGCTGCACGTGTTCTCGTGCTATTTCATGAAGACGAACATAACCCTCAAGCTCGATAGCGGATTGCTTAAGGAAGCCAAAATTTTGGCGGCCCAGGACGGTACTTCAATTAGTGCGATGTTGGCCAAAAGCCTGGAACAAATCGTCCGCGAACGCAAGACCTATGACCGCGCGAGAAGGCGTGCACTCGCTCGTTTGAATGAAGGGATGGCTTTGCACTGGAAGCGGCCTGGTTCCCGCGACGAACTCCACGAGCGTTGACGATGGCGGACAAGTTCTTTGTCGACACCAACATCCTCATCTATGCGCACGATCAAACAACTGGAATCAAACATGATCGTGCCCGCAAACTTTTAGAACAACTATGGGACAGCGGACAGGGCGTACTGAGCACGCAGATCCTACAGGAGTTGTGCATCAACCTGCGGCGCAAGGTTGCACGTCCTCTCCCGATCGACGATATCCGGCGTCTCTTGGAGGACTACTTAACTTGGGAGATTGTGGTAAATACGCCTAACTCAGTGTTGCAGGCACTCGATCTGGAAGCACGCTACAAAATCAGCTTTTGGGATGCCCTTGTGTTGCAGGCAGCAGAGACGGCTGGCGTCTCTATTCTCTATTCCGAAGACCTGGCTACGGGTCAGCAGTACGGAACATTTCGCGTCGAGAATCCATTGCTCCGGTAGCCGCATCCGGCCTTGGTCTTGAATACATCCGTTAGACTCAAGGAATGACATCCGGCACTCTGAATTCCCTCTCCCGCGCCTCCTCCGCATACTTGCGTTCTGCCATGCACCAACCCATTCAGTGGCAGGAGTGGGGGCCGGAGGCGTTCGCCACCGCGCAGCGCGAGAACAAACCGATGCTGTTGGATATCGGGGCGGTGTGGTGTCACTGGTGTCATGTGATGGATCGGGAGTCGTATGACGATCCGGAAATCGCGAAGATCGTGAATGAACATTTCATTGCGGTGAAGGTGGACCGCGACGAGCGCCCGGACATCGACAGCCGGTATCAGGCCGCTGTGCAGGCGGTCAGCGGGCAAGGTGGATGGCCGTTGACGGCGTTCCTCACTCCGGATGGGAAGCCGTTTTATGGCGGGACGTACTTTCCGCCCAACGACGGCTATGGGCGTCCGAGTTTCCGGCGCGTATTGTTGAGCATCGCGGCCGCCTACAAGGACAAGCATGGCGACGTGGTAGAACAGGCAGGGATGGTGGAGTCGGCGATTGCGCAGTCGGAATCGTTTGTCGGGAAGAGCGGGCGGGTTTCACGGAGTGTGATTGATGCGATCGAGACTGCGGCGCAGCGTATGTACGATCCGCAGCATGGGGGGTTTGGGCAAGCGCCGAAATTTCCGCATCCGTCGGCGCTGGATTTGCTGATTGAGAGGTATGCCAGCGGAGCTTCGCTCCGCCGGACACCCGAGGGCGGCCGTCCCCACACGAGCCTTACCGATCGCGTCAGCCAGCTTCGAGGACTCATCGTTACCACCCTGGAGCATATGGCTCGAGGCGGCGTGTACGACCAGCTGGCGGGAGGATTCCATCGGTATTCGGTGGATGAGCGGTGGGTGGTGCCACACTTCGAGAAGATGTGCTACGACAACTCGGAATTGCTGAAGAATTATGTGCATGCGTACCAGGCGACCGGCGAAGAGCTTTTTGCCGACGTGGCGCGCGACATCATTCGCTGGATGGATGAGTGGCTAAGTGATCGCAAGCGGGGCGGGTTTTATGCGTCGCAGGATGCCGACATCAACATGGACGATGATGGCGACTACTTCACCTGGACGCTGGAAGAAACGCGCGCCGTGTTGAGCCAGGAAGAAGCGCAGGTGGCTGCGCTGCACTATGACATCAACGAAATTGGGGAGATGCATCACAATCCCGCAAAGAATGTGTTGTACGTGCGCGCTTCAGTGGAGGAGATTGGAATGCGGCTGAACTTGGATGTGGCGCGGGTGCGCGAACTGCTGGAGTCGGCGAAGGAGAAGATGTATGCGGCTCGGCTGCAGCGTCCGACGCCGTATGTGGACAAGACGGTGTATGTGGGATGGAACAGCCTGTGCGTGTCGGCGTATCTGGAAGCGGCGAAGGTGCTGGGGCTGGCGGAGGCAAAGAAGTTCGCTCTACGGTCTCTGGATCGCGTGTTGAGTGAGTCTTGGAAAAATCCAAAATCAACGGCCACGGAGTTGAGTACCCGTCCCACACTTTTGCATGTGGTCGCTTATTCGGATCCTCAGGCGGAGCATCGGGAAGTGGCCGGACTTCTCGATGACTATTCATTTACCGCGCTGGCTTGCCTGGATGCATACGAGGCGACTTCGGATTTGACCTACTTCAAGTCTGCGCGAGCGATTGCGGACGAGATGATTGCGCGCTTCTACGATGCGACCTCGGGAGGATTCTTTGATAGCGAACCGGGAGCCAGTTTGGGGGTTTTGGCGACGCCGCGCAAGCCGTTGCAGGATTCGCCGACGCCGGCCGGAAATCCGATGGCCGCGATTGCGTTGATGCGATTGCATCACTACACAGGCGAGGCGAGGTATAGCGACAAGGCGGAAGAGACGCTGGAGACGTTTGCGGGGATCGCGGAGCAGTTTGGGATCTTCGCAGCGACCTACGGCATTGCGGTGCTGCATTTCCTGGAGAGTCCGGTGCAGGTGGTGGTGATTGGAGATGGTGAGCGCGCGGAGGAGTTGCATGCGGCCGCGGTTGAGTCTTTCGCATTCACTAAAACTGTTCTAAGGCTGACTCGGAACGAGGTGGTCGCGGAGAACCTTCCGCCAGTGTTGGCGGAAACCGTTCCACATCTTCCGGGATTGCAGGACGCAGAGGCGTTTGCGGTCGTGTGTTCGGGGAGCACGTGCCAGGCGCCGGTGCACGATGCGAAGTCACTCATTGCGCAGTTGGAAATGACGGCAGCCGCTTAAAGATTACCGCAAAGGGCGAAGAAAACAACGCGAAGGACGCGAAGAGAAGCGCACAGGCTAGCGCGAAACACATCCTCAAAAAGAATGGGCTGGCGAGGTTAGTATGAGTCCTCGTCCAGCCCGAAAATAGCGAGCCCGAAGGGTTCGGCCCAAGTGACGACTAGGTTACTTTAGTGACCTTGATGTTACCGTCTGCCTCGGTTTTACTGAGGAGGCAGGTTGTTAGAGCAGTTTGGTTGTTTGGGTGGGCACAGTAGAATCGGGCCTCCGTCCGGGGCGGCAACCTTTGGGACGGCGGCGAGAACATATGTGCCCACTAGACCTACGATCAGGACAGCTGCCCTGACAGCACGTTTCATGGGTTCGTCTCCTAGATCCGCATAAGAGATTCCCTGGGGGGAAGCTTAGTGCGGACCCGAATTATACGGTACACGTCAAGTCCCGTCTGCAAATATTTTCACCCCCGTTCGTTTTGCCCAATTCTCCCCCTACCTGAAGATTCCTCGAGAGGCAACTTCTCTCTCATTTTCATAGTTTTACGCTGTATAAATAAAGCCCCGTGCGAGGACGCTATTGTCTGCAGAACCGCAGCTGGGGAATACGAAAGGAATTTACAGAATCCGAACAACCGCGGAAACACCTAGAGCGAAGACTGTAGAAGAGGCTTGGAGACAGACCCTAGAATCGTCCAAAAGTTGACGACGTGGGCGGAATGTTCCAGGAAGACTCGCTGACTGCTCTTTTTTCGCGGAGGACCGGGATGTCGGGCTGGGTGCGAGAGAGCGCCCGATCGACCATGCCCTCGAACATGGGGATCAGGGAGTCCGCCGCGCCGGGATGATGAATATCGGACAGCGTTTGCTCCCAGCGTTGCGTGCGCAGCAGAGTTGCGGTATCGTCCCGGGCCGTCGCTTTGGCGGCGCAATAGCTCAACCACGCAATCAGGCTAATGTTGTAGGCCGTCATGTTAATAATGCTCACCCAGGGATTGCCCAGATGCTTCCCTACCCATGAGGCCACCAAGGCCAGTTCGACGATAGCAAAACTGCCGAAGCCGAGGGCGATGCCGAAGCTGTGCTGCCGGCGCGTGACGCCGAGGTAATGAGCGAAGAACAGCAGGAACAGAATCATTCCGACCTGGATCATACGCACACAGCGTTGCGCGGTAATGATGGCCTGCATGAGCGGACCAAAGTCGGTGGTGTTGGCAGAAACCGCAACCACCCCCGCGACCAGAAGCATGACCAGTCCGGCCCATTTGAATAGCACGGTACCCAAATCGCGAAGAGTGTGAAAGGGCTTAAAAACGTCGACAAAGACTTCGTGAATGACACCAAAGCCGAAAGCGACGCTGATGCCGGTGCATCCCCAGAAAATGTAGAAACAGGCATACGAAGCGCGGGCGTAGGCCGGATAAGCGACGGCGAAGGTAATGATCTGCGTCAGAATGTAGGCAAAGAAGAAGCGGAATTTGCGTTGCAAGCCGCGCCAGATCATGACCGCGGCAATGGCGGACTGCAGGACGGGGTGCGCAAACCAGAGCGCGTAGTAAACGATGTTGATTTTCTGGTTCATCGGCAACGCCACCTAGGTCGAACGTCGACTGCTCCGCATACCCGCCTGCGAAAACGGATGGAAAGGCTTTAGTAAAACTACGTTAGCGTTTCGCAAACCGTTGTTCAATGCACTGAAGTAATCGTGAGTAACGTTACGGTCAGACGTACCGGGCGGGCAAGTTACTTTGGTACTCGGACGTCGGGCGGCTCGGATAGAGCGTCGCCTGCGCTACGATCCGGAGAGAATCGTGGGGGCGAAACACTTGGGGCAGGATATTCCCTTGGCAGGACCCGCCGGGGACGCTGTGGCAATCTAGGCGTCGGGCATGGAGTGGATGTAGGCGCGCATCATGCGGACCTCGTCGTCTTTCTCGTCAAGGTCGTGGAGCAGAATGTCGCGCAGCGACACCATGCCGATGAGGTGTCCTTCATGGCAGACGGGCAGGTGGCGGAAGCTGTGGCGGCGCATCAACGCCATGCAGTTTCCCAGATCCTCATTCATGTTAATGGTGAGGGGATCGTCGGTCATGACCTCGGCCATGCAGGTGCAGCGCGGGTCGCGGCCTTCGGCGACGACGCGGCGCATGAGGTCTCGCTCGGAAAAGATTCCAACGAGCCTGCCACTGTGAACCACGGGAACCGCGCCAATATTGCGCTCGACCATGGCTTGCACGGCTTGCAGGACGGTGTGGCCGAGTTCGGCCTGGTACGTATCCTGATTCTTGATCAGGTCGCAGATCCGCATTTGATACCTCCCGGCGTACAGAGTTCCGAGCTGTCCAAAAGCATCTACCGGGGCGTGAGTATATGCCGAATAGGAGATGTTAGGAAAGGAAAATAGGTTGGGAACAAGGAAAATTTGTTCCCAAGTCGGAACTACCGTACCCCGGGCGCCTCTGTGTCCAGTTTGATCAAGATGGTACCGCTCCATTTCCATCACAGATTCTCGCTGTCGTTATAAAATTCTCGTTCTTCCCCATAGCTGATCGCTCGTCTCAGGAGGAATGGAGTGAACAATCTGGCTCGTACTTTGCGACGGCAAATGGTTATCCTAGCCGTCCTGGTCTCAGTAGCCGCTGCCCAGCAGATGTCGAATGTGGAGCGCAACCGTGATCTGGACATGCTGAAGGTCATCGCCAACGACATTAAGAAGCATTACTACGATACGAAGTTTCATGGGGTGGATTTCGATGCGAACGTAGCCACAGCAAAGCAGCAAATTGAGAAATCGACCTCCAACAACATGGCCATGTCTCACATCGCGGCCTTACTGGACACTTTGAAGGATTCGCACACGTTCTTCCTTCCTCCGCAACACTCCTATCGCCATGACTATGGAATCCGTTACAAGATCATCGGA
>Ga0335070_10008140_pt1 | contig 12299 bp, 10 predicted proteins | sample Lox_Sample_13_FD_206722 | JGI IMG/M metagenome (GOLD analysis project Ga0335070, IMG submission 206722) | Soil microbial communities from Loxahatchee National Wildlife Refuge, Florida, United States - Lox_Sample_1.3 | ecosystem: Environmental > Terrestrial > Soil > Wetlands | place: USA...
GTGCGAGGAGGCGCCGGAGGCGCTCGCCTGGCGCGGCGCCGCGCGCGGCCAGCAGGGAGGCGGTCGCGAGCGGCGCGAGCAGCGCCGGGGCGGAGAGCTGGTGGACCCAGATGGCCAGGACCGCGCCGCCCACGTACAGCGCCGCGTCGCGCGGCCGCTGCTCCTCGAGCCAGCGGGCCAGGGCGAGCAGCGCGACGAGCACCAGCGCGATGGCGAGCCCGTAGGCGCGCGAGACCCGGCTGTAGAGCACGAGGAGCGGCGAGACCGCCAGCAGCGCGGTGCAGATTCCCGCCGCGGCCGGACCGAGGCTGCGCCGGACGAGCCAGAGCGGCGCGCAGAGCGTCGCGACGCCGGCCAGCAGCGAGGGCAGGCGGATCGTCAGCTCGTCGAGGCCCCAGAGGTCCGAGAAGAGCTTGAGCAGCAGCGTGTGCGGGATCGAGTAGTAGCTGTGGCTGAAGAAGTTGAAGATGACCTCGTAGGGCTGGATCAGCGCCGTGTGGATGGAGACGAGCTCGTCGTCGCAGGGGACCTGCTCGCGCACGGCGACGGCGCGCAGCGCGACGCCGAGCGCGAGGAACACGACGGCGAACGCCGCCCACGGGGCGCGCGAAGGCGAGCACACGTCTAGCGGATGTGCGTGTTGGCGAAGCTCTCGAGGCCGCGGCGCAGCCCGTCGGGATCGAAGCCCGGCGGCGCGACGATGAGCCGCGACACGCCGAGATCCTCGTAGGGCCGGACCGCGTCGCGACCGCTGCCGGCCATGCCCGTCGTGAGCTCGATCTGCTCGGGCTTGCGGCCGACCTTGCCGCACTCGTCGCGCAGCGCGGCGAAGAGCTTCGCGAGCAGATCGAGCTCGCCGCGCGCCGGGAAGAAGCCGTCGCCGACGCGGGCGGCGCGGCGCGCCGCGCCCTCGACGTGTCCGCCGACGATGATCGGCACGCCGTTCTTCTGCACGGGCTTCGGATACGACTCGACGGGGCCCCAGCGGTAGAAGCGCCCCTGGAAGCTCGAGGGCTCGGGGGCCCAGAGCGAGCGCAGCGCCTTCACCGACTCCTCCGTGCGCGCGGCGCGCTCGCGGAACGGCACACCCACCACGTCGAACTCCTCCTCGAGCCAGCCGATGCCGATGCCGAGCAGCGCGCGGCCCCGGGACAGCACGTCGAGCGTGGCCATTTCCTTGGCAACGTACACCGGGTGGCGTTGCGGCAGGATCAGGATGCCGGTGCCGAGCTTGACGCGCTTCGTCAGCGCCGCCGCGTACGCCAGCGGCACGATCGGATCCGGGATCGGGATCTTCTCGTTGTTGCCGGGCATGCGGCCGTCCTTGCTGTACGGGTACTGCGACTCGTAGCCGACGGGCACGACCACGTGCTCGACGCTCCAGAGCGACTCGATGCCGACTTCGTCGGCGGTGCGCACCAGCACCTCGAAGAGCGCCGGGTTCGCGAAGGGTCCCGAGTTGACGAACATCAGGCCGAACTTCATGGGGGCTCCTGGCGGCGGACCGGGGCGCCGGCTCGCGCGAAAGGTCAGGGCTCGACCAGCACCTTGCACTGGGTCGTGGGTCGCTTCAAGGCCTCGAACGCTACCGGCAGGTGCGCGAGATCCACCACGTCGGTGACCATGGCCGCGCTCGAGATGCGGCGCTGCCCGAGCAGCGAGAGCGTGAGCTCGAAGTCGCGCTTGTGGTAGGCGACCACGAAGCGCAGGTCGATCTCCTTCATCACGGCGATGCCCGGCACGATCACGTCGGGATGTACGCACACGCCCACCACGACGACACGGCCGCGATTCGGCGCGAGATTGATGCACTCCTGGATCAAGCCCTTCACGCCGACGCACTCGAAGATCGCGTCCGGGGGACCGCCGGCGAGCTTCGCGAAGGCGGGCCCCACCTCTTCTCGGGACGGGTCGATCACGTCGGTGGCGCCGAAGCGGCCCGCCAGCTCGCGGCGTCCGGGCGCCTTCTCGCTGACCGCCACCGCACGCGCGCCGAAGAAGCGCGCCCAGAGCGAGACGGTGAGGCCGATCGGGCCCGCGCCGATCACCAGCACCCGCGCGCCCGGGGTGAGCTGCGCCTTCTCGACCGCGTGGAGGCCCACGGCCAGCGGCTCGACCATCGCGCCCTGGCGATGGTCCACCGACTCGGGAAGCCGGAACGCCTCGTTCGCGCCGACGCGCACGTACTCCGCATAGGCCCCGGGCACCTGGCCGAGCCCGGTCGTCTGGAGCGACGGACACTGGGAGGCGTCGCCCGAGACGCAGGCGGCGCAGCGCCCGCAGCCGATCAGGGGCAGCGCGCAGACCCGCTCCCCCACCCTGAACCTCCCGGCGACCTGACGCCCCACCTCGCTCACTACGCCGCAGAACTCGTGGCCCATCACGGTCCCGGCCGGCAGCGCTCCGCGCAGATCCGACACGTGGAGATCGGAGCCGCAGACCCCACAGCTCTCGACCTTCACCACGAGCTCCTCGGGTCCGGGGGTCGGATCCGGAACCTGCTCGATCTGCAAAGGCTTTCCGGCCTCGCGTAGCACCGCGGCCCTCATCGTTGCGCCTCCCTTCGGACCGCTCTCGAGGCCTGCGCTTGATCGTTCAGTGAACTCGAGTCTATTATCGAATCGCAGTTAATCAAAATGAGGTCGAGGGGTTCTCGAGCGTTGGCAGAGATAGAGATGGGAGCGGATCCGGGGCGGCGCGCCCGCAAGAAGGCCCGCACGCGGCGCGAGATCTTCGACGCGGCGATGGCGCGCTTCGCGGCGCACGGCTTCGACGCCGTCACGATCGAGGAGATCTGCAAGGCGGCCGACGTGGCGCGCGGCACGTTCTTCCTCCACTTCCCCTCGAAGTCCGCCCTGCTGCTCGAGTGGAACCGCCAGCTCGCGAGCGAGCTGGCGGAGCGGCTCGGCGAGCCCCGCGGCAGCGCGGTCGCCGAGTATCGCATGCTCGTCGACCACGTGGGGCAGCGCTGGCTGCGCCACGCCGACGTGATGGGGGCGATGCTGCGCGACTTCCTCGCGACCCCGGGCGCCGCCGCGGCAGCGAGCGAGGACGCGCTGCGCGCCTGCGTCGAGGACATCGTGCGCCGAGGCCAGGAGCGCGGAGAGTTCCGCCGCAACGTGTCGCCGCGCCTCGCCGCGACGCTGCTGCTCACCACGGCCGCGGCCATCCTCGCCGGCGCCGTCTTCGGCCCGGGCGAGGCCTCGCCCGAGGAGATCCGCAATCAGCTCCTGCACGCGGTCCTGCACGGACTCGTGCAGCCGAAGCCGCGTCTCAAATGGCAGGCTGGCTCGGACGCCGCCGGAGCGACGGCATGACGAGGCGGGCGGTCGTCGTGGGCGGCAGCGTCGCGGGCCTCGCCGCGGCGCTCGCGCTCGCGCGCGCGGGGCTCTCCGTGCGGGTGCTGGAGAAGGACACCGATCCGCCGCCGGGCGATCCCGAGCAGGCCTTCCGCGCGTGGCGGCGGCGCGGCACGCCGCAGGCGCACCACTCCCACGCCTTCCTGGCGCGCCTGCACCGCCTGCTCGGCCAGCGCGAGCCCGCGCTGCTCGAGGCGCTGCTCGCGCACGGTGCCGAGCCGATCCGCTTCGCAGAGGTGGTGAAACGGGTGCTCCCCGACGCGGAGCTCCGGCCCGAGGACGACGAAATCGTGCTGCTCGCGTGCCGGCGCACCACGTTCGAGTGGGTGCTGCGTCGCCACGTCGGCGCGCTGCCGGGCGTCGAGCTGCACGGCGGCGTCGCGGTCGCGGGTCTGTGCGCGCGCTCCGAGCCCGGCGGCGCGTGCCCGCACATCACCGGCGTGCGTAGCACGTCCGGCAGCGCGTTCGAGGCCGACCTGGTGGTCGACGCCAGCGGCCGCCGCTCGCGGCTGCGGCACTGGCTGGCCGAGATCGGCGCGCGCATGCCGCGCGAGGAGTCGGAGCCGTGCGGCATCTTCTACAGCTCGCGCTTCTACCGCGGCCGCACCGGCGCGCCGCTGCCCTCGCTCGACGGTCCGATGGGCGCCGACTACGGCTTCCTCAAGGTGGGCGTCTTCCCGGGCGACTCGCGCACCTGGTCGGTGACGCTCGCCGCGAGCCCCGACGATCCGCCGCTGCGCGCGCTCGGCGATCCCGCCGCCTTCGAGGCAATCGCCCGCGCCCTGCCGCTGACCGCGCCCTGGGTGGAACCGGCCGTGGCGGAGCCGATCAGCGACGTCGCCGCGATGACGGGCCTGCGCAACACGCGGCGCTTCCTCGTCGAGTCGGGCGCGCCGCTGGCGACGGGCATCGCGGCCGTCGGCGACGCCCTGATCCACACGAACCCGATCGTGGGGCGCGGCTGCACGCTGGCCTTCGTGAACGCGTACCTGCTGGCCGACGCGTGGCAGGAGAGCGGCGGCGAGCCGCGGCGCTTCTCGGCGGTGCTGGAGGCGAAGGTCGAGGGCGAGCTGGTGCCGTGGTACGAGGGCCAGCGCCTCCAGGACCGCGACGCGATCCGCGTGATGCAGATGCTGCAGGACGGCGAGGACCCCTGGCAGACGCAGCGCCCCGACGGCAGCGTCGACCCGGCCGCGTACCTGCGCGCGCTGCTGCGCGACGGCTTCGCGCCCGCGCTGCGCGAGGACATCGTCGTGCTGCGCGCCTTCATGCGCTTGTTCAATCTGCTCGACGCGCCCTCCGACCCGATCCGCGATCCGCAGCTCTTCTCGCGGGTGCTGGCCTCGTACGCGCGCCGCGAGTCGCGCGCCGCGCTGCTCCAGCCGACGCGCGCGGAGGTGGTGGACCGCCTCGCCGCGCTCGAGGCGACGCCGCCCGTCCAACCCTGATCCGACCATCGCGGCACCCGAGGAGCCCGTCGGGCGGGGCGCCTCCATGGAATGTCGGATCAGGGCTAGGCCACGCTCCAGCCCGGTCCGACCAGGGCGGCCAGCGCGATGTTGAGCAGCGTGAGCAGCAGGCTGCCGAAGAGCGCCGGCCCGAAGCCCTGGATGCGCACGCCGGGGACCATGGCGCCGACCATGAGGAGCATCAGGGCGTTGATCACCAGCAGGAAGACTCCGAAGGTGACGATCGTCAGCGGCAGGGTCAGCAACACCATGATGGGTCGCACGAACGCGTTGACGAGACCCAGGACGAGGGCGGCGAGGATCGCCGGACCCCAGCCCTCGATCTCCACGCCGCGAACTGCGTTCGCGACCAGCAGGAGCAGGGCGGCGGTGACGACGAGATGAGCGAGGAACTCGAGGAACATGAGCGGACCCTCCGATGGACTGGAACCTTCAGGCTAGTTCGCCAGCGAGCCGGGGCGCAGCAGGACGGTGAGCACCGCGAACACCGGAAGCGCGAGCGAGATCAGGGCCAGAGTGGCGTGGATGCGCGGGCTCTCGGAGCTCGCGCCGACGAGGGCGAAGCAGACGAAGGCGAGCTGCACCAGCCGGAACGGGTGCCACAGAGGCTGCCCCAGCAGGACCGTGGTCGTGATCGCGACCGCCGCCACCCAGCACAGGATCGCGAGGAAGTAGCGGCTCCGGACGTCGTAGTAGTACTCGCGCCAGGAGCGCACGCTCGAGGGATCCTCGGGCACGAGCGTGGCCGCGAGGAAGTAGACGACTCCGGGGCCCACGAGCGCCAGCAGATAGGTGGGGAAGGTCCACGCGAGGTCGCGGAACGACCAGAACGCCCAGAAGCCGATCACCACGCGCAGCAGCTCGTGGACGACGAAGGCCAGGTGCACCCAGTAGCGGCGCGCCGGATCGAGCGCCGCCGCGAGCCCGCCGACGAGGCGCACCGCCGCGAACGAGAAGACCAGCGAGAACGCGATCGCGAGGTACTCGAAGAGAGCCACGGCGGCATCGTACCGGCGATGCCCGGCCCGCGGCAGATGCTCGGCGGCCGGAGACCCGGTCATCGGCACGGCGGTTCGTGGTAGCCTCTGCTCTTCCGACGGAGACACGCGCCATGCCCATGCCGAAGAACCTCGGGGTGATCGATCTCATGATGGGGATCCCGACGCCCGATCCGCCGCGCCAGTACGACTTCATGCGGCCGCTCTTCCGAGACAAGGAGAGCCTCTCGCAGTTCGAGTTCCCCGTGGAATACATGTTCAAGGACGTCCCGAAGACGGGGAAGCACGAGGACTACATCAAGTACACGCTCGGCAAGATGGACCAGTTCGGCATCGAGCGGGCGATGATCGGCGTCTCCCTCGAGAGCGAGACCGGCCAGCGCGCGCTGAAGAACCACCCGGACCGCTTCATCCCGTCCGGCAACGTGGATCCCAACAAGGGGATGGAAGGCGTGCGCCAGATGGTGCGGGAGTACGAGGCCTTCGGCATCAAGGCGGTGGGGGCGTTCCCGTGCGGCTACGTCCCGCAGGTGCCGATCAACGACAAGGCCTTCTACCCGATCTACGCGAAGTGCGTCGAGCTCGACATCCCGATCTTCTGCTGCGCGGGCGTGCCGGGTCCGCGCATCCCGATGGCGCCGCAGAAGGTCGAGCTGGTCGACGAGGTGTGCTGGTTCTTCCCGGAGCTCAAGTTCGTGTTCCGCCACGGCTGCGAGCCGTGGGCCGATCTCGCCGTGAAGCTGATGCTCAAGTGGCCCAACCTCTACTACTCGACCTCCGCGTTCGCGCCGAAGTACTACCCGAAGGCGATCATCGACTACGCCAACACGCGCGGCGCGGACAAGGTCCTGTACGCCGGCTACTTCCCGATGGGCCTCTCGCTGGAGCGCATCTTCGGCGATATGCCGGACGTGCCGTTCAAGGACGAGGTCTGGCCGAAGTTCCTGCGCGAGAACGCGATCCGCGTGCTCGGTCTGGACCGGTGACGCGCATGCGGCTCTCCTGCGGCTTCCCGCCCTCCCCGGACGCGCCCGAATATGCCGCGCTGGCCGAGCGCCTCGGCTACCAACGCGTCTGGTTCTACGACTCGCCGGCGCTCTACGGCGACGTCTGGGTCGCGCTCGCGCGCGCGGCGGACGCGACGCGCCACGTCGGGCTCGGCACCGCCGTGCTCGTGCCGAGCCTGCGCCACGTCGTCACCACGGCGGCGGCGATCGGCACGCTCGAGGCGCAAGCGCCCGGACGGCTCGTCGTGGCGATCGGCACCGGCTTCACCGGGCGCATGGTGCTCGGGCAGAAGCCGCTCTCCTGGTCCTTCGTCGAGGCGTACGTGCGCCAGCTCCGCGCGCTGCTGCGCGGCGAGGAAGTGGAAGTCGAAGGACGCGTCTGCAAGCTGATCCACCCGGAGGGATTCATCGCCAAGCGCCCGATCGCGACGCCGATCGTGATCGCCGCGAACGGCCCGAAGGGCGCCGCCGTGGCGCGCCGCACGGGCGACGGCGTGATGTGCGCGGGCGTCGTGCCCGAGGGCGTGCGCGATGCGTACTACCTCGCCTTCGGCACCGCGCTCGACCCGGGCGAGACCGCCGCGTCGCCGCGCGTGCTGGAGGCGATCGGCGGCGCGATCTCGGTGATCTACCACGGCACCTACGAGGCGGCGGGCGCCGGCGTCGACAACCTGCCGGGCGGCAAGGCCTGGCGCGAGGAGATCGAGCGCCTGCCTTCGGCGTCGCGGCACCTGCACGTCCACGAGGGCCACTGCGTCGCGGCCAACGCGATCGACCGCCGGCACATGAACGCGGGGCTCGCGGGCGTGACCTTCACGGGCACGCCCGCGGAGCTGCGCGCCCGCGCCGCGGGGCTCGCCGCGCAGGGCGTCGGCGAGATCGTGTACGCGCCGATGGGACCCGACTGGCCGCGCGAGCTGCGCGCGATGGCGGCGGCGCTGAAGAACTAGCATGGGCGACGCCGGCCCGTTCGATCCCGCGCGCTTCGACCCCTCCCGGGCGAGCCCCGAGCTGCGCGCGGCGGTTGCAAAGCTCGAGGCGATGCGCATGCCGATGCTCGATCACGTGCTCTCGCCCGCGGAGGCGCGCGAGCTCCGCAAGGCGGGCATGCTCCCCGGCCTCGTTCCTCCGCCCCCGCCGCCCCGGCGCGCGCCGCTGGTGCGGACGATCCCGGGTCCGGGTGGTCCGCTGGCGCTGCGCTGCTTCCAGCCCGCGAAGGGGCGCCCGCGCGCGACGATGCTGCACATCCACGGCGGGGGCTGGTTCACCGGCTCGGCCGACATGATGGACGTCGCGCTCGAGGCGCGCGCCGACGCCCTCGGCATCGCCGTCGCGAGCGTCGAGTACCGGCTGGCGCCCGAGCACCCGTACCCGGCGGCGCCGGACGACTGCGAGACCGCGGCGGCGTGGCTCGCGAAGAACGCGCGCGCCGAGCTCGGCGCGGACCTCGCCCTCGTCGGCGGCGAGTCGGCGGGCGGACACCTCTCGGCCGTCACCGTCGTGCGCATGCGAGACCGCCACGGTTTCTCGTTCGCGGGCGCCAACCTCGTGTACGGCGTCTACGACCTCGGCGGCGTGCCCAGCCACTCGCAGTACGACGGCCGCAACCTGCTGCTCGACGGCCCGAGCCTGCGCATCGCCACGCGCATGTTCGTGCCGGACGAGTCGCTGTGGCGGAGTCCCGACGTGTCTCCGCTCTACGCGGATCTGTCACGGCTCTGTCCCGCGCTCTTCACGATCGGCACCTTCGACCCGCTGCGCGACCACACGCTCTTCATGTACGCCGAGTGGATCGCGCAGGGGAGCCCCGCCGAGATCCAGATCTTCCCGGGCGGCACGCACGGCTTCGACATGTTCCCGTGCCCCGAGCAGATCCAGGCCCATGCGACGATCCACGCCTTCCTCGCGCGTTGCCTCGACGCCGCGGAGAATCGCCCCAGCCGGATCTGATTAGGCGTTCGAATCGACGGCGATTCCCGCACCGATCCGCACGCCGATTCGTGTACGCTGGGCGCGTTCCGAGGGGTCTCGCCTGAACCACGAAACGGAACGCCCGGGCAGACGCTCGCCCGTCTGCCGCACCTGCGACGCGCCCGGTCTTGCTGCGGCGTCGTTCTGCTCCAGCTGCGGGAGCCCGCTGCAGCCGGGCTGCCCCGCGTGCCGCCGCGAGATCCCCGCTGAGGCGCGCTTCTGTCCGTGGTGCGGGCGGAGCGCGGTGCTGCTCCAGTCGGAGGGACCGCCGGAGGCCTCCCTCGCGGACGAGCTCCCGCAGGGCGAGCGCCGCATCGCCACGGCGCTCTTCGCGGACCTCGCCGGCTACACCGCGCTCGCCGAAGCGCTCGATCCCGAGGAAGTCGCGGGCGTGATGAACCGCCTGAAACGCATGGCAGTGTCGATCGTCGAGGGCTGCGGCGGAACGGTGAACCAGTTTGCCGGCGACGAGGTCATGGCGCTGTTCGGTGTTCCGCGTGCGCACGGCGACGATCCGGTCCGCGCCGTTCGCGCGGCGCTCGAGCTGCACGAAGCGGTCCGCGAGCTCGGCGACGAGCTGGCGCCGCGCCTCCAGCGGGCGCTGCGGCTGCACACCGCCATCGGGACCGGACTCATGATCACGCAGCTCCGCGACCGCCGGGACGGGGTCTACGGCGTGACGGGCACGGCGATCAACGTCGCCGCGCGGCTGGTGAAGGAAGCCGCGGGCGACGAGATCCTCGTGGGACCGACCACGCATCGCCAGATCCGCGACGACTTCGAGACCGAGTGCGTCGGACCGCTCGCCCTGCGCGGCCTGGCCGAGCCGGTCGTCGCGCACCGCGTGCTGCGCGCGTCGGCGAGGAAGCCGCCCACCGCCGACCTCGGACGAAAGGCGCTGCTCGGGAGACATGCCGAGCTGGAGACGCTGCTCGGCGCCCTCGACGATGCGCGCGCCGGACGTCCGCGTCTCGTCGCGGTGTCGGGCGAGCCCGGCATCGGCAAGTCGAGCCTGTTCCGGGAGTTCGCGCGCGCCGCGTCCGAGGGATCGCTCGTGCTGCGCGGGACCTGCCCGTCATTCGGCACCGTCGCGCCCTACCAGCCCTTCCGCGACGTCGTGCGCGCCGCGCTGCTGCCGCCGGGCGAGCGGACTCCGGACCAGCAGCCGGGGATCGATGCCGAGCAGGCCAGCGCTTGCCTGCGCGCGCTCGGCCCCGAGTGCGAGCGGCAGATTCCGTGGCTGCTGGGGCTGCTCTCGCTGCGCATGGATGCGCTCGCGGTGCCGGCGGAGGCCGCCAGCGACCGCCTCCAGGAGGCGATCCTGGCCTCGCTCGAGATCCTGTTCCGGGCGCTGGCTCGCGAGCGCGCCGTCGTGATCCTGCTCGAGGACTGGCACTGGGCGGATCCGGCGTCGGAGGCGGCGCTCGAGCACCTGGCGCGCGGCCTCGCGGACGAGCGCCTGCTGCTGCTCGTCAACTACCGCTCGCACTTCGAGCCGGCCTGGAGCGCACAGGCGGTCCGCCTCGATCTCCCGCCGCTCTGCGCCGAGGACACCTGTGCGATCGCGCGGCGCATCCTCGGCGAAGCGCCGACCCCGCTCCTGCTCCGCATCCACGAGCGCAGCGGCGGCAACCCCCTGTTCGTCGAAGAGATCTGCCAGAGCATCCGCGAGCTCGGTCCCGACGGCGGCCTGGCGAATCCTCCCCTCGGCGGCGGCGTTCCCGACACGGTCGCGTCCGTGGTGCGCGCGCGCATCGACCGGCTGACACCCGCGCACGTCGAGGTGCTCAAGCTCGCCTCGGTGCTCGGAGAGGAGTTCTCCCGCGCCCTGCTCGACCGCCTGTGCGGATCCGCCGAGCGCGCCGACGCGGCGCTCGGCGGGCTGGTGCGCGCCGGGCTGATCCAGGAAGACGAGGACGGAGCGCGCTGCCGCTTCAAGCACGCCATCGTGCAGGAGGTCGCCTACGCGATGCTGCTGCTCCAGCGCCGCCGCGCGCTCCACGCCGCGGTGGCGCAGGCCATCGAAGAGCACGCCGGAGCGAGCGTCGAGGCGCACTTCGAGCGCCTCGCGCACCACTTCGCGCGCAGCGACGAGCGCGAGAAGGCCGTGTTCTACCTCGAACGCTCGGGCGACAAGGCCGCCACGTCCGGAGCGATGGTCCAGGCGCTCGGCCACTATCGGGAGGCCATCAGCATCCTCGACGAGCTGCCCCACACTTCCGAGCACATGAAGCAGCGCATCGCGCTCACCCAGAAGCTCGCCAGCGTCGCGATCTACCGGCCCTGGCGGAGCATGCGCGGCGTGCTCGAGCTCTCCTACCAGTTCGCGGAGCGGCTCGGCGACGCGCGCGCGCAGCGCCGCAGCCTCTACTGGATGGGCTGGCTGGAAGCGGCGCTCGGCTGCTGGCCCGAGGCGCTCGGCCACTTCGAGCGCTGCGTGCCGCTGGCGGAGGCGTCCGGCGACCACAAGCTGCTGGCCCAGCTCCAGTCGAACATCGGGCAGGTGCTCTTCCACACCGGCGACTTCGCCCAGGCGGTGCAGCGCCTCGAGCTCTCGATCTGGCTCCAGCGCCAGATCCACGGGGGACTCGCGTCCGCACCCGTCGTCGCCTACGCGCTCGGCTACCTCGCGATGATCGACTGCGAAGCGGGTCGCTTCGGCCTCGCCGACGAGCGCCTCGAAGAGGCGTTCAAGCTCGCCGAGTCCAGCGGTCAGCTCCAGGTCGAGGGTGCGCTGCACACCACGCGGATGGTGGTCGAGTCCTTCCGGGGGAACTGGCCGGCGTGCCTCGCCGCCGCGAACGTCCTGCTTCCGCGAGCGCAGCGGATCGGCTCGACCTACATGCTCGCGATGAGCCACACGCTGGGGGGCTACGCGCGCTACGCCCTCGGCGAGCACAGCGAAGGCGTGGCCGCGATGCGCCGCGGCATCGAGCTGCTCGAGAACACCGAGAACGGCATGAACCAGTCCTGGATCTACTCCTGTCTGGCCGGCGCGCTCTCGGTGGTCGGATCCCTCGACGAGGCCGAGAGCCTGGCGCGGCACGCTCTGCAGCGCGCGGAGCTGCTCGACCGCATGGGCGAGCCGGCGGCGTATCGCGTGCTGTTCACCGTCGCCGCGCGCCGCGCGCCGCAAGGCGGGCCGGAGGTCGAGGCCGCCTTCGAAGCTGCGCTCGAGGCGGCGCGTCGGCGCTCACCGCGCGAGGAGGCCCTCACCTGGGTGCGCGCGGCGGAGGTCCTGGCGGAGGCGCGCGATACGCGCTGGCGATGCGAGGTGCTGCGCGACTGCATCGCGCGCTTCGAGGCGCTCCAGATGCCGTGGTACCGTGCGCGGGCCGAGCGGCTGCTGGCGGAGCTGGATGCCGGTTGAAGGCGCAGCGCCGGCTCCGAGGCGACGTTCGCGCCGATGAACCTGCCCATGGCGACTCCCACGGACCTTCCCCCCTACGACCCGCAGCGCCTGCTGTCGGCTCCCTTTCCCGAGCGCGTGCGCCT
>Ga0335070_10008142_pt1 | contig 12297 bp, 10 predicted proteins | sample Lox_Sample_13_FD_206722 | JGI IMG/M metagenome (GOLD analysis project Ga0335070, IMG submission 206722) | Soil microbial communities from Loxahatchee National Wildlife Refuge, Florida, United States - Lox_Sample_1.3 | ecosystem: Environmental > Terrestrial > Soil > Wetlands | place: USA...
GACAGGCCCGGCGCCGTACCAGCGCTGCCCGGCGAGCACCAGGGCGGGGGCACGTGGGCCGAGCCGCTCCAGCGCGTCCAGTACCAGATCGAGGTTCTTCCGGGCGTCGAGCGCGCCGGCGAAGAGCACCCACCGTTCCGGGAGCCCCAGGCTCCGCAGCCACGCGTGCGAGACCGCGTCGAGCGGCCTGGGCTGGACGTGGTCCACGCCGTTGTGGACCACCGAGACCCGCGCTGGGTCCAGCTCGGGGTGTCGAGCCAGCAGCTGGGACCGCGTCCACGTGCTGACGCACACCACGTGGTCCGCCACCTGGACGCTCCTCCCGAGCCACAGCCGGAACTGCCAGTGGAAGGCCCAGGAGACGGTGTCCGGCGAGGTGAGGGGGATGAGGTCGTGCACCGTGAGCACGAAGGGAATGCCCGGAATGCGGACCAGCGGGAGGTCCACGTTGCCCACCGCGTGAAACACCTGGGCCCCGCTCCCGGGCAGCACCCGCGGGAGCTCGGCGAGGGTATGGAGCGTGCGGCTCTGCGTCCGCCGCGGGAGCTCGCCAGAGTGGCGCGCGCCGACTCGGAGCACTCGCACCCCACGCCGCTCGAGCGCCCTGGCCACCTCGCGGCCGTACCGGGCGATGCCGGTCGTCGGCTCGTCCCACAGCGTCGCGTCGAGGGCCACGGTGAGCTCCACGGGCCGGCGCACCCTGGCACATGTGCTAGAGCCCCCGCGAGCTTCATGGTCGTTCATCAGCTCGTCCCCCACTTCCGCATCGGCGATCCCACCGCGCAGGCCGCGGTCCAGTTCCAGGTGCTGCTCCGGCGCCTGGGGCACTGGGGCGGGCTGTTCAGCGTCAGCAGGGAGCCGGGCACGGAGGCGCTGGTGCAGCCGCTGGAGGCGCTGCGTGTCCGGGCAGAGGATCTCCTGCTCCTTCACCACGGCGTGGGGAGCCAGCTCCCGGGCCGCCTGCTCCACACCCCCGGCCGGCGCGGGGTGGTGTTTCACGGGCTGCCGCCGCTGCGCTTCCACCGCCGGACGTCGCTCGAGCCCGCGCTGCTGTCTGGCCGGGCGCAGCTGTCCGGCATGGCGCCGCACGTCGGGCTCGGCATCGGGCTGTCGGGCTTCGGCGCGGCCGAGCTCCGCCGCGCCGGGTACGCGAACGTGCACACCGTGCCGCTCTTCGTCGAGCCGGAGCGCTTCGGTCCGGACCGGGTGGACCCGGCCCTGCGAACCCGGCTCGGCTCGGCGGCGTTCGGCCTGGTGAGCGTGGGTCCGGTCGCGCCGCACGCGCGCGTCGAGGACCTGCTCGCGCTCCACCGGGAGGTGCTCCGCATCCGTCCGGATGCCCGGCTGGTCGTCGCCGGCGAGGTGGACCGACGCTCCCCGGCGATGCGGGCGCTGGAGGTCGAGGCGGCGCGCACGCCGGGGGTGACGCTGCTCGGGCAGGTCAGCCACGCGGAGCGGGTGGCGGTGTACCGGAGCGGCTCGGTGTTCGTCTCGATGGGCGAGCACGAGGGCTCGGGCGTTCCCCTGCTCGAGGCGATGGCCGGGGAGGTCCCGGTGCTGGCCTACGCCGCGGGGGCGGTGCCGGAGACGCTGGACGGCGCCGGCATCGGCTTCGACGAGAAGCGGTTCGCGCTCCTGGCCGAGCTCGCGGTGCAGCTCGGGACCGACGCGCGGCTCCGGGCGCGCATCCTCGCCGGGCAACGGCGGCGGCTCCAGGTGCTCGGAGCGGGCCACAGCGAGGAGCGGCTCGGGGCAGCGCTGGACAGCGTGGGGGTGCCGCGCCCTTCGAGAACGCGTGCTCGGCGGCGACGTCCGCGGGTGGGCATCATCGTGCAGCGCTACGGCCCGGAGATCACCGGAGGGGCCGAGGCACACGCCGCGCAGGTGGTGGGGCGGATGCTTCCCCACTGGGAGCTGCGCGTGCTGACCAGCTGCGCGACCGACCACCTCACCTGGGCCAACGCGCTGCCACCTGGCGAGTCGACCGTGGATGGCGTGCCGGTCCTGCGTTTCCCCAACCCGCGTCCGCGGCGGATGCGGGAGCTGAACGCGCTCTCGCGCCGTCTCTTTGGCCGCTCGCTCGGGCGCGACGAGGAGGAGGCGTGGATGGCGCTCCAGGGGCCGCTCTTGCCCGGGCTGTGGCGCCACCTCGCAGAGCGCGGCGGGGAGTACGACGGCTTCGTCGCCTTCACCTACCTGTACGTCTCGACGGCCTGGTCGGTGCCGCTGGTCGCAGACCGAACCCTGCTGGTGCCCACGGCGCACGACGAGGAGCCCCTCGCGTTCGACGCCTACGCCGAGGTGTTCGAGCGGCCGCGGGCCCTGCTGGTGAACACGCCGGAGGAGCTGGAGCTGATCCAGCGCCGATTCCCCCGGCACGCCCGTGCACGCGTGGTAGGCGTGGGGGTGGACCCGCCGGCAGTTCGGGCCGAGCGCTTCCGGGGACGCTTCGAGCTTCCCGGGGACTACCTGCTCTACGTGGGGCGGGTGGAGCGCGGGAAGGGAATTCCCGAGCTGCTCCGGGCGTACGGACGCCTCCGGGCCACGGTGGCGGACGCACCGGCGCTGGTCCTGGCCGGCGAGGCGAGCATGGACATCCGGGCGGAAGGAGTACGGGTGCTGGGTCGAGTGAGCGAGCAGGAGAAGTGGGACGGGCTGGCCGGGGCGCTGGCGGCGGTGGTTCCTTCGGCGAAGGAGAGCCTGTCGCTCCTCGCGCTCGAGGCCTTCGCGGTGGGCACGCCGGTGCTCGGGAACGCGGAGAGCCCGGTGGTGCGCGGCCACCTGGAGCGGAGCCGCGCCGGGCTCGCGTACGAGGACGCCCCGGCCTTCGTCGGCGCGGTGGCGCGGCTGCAGCGGAACCGTGCGGCGATGGCCCGGGCGGCGCGGCGCTACGCGTCCCGGTACGGATGGGCCCGCGTGGTGGACGCCTACCGCGAGGAGATGGATGCGATCGTGAGGCCCGGATGAAGCTCCTCGGACGCGACATCGACGCCCGCTCGCTGCTCCAGGCCGCGCGGGAGCGGCTCGAGGCTCGGGGGATCCGCGAGGACGCGATGGCGGTGGACGACGAGCCCGAGCCGGTGCTCGAGCCGCTGTCGTTCCTGGTGCGTGCCCTGGAGGAGAACGAGGACCCCACCCTGCCGGTCTCCGCGAGCGAGCGCGGGGCGCCCGTCTCGGTGGTCCGCCGGGTGTTCCGGCTGGCCAGCCAGGCGCTGATCGACGAGGTGCTCGAGCGCCAGCGGCTGTTCAACGCCCGGGTCCGCGAGGCGGACGCCCAGCTCGCGGCCGAGGTGCTCCAGCTCCGCGCCCGGGTGGAGGCGCTGGAGTCCGCGGCGGCAAAGCAGCCCCGGGGCGCCCTGCTCGCTCCGCGCCGCCGGCCGAGGAAGCGCCGCACATGATCCGGAACCTCCGGGAGCTGTGGCAGTACCGGGCCCTGCTCTGGAACCTGACGCAGCGTGAGCTCAAGGCCCGCTACCGGGGCTCGGCGCTGGGGTTCCTCTGGACCTTCGTCAACCCGCTGCTCCTGATGGCGGTCTACGGGCTGGTCTTCGGAGTCATCCAGAAGAACAGCATTCCGCACTACACGTACTTCATCTTCGTCGGGCTGCTTCCCTGGCTCTGGTTCGCGTCGTCGGTGGGGAGCGGGGCGAGCACCATCAGCGACCGGCGGGATCTGCTGACCAAGGTGCGCTTCCCCGCCCAGGTGCTACCCACGACCGTGGTGGGGACGAACCTCATCAACTATCTGCTCTCGCTCCCGCTGATGGTGGGCCTCGGGGGGCTGGTGGGCATCTGGCCCGACGTGCATGCCCTCGCCTTCCCCCTGGTCCTTCTGGTGCAGCTGGTGTTCACCCTCGGGGTGACCTTCGTGGTCTCGGCGCTCAACGTGCGCTTCCGGGATCTACAGCACATCGTGGCGAACATCCTGACTCTCTGGTTCTTCGTCACCCCGGTGCTCTACATCCCCAACGCGGTACCGGAAACGGTGCGCCGCCTCTACCTGATCGCCAACCCGATGGCAGTCATCATCACCTCCTACCAGGGCATCTTCTACGAGCACCGGTGGCCTCACTGGCGGGCGTTGGCCATCGTGGCGCTCGGCTCGGTGGTGCTGCTCGCGCTCGCGGCCCAGGTGTTCGAGACTCGCCGCGAGGAGTTCGCGGAGCTCATCTGATGAGTGCCTCCGAGGCCATCGTCCTCACCGACGTGAGCAAGAACTTCCGGAAGAGCACCATCCGGAAGGAGCACACCACGCTGAAGAGCGAGCTGGTGCGCTGGCTGAAGCGGCAGAGGCGGCCCGAGGCTCCGTCGGCGGTCATCCCCGCGCTGCGGAACGTCTCCCTGTCGGTGCCCCGGGGGAAGACCTTCGGGCTGGTGGGACGGAACGGCTCGGGGAAGTCCACGTTGCTGAAGCTCGTCACCGGCATCTACGCCCCGACCAGCGGGACGGTGGAGGTGCACGGCCGCATCTCGGCCCTGCTCGAGCTGGGGGCCGGCTTTCACCCCGACTTCTCGGGGCGGGAGAACATCTTCGTCAATGGGATCATCCTCGGGATGTCGCGGCGGGAGATCCGCGCCCGGCTGGAGGAGATCATCGAGTTCTCGGAGCTCGGAGACTTCATCGACGAGCCGGTGCGGACCTACTCCAGCGGGATGTACGCCCGGCTGGCGTTCGCGGTGGCCACGCACGTCGATCCGGAGATCCTCCTCATCGACGAGATCCTCAGCGTGGGTGACGAGCACTTCGGGCGGAAGAGCGCGGCGAAGATGGAGGAATTCCGGAAGGCCGGGAAGACCATCCTCCTGGTCACCCACGACCTGACCACGCTCCAGCGCCGCTGCGACCAGGCGGCCTGGCTGGACGCCGGTGAGCTCCGGGCCTCGGGGGACCCGGTGGACGTCGTGGCCGCATACCGGGCGTCGGTGGCCGAGGCCGAGGTGGCGGCGATGGAGCAGCATGTGGCCCGGGCTCCGGTGCCGGTGCAGCCGCGCTCCGGTCCCCCGGCCGAGCCCGGGCGGCGCTGGGGAAGCTTCGATGCGGAGCTGAGCGGAGTGGAGATTCACGGGCCCAACGGCGCGCAGCACGTCTTCTCGTCCGACGCCCCGTTCCGGCTCCTCGCGCGGTACCAGCGCTACGGCGCGGTGGAGGCCCCTCAGCTCGAGCTGAGCATCCGCACCGACGGAGGCACCCTGGTGTGGAGCACCACGGAGAAGCTCCCCGAGGCGGAGGCGGCGTCGCTGGCCCTGGAGCTCCCGAGGCTCGGGCTCGGGGACGGGAACTACCTGGTGGACCTCTCCGTGGGGAATGCCGCCGGCGCGGTGTACGACGTTCATCGCGGCCTGCATGGCTTCGCGGTGCGGGCCCAGGACTCCGGCGGGCTCCTGGCGCCGGTGCATCGATGGTCGATCGAGCCGACGGCCGGCTGAGGGGACAGGAGCCGCTCAGCGAGCCCGGTCGCGCATCCGGTTGTACCAGCCACGCAGCCGGTCGAAGGTGAGCGGCGCCCGCCGCTCGATCCATCGCGGGCCCTGGTAACGCAGCTCGGCCAGCGCATCACGCACGTCGTCGAGCGAGCGAACGCCCCGCTCCGTCCGGAGATCCGGGATGTCGACCGAGGGTGGGCCGGCGACGCGCGCGACGGGCCCGGATGACCACGCCTCCGCAGCCCAGCGGCGGTGATCCTCGGGATGGGCTGGCAGCCACCCGGGAGCGCGGGCGGTAGCGACGAGGCACCGCCCCAGGAAGGCGGGATCGCGACCGAGTTCCTCGAGCGAGGGCGAGGCCGACGTGAAGCGTCGTGTCTTCCGGAGCGCGTACGGGGGCCTCCCCGGGACCGGGCGCCGAAGGACCCGTCGAGCGGGGGCGATGGCGCTGGCCGTCCCGCAGAGCGCGAGCGCGCGCGCCAGGTGATCCGGCGTCGCCACCGTGCCCGCCACCCAGACCGCGACCGCCTGGGCTTCGGCAGACCACCCGGGAGGTGTGCCGACCTGGAGCTCCGCTGCACCGCCGAGACGGGTGAGCCGCTCACAGGCCGCGCGAGCAAACCCCTCGTTCGCGGCTGGCACGGCCACCGAGACCGAGGGCACGACCTCATGCTGGGTGACTAGAGAGAAAAGGCTCTCCTCGAGGTCCCAGGGCTCGTCGGTCCAGGCGACGAGGTGAACGTGGATGCGCGGCGCGGCGCTCACCAGCGCGACCTCGCGAACCGGACGCCGTGCGCGAAGTCCGCGACAATGCGGTCGGCGCCGGCGACGGACACCGGCCGCTCGCTCTCCACGGGCTTCCGGGTGCGCGCTCGGAGGAGGCGGTCGTACCGCCGCGCGAACACCGTGTTCCCCCACTTCCGCCCGAGGTACGCCGCGCTCTGCAGGACGCGCAGCTCGCGCTCCAGGGTGAGCGGGCGGTGCTCCACCCAGTGGTGGACGAGCGCGCCCGGCGCGGTTCGGGTGCGGAGCCCGGCAGCACGCACGCGCCACGAGAGGTCCACGTCCTCGGCGTACATGAACAAGGCCTCATCGAACCCTCCGGTGGCGGTGAAGGCCGCCGGGCGAACGAGCAACGCGGTCCCGGCGCACCAGGGGGTGTCGCCGGTTTCCGGGTCGTAGGGCTTGGGGTGCTCCTCGGGGAACGTTCGCGCGTCGACGAGGCCCGTCTCCGCCGGGGCCGCGGAGGCCCAGAGCTCGGAGAGGCACCGCGGGTGCAGCACGGCGTCGGGGTTCAGGCAGAGGTACGCGTCGGCCCCGGCGGAGAAGGCCTCGCGCATCGCCCGGTTGTGCGTGGCGCCGTAGCCGCGGTTGGCGCCGGTCCACGCGTAGACGCCCTTGCCCAGGAGCTCGGCCGTCAGCGGCTCGAGCCGCCGATCCGCCGAGTTGTCCAGCACCCTCGACTCGACGCTGAGACCCGGGGCGAGCTCGGAGGCGTGCAGTGAGCGCGCGACCCGCTCGAGCTCCGCGCAGGTGTTCTCGAACAGCACGATGCCGATCCGGAGCAGCGGCACGTCAGGCGGACCAGGGTCGCCGCTCGCGAGGTGGCCAGGCCAGGCGGGGCACCTTCGATGTCAGCGAGAGGTTGGGACTGTGGTACGGATCATCCACCAGCGCGGAGGCCCAGCGGGCACGGAGCGCGGCGATCTCGCGTTCGGCCCGCGCCCGCTGCGCGGGAGCGAGGTCCCTGCCCCGGCTGGCGGATTCGTGGTGCACCAGTCGGGCATGCGGCGTCCAGACGTTCCGGTGTCCGCGCTCGCGGAGCTTGAGGCAGAAGTCGACGTCGTTGAAGGAGACCGGGAACGCCTCCTCGTCCAGGCCTCCCACCTCGAGATAGAGGACGCGCCGCACGACGAGGCAGGCCGCGGTGACCGCCGAGACCTCGCGCCGCACCAGGAGCTGCTGCGCGACTCCGGGCGAGTCGCCGGGTGCCCCAGCGTAGGCATGGTCCGCAAGCCCGTACAGACCGACCAGGATCCCGCCGTGCTGGATCCGCCCGTCCGGATAGAGGAGCTTCGCCCCCACCGCGCCCACTCCCGGCTGAAGCGCGACGGAGACCATCTCCTCCAGCCACTCGGGGTGCAGGGCCTCGATGTCGTTGTTGAGCAGGCAGATCAGGTCAGCGTCAGTCCGGGCGACCGCGGCGTTGTTCAGCGCCGAGAAGTTGAACGGGCGCGGGTCGCGGTGGAGGACCACCTCGCCAGCGCGGGACAAAGCGTCGAAGGCCTCGAGCGCCTCGGGTTCGTCGCTGCCGTTGTCCACGAGGTGGATCTCGAACCCGGTATACCGGGTGAGTCGCCGCACGCTCCCGACGCAGGTCTCGACCAGCGCGCGGGCGTTCCGGGTGGGAACCACGATGGCCACCCGCGGCGAGGGGCTCGGGAGCCGGTAGCGGACATGGTGGAGTCCGGGTGCGAGCCCTGGACCGACGTCGGCAGGCGTACCGATCGCCTCGAGGTGCCTGGCGAGCGCCGCACGCTCGCCGTCCTCGTCGACCGCAGCCTCGGCACCCAGCGTGGCGAGCACCACCGGAAGGCGGCGGACGCGTCCGGGGGGCAGCCGCGTCGTGCACGTCAACGCCCATGCGTACAGCCCGGCGTCGTCCAGGGTCGCCTCGGGGACCACGGGTGCGTTCGCGCGGCGCAAGGCCACGAGCCCGCGGAGGACGTTCCTGCTCCGGAGCAGTTCGGGCCCGAGCACCGGCTTGAAATCGGGGCGGGTTCGGCGGCCCGCCTCGAGGCGGTCGTCGTCCGCGTGGAGCAGTGTCAGCCCCGGCTCCTCCGCGAACACGGAGACCAGAGTCGCGAGCGCGTGCGAGGCGAGGCGGACGCCGGGGTCGAGCGGGACGACGATGTCGGCGGCGGCCTCCGGAAACGACCGGACAATCTCCACCTGGCCCGGGAGCTGGGCGGCCAGGTCAGTCTCGTCGTCTCTCGGCGGCGTGACCAGGCTGACCCGGAGTCCGGAGCCAACGGCTCTGGCCCGCAGGCGTTCCATCGCCGCCGGGGAGGGCACCTCGAAGGTGTGGAGCCACCGGGCGTAGCTCGCACGATCGACGCCCTCGAGGAGTGGCCACCCGACGCGACTTGGGTGGGACCACCCGGGGCGGGCTCCGTCGAACGCGCGGCGCAGCTCGGCCAGGGCGCGGCTCCCCTTGCGGAGGAGCACCCCCGCGCTCCGGAGCGCCCCGATCTCCTTCAGGTCGAGCACGAGCTCGCCCAGAGCGTCGGGCTCGGGCCGCACACGTGCGACGAGATCGCGCAGGCCGTGCGGAAGCTCGAGCTCCAGCAGGCCGGGGCCGCTCTGTGGCTCGAGCCAGACCGACCAGGGGGTGGAGGACCCGGCGCTCCACATCGCGCCCTCGAGCATCACGGCGTCCCACCGTGGCCATCCGAGCGGGCGGAGGAGCACGCGCCCATGGGGGAGCCGGGCTGGCGGCGGTCTGGGCCGGAATCCACCGTCTGTCCCCCTCGCGAGGCGGAGGCGCGCGTGCCGGGGCAGGAGCGCGCGCCGGACGGCGAAGGCGGGTGGGAGGAGCCAGTCCGGGAGGAGCTCGCGCACGTCAACCGGGGTAGGAGGGCAGCACGGGCGCCTCACGGAGGGCCGGCGCCACGCGATCCTTCGGCGAGAGCAAAGGCTCGCTCAGCGGCCACGGGATCCCGATGGACGGGTCGTTCCAGGCAATGCTCCGTTCGCACTCCGGCGCGTAGACCTCGGTGCACTTGTAGAAGAAGTCCGCCGAGTCGCTCAGCACGCAGAACCCGTGCGCGAATCCCGGTGGGATCCACAGCTGGCGAGGCGCGCTCTCCGACAGCTCGAGCGCGACCCACCGGCCGAAGCGCGGCGAACCCCGCCGGACGTCCACCGCGACGTCCCACACCACCCCGCGGAGCACTTGAACCAGCTTCCCCTGGGCCTTCGGCTCCTGGAAGTGGAGACCACGGAGCGTGCCCCGAGCCGACCGCGAGAGGTTGTCCTGGACGAAGGGACCGGGAATGCCGGCCTCGGCGTAGCGCCTCGCCTGGAAGGACTCGAAGAAGAAGCCCCGCGAGTCGCCGTGTACCTTCGGCTCGATGATCAGCACTTCGGGGAGATCGCTCGGGACGACCTTCATCCCATCGCCCCCCGGTTCTCGAGGAGGTCGAGCAGGTACCGCCCGTAGTCGTTCTTCCGCATCGGCTCGGCGAGGGCCCGGAGCTGCTCGGGGCCGATGTAGCCCATGCGGAACGCGATCTCCTCGACGCACGAGACCTTGAGTCCCTGCCGCCGCTCGACGATCTCGATGAAGGTCGACGCGTTCTGGAGCGACTCGTGGGTTCCGGTGTCGAGCCAGGCGAACCCGCGGCCGAGCACCTCGACGTTCAGGTCTCCCCCGTCGAGATAGGCGCGATTCACGTCGGTGATCTCCAGCTCCCCCCGTGCAGAGGGCTTCAGCCCGGCGGCGATGTCGAGCACCCGGTTGTCGTAGAAGTAGAGCCCGGTCACCGCGTAATTCGAGCGCGGCCTCGCCGGCTTCTCCTCGATGGAGATGGCCCGACCCTCGGGGCCGAGCTCCACCACCCCGTAACGCTCGGGGTCCCGTACGTAGTAGGCGAAGACCGTCGCCCCGGTGGTGCGCGCGGCCGCGGCCTTGAGGTGTTCGGGCAATCCGTGGCCGTGGAAGATGTTGTCCCCGAGGACCAGCGCGACCCGGTCCTTCCCCACGAAGTTCCGGCCGATGATGAAGGCCTGCGCCAGCCCCTCGGGGCGCGGCTGCTCGGCGTACTCGAACCGGAGGCCCCACTGCTGCCCGGTGCCGAGCAGCTCGCGGAAGCGCGGAAGGTCCTGCGGGGTGGAGATGATGAGGACATCCCGGATGCCCGCGAGCATCAGCGTGCTCAGCGGGTAATAGATCATCGGCTTGTCGTAGACCGGGAGCAGCTGCTTGCTGACCACGCGGGTCAGAGGATAGAGCCGCGTGCCCGAGCCGCCGGCGAGGATGATGCCCTTCACGCGCGACCCTCCACCTCGGCGCGGAACTGCTCGAGCGAGGCTCGGAGTCCGAGCGGCCTGGCCTTCAGCGCGCCGAGCGCCTTGTCCACGCGCAACCCGCTCCTCGGCGGACGCGGGCTGGCCATGCTCGCATCGGCAAGCGTGATGGGCACCAGCAGCCGGCGATCGAGACCGAACACGTCCGCCAGAGCTTCCCCGAACTCCATCCGGTTGACCACCTCGGCGCCGGCCACGTTCCAGATGCCGGGGAGCCGCCGCTCGGCCAGCTCGGCCAGCTGCTCGGCGACGTTGAGCGCCAGGCTGGGCGAGACGTACTGGTCGACGAACAGCCGTGCCGTCTCGCCTTCCCGGAGCGTGCCGAGGAGCCAGCTGCCGAAGTTGGGCCGCTGAGACGGAGGGTACCCGTACACCACGGCGGTCCGGGCGATGGCCCAGCTGCCGGCGAGCAGCCGGACGGCCTCCTCGCCCAGCCACTTGGTCCGGGCGTACACCCCGAAGGGATTCGGTCTGGCCTCCTCGTCGTACGGACCCTCCAGGCCGTCGAACACGTAGTCCGTCGAGACGTGAATCAGGTGAGCGCCGCCAGAGCGCGCATGCCTTGCAACGTGAGCAGCGGCGAGCACGTTGGCCGCCCACGCCGCATCGGGATTGCGCTCGCAGGCGTCCACCTCGGTCATCGAGGCGGTGTGGACGACGACCTCGGGCCGCGCGGCGGCGAGTGCCCGTCCCACGCCGTCGTGATCGGAGAGGTCGCAGCTCAGATAGTCGAAGTCCCCCACGGTCCGCCGCTCGCCTCGCGCCACCGCGGTGACCACGTGGCCCTGCATCACCAGGAGTCGGCAGAGGCGGCTGCCGACGAGGCCGTTGGCTCCGGTGACCGTGATCCGCATCCGAGAGAGACTACTCGTCCAGCCGGCCGCGGTACTGCGTCTCGTAGTAGCGCCGGTACGCGCCGCTCTTCACGTGCTTCCACCAGTCGGGGTGGTCGACGTACCAGCGCACGGTCGTCTCGAGCCCCTGCTGGAACGTGCGGCGCGGCGTCCAGCCGAGCTCGGTGCGGACCTTGGTGGGGTCGATGGCGTAGCGTCGGTCGTGGCCCGGACGATCCTTCACGAGGCGGATGAGGCTCTCGGGCTTCTTCAGGGCGGCGAGCAGCATCTTCACCAGCTCGAGGTTGCGCTGCTCGGCGCCGCCGCCGATGTTGTAGACCTCGCCTGCTCTCCCCCGCTCGAGCACCGCCACCAGAGCCCGGCAGTGGTCCTCGACGTGGATCCAGTCACGGACGTTCCCGCCGTCGCCGTAGACAGGGAGCGGCTCATCGTGCAGCGCGTTCACTACCATCAAGGGAATGAGCTTTTCGGGGAACTGGTAGGGGCCGTAGTTGTTCGAGCAGCGGGTGACGACGACGTCGAGGCCGAAGGTGTGGTGGAAAGCGAGCGCGAGCAGGTCGGCGGCGGCCTTCGAGGCGGAGTACGGGCTGGACGGCTGGATCGGCGAGTTCTCGGTGAACGCGCCGGTGGGCCCGAGCGAGCCGTAGACCTCGTCGGTGGAGACCATCACGAAGCGACGGACCTTTTGCCGGTGGCAAGCTTCCAGCAGCACCTGGGTCCCGAGCACGTTGGTCCGGACGAAGAGCTCGGGGCCGAGGATGGAACGGTCGACGTGGCTCTCGGCGGCGAGGTGGAGCACAGCCTCGATCCGGTGCTGGGCGAGCAGGTACTCCACCAGCTCACGGTTGCTGATGTCGGCCCGGACGAAGACGTGCCCCCGGTCACTCTCAAGGTCGGCAAGGTTCTCGAGGTTCCCGGCGTAGGTGAGGAG
>Ga0335070_10008144_pt1 | contig 12294 bp, 7 predicted proteins | sample Lox_Sample_13_FD_206722 | JGI IMG/M metagenome (GOLD analysis project Ga0335070, IMG submission 206722) | Soil microbial communities from Loxahatchee National Wildlife Refuge, Florida, United States - Lox_Sample_1.3 | ecosystem: Environmental > Terrestrial > Soil > Wetlands | place: USA: Florida...
GTCTCGGGCACGAACTTGAACGGGAAGTTGGGCTCCTGGTAGCCCTTGGCCTTCTGACGCTTCGGCAGCTCGACCTTCTCGCGCGCCACCTTCTTGTAGGGGATCTGACCGAGCAGGTGGCTGATCAGGTTGAGGCGCGCCCGCTTCTTGTCGTCCGAGCGGACCACGAACCAGGGCGCCCAGGCCGTATCGGTGGCGCGGAACATGTCGTCGCGCGCGCGCGAGTAGTCGTACCAGCGCGAGTAGGACTCGACGTCCATCGGCGAGAGCTTCCAGATCTTGCGGCCGTCGTCGATGCGGGACTCGAGGCGGCGCGTCTGCTCCTCCGGGCTCACCTCGAGCCAGTACTTGAGGAGGACGATTCCGGACGACACGATCGCCTTCTCCACGAGAGGGGTCAGCTCGAGGAAGCGGTCGACCGCGTCCTCGCTGCAGAATTCCATCACCCGCTCCACCCCGGCGCGGTTGTACCAGCTCCGATCGAAGATCACGATCTCGCCGGCCGCAGGAAGATGCGGGATGTAGCGCTGCAGGTACATCTGGCTCTTCTCGCGCTCCGTCGGAGCCGGAAGCGCCACGACGCGGAACACGCGCGGGCTCACGCGCTCGGTAATCGCCTTGATGGTCCCACCCTTGCCGGCACCGTCGCGTCCCTCGAAGAGGATGCAGACCTTGATCCCCTCCTGCTTGACCCACTCCTGGAGCTTCACCAGCTCGACGTGAAGCTTCCGCAGCTCCTTGTCGTACGTCTTGCGCTTGAGCTTCCCGTCGGACTTCTCGCCCGGCTTGCTCGCGGCCTTGGGCGCCTTCGCGCTCGTCTTCGCAGCTCCGGTGGCCTTCATCGCTGCATCCTCCGATCGGAGAAGCGTAGCCGGTCCGATGCTCGCTGCTCGGGACGCATCGTCATCGGCGCTCGCGCGATGGCGCGGCGCCGGCACGGCGGCGATGATGCCGCCCGAAGGGGGACAAGATGTCACAGCCGGCTCAGCCGAGGGTCCAGGGGCGTGCGCTGCTTCGGGCGCTCTGGCGGCTCGTTCGGATCTACTGGACCTCCCCCGATGCGAAATGGGGCGCCCTGCTGCTGGCCGGCGCGATCGCGCTGCAGCTCGGCGGCGTCTACTCGAACGTGCTGGTCTCCGTGGCACAGCGCGACGTCGTCGACTCGCTGGGCGCCCGCGACGCCGCCGCCTTCGGTCGGGGCATCGCGCGGATGATCGCCTTCATGCTGTTCGCCGTCGTCGTGCCGGCCTACGCAGACTGGGTGCAGCAGCGGCTGCGGGTGCGCTGGCGCCGCGGACTCACCGCGCACTACCTCGAGCGCTGGATCGGCCCGCAGGCGTACTGCCAGGCGGATCTGCATCGCCAGGAGCTCGACAACCCGGACGTGCGCATCACCGAGGACGTCCGCGACTTCACCGCCAGCTCGTGCGGGCTCGCGCTCTCGCTGCTGTCCGCGCTGGTGACGCTCGCCTCGTTCGCGGCCATGCTCTGGAACATCTCGGCGGAGTGGGCGATCCCGATCGCGGGGCGAATGCGCCAGATCCCGGGGCTCCTGCTCTGGGTGGCGGTGGGCTTCGCGATCTTCTCGATGTGGCTCACCAACGCGGTGGGGCGTCGACTGGTGCCGCTCAACTTCGACCGGATCCGACTCGAGGCCGACTTCCGCTACGGGCTGGTCCGCTACCGCGACCACGTCGAGGCGGTCGCCCTCTCGCGCGGCGAGGCCGTCGAGCGGGTCGGCGCCGTCGGCCGCTTCCTCCGGGTCTACGACAACTTCTGCCAGCTCGTCGGAGCGCAGCGGAACCTCGCCCTCCTCACGCAGGGGATCGGCGTAGCCAACACGCTCGTGCCGCTCGTCGCGGCCGGCCTCGCGTACTTCGCGGGCTTGCTCTCGCTCGGGGTGATCGCACAGACGCGCTTCGCGTACGGGCAGGTCTCGGGCGCGCTCACGTGGTTCGTGAACGCCTATCAGGAGATCGCACGATGGCGCGCGAACATCGAGCGCCTCAGCGGCTTCTCGGAGGCCATCGACGCGACGCAGGGCGAGTTCGAGGGCGGGGGAATCCGCCTCGAGCGCGCGGAGGGCAGCCCGATCCGGCTCGATGGCGTCCACGTGGAGGCGCCGCGCGGCCGCGTGCTCCTCGACGGCGCGAACGCGGTCGTCGCCGCCGGAGACCGCGTCGCCGTCGAGGGTCGGCCGGGCACGGGCCGCACCACGCTGATGCGCGCACTGGCGGGGATCTGGCCGTTCGGGTCCGGGCGCATCGAGGAGCCGCCGCGCGAGCGCATGCTCTTCCTCGCGCAGCGGCCGTACTGGCCGATCGGCACGCTGCGCGCCGCGGTGTCGTATCCCTCGCCGCCGGACTCGTTCCCGGACGAGCGGATCCGCGACGCGCTGCGCGTGCTCGGGCTCGACGAGCTTGCGGCGCAGCTCGACGAGGAGGAGCCGTGGGAGCAGAAGCTCTCGGCCCACCAGCAGCAGCGGCTCGCGCTGGCTCGCGTGCTGCTGCACGAGCCCGACTGGATCCTGCTCGACGAGGCCACCTCGAACCTCGACGCGGCCACCGAAGCGAAGGCCTACGAGCTGCTGACGCAGCGGCTGCCGCGCGCCGGCGTGATCGCCGTCGCCGATCGGCCGGGCGTCCTTCCCCATCTGACGCGGCGCTGGACCCTCGCCGCAACCGCCCAGGGCCGGGTCGCGCTCGATGCCGCATGACGCCCGTGGGACGTCGGGCTTCGCCGCGCGGATCGCGCGCATCGCTCCCGGCCTGCCGAAGCTCCTCGCCTACGACCCGAAGGATCTCCCGCGCGATCTCGTAGCGGGGCTCTCGGTCGCGGCCGTCGCGCTGCCCGTCGGCGTCGCCTACGCGGAGCTCGCGGGTCTCGATCCGGCCGTCGGCCTCTACTCGAGCATCCTCCCGCTCGCCGCCTACGCGTTGTTCGGGACCTCGCGCCAGCTCATCGTCGGTCCCGACGCGGCGACCTGCGCGCTCGTCGCGGCCTCCGTCGCGCCGCTCGCCGGCGGCGACGAGGCGCTCTACCGCTCGCTCTCCGTGGCGCTCGCCGCGCTCGCGGGCCTGCTCTGCGTCGCGGGCAGCTTCCTGCGCCTCGGTGCGCTCGCCGACTTCCTCTCGAAGCCGATCCTGGTCGGCTTCCTGCACGGCGTCGCGCTCTCGATCGGGCTCGGCCAGATCGGCAAGATCCTCGGCTTCCCGGTCGAGGCCGGCGGCATCGTGCCGCGGCTCGTCGAGATCGCTTCGAAGATCGGCGAGACGCACGCGCCGACGCTCGTCGTGGGCGTCGCGAGCTTCGCCGTCCTCCGGCTCACGCCGCGCCTCCTCCCGCGCGTCCCCGCGGCGCTCGTCGCGATGGCGCTCGCGGCCGCCGCGGCGGCTCTCTTCCACCTCGACCGGCTCGGCGTTCACACGGTCGGCGCGGTGCCCGCGGGCCTTCCCGCGCTCGCGCTCCCCTCCTTCCCGCCCGCGATGCTGCCGGGTCTCCTCGCCGATGCGGCCGGCCTCGCGCTGGTGTCGTTCACCAGCATGATGCTCACCGCGCGCAGCTTCGCGGCCCGCAATCGCTACGACGTCGACCCGGACCGCGAGTTCGCGGCGCTCGGCGCCGCGAACCTCGCCGCCGCGCTCTCGCAGGGCTTCGCGATCAGCGGCGCCGACTCGCGCACGGCGATGGCCGACGCCAGCGGCGGGCGCACGCAGGTGACGGGGCTCGCCGCCGCCGCCGCCATCGCCCTGGTGCTGCTCTTCCTGACGCGCCCGCTCGCCTACGTCCCGATCCCGGCGCTCGGCGCGGTGCTGGTCGGAGCCGCGCTCTCGCTGGTCGACCTTCCGACGCTGCGCCTCCTCTATCGCATCGACCGGCGCGAGTTCGCGCTCTCGCTGCTCGCGACGCTCGGCGTCGTGGCCGTCGGCGCCATCCGGGCGATCCTCGTCGCCGTGATCCTCGCGCTCCTGCGCTTCATCCACCTGGTCGCGCGGCCGAGCGCGGAGGTGCTCGGCGAGGTCGAAGGCCATCCGGGCTTCCACGCGCTCGCGCGGCATCCGGAGGCCACCACGCATCCGGGCCTCGTGCTGTTCCGCTTCAACGGGCCGATCGTGTTCTTCAACGCGTCGCACTTCAAGCGCAGCGCCCTGGCCGCGGCCGACGCGGCCGGGCCGGAGCTCCGGTGGTTCGTGCTCGACATGCTGCCCGTGACGATGATGGACGCGACGGGGCTCGAGACCGTGCGCGAGACCTTCGACGCGCTGCGCGAGCGCGACGTCGTGGTCGCAACGGCCGGCCGCAAGGCCGAATGGACCGAGTGGGGACGGCGGCGCGGATTCTCCGAGGAGGACGTCCGCGCGCTCCTCTTCCCGACGCTGCGGCGCGCGGTGCGCGCGTTCCTGAGAGCCTCGCAGCCCGCTCCGTCGGCGGAGGCGCCGCGCTAGATCTCCGTCCGGCTCACTGTGCGGGCACCGTGACGACCGTCTTGCTCCCCTTGACGCCCGTGTCCGAGATCGAGAACAGGAGCATCACGAAGCCGAAGGTGTACTTGGATCGGATCTCCGTGCCGGGAATCCAGAACGAACGGCCGCCGTACTGCACGGAGACATAGGCATCCTTCGGAGCCTCCGCGCCGCTCAGGATCTCGATCGCCACGGGGCTCTGCGCCGCGCTCGCCGGCGTCTCCACCATGCCGGGGGCCGCCCGGCCCTGTGCGACGTCGGACTCCGGCACCCTCACGATCGCGGACAGCTCCAGCATGATCTGGAGCATCGATCGCGTCGCCATGTCGATCTCGCTGTCCCGGCCGGAGTAGCCGCCGTAGTAGACGACGAGTTCCCTGGCGTCCGGCCGGAGCCCGAGGAGGCTTCGGATCTCCGCGCCCTTGGCGGCGACCTGCGGATCCTGGCTCGGTCCGAAGAGGATCACCGCGGTCTCGGGGCCGGTCTTGGGACGCTCGATCCGGAACTGGAGCGCGCCGCTGAGCTGGCCCTCGCGCATCAGCGCCGTCAGCCGCGTGAAGCGCGGGTCGGCGGGTCGCTGCACGCCGCGCTTCGACTCGTTGGCGAGGCCGTTGATCGAGTCGAGCACCATCGGCATCACGAGCTCCGCGGAGTATCCCGACTGGAGCAGGAACAGCACGGCGCTCGGCGGGATCGGCGTCATGAGCGCCTTCAGGAAGTCGACTCCCATCAACGGCGAGTACATCACCGTCGGCCGATCCGTATAGGTGTCGGTCGCCGCCGCCGTGCCGCTGATCGAGAAGGGCGAGAGGAGCCCCGCGGTGGAGGGGAACTTCCCCGCCGTGACGCCGGCGCCCACCGTGCTCTGGAGCTGGTAGCCCGCGATGACCTGCGTGACCTCGAGGAAGATGGGAACGTCGCCGTAGCGGAGCTTCACGATGTTGAGCAGGGTCTGCTGCTTCCAGGAGTCTCCGATCGAGGTCACGTAGTCGATCCGGTCGCGCGGAACGGTCGACGGACCGATGCTCCGGCACGAGACGGCGAGCGCGGCCAGGAGAGCCAGCCAGGCTCCCGCGTCGCTCCCGTGGGCTCGCCGACACGGCATCGCGCTCCTCGCTCTCTCGAACGCGGACTCGCTGCGGCCGCGATCGGCGCTAGCGAGCCGGGGCCGGCTTCGCGCGCAGCTTCTCGCCGATGGCGTCGAGGACGGCCGCCTCCTCGTCGCCGACGCCGGTGCCCAGGCCGAGGAGCTTGGCGAGGGTGCCGCCCGACGCCTCGGCGACGCGCCGGCAGCCGGCGACGATCTCACGGATCCGCCGGTCCCGCTCGTCCTGGGGGAACACGGCGAGCCCTGCCTTCATCACCTCGAGCGCCGTCTCGAACAGCGCGTCCGACGGGCGATGCGAGAGCCACGCCTCGAGCTGCGCGCGCGGCGGCGATCCCGCCTCGATGCCGCGCGCGGCCGCGATCTCGAGGACCACCTCGCGCTCGCGATGTGTCACCTCGCCTTCGGCCCAGGCGACCTGGACCAGGGGCGCGAGCAGGATGGCCGGCCCCGTCTCGCGCGTCAGCCCGAGCGCCGCGACGCGGTTCAGCAGCTCCGCGTCGTCCACGCGGAGCTTGTCGGCCAAGGCCTGCGCCACCTCCTGCAGGCGAGCCCGCTCCCGCATCTTTGCGAGGAGCTCCTCATCCTGCTTGCGGAAGTAGTCGGCCTCGAAGCCGCGCTCGCGCTCCTTGAGAAGATCCTTCATCGCGCGACGGCATGGTGGCGGAGCGCATCGCTCGCTTCAAGCGCTCGACGGTGACACCTCGCTTGCCACGGTCCCCGCCCCGCCTATGATCCGCTCCAGTCGGTGCAGGCCGAGGAGGAGTCGTGCCGCTCGAGCTGTCACCCGATCCGCATCGCGCCGGCGCGGTCGTGCTCCTGCTGGCGGCGCTCGGGGGCTGCGGCCGCTCGGCGGCCCCGGAGGCGCCTCCGCCCGAGGTGCTGGTGGTCGAGGTCGCGACGCGCGACGTCCCCGTGGTCTCCGAGTGGCTCGGCACCACCGAGGGATTCGTCGACGCCGAGGTGCGCGCCCAGGTCACCGGCTACCTGATCTCGCGGAACTACGAGGAGGGTCAGATCGTCAAGACGGGAGAGCTGCTCTTCCGCATCGACCCAAGACCGTTCCAGGCGGCGCTCGACCAGGCCCGGGGCCAGCTCGCCCTCATGCAAGCCGATCTCCAGCGCAATCATCTCGACGTGGTCCGCTACACGCCGCTCGTCAAGCAAGGCGCCGTCAGCCAGCAGGAGTACGACAACGCCGTCCAGCGCGAGCTCGGGGCACGCGGCTCGGTGCAGGCGGCGCAGGCGGCGGTCGAGAAGGCGAAGATCGATCTCGGCTTCACGGAGATCCGCTCGCCCGTCGACGGGATCGTGGGGCTCGCGCAGGCACAGCTCGGAGACATGGTCGGCCCGAACGACTCGAAGCCGCTGACCGACGTCTCGCAGCTCGACCCGATGAAGGTGTCGTTCCCGCTCTCCGAGCAGGACTACCTGCGCTTCGCGCCGCAGATCCTAGAGGCCGTGCGCAGCGGGAGCTTCCGCAAGGATTCGCTCCAGCTCGTGCTCGCCGACGGCAGCATCTACCCGCACCGCGGCACCGGCTATCCCGCCGGGCGCGCGGTCGACCCGCGCACCGGGACGATCACGGTGAAGGGCGTGTTCCCGAACCCCGACGCGTATCTGCGTCCCGGCCAGTTCGCGCGCATCCGCGTCGAGACGGAGCTCCGCCGGGGCGCGCTCGTCGTCCCGCAGCGCGCGGTCAGCGACCTGCAGGGCACCAAGCAGCTCGCGGTGGTGGGCGCCGAGGACAAGGTCGACGTCCGCAGCGTCCGCGCCGGCCCCATCTGGGGAACGCTGCAGGTGATCGATCAGGGCGTCGCGGCCGGCGACCGGGTGATCGTCGAGGGATTGCAGAAGGTGCGGCAGGGCATGGTGGTGGCGCCGAAGCCCGCGCCGCCCGAGCTCGCGGGCGCGCCGCCCGCGCAGACCGCGGCCACGACGCCGCCCGAGGCCCCGGCGGCGCCCGTTCCGCGAGGCGACGCGGAGCGGCGCGAGCCCGCCGACAGGCCGCCCGCGAACAAGGCCGCCTCCGCCGAGAAGGCCGGGACCTAGCTCGATGTCCGCGTTCTTCGTCCGCCGGCCGATCGTGGCGATCGTGATCGCCATCCTGATGACGCTGGTGGGCACCGTCTCGCTGCTCGGGCTCCCGGTCGCTCAGTTCCCGGACATCGCGCCGCCCGCGATCCAGCTCTCGGCGACCTACGTCGGAGCCGACGCGCTCACCACCGAGGCCGCCGTCGCCACCCCGATCGAGCAGCAGATGAGCGGCGTCGACGGCTCGATCTACATGTACTCGGTCAACACCAATGCGGGCGCCACCACGCTCTACGTGAACTTCGATGTCGGCACCAACGCCAACATCGACCAGGTGCTGACGCAGATGCGCTACATGCAGGCGGAGTCCCAGCTTCCCGCCGAGGTGCGCGACTACGGCGTCACCACCAAGACGTCGACGACGAGCCCGCTCGCGCTGTTCTCGCTCTACTCGCCGAACGGCACCTACGACGCGCAGTTCCTGGCGAACTACGGCTTCATCAACATCAACGATCCGATGACGCGGGTCCCGGGCGTCGGGCAGGTCTCGATCTTCGGCGCCGGCCAGTACGCCATGCGCATGTGGGTGCGTCCCGACGTGCTCGCCCAGCGCGGCATCACCGTCCCCGAGATCGTCTCGGCGATCAAGCAGCAGAACACGGTGAACCCCGCTGGCCAGGTCGGCAGCGAGCCGGCTCCGCCGGGCCAGGAGTTCACCTATACGGTCCGCGCCCAGGGCCGGCTGGTCACGCAGGAGCAGTTCGAGAACATCGTGGTGCGGGCGACGCCAGACGGCTCGGTAATCCGGCTCCGGGACGTCGCGCGCGTCGAGCTCGGCGCGCAGACCTACAACGTGCGGGGCCGGCTCAGCGGCAAGCCCTCGGCGATCATCGCGATCTACCAGACGCCCGGCTCGAATGCGCTCGACACGATGCACAAGGCGACGGCGCTGATGGAGGACCTGAAGAAGCGCTTCCCGAAGGACCTCGACTACGTCACCTCGCTCGACACGACGCTCGCGGTGAGCGAGGGCATCCAGGACATCGTGAAGACGCTCTTCGAGGCGATCGTGCTGGTGATCCTCGTCGTCTTCGTGTTCCTGCAGGGCTGGCGCGCCACGCTGATCCCACTGCTCGCGGTGCCGGTGTCGCTGGTCGGCACCTTCGCGCTCTTCCCATTGTTCGGCTTCTCGGTGAACACGCTCTCGCTGTTCGGCCTGGTGCTGGCGATCGGCCTCGTGGTCGACGACGCGATCGTCGTCGTGGAGGCGGTGGAGCACCACATCGAGAAGGGGCTCTCGCCGCGCGACGCCACGCTGAAGGCGATGTCCGAGGTGTCGGCGCCGGTGATCGCGATCGCCCTGATCCTCTCGGCCGTCTTCATTCCGACCGCCTTCATCCCGGGAATCACGGGCCGCCTGTACCAGCAGTTCGCCGTGACGATCGCCGTGTCGGTGATCCTCTCGGCGTTCAACGCGCTCACGCTCTCGCCCGCGCTGGCGGCGCTGCTGCTGCGCCCGAAGAAGGAGTCGCGCGGCCCGCTCGGCGCCTTCTTCCGCTGGTTCAACCGCGTCTTCGGCCGTGCCACCGACGGCTACGTCGACTGGTGCCACGTGCTGATCCGCAAGTCGGTGCGCGCCATGCTGCTGCTCGGCATCTTCACGGTGCTCGCCGGCCTGATCGGCTCACGCCTGCCCGGCGGCTTCCTCCCCGACGAGGACCAGGGCTACCTGTACCTCGGCGTACAGCTCCCGAATGCCGCGTCGCTCCAGCGGACCGACGCGGTGTGCCGGCAGGTGGAGGACCTCCTCGCGCACACGCCGGGCGTGCAGAGCTACAACACGGTCGTCGGGTTCAGCCTGCTCTCGCAGGTCTACAACACCTACAGCGCCTTCTTCTTCGTCACCTTCAAGCCCTGGTCCGAGCGCAAGAAGCCCGAGGAGCAGTACCCCGCGATCATGCGGCACATCAACGGCGAGCTGGCGAAGCTGCCCGAAGCCGTCGCCTTCGCGTTCCCGCCGCCGGCGATCCCGGGGGTCGGCACCTCGGGCGGCGTCACCTTCATGCTGGAGGACAAGGGCGGCCACGACATCGCCTACCTGGCGGAGAACACCCGTCGCTTCCTGCAGCTCGCGAGCGAGCGGCCCGAGATCGCGCGGGCCACCACCACGCTGATCCCGAGCGTGCAGCAGGTCTTCGCCGACGTGGATCGCGACAAGGTGCTGAAGCAGGGCGTCAAGCTCGCCGACGTCTACCAGACGCTCCAGGCCTTCATGGGCGGTGCCTTCATCAACTACTTCAACCGCTTCGGCCGCACCTGGCAGGTCTACATCCAAGCCGAGGGCGAGTTCCGCACGCGCGCCGAGAACATGGGCCAGTTCTACGTGTTGAACGGGCAGAAGCAGTCGGTTCCGCTCGCGGCCCTCGTCTCGATGAAGGACGCCTCGGGCCCCGAGTTCACCATTCGGTTCAATGAGCACCGCTCGGCACAGATCAACGTCGCAGCGCGCCCCGGCTTCAGCTCGGCGCAGGTGATGCGGGCGCTCGAGCAGGTCTTCGCGCAGAACATGCCCTCCGACATGGGCTACGAGTACAGCGGCATGTCGTTCCAGGAGAAGGTCGCCCAGCAAGGCGTCCCGGCGAGCGCGATCTTCGCCCTCTCCCTGCTCGTCGTGTTCCTGATCCTCGCGGCCCAGTACGAGAGCTGGTCGCTCCCCTTCAGCGTGCTGCTCGGGGTGCCGATCGCGGTGTTCGGCGCCTTCGCGGCGCTCTGGTATCGCCGCTTCGAGAGCGACACGTTCGCGCAGATCGGGCTGGTCATGCTGATCGGGCTCGCCGCCAAGAACGCGATCCTGATCGTCGAGTTCTGCAAGCTCGAGCTCGAGGGCGGAAAGAGCCTCGTCGACGCCGCGCTCGCCGGCGCGCGGCTCCGCCTGCGGCCGATCCTGATGACCGCCTTCGCCTTCATCCTGGGCGTCGTGCCCCTCGTCACCGCGACGGGCGCGGGCGCGCAGTCGCGGCGCATCATGGGAACCGCGGTGTTCGGCGGGATGCTCGCCGCATCGCTGATCGCGATCTTCCTGATCCCCGTGTCCTTCTACGTGGTCGAGCGCCTCGCGAGCCGCGGGCAGGAGCACCCGACCCCCCCGCCGGCGCCGGCGCCGGAGAGCGTGCCGGTGGCCGGAGGCCGGGAGTGATCCTGCGGTCCGCGGTTTGCGCCGTGCTGGCGTTCTCGCTCGGCTGTGCCGTCGGTCCCAACTACCGGCGCCCGGAGCTCCCGACCACGCCAACCTTCCGCGACACGCCCGAGCAGCAGGCGTCGATGGCCGATCTCCCGTGGTGGGAGGTCTTCAAGGACGACGTGCTCCAGGGGCTGATCCGCGAGGCGCTCGCGAACAACCACGACCTGCAGACGGCGGTCGCCAACGTCGAGCAGGCGCGCGACGCGGCGGCGGTGCAGCGGGGCGAGCTCTTCCCGCAGGCCGGCTACGAGGCCGACGCCGCGCGCGGCAAGAACAGCATCCTCGGCACGCCGACGACCTTCCCGATTCCGACCGGAAGCTCCTATCTGGCGCTCTTGAACGTCGCGTGGGAGGTCGACGTCTGGGGCCGCATCCGGCGCGCCACCGAGGCGGCCCGCGCGCAGATGCTGGCGACCGACGCGGTGCGGCGCGGTGTCGTTCTGTCGCTGGTGACCGGCGTCGCGCAGGCGTACCTGGAGCTGCGCGAGCTCGACCTCGCGCTCGAGATCTCGAACCGCAACGTGAAGTCGTTCCAGGAGACCTACGAGCTCTTCACGCGCCAATATCAGGGCGGCGTCGCCTCGCTCCTGGATCCGCTCCGCGGCGAAGCTGCTCTGGCCCAGGTGGCCGCGACGGTTCCGCTCACCGAGGAGCGCATCGTCGCCAAGGAGAACCAGCTCGCCGTGTTGCTCGGCCGGCCGCCGGGCCCGATCCCGCGCGGCGCCGCCCTCTCGGACCAGGCGCTCCCGCCCGATGTCCCGGCCGGCATCCCCTCGCAGCTCCTCGAGCGGCGCCCCGACCTGATCGAGGCCGAGCAGAACCTGGTCGCCGCGAACGCCGAGATCGGCGCCGCCTTCGCCGACTTCTTCCCGCGCATCGGCCTCACCACCGCCTTCCGCGGCGGCGTGAGCACCGACCTCTCGCAGATCCTGAAGTCCGGCGCCGAGACCTGGGCGCTGGCCGGGCAGGCGGTCGGGCCGATCTTCACCTTCGGGCAGACCTGGTACACCTGGGAGGCGGCCAAGGCCGCCGATCAGGCGTCGGTGTTCCAGTACCAGCAGACGGTGTTGACGGCGCTCTCGGACGTGTCCGACGCGCTCACCGCCCGCGAGAAGGTCGCGCTCCAGCGCGAGCAGCTCGAGCGCGAGGTGAAGGCGCTCACCGAGTCCGTGCGCATCGCGAAGGTCCGGTACGTCGGCGGCCTCTCGACCTACGTCGAGGTGCTCGACGCCGAGCAGCAGCTCTTTCCGGCCGAGATCGCGCTCGCCGAGGCCGAGCGCGACCAGCTCCTCGCCGTGGTACAGCTCTACAAGGCGCTCGGCGGGGGCTGGAACCAGGAAGGACCGCAGCCGGGCGTTCCGACGCCGCTCCGACCGTGATGGGAGGCGCCCTTGTCGCTGGAGAAGCGCGCTCGCTCGTTCTCGCGGCGCTATCGCATCGACCGCCCGCGC
>Ga0335070_10008145_pt1 | contig 12293 bp, 8 predicted proteins | sample Lox_Sample_13_FD_206722 | JGI IMG/M metagenome (GOLD analysis project Ga0335070, IMG submission 206722) | Soil microbial communities from Loxahatchee National Wildlife Refuge, Florida, United States - Lox_Sample_1.3 | ecosystem: Environmental > Terrestrial > Soil > Wetlands | place: USA: Florida...
ATTCATTTTCTGCACAAATCGCTTACTGATCTGCGAGACCGCCGATTCGCCAACTCCAAATCGTTCCCCTATCTCCTTGAGCCGAGCGCCGCTGTATTTGTGGCACAAATAAATGATCGCCTTGTCCGACGTTTGCTCTGCGTCGAAATAACTTTTACCTGCTTGAATTATTTCGTCAAGTGACAAACGCCTGGAGACTTTTCTTAATTCCGGCAGATTCCGGTCAGGTTCCCTGTCGAGGAGATATTTCTCCTCGATTTCCTCAATGAATTCAGAGCTGCCAAGAATAGCCGCAGCAACGGATCTTGCCAGCGGACTCGTATATTCCTTTTCAAGGAGATCAGTCACGAAGCGATGATATTCTTTGCCAGCTACTTTGGTATCCTTACCGAAATAACAAAGTATAAAGTCCGTTTTCAGCCACACCGGCGACTTACATTCCCCAATGTATGATTGGTAGCTTGACCAGCGGTACTCTTCAGGTTTTGCGACCATGCCAACCCGCACCGGATTCAAGTGTATGTATCTTGACAACTCTGTAGCGTAAACATCGGCTTCAACAAGAATTGCCTTGTACCTTCCCTGGAAAAGATGCCCGGACCTCTTTCTTTTTACATTGAAGTAGTTTGTATAAGCACCGTTTATGTGTCGCATGATCTGCGACAGATTGCCTTCCGGGGTCTCAACTAACAGATGGTAATGGTTGCTCATCAGGCAATAAACATGGATGCTTGTCCCGTATCGAACAGTTGCCGATTCAAGGTACTCCAGAAACTTTTCCCGGTCTCTCTGGCTTTTGAAAACGTCCTTCTGCTCATTCCCGCGCGATGTTACATGATAGAATGCCCCTGGATATTCTATCCTTAAAGGCCTCCCCATTTACGATCTCCTCTGAGATTGTGGTGTTATGCCTTACCAAACATAACAAATCTTATTTGTCAATGTGTAGACCTGACACCTACATTTCGTTGAAAAAATAATTAATTAGACAATATCCCCTCCTGTAAGAAGGGGATATTTTATGTGCAAACACTCGGCAGGGCCACCATGCTGGATGAAACTTTACCTGTTATTCACTTGGTTTCCTCATCGTAGGCCGCCTCAATTTTGCCGTTTTTGATCGCGCTCTTGAGAGCAGCGTGGTCCTTTTCGTTCTGGTCGGCGTAAATGACGGAGAAGTCGGCGAGCGCCTTGTCAAAGGAGTCACCCTTGCCCAGGTAGCCGCTGATCATGGCTGAATCCCCGGAGCGCGCATGGGCCAGCGCCAGCGACCAACCGCACCACTGGGCATAGAGACTCATTTCTGCAGCACCGAACGTTTCGACGCGAACCGAAATCTTGATGTCCCGAAGTTGGCGAAAGAAGTAATGCCGTCCTTCCTCAATACCCTTGGCCCAGCCGAGAAACATGTCGCTGGCCGGCTGCATGAGCCGGTAGCCGTTAACGACACGCTGCCCATGGTTGGGGAAGATGCTCTTGCCCGCATAAGGCTCCAGCACCGATTCGCGGGCTTCCTTGACCTGGAGAAAGAGGGGGTCTCCCTCATCTGCCATCAGCAGGATCACCCAGCACCGAGTGCCTACGCTGCCTACGCCAACCACCTTGATCGCGAAGTCCTTCATTTCGTAGCGGTCGAGCAAGACACGATATGAATGATGCAAGGATTCGCGATAATTCTCAAAGACCTCTGCGACAGCCGAAAGGATTTCACCAGGGCGGTGACCCTTCCAATGAAAGATCGTCGGGAGTTGGTCCTTGAGGACCGGAGCCTCGCCCGAAACTAGTTTGGGGAAGAGCTCTTCACCACGGCTGCGGGCACTCTCTTTTGCCAAGCGTTTGATGACGCGCTTACGTAAAACGGGATCTTTTATGGTCGAAATCATCAGTTCAGCTTCGAGGGAGAAATACCAGAGATCCAAAGCTTTCATTTCACTGAACTCGGCCATTCGTTCACGGTAGGCCCGGACACAGGTGCAAGCGACATCCTTGGCAGTTGATTCGCTGAGACCATTGTTGCGGCAAGCGGGGACGAAGCTCGCAGCGAGGCGTTTGATGTCCCACTCCCAAGGTGCCGGGAGGGTCTCGTCGAGGTCGTTGATGGAAAAGATAATGTTCCGTTCGGGGGTGGCAAAGCCGCCGAAGTTGCACAGGTGAGCGTCTCCGCACGCCTGCACGCGGATGCCAGTGACCGGTGTGGCCACCAGGTCTGCCGCCATAGGGAGTGCCGATCCGCGGTAAAAGGTGAATGGCGATTGGACCATGCGCCCGTGGCGAAGAGGGACCAACTCGGGCATGCGCCCCTTGTTGGCTTCCAGCAGCAAGCTGATCGGGTCCGGCCTGTCAGGTGCCGGTTTCCAGTTCGCATGCGAGCTACGCGGGCAGGTGTCCCGCAGGCTCTTGCCCTTGGCCTGGCGTTCGGCCCTCGAAAGACGAGGAGTAAATGCCTTAATCTGCTCAGAGCCGAATTCCTCAGCCCCTTTGACCAATCTCGGTATCTTCTTTTGCATGGAGTCCTCCTTCAGGAAGCCCCTTTACTCTCGTCAGCAAATCGCGGTGCCATAGGATGCCAAATAACCATCGCCTTGCTCAACGTTCGAGGCTGAAAGTCACGTTCGGCTCCCAACTTATTTTGATTATTTCTTCATTAATTATACCACGACGGCTAAGTATTTCATCTACACCCATGTTCACATCTTTGCGGAATGTCGAGATGGATTCAACACTGGGGCTCAAAAATATAAATTATGTTGACATCCAGTATTAATGGAAGCAGGAAAAAAAGGTTCGTGGCTCAAGAATATGCCTTCGCAATAAGTGTAGAACTTATATATCCTTGAAATGAACTAAAAAACCCTGCCAAATCGGCAGGGATTATAAATATTGGAAATATTTTTCAACAACTTGGTGTAGCGCCTTGGGTTATAATATTAGGGGATAGCTGAAGTGATTTTTTGTTAAAAGAATGAAAAAACAAAAGGGAAGCGAAAACCTTCGCCTCCCTTCTTAATTGTTAGCCGATGCATCAAGAAATCAACTTTTTTCGCAAACAGAGCCATTTTAATAGGCGTTTTTTGCCTTATTTGCCAACATACCTTTTGGGAAATTGAACGGATTTCCGGCCGACATCCTACGTACTTTTTCCTCAGTTCCGGCAACCCGTTTTCTTGCAAATTCCTTCGAACTCCGCCCGGTGATTCCAGACAGGAAAAGCCACCCCCATCAGCAAAAACGGACAAAAGCGGCTTTCAATATTCTCCAAGTCTCAAGTGGTGCAAGGCGTCCCTCCGGAATTGTTTTAAACCATAACAATGAACAGGATTTAAATACCCCCGCCATGCGGGATACGTCAATATTTTTATTGTGAAAATCCGTTAACGGAACTCGCGATCCCTTTCTCCACATCATCCGCAAGGAATTGGGGTCGCAGAACAGCATGGAATAAACTGGCAACAGACCAGGTTGGAATGGATGATCGTCGTGTTATTTTACAGTCTTGTTCATTCGCACTATACTGTGGTTGATGGTGCATGAAGGTAATAAAGTATTCGGGAGGATCGTCGGATGAAATGGATAAACAAAGAACAGGCCCTGGCGGCGGTTCAAAGCGGAGAGTTCACAGACGACATCACTCGCTCGGCGGACAGGGTCGCGGTAATACTCACCCAGAGCTGGTGCCCGCAGTGGCACGCGATGGAGAAGTTTGTCGCCGATTATTCCGGCGCGGAGATATTCTGTCTCGAATATGACGGCACCGATTTTTTCGATACATTCCTTGAGTTCAAGGAAAAAAAGCTGGGAAACGACCAGGTTCCCTACATCCGCTATTATCGCGGCGGCACCCTGGTCGCCGTGTCGAATGCCGTTTCGGAAGCCGTGTTCCGTGACAAATTCGAATAGGTGAAAACACCGGTGCATCATAATTTATCCGTATAAATGCAGGTAAGCCAATAATGTCATGGGCTTCCTCTCATTCCCGTCTGAATTCCGTCCCCGCCCGCCCTGCAACCGCCTCTTCAATCCTGTCGACTGATGTGATGACGGCCCTTTTGCCGCCGCACCGCATGAACTGAACGGCCGCTTCCACTTTCGGCCCCATCGAGCCTGAAAGAAAATGCCCCTCCGCAAGATATCCGGATGCTTCATCTAGGGTCACGGAACGGAGAAACACCTGTTCGGGCAGGCCGAAGTTGAGGGCGGCGCCGAAGACGTCGGTGGCTATGATGAAAATGTCCGCCCCTACCTCCTCTGCCAGCCTGGCGCTGGCCAGGTCCTTGTCGATGACGGCATCGACCCCCTGGAAGGCACGGCCTTCGCGGATCACCGGGATGCCGCCCCCGCCGCAGCAGATCACGATAAAATCCATATCGATCAGCTTTTTTATCTCGCGTTTTTCCACGATCGTCACCGGACGCGGGGACGCCACCACCCTGCGGTATCCCTTGGGTGTCATGCGGACCGGAAACACCGCGCGAGCAGCTTCCTCTTCCGTGTAAACCGGGCCGATAGGCTTGGTGGGGTCCTGAAAAGCCGGGTCCTTCTCGTCCACGACAACATAACTGATCAGGCTCACCAGGAACTTGCCGCCGCCGATGCCCGCCTTCATCAGCTCGCTGTCCAGCGTCGACTCGATCATGTAGCCGATCTGTCCCTGGGTTTGCGCGACCAGTATCTCCAGGGGCATTCTCGGCACCTCGCCGCAGGATTCCTGCTGCAGCAGCAGGTTGCCCACCTGGGGCCCGTTCCCGTGGGTGATGATGATCCGGTAGTTCCTGGACAACCGGGCTATCTGCCTGACGGGTACTCTCAGGTTTTCCAGCTGTTCCTCTATCGTTCCCGCCTGGCCTTTGCCGATAAGGGCATTCCCGCCGAGGGCCACGAGGATGATTTCTTTTTGCGACGCGTTTTTCATAAATTCGACTCCGAAAATTCAGGTTAATCAGGTCTAAATTGTATCAAATAATTTTGATTGATCAGACAAAGATTTGTGTCAGACAGTTTATTCAGTTTTAAAGTTTATCCCGAATCAGCCGATAACTTATGCATCGGCTCCGGTTATGCGTACCCGACATTTCCCGGCTTGCTGAAATCGAAAATATCCTGGCAGCGAGGTTCCCATGGCGATGGATGACAGACAGAAGATACTGCTTGAAAGCGGCACGAACGAGCTGGAGATAGTAGAGTTCCGGATCGACGAGCTCGACCGGAACGGAAACGTGGTCCCCTGTTACTATGGGGTCAACGTTGCCAAGGTGAGGGAGATACTCCGCCGCCCGGATACATGGAGGGTGCCCGACAGTCATCCGGCCGTCGAAGGGATGATGAAGTTGCGCGACGAGGTGATCACCGTCATCGACCTGGCGCGGATTCTCGGCAAATCCGATGACGGCCTGGTCCCGCAGAGAGTCGTGGTCCTGGAGTTCAACAGGATCAAGGTCGGGGTGCTGGTTCACTCTGTGTCGCGCATCTACAGGATTTCCTGGGAATCGGTGGAGCCCCCGGTGAAAATCATCGGCGACTCCCATACTACCGGAGTAGTAAAAATGCAGGACCGGATTATCCTGATCCTCGATTTCGAAAAGATAGTCGCCGGTATTTGCCGGCAGGAAGCCCTCCACCGGATGGAAGACGACCAGATAAGCGCGGAACTGACCCTGGACCGCGGCAAGAGGCGAATCCTGGTGGCCGACGACTCGCGTTTCATACGAAACAGCCTCTGTTCCACGCTGAGGACGGCGGGATACAACGTCGAGGAAGCGGAAAACGGCGAAGAGGCATGGGAAATGATCGCCGCCATGACGGACCGCTGCCGCCGGGCCGGCAACACCATAAAGAGCGAGCTGGACATGCTGATTACTGATGTGGAAATGCCCAGGATGGATGGGCTGCACCTGACCGCCAGGGTCAAAAGCGATCAGTTCCTCAGGGACCTTCCGGTTCTCATTTTCTCGTCCCTGGCGAGCGAGGACAACAGGCGCAAATGGCGCGACCTGGGGGCCGACGATATAGTGACCAAGCCCGATCTCCCGAACCTGGTCAAACTGGCCGACAACCTGATCAAGTAGTCGGGTGACAACCTCTTCCATTGACACAACCCTTCCCGGCGGTTTCCGTTTCCGATCATCCCGATGCGTCAAACCGCCGCCAACCACCTGAAGAACCAGCGTTTTATCCATCCGAACGCCAGCAGGCAAGTGAATACCATGCACAGCTCCTTATTCGGCACGGAGCGCCTCTTCCCTTAGAATTGTCATTGTTGATAAAATTGCTAAACTTTATACCGTAGGCGTGATACCCTATGGTTATTGATATTACAGCCTCTCCGACGGAAGAGATATTGCCGCAAGGAGCAACGAAAATGGATGCGATTACAAAATCCATGAGGGAACATTCGACCGAAATAATTTTCGCGCTGCTTTTCGCGTTGATCTGCGCGTTTCCAGCCGGTATCGCATATGAAAAATGGAAAAGCAGAAAGGAAGTAAATACACTTCAGAGGAATCTGAAAACGGTCGTCCAGGTTGTGGCGTATGACCATTTGCATCTGAAAATGCAGCAGGGGAGCGGTTTTATTGTGGCCGGTGACGGCGCGATCGCGACCGCGCTCCATGTTCTGGACAACGCGGCAGAAGTTGAGATCAAGCTGAGCGGTGAAACCGGTCATAAAAGTTTAAAGGACAAAAATCTCAAGGTCATTGGATTACTTTTTAAAGACCCGGTAAATGATGTCGCGATTCTCAAGGTAGATCCCGGAAAAAACAGGCTGACTTCGGCCGTCATCGCCGATGCCCCGTCAAAAAGTATCGAAAGGGACCGAGATCAGACAGACCAAGGCAAACGGAAGCCTGGAAAAGTAACTGTCATCAGCAGTCCCGAGGGGATGGAAAATACCGTAACCAGCGGTGATTTCGGCAACACCATATCCCAGGGCAACCGGAAGGCGCTCCTTATAACCGCCCCTATCTCCCCCGGCAGCAGCGGCGGACCCGTATTCAATGAAGACGGCGAAGTCATAGGCATCATAAGATCAACCTCTCTCCAGGGAAATAACATCAATTTCGCCGTACCGGCATATTTCATAAAAGACAAAATCTCGAATAAAAAGTTTACCCCCATCGATGACACCGGATTTGAGGATTTGAAGCTTACCTCCGAATATTGGACAACCCTCGGATTTGACGCCATGCAAGCGGGGCAGTTCGTTAACGCCGTGTACGATTTCCAGAACGCGATTCATTTCAAGGGGAATAATAAAGAAGCCCACCAGATGCTCGGCCTTGCGTACCAGTATCAGGGAAAACTCGCATCAGCCGTCAACGAACTCAAGACGGCACACGCTCTGAAGCCTGATGACAAGGAGGTTCTTTCCGGTCTTGCCAGGGCATACCGCCAGCAGGGAAACTTCAAACAGGCGGCGGATACGTTGGCAATTGCCCTTGGCATTCCTGGCACCGGACAACCGGACAATTACCTGCTGCACGGCCAGCTGGGAGAGGTCTATATGGGTATGCAGAAAAACGCAAAAGCCGTAGTTGAATTCTGCCGCGTCCTTGAGAACGCCCCAAAAGACGAAATTACTTATCAGAATATCGGTAACGCCCTTTATAATATGGGTGAATACGAGCTCTCCGTTCCTGAGCTGAAGCAGGCAATCCGTTATAATACGAATTATGTACTGGCTTATTACGGGTTGGGCATGACGTACTTCCAGCTCGGCAGGTATGACGACGCGGCGCAGGAATTCGAAAGGGTAATCAGGTTGACTATCAATCACGGCATGGAGCTGTCCGCGCGTTACCAGCTCGGTCTCATCTTTGCCTCAAGAAACGAGGCGTTGCCGGCGTTCCGGGAATATCAGGCGGTAACCGGTATTCTTAGAGATAACGATCAGGCATCACTTCAATCCGGGTTTCCGGATGCCGGCAGCTTTGAACAGGCCATGAAACTGGGGGCGGTATTGATAAAAAAATATCCCCTTTCCCGCGAAGCTGCCGAAATCAGAAAAGATGTCAGGAGTTTTAAATTGAGGGTGACAGAAGAGTACAAAAAACTGGTCGTGTTTCAGGACAAAAATATTGAATCCTTTCCTGGAGAAGCGATGCCCTATTTTTATCGGGGATTCGATTACATGAAAATACAGCAATATGACCGCGCGGAAAGGGACTTGAAAAAAGCCCTTTCCATCAACCCGGATGATCCAGTAATCCCCGTCACCATGGCAGAGCTTTATTCTCTGGCAAACAGGCCTGTCAAAGCCTGTGCCTGGTTTCGCAAGGGCATAGAGCTGGGATTCGACAACCGGAATCAAGTCAAGACTGATGATGCATTTGAAAACCTGCGCAAATCGCCCTGTTACGCGGAATTTTCAAGCAAGGCCATGGTTGGCCGGGTTGAATCTTGCGGTGCGTCCGGAACACGGAAAATAAATCAATAATCCCGACGACATGCCAGTTCCGGTTTCCGCCGAAAGTTATTTGATATCTTGCCGGAAATCGCGGGTCAGCGGCGTTGCAGCTCGGCGGGAAAGTCTGTTATCCATCCGAAATGGAGCAATCCCCAGAGGCCGATGAGAATCGCTTCCGCGGCGTCGTGCCTGAGCGACGACGGGCGCGGCGCGCCCGACCAGTCAATTACCCTGCGAGCCATGTCTCCGGCGCGCTTTTTCGCTTCCGCGCCGGTTCGCTGTTCGCGCGGCAGCAGCAGAATCTGCCGCCATGCCTCCGCGCCGGCCCGGTGAACCAGGATTCCCCGCCGCCCGGCTTCCTTTTCCCAGACCGCCGCCAGGTTCCCTCCTCCCTCGATTATAATTGCCGCAAGATCCGGAATACTCTCCATTAATCCGAACACGCCGCGTCTCAACCGATCGGTGGAGCCGTAATTATGTGAGCGGTACCAGATCAGCCTTCCGTCATCACCATACAGGGCCAGGCCGGTCCTGAGACCGAGATCAACCGCAAGCAAACAGGGCATGACATACTTTTCCGGCCGGACGGTCAAACGGCCCGGCGCTTTCGGGATTCGTGACATTGAACGCGGAGAACCCGGCTTACGCACGCGCCTTCGCGTATCCGCTCCAATGCCGGTTCTTCTCGGGGGGTTTTACTTTTCCGGCGTTTCCGGCGCCGCCGGCTGCATTTGACCCTCGGGCAGCGTCTGATCGGGTGATGCTTCGTCGGACGGCGGCTGCGCCTGGGCCGGCTGTATCTCTTCGGATGGCGGCTGAGCCTGGGTCGGCTGAGCCTCATCCGTCTGCGTCGAGGCCGGCGCCGGTTCGTTCGATGGCTCCGGGGCTTTTGGCGCTTCGTATTCCGCGGCGAACGCTAAACCGCCGGCAAGAACCAGGGTAAAGATAAAAACGAGAATCATGGCTGTTAATTTTTTCATGGCGTGTCCTCCCCGGACAATTAGCAGGCTGTTGAAAAACTATTAATTTGATCATTGCGAGGAGCATTTTTTGCGATAAAGCAATTTCTAACTTGTTGAATTCGTAAAAACCGGGATTGCTTCGCTACACTCGCAATGACATCAATATTTGTTTTTCAACAACCTGTTAGGGCTTGTTCGTAAATAAGCATTACGGGCGCAGCAACTGATAAACGCATTCCAATTGACCTTATTTTACCCTGCCATGGCGCAGGTTCAAACAAATATTTCCATAATCTTTTCATTTCGCCCATGCATTGAGATGCGTTAACCTGTTCCCAATCGCGGGGAATTTTTCCCCGTTACGCAACGCAGATTCAGCATTGACCTCGTCCGATTCAGGGCTAAACTTTCATCATGAAAGCAGGTTCAAAACCATCGGCATAATTGCTTGCCATAAAAAGAGGTGAACCATGGCACAGGAAAATTTAACCGGCGAGGTCTTTTATCCATCTGAAGAAACCATCAAAAAGGCGCACGTGACTGACCGGGACGCCCTTGACAAAGAAGCCGAAAGGGATTACACCGGCTTCTGGGAGCGGGAGGCGAAGGAGCTGCACTGGTTCGAACCGTGGACCCAGGTGCTTGATGAAGCGCAGAAGCCTTTTTACAGGTGGTTTGTAGGAGCTAAGACAAATATCGTTTACAACTGCCTTGACCGGCACGTACGGACAGCGAGGCGCAACAAGCTGGCCCTGATATGGGAAGGAGAAAACGGGGATTTCAGGTCTTTATCGTACTTCGCTCTCCACCGGGAGGTATGCCGCTTCGCCAATGTCCTGAAAAGCCTCGGCCTGGTCAAGGGCGACCGGGTAACGATTTACATGGGACGCATACCCGAATTGCCGATAGCCATGCTCGCGTGCGCGCGCATCGGCGCGGTGCATTCCGTCGTCTTCGGCGGCTTCACCGTCGAAGCGCTCGCCGACCGCATCGAGGACAGCCAGTCCAAGGTGCTCATCACCTGCGACGGGGCGTTCCAGCGCGGCAAGATCATTTCGTTGAAGCAGATCGCCGACGAAGCGCTGAAACGCGCCGGAACGGTGGAAAGCGTCCTCGTCGTCAAGCGCACCGGGCAGGAAGTCAGCATGGAGCAGGGGCGCGACATGTGGTACCACGAGCTCATGAATCTCCCCATCGCCAGCGGCGGCTGCCAGCTGGAGACGGTCGACGCGGAAGACCCGCTGTTCATGCTCTACACGTCAGGGACCACCGGCAAGCCGAAAGCCATCCTCCATACCCACGGCGGCTACATGGTGGGAACGTACTCGACCATGAAGTATGTGTTCGATATCCGCGACGAGGACCGTTACTGGTGCGCCGCGGATCCGGGCTGGGTTACCGGCCACAGCTATATCGTCTATGGGCCGCTGCTCAACGGGGCGACGTCATTCCTTTACGAGGGCGCGCCGACGTACCCTTACCCCAACCGCTGGTGGCAGATGATCGAAAAGTACGGCATCAACATCCTCTACACAGCGCCGACGGCGATACGGGGCCTGATGCGCTTCGGCGATTCCTGGGTCAACCGCCACGACCTCTCGTCCCTGCGGCTGCTGGGGTCCGTGGGCGAGCCGATCAACCCGGAAGCATGGAAATGGTATTACCGGGTCATCGGCAAAGGCCGCTGCCCCATCATGGACACTTGGTGGCAGACGGAGACGGGCATGTTCATGATCACCCCGACGCCGTCCCTGCCGCTCAAGCCGGGTTCGGGGACTAAACCGTTCCCCGGCCTTCAGGTGGACATTCTGAACGAGGAAGGAAAACCCGCGGGAGTAAACGAGGAAGGGTTCCTGGTGATAAAAAACCCCTGGCCGGCAATGCTGCGCACCCTGTACAATGACCCGGAAAGATACGTGCAGCAGTACTGGAGCAAGTATCCGGGCATGTATCTTACGGGCGACTCCGCGCGGCGCGACGAGGACGGCTACTACTGGATCATCGGGCGCACGGACGATGTCATAAAAGTGTCCGGCTACCGGCTGGGGACCGCGGAAATCGAGAGCGCCCTGGTGAGCCATCACGCCGTTGCCGAGGCGGCGGCAATCGGCCTGCCCCACGAAGTAAGGGGCAACGTCATCCACGCCTACGTAATTCTCAAGGCCGGTCAGCAGAAGTACGACAACCTGGAGGAAGAATTGCGCCACCACGTTTCGCATGAAATCGGCTCTTTCGCCAAGCCGGAAAAAATCGAAATAGTGGAATCGCTTCCCAAGACCCGCAGCGGGAAGATCATGCGAAGGGTGCTGAAGGCCCGTGCCCTCGGCCAGGACCCCGGAGACCTGGCTACACTGGAAGAATGACTAGTACCAAGTTGCAATCAAACAATTTCAAAACATGTCATGTCGAACGAAGAGAGACATCTTTGATAAACGGGTTCAAGATTTCTCGCTGGAGCTCGAAATGACAATGAATTGAATGCAACTTGGTATAAAACGGGCTGAGGCACGGCGGTTCCGGCAGGACCGGATTTTCCCGGTTCCGCCGGGACCGCCTAGATGCCCGCGTACCACTCGTAGCCCCGATCTTCCCAGTACCCGCCTTTTCCTCCCGCGATCCCGGAGAAATCCCTGACGATTTCAATGCCCATTACATACTTCGCCATCTTGTAGCCCAGCTGCCTCTCAAGACGCAGGCGGAGAGGCGCGCCGTTTGCGACGGGCAGCACCTTGCCGTTCAGTTCGTATGCCAGGATTGTCTGCGGGTGGAAAGCGTCGTCCAGGTCGATACTCTCGTAATAGGCCGAGCTTCCGGTCTTTTCCGCGTGGTCGGCGCAGTGGAAGACGACATAGCGGGCATCCGGCTTCAGGTGCGCAGCTTCAAGCAGGGCGCTCAGACGCGCGCCTTTCCACTTGCCTATGGCGCTCCAG
>Ga0335070_10008146_pt1 | contig 12292 bp, 11 predicted proteins | sample Lox_Sample_13_FD_206722 | JGI IMG/M metagenome (GOLD analysis project Ga0335070, IMG submission 206722) | Soil microbial communities from Loxahatchee National Wildlife Refuge, Florida, United States - Lox_Sample_1.3 | ecosystem: Environmental > Terrestrial > Soil > Wetlands | place: USA...
AAGGCCCAAGACAAGAAAGACCTGAGTTCCGGCGACCTGAAGCTACAGTCCATGGAACTGAGCGACCTGAAAGCCCGCGTCTATGGCAACACCGCTGTGGCTACCGGGGCCAACACTGTGAAAGGCGCCTTTAAGGGCCAGGACATCGGCGGCAAGTATCGCTTCACCGACACCTGGGTCAAGCGTAACGGCAAGTGGCAGGCCGTGGCGTCCCAGGCCACAAAGGTAGTGCCGTAGGCACTCGACGATGACCGCGCACGTGGGGGATGCGCCGCTGGTGCAGCATCGCTGTTGCACTCACGGCCATCCCCTATGCTCGCGCTCGCCTCCGACTCGGCGCGACGCCAGGGACCTCTCCGTAACGTCGGCATTTCCCTTCTCCGGACGCGACACCGCCGCGGGCAAGAGCTACGAACCTTAGGTGAAGAAGCACGGAAAACAGCGCCCAGGGCGAGAAGAACCTCTCGCTCGAGCCGGAAGCGCTAGAGTAGCTTGTGTGGGGACGAGCGCCACGCCCGTCCAAGTTGAGCGAAGCTCCTCCCAACGGTGCGGGCTGCGTTGCCGAGAGAAATGCTGTTCCGCTTGCGTTGTTCGAAAGCGATTAAAAATACCGTCCGAAGGACGAGAAACATCTAATCCATTGGGACGCGCTGGAGCGAAGCGACCGAACCGGGATTTATGATCGCAGTGCGTCGTAATTGGTGTATTCGCATTTTACAGCCCACACATTGAACTCCGTCTAGTTCCGGGCCACAATCGTGGCAGTGAAAGTTGCAGGCACGCTGAGAAAGCCGACAATTCCGCGGTTACCCAGGGATTGCCGACGGCTCCAGCCAGGGCAGCCCTGAAGATATCCGCAGTCACTAGCTGCCGAAGAGTGGGGTGAATTATGACTCGATCGCTCGCGTCCGTTTTGGTTCTCCTGCTGTTCTCGTCCTTCCTTGTCGCACAAATGGACCGGAGGGATAACTGTGATTTAGCGGTGCGCGTTCGCACTAGCGACGAGCGAAGCATCGAGGCGTCAATTAAGGTTGATCTCTTTTCCCCTGAGTCTCAAGGCGTGATCGCGACTGCGCATATTATCGGGGGCGAGCTTGCGCATTTTCAAATCGCGAACGGAAGGACCTACCGCCTGGCAGTCTCCGGAACAGGCATTGAGGCTGTTACGACTTCGTATTTCGAGATCAACCCCCTGGAACCGGCACACACAGAGACCGTTTATGTGAAGCCCGAAAATCAGAAGCCGGCCGAAGAATCGACCGCAGCATCGCCCACCATTTCCGTCAGCGAACTGAATGCCCCCAAGAAGGCAAGCACAGAGATGAATAAAGGGCTGGAGGCGTACTCCAAGGGGGACATGGAGAAGGCCGCAGCCCATTTCGAAAAGGCCCTCACCGGGTACCCGCGCTATGCGCGTGCCTATGACATGCTGGGAGTGATCGCGATCAAGCACTCCGACCGCATAAAGGCAAGAGAGTTGTTCTCCAAATCGATTCAGGCGGACAGCACTTTCTGCCCGGCATACCTCGATCTGGCGCGCCTGGATCTTCTGGACCGGGATTACGCTGAATCGGAGTCCTTGCTGGCGAAAGTGATTGCCCTGAATCCAACCATGCCCGACGCTGTGGCCCTGCTCGCCACTACGGAGTTCGCAAACAGGGAATACGACAAGGCCCTGGTCGACGTTGATCGTACTCATGCCCTACGCAATCACGAGCCATTCGCGGAAGTGCACCTCATGGCTGGCAAGGTGCTCAGAATGCAAAATCATCTCGAAGCGGCGATTGCCCAGTTCCAGCTATTCCTGAAGGAGAAGCCGGATAGCCCTCAGGTGGAGAGCGTCCGCGAGGTGCTCGCTTCACTCAAGGCTGGACAACAACCCTGAAGACTGCTTCGCATTCCAACCCGGCCAACGCACTCGGCGTCATCAGGACCAGAAAACAAGAGTCGTCCAAACCCGCCGAAGGCGGGGCGTCACTCATCTACTGATCCGAAGGTTGCAGGTTCGATTCCAGCCAGGCCGGCCAACTCCACCGGGTTGATCCTCCCGGTCAATTCGCGGGTTCGGAACTTTCACAGCTGGCCACTTCGGGTTCGCCATGCCCCCAATGGGGTGTAAGGCACCCAGGAAAGCTCCTGATTAAGTACCGTGAATCCTCCGTGTGCCTCTGTGCCCTCCGTGGTTTACGCTTTTCCGAAGCCCCTTAATCAGAGTGTCCCTAGGACCAAAAAATCCGATTGGCGATGAATCGCATTTGCTCTCTAATCGTCCACTGGCTGCAAAACAGTTTCCCTTACAATGTCCCCTATGCTCGTGCTTGCTTCCGCCTCGCCGCGCCGCCAGGAACTCCTGCGCAACGCCGGCATTCCCTTTGACATCCAGCCTGCCCACATCCCCGAGGATCCCTTGCCCGGAGAAGACGCCAAAGCCTGCGCCGAGCGCCTGGCCCGCGAGAAAGCGCTGGCCGTAGCCGCGCTGCGTCCGCGCGATGCCGTGCTGGGCGCCGACACGGTCGTCGTCGTCGATGGCCAAATCCTCGGCAAGCCAGCCGGCTCCGCCGATGCCGCCCGCATGCTCCGCCTGCTCTCTGGACGCACGCATCTGGTGATTACAGGTGTCTGTTTAGTAGTCAGTGGGCAGAGGTCGGTGGTCAGTGAAAAACCGGTGGCTGGGGAGCAGTGGTCAGTGGCTAGTGAGACCACCCTGGTCACGATGTCCGAAATCTCGGGAAAGGAGATCGGCGACTACATCGCCAGCGGCGAGCCCCTGGACAAAGCCGGCGCCTATGCGATCCAAGGCATGGCCTCGCGCTGGATTCCTCGCATTGAAGGGGACTACAGCAACGTGGTCGGACTACCGGTGGCCCTGGTGTGGCGGATGCTGCGCGAGAAGGGACTCGCGTAAAAGCGGACAAGAGTGTCCGCTCCACACGAAACTATGCCTTCTTCTCGCCGCTTTCTTCGCCTTCTTTCACGGCTGATTTGAAGTTCCTGATGCCCTCGCCCAGACTCTTGCCGAGGTCGGCGATCTTGCTCGGCCCGAAGATCAAGAGAGCGACCGCCAGGATCAGCAACAACTCAGGCAACCCGATTTTTCCACCAAACATAAACTACCCTCCGCGGGGTTACCCTGGCGCCCAAGCACCCACCGCTCACAGAACCCCACCTTAGATTCTAGCAGGGTTGTTACGAATCGGGAATGCGGGATTGCCGGATGCGTGTGCGACCCGAAATAACACAGGCAGCACGCGCCATGAAGAATCGTGTAGGCCCGAACGCCTCGTCCGGGCGGGCGAGCGCAGCTCGCCGGGTTCCTCGGGCGGACGAGGCGTCCGCCCCTACACGATCTCCCCCGTTAAGCCGCCTCGATCAACCCAGCCAAGAGCGCCGCCCGCCGGGGCAGCTCGGAAATCACAATATGCTCTTGGGCTGCGTGCGCCCCATCGCCCACCGCGCCCAAGCCGTCCAGTGTCGGAATGCCCAATCCCGCGGTGAAGTTTCCGTCCGAGCCGCCGCCCACTGCGGCTTCGCCCAGCTTCCATCCCAGCCCTCGCGCAACGGCGACGGCCTTTTCATACAACGCAGCCACGCCCGCCGTGCGTTCCATCGGCGGACGATTCACTCCCCCCGTGACCCCGATCCGGCACTTACGGTTGAAGGGGCGCAGGCTGCGCATCTTCTTGTCGATTCCAGCCGCGTCTTTCATGCGCGCGATCCGCGCGTCCACCTGGGCTACCGCCTCGGCCGGAACCACGTTGAGCCGCGACCCGCCGCTCACCAGGCCGACATTCACGGTCACGCCCTTCTTCAGATCAGTGAAGCCAGTGATCTTTTCGATCTGCCGCGCCAGTTCCACGATCGCATTCACGCCCTTCTCGAAATCCAAGCCGGCGTGCGACGCCTTGCCCATAACCTTTACCTGATACTCACCCACTCCTTTACGCGCCGTCTTCACCGCACCTTCAGGTCCGTAGGAGGGCTCCAGCACCAGCACGGCCCCTGACCTTTTCGCCAGCGCCTCCGTGATCACCCGCGAGGAATCGCTTCCCACCTCTTCGTCGGAGACCAGCAGAACCGTCACCGGGCGCGGCAGCTCGCCATGCCATTCCTTCAACGCTGCCAGCACAGAAAGCATCAGCGCAATGCCCGATTTCATATCGAGCACGCCCGGCCCGGTCATCCTGCCGTCCGCGATGCGGCACGGCATCGAGGCCAGCGTCCCCAGTGGATACACCGTGTCGTAATGGCCGAGCAGCAGCACCGGTTTCCCCGAGGTCTTGCCCGCAAAGTCCACCTGCAGGTGGTTGCCGAAATCCTTGGCCGGATGGATCTTCACGGCGCCGCCGAGCGCGGCGAACTTCGCAGCAACCACTTCGCTCAGCCGATCCACGGCGGCCTTGTTGTCACTGGGCGATTCCATCTCCACCAATTCGCGGATGGTCGCAGCCATCCCATCGCGCCGCTCGGCAAAATACGCCAGCCGGCGCTGGGCTTCGGGGTTGATTGGCGATGTCTTCTCGGAACTCTTCATCTTCGACCTGGACGTGCGCTACAGTATAATCTTCGGCTCTGAAGAAAATGCATGACTGAGACGGCCCAAACCGCGACCGCAGCGCCCAGCCTGGCGAAAAAACCGCTGGATATCGGCGATATTCTCAAGATTCTGCCGCACCGCTTTCCCTTCTTGCTGATTGACCGCGTCCTCGACATCGAGCGCATGAAGCGCATTGTGGCCCTTAAGAACGTGACTGCCAACGAGCCCTTTTTTCAGGGACACTTCCCGGAAAAGCCCATCATGCCCGGCGTGCTGATCGTCGAAGCCATTGCTCAGGCCGGGGGGCTGCTTCTGTTGACCGAGGTCCCCAACCGCGATGAGCTGCTGATGGTCTTCACGGGCATCGAAAAGGCCCGCTTCCGTCGTCCCGTCGTCCCGGGAGACCAATTGCGTATCGAAGTGGAAGTGCGAGCCTGGCGGATCACAGCGGCTCGACTGGAAGGCAAGGCCTACGTCGACGGGAAGGTGGCGGCCGAGGCGACCGTTACCTGCCGCTTAGTGCCGCGCGTGCTGGGCGCGGGGAATGCAGAAGGGAGCTGAGTAGTAGCCAGCGGTCGGCGGTCAGTGGCGAAACTGCAGGTGGCTTTCGTCGGTGTTCACTGACTACTGCGCACCAGTCACTGACCACTTCGGTTATCGCATGTCTATCCACTCCACGGCGATCATTGATCCTACTGCCAGAATTCACCCCACGTGCAAAATCGGCCCGTATTGCACGATCGGCCCCGACGTGGAGTTGGGCGATGGCTGCCATCTCGTTTCGCACGTCGCCGTCGAAGGCCCAACCAAGGTTGGTGCCGGCAATCGCTTCTTTCCCTTCTCATCGATCGGGCTGGCGCCACAGGACATCAGCTACAAGGGCGAGCCGACGCGCCTGGAAATCGGCGACCACAACACCATCCGCGAGTTCGTCACCATCAATCGCGGCACGGTGAAGGGCCGGGGCCTGACCAAAATCGGCGACCACAACCTGATCATGGCCTACACTCACATTGCGCACGATTGCCAGATCGGCAATCACATCATCATGGCAAACGCGGCCACGCTCGGCGGCCACGTCATCGTGGAAGACTTTGCCACGGTTGGCGCGCTCTGCCCGATTCACCATTTCGTGCGGATCGGGAAATACGCTTTCGTTGGCGGCGGCACCACCCTCACGCGCGATGTGCTGCCCTTTTCAAAGACCTCCGCTGAGCGCGGCACGCACGCCTATGGATTGAATGCCATCGGATTGGAGCGGCGGGGATTCACGAAAGAACGAATCCTCAAGATTCATCACGCGTTTCGCATGCTGCTGGCCTCGAAGCTGAATACTTCGCAGGCGCTGGAGAAGCTGAAAGCGGAAGCCGACCGCGGGGAGGATATCGACCTGCTGATCCAGTTCATCGAGGAGTCGGAACGCGGAGTGATTAAGTAGTGGTCAGTGGTCGGTGGGCAGTGGGCAGTTTCTACACGAGACATCGCAATGCCGGTGCAGTCGTATCGTGAGTTGATCGCATGGCAGAAAGCCATGGATTTCGCGGCCGAGGTTTACCGGATAACGCGAGGCTTTCCGAAGGACGAGTCGTACGGCGTCACCAGCCAACTGCGCCGCGCTGCAGTCTCAATCCCGAGCAATATAGCCGAAGGACAGGGACGGCAAACAACGGGCGAGTTCCGACAATTCCTTGGTCATGCCCGTGGCTCCTTGCTCGAGACAGAGACACAGATTCTGTTGTCAGAACGCTTGAAGTATTTGGATCAAAAGACGACCGAAGCTCTTCTCGAACAATCTGCAGAACTCGGTCGAATCCTGAACGGGTTGATTGGTTCACTAGAACGGTCGCGTCGGTAACTGACCACCGACCACTGGCCACTGACCACTATGAAACTCGGCCTCATCGCCGGCAACGGAACGTTCCCCTTTCTCGTGCTGGATGCGGCGCGGGCGCAAGGCTATGAAGTCGTGGTCGCTGCAATTAGGGAAGAGACCTTCCCGGAGATCGAATCCAAGGGAGCGGCCTCAGTTTACTGGCTCTCCCTCGGAGAACTCTCAAAACTCATCGAGACTTTCAAGAAGGAAGGCGTTACCCGCGCCATCATGGCCGGACAGGTCAAGCACAAGCAGATTTTCTCCAGCATCAAGCCGGACTGGCGTCTGGCCAAGCTGCTGCTCTCGCTGGGAACGCGCAACACCGATTCGCTGCTTGGCGCGGTGGCAAAGGTGCTGGCCGACGAAGGCATCATGCTGGAAAATTCGACCGCGCTGCTCGAACCGCTGCTCGTGAAAACCGGCGTGCTGACTAAACGCGTGCCCACCGAGCAGGAGCGCAAGAACATCGAGTATGGACGCGCCGTGGCCCGTCATCTTGCCCAGTACGATATAGGACAAACCGTGGTGATCGCCGAGTCCACCTGCGTCGCCGTGGAAGCCATGGAGGGCACCGACGCCGCCATCGAGCGCGCCGGTCAGATCATGAGGAGTCTCGATTCTCACGAGCTCTCCCCTGCGGGCTCTTCCTCCCAAAGTTGTCTTCCCGAGCAAGGTCAGGAATCTGCAGTTGGTCGCGGTTCTCTTCTCAGCCGGGCGCTCACAGTGGTCAAGATCGCCAAGCCCAATCAGGACATGCGCTTTGACGTGCCCGTGATTGGTGTGAAGACGATCGAAGTGATGCAGCGCGCGGGAGCGAGTTGTCTGGCGATCGACGCCGGCCGCTGCCTGTTGCTGGACGGGGACGCGATCATCCGGGCTGCCGACGCTGCTGGCATCAGCGTGTGTACCAATTGATTGATTCGCCGATTATCATAGGGACATACACGGGGGCGTCCATGTCCGAAACTGCTCGCATTGCCGATCAACTCCGTCGCGCCTTCAGTGGAGAAGCCTGGCACGGCGACTCGCTGTTTGAAATCCTCGATGGCGTGAGCGCGGCGCAGGCTTCCGCGCGCCCGGTCAAGCGCGCCCACAGCATCTGGGAACTCCTGCTGCATATCGCCGCCTGGGATGGTGCGGTCCGCCGTCGTCTCGGGGGCGAGGCTGTGTCGCTCTCGGACGATCAGAATTTTCCTCCGGTGAGGGACGTGAGCGAGATGGCCTGGCGGCGGGCGCTCGAACACGCCAAGCGCGCGCACGACGAGCTTATCGAGGCTGTGTCCGCCTTTTCGGACGACCGTCTCAGCGAAAAGGTCCCCGGCAAGGAACCCGAACACTACAACTTCTACTTCATGTTGCACGGCGCCGTGCAGCACGAGCTCTATCACGCCGGACAGATCGCCTTGCTCAAAAAAGGGGCTTGACGCCGGTTCCGGGATTTCAGAATTGACTTTGGCACTTTCCGATCCGCACCCGGAACTGCGAGAATAGTTGCTTCACGAGCTTCTCACACAGACTTTGTAGTGCCGGAGCCGTGGCTCTGAACGAAGAACAACATCCCATCAATGTGGCTGTCGTCGGCGTGGGCGCCTTCGGGACCAACCACGCTCGCGTCTATGGGCAACTCCAACAAAACGGGACCGTCCGGCTGGTCGGCGTGGTCGATCCGGATACGGCGCGCGCCGACGCCGTGGCGCGCAAGTTCGGCTGCAAATCGTTCGGCTCAGTCGAGCAAGTGCTCACCACGCACAGCGAAGTGCAAGCGGCGTCGGTGGCCGTGCCCACGGTCTCTCACCTGGAAGTTGCGCGCCTGCTTATGGAAGCGGGCGTCGACGTGCTGATCGAAAAACCCGTAGCTTCCACGCTCGCCGAAGCGGATGAACTGCTGGCTCTCGCCCGGCAACACAAGCGCGTCGCTCAGGTGGGACATCTGGAACGCTTCAATCCAGCAGTCCGCGCCACCCTCCCGCTAGTCACCGAGCCGATGTTCTTCGAGGTCCATCGGCTGAGCGTGTTTACCCCGCGGGCGCTCGATGTAGACGTGGTGCTCGACCTGATGATCCACGACTTGGATATCGTCCAGACCTTCGTCAACTCGCCCGTGCGCGAGATTCGCGCCGTTGGCCTGCCTATCCTCTCCGACAAGGTCGATATCGCGAACGTGCGTCTCGAATTCGAGTCCGGTTGCGTGGCGAACTTCGCCGCCAGCCGCGTGTCCACCGACCGAGTGCGCAAGCTGCGCTTCTTCCAGCCCGGACAATACATTTCAATCGACTACGGCCGGCAGGATGTGCTGGTGTTTACCGTCAGCAACGCGGGCGGGCGGGCCAGCCCTCCCAGCGGGGGCCCCGCAACGCCCAATTTTGGCGCCGCCGGGCCGAGCGTCAACCAGCAGATCCAGATGGCCAAGCCGCCGGTCACGGCGGAAGAGCCGCTGCTGGCCGAGATTCGGGCATTCCTCGCGTCCGTGCGTGACCGTTCGCGGCCGGCCGTTCCTCTCGAAGACGGACGACGAGCTTTGGAATTGGCGCTGGCGATTCTCCAAGAGATCCAACGGCATGCCAGCCGCATCGGCATGGCCCGGTAAGATCCATCCGGAGTAGCCAATCCGAGCAAGTCCGCAGATGCTGTCTCCCCTTTCTCCGAACCACGTAGGCCCGGACGCCTCGTCCGGGCTCCCCGGCCGCTCTGCCGCTGTGGTGCATAGAACTCGCCAACCGCCATTACTCAAGGTACTGACTGTGCCAGCCCGAAAAGTGCGACAATAGTGACCAAGGACCACGGCCGCAACCCCAGGAATTTACGTATCTTTACGCAACGCTGGGACTTGGCCGTGTCTCTAACTGTCTAGGCGGGAGTGTGTCCACCTTGGCCTCGGTGGGCTAAGGAAGAGGAATGTAGGCGGCGCTTGAGCCGCTGCTCGAAATGAAACCGCCTGAAGCTGTCGCTAGCGCTTTTCGATGTCGGTCACGCAAATCCCGTCTCGTGATCCCTCCGCGCCTGTCCTGCCGCCCCCGGAGCAGCGGGAACTATTCGAAGCCCAGCATTGGGAGAGCGCCTACCGCGGCTTTGATCCCGATGCGGTTCCGAAGCTACTCATTCAATTGCAGGACGATCTATCGCGCTCGCGCAAGCGGGAAGCGCTATGGTTGTCGCTGATCCTGCACCTGCTCGTCATCATCCTGCTGGTCAACAGCCAGAAGCTTGTGCAGTTATTGCCGCGCCAGGTGCTGGTTCTGGCTCTTCCCGGCAATCTCGAACAGCAGAAGAACGCCACCTATCTGGAGCTACCGCCCGACGAGCAGAAGCTGACCCGCCGCCCCGATTCCAAGATCATCTCCGACAAGGACCGCATCGCCACCAGCAAGACCCCGCAGCTTGACCGCGAAGAACTGAAGAGAATCCTGGAAAGCTCGCGTCCCGGAAGGCCCGGCCCAGTGGCGCCCACGCCCGGATCGCCCCCATCGGCTCCGCAGGCTCAGGCAGGAGCACAGCCGTCCGCGCAGGAGAATCAGCCGGCCGGCAGTTCCGGTCTCGTCGCTCCGGCCGACAATCAAACTGCGCAACTGCAGGCGCCGCCCCAGGGCGGCCGCCGGCCCCAGCCCAATTTTTCGACTCCCCTGACAGCTGGCTCTGCGATCGAGCAGGCGGCGCGCGCCGCTGCCGCTAATCGCGGCCGCTACGGCGGCGGAGAGGGAGGCGACTACGGCTTGAGTGGGGGCAGAAACGGAGCCAAGGCGCTCGATCAGGCCGAGATCCTCACCGACACCATGGGCGTAGATTTCGGGCCCTATCTGGCGCGCATTACCGAGGTGGTCCGCAGCAATTGGTACAACCTCCTGCCCCCTTCGGTCTATCCGCCCATCCTCAAACAGGGCAAGCTCTCGATCGAGTTCGTCATCCTCAAAGACGGAAAAGTCAGCGGCATGACTCTCCACACCACTTCCGGAGATGTGGCCCTCGATCGCGCGGCCTGGGCGAGCATCACCGCCTCCAACCCTTTCCCCCCGCTTCCGAAAGAGTTCCCCGGCCAGATCCTCGGCTTGCGTTTCTATTACTTCTACAACCTCAATGTTGACAACGAGCTTCGGTAGCTGCGCCGTATGTTTGAAGAGGAGAAATGACTGGCGACTCGCCGTGACCACACAACTCTATTTCACGTATACCGGCGCTTTCCCCTTCGACCACGGATCGTAGTTCACGACAAAATGCACGCGTTCGGGGCGGGTGGGGTGATCGAAAAACCAGGCCTTGATGAACCAATTCGGGTCGGGATCGGAGAGGTTCATCTCTCCGCTCTTCTCGAAGTAGTGGGCAGCCACCTGATTCGGGTTCGGCACGATGCCGTGAATCACTTCCAACCCATAACGGTCGGCCTCGTGCTCGAAGTAGCGGCTTACGGCATTGAACCCGGGCGTCGCCAGAAATGACAGCACGCTGATCAGGAAGAGCAGGGCGGGCAACGAAGCCCAATCGTCCAAGCCGCGAATGCCCCATTGCGCTCCCCAGCGCGCCAACATCCAAAGCACAAGCCGATAGCCGAGGTACAGCAAGAGAAGCAGAATCGTGGCGTCGATCGCAATGATCTTCGGAATGTGCAGCAGGACGTAGTGCCCCATTTCGTGCCCGAAAACGAAGAGCGTTTCCGGGACCGTGGCCTTGGCGATGGTGTTATCCCAGACGACAACCCGCTTGGAAGCGCCGTATCCGGAGACGTAAGCATTCAGCCCAGTTTGCTTGGAGCTGGCGTTCATCACGAACATGCGCTCCGGGGGAATTTCGATGCCGCCGCGATGCGATACTTTCTGTATTTCGCTGGCGAGAACGGGCTGCGCCCCTGCAAGCGGCTTGAAGGTGTAGAAAAGAGGATCAATCAACAGCGGCTGCAGGAAAAAGACGACGAGCAGCACGGGAATCGAGGCCAGCCAGAAGTAAAACCACCACCGTCTCGAACTCCGCCGGATGACTGCGTATAGGATGGCCACGAGCACGGTTCCGATGATCAATGCAACCGCCTGGCCGGTAATCCAATCGCCAAACCACGCTGGCCAGGTTTGTACGCTGAGGCCGAAGGCGCGTTGCAGGGACTGATCCCAAATGTCAGATGGAATCCCAAGGACGGCAACTGTCAACAGAATCAGCGGCGCAAAGACAATCAACTGCACGAAACGGCGCGAAGACGCGCGTTCGGCGAGATTACGAAACGCCGGGGCCACACGCCATCGCAGAAGAATCAGCAGCAGAAGGAGTCCGTACAACGTGTTGACAAAGAAATGCCGATGCTGTGCATTGGAATATGCCTTGGCGCGGGCATACTGCTCCGGAGGTGGGGCGTATTCGACGATGACGTTCTGTGGCGCCTCGGCCACGTTGGCCGTTGCTCCGGAAGGAGCGCTGGCAGCGTTTGTTGGGGGAGCCGACGAGGCAGCTGGGCCCGTTTGCGCGGCGAGGATGGCAGAAAGCACGCTTGCCAGGAAACTGAATCGGAGAACGGATCGCAGTCGCTTCATAGGCCTCCTTCAGGGGGCGATCGTTTCAGAATACTCGGGAAAGAACCAGAGAGAAACATAGCAGTCCCTATTTGAGGCAACCCAAACCGGGGCGTGCAGCCGGAAGGCCGCATCCCCTCCTCCCCATCACCTTCGGCCGTTCCTCAGGTGCGCGAATGCCCTGAATTCGCTACCATAGAACAGCAAGATTCTGATCCTGCATCCAATTTAACTATGAAGATTCGCCGAGTGCTGCCGTTTCTGCTGCTGCTTTCCCTCACCGCGTTCGCGCAAGACGCCCCCAGTGTGCTCCGTCCGCCCAAAGGCGCGCAGGTCGCGCTGGTCGTGTTTGAAGACCTGCAATGCCCGGACTGCCGCCGCGCCGCGCCGCTGCTG
>Ga0335070_10008148_pt1 | contig 12287 bp, 8 predicted proteins | sample Lox_Sample_13_FD_206722 | JGI IMG/M metagenome (GOLD analysis project Ga0335070, IMG submission 206722) | Soil microbial communities from Loxahatchee National Wildlife Refuge, Florida, United States - Lox_Sample_1.3 | ecosystem: Environmental > Terrestrial > Soil > Wetlands | place: USA: Florida...
CTGTGCAAGTTCTTGATATAATGGACGAAATGGCTCGTTGGTTGGGGGCACGATCGGCGCCAATCGTGACCGCAGCCAAATCCAGATTTAGAAAATGTTTTCAATGAGTTGTTTTAATCAGACGCGGAATCGCAGTTCGGCGCCTATTTACACTATGCCCCTGAGGTTGAGCAACAACGCCGGCTCGGACGCTGATTTTTCAGCCGTAACCAGCATGACGTTGCGCGCCTCCTCGACCTCTCCGATTTGCTTGATCAGCAACTCGAGGCGGTCGAGTTCACGGCTGATCTGCGCCTTCAGAGCTGGGGGCAGCGGTCGACCATCTCCGGTCACGAGCGTCTCGAGGTGGTCACGCCGATCTCGGTTCATGGGCTCGTATCCGGACACCCCTTGGTTGAAGAGCAAGCCCTTGATCCGATTGACATGCCTTATTCTCTCGTTGAGCAGCGCTTTGCGCTCCCGTACCGCACGGCGGCGGTCTTCATCTTCCGGGGAAGGCATACGAAGCATGGCGCAAACTCGCGGCTCGCCGCGCTTATAGGCAAGCAAGGCCCGAACCAGTGCCTCACCATCAATCCTATCGGTCTTTGCGCGCCGGCGGCGGCGCGACGTCGCAATGGATGCAGGGTCGACGACATAGCTCTCGATGCCTTCGCGCTCGAGAACCCGGTGGATCCAAAATCCATCCAGGCCAGCCTCCTGGATCGATATGATCCTGAAGTCCTGCCCGGTGCGAGCCTCGGCCTTACGCCGTAGATCCCCAAAGCGCGCCAGCCAGGCTGGAATGTCGCCGCCGCGAATGATGAACTTGGACATCTTCCCACCAGCACCCGGCGATACAGATGTGACCAGCCACTTTGAACGGGAGAGTTCCAGGGAGACGAATATCGCGCCAAGGTCGGTTCGGATCGCAACCGGGGCTGCAGTATGGTCGGCGGCAACTTGCATGATGACCTCCATGGGTGTTGGCGACTCCACTCTGACAGAGCTTCCGTCGGTCATCACCTCATGGGATCTTCACGATATCGGTCCGTCCGGTTCTCTGCCGGCATCCAAAAAAGCAGTAATCCAATGCGAATTCCTGCGGTCACTTGGGGCTGACACGCATGTCTCCAAGCTGTCATTATACGTTGCGATACCACAATGGGGCTTTGTCTCTGCACTCACTGAGCGACATGATCACTGCCACACGCTGAGGGAGGGGCAATAACTTCAAGAATTTTTTGTTAGGGGAACTTTTGCTCTGCCTGCCGCCGGCTTACGGACAGTGATGACGAATCCGATCCGAAATAGGCCCGATTCGCGCCGAAGTTGAAATTTACATTAGAAAACTGAAAGCCGGTATGTTATGAGATAGAAGCCGACAGGTATTGGGAGACACGCTGATGCGTTCCGCCATGATCGTTCTGGGTCTTGTTGGGGTGTTGAGTCTCGTTTCGTTATCCACCCCCACGCAAGCTGAAACACCGGCCGCGCCCCTGCCGGCACTGGGGGCCAGTCCGTCGCAAATATCGGTATCCGGCCTGTCCTCCGGCGCCTTCATGGCGGTCCAATACGATGTTGCCTTTTCCGCCAGCACGGTCGGTGCCGGGATTGTGGCCGGCGGTCCTTATAACTGCGTCTTTGTGAATATCGGCGGTATCGGCGCCTGCATGGCCGCCATGCCGCTGCCACCCAGCGGCATGGCCTCAGTCGCGGCCGCGGAGGGCTTCGCTGACCTTGGGGAGATTGACCCGATCAGCCATTTGGCGTCGCAAAAATTCTATCTGTTCAGCGGCAAGAATGATACGGTCGTGAAGCAAAGCGTCATGAACGCGGTCGATACGTTCTACCTCGATGCCGGCGTGCCGGCATCGAGGATCAAATACGTTAAAACCTTTCCTGCGGGCCATGCGTTCATTGCACCGGATTTCGGAAATTTATGCGGCACCAACGATACCCCCTATGTCGACCGTTGCGAGTCCCACGGCACACCCTACGATCAACCCGGCGCAATCCTCAGCCAGATTTATGGCCCACTGCAACCAAAGGCGGCAACATTGTCCGCGCAACCCGTCGCCTTCAACCAACGGGAATTTGCCAGCAGCGCCTCCGGCATGGCTGATACCGGATACGTCTATATCCCCGCCAGCTGCGACAAAAGGTCCGCCGTGAAATGCGCAGTCCATGTGGTATTCCATGGCTGTCTGCAAAGTGCGGCGAAGGTCGGAGACGATGTCTACAGCAAACTCGGCTACAATAACTGGGCGGACAGCAACCATATCATCGTGCTCTATCCGCAAGTCAACGCGAGTACCATTCCGTTCAATCCCCAGGGCTGTTGGGATTGGTTTGGATATACCGGGTTGGATTTTCAAACTCAGGGCGGCATGCAGATGACCGCCATCCATGAAATGGTGCAGCGATTGACCTCGCAATAGCGTCGCCATCCTGACGAAGAGCGCCGGTGGCGATGATCGCAACGGCGCTCCGTGCTGCCGCCCACATGGGGCGGTGTTCCGGAAAAAAACCAAATTGCGCATGACCGACACTCTTGAGGAGTTGAAGCGCAACTTGGGAACTTTGACGAGCCGCTGGATTAAGGAACGGCTGAGAATCTGACTCTGAATGACAGCCGCTCTAACATTGCTGTGCAATTCGTCGGGTGAGCAGCCGGATATGAGCGAGCAGGATCCAGGCTGTGGCACTTTGGATGGTTGCCTCGAAATCCTTGGCGAGGCGGCGGCATCGACCGAGCCAGGCGAAGGTTCTTTCGACCGCCAATCGGCATGGTAGCAGCTCAAAACCTTTGGCGAATTCTGAGCGTTTGACGATTTCGAGCGTCCACTTGCCGAGCCTGGCGAGTTTCTTTGCCAGTTTCGGCCCTGCATAGGCGCCATCGGCAAAGAGATGGTGCGGCAAGGGATAGCGGGAACGGATCGCTTTGATCACCCGCGGCGCACCGTCGCGGTCCTGGATATTGGCAGGATGCACATCGATCCCAACGAGATGCCCGAGCGTGTCGGTGATGATATGGCGCTTGCGCCCCTTGATCTTTTTGCCCGCATCGAACCCGCGTGGTCCGCCGGCTTCAGTGGTCTTGACCGACTGGCTGTCGATCACGCCAGCGGTCGGATTCGGTGCCCGGTTCGCTTTTTCACGGGCCATCATTATCAAAGCACGATTTATTCGCACCAACATGCTATCGCGCGGCCAACGGCAAAAGTAGCTCTGGACCGTGGTGAAAGGCCCGAACTCCCTCGGGAGTTGCCGCCACTGGCAACCGGTGCTCAGCATATACAGGATCGCGTTCATGATCATGCGCAGGGATCTCGAACGCGGCCGACCCAGCCGATTGCGCACCGGCATCAACGGCTCAATAAGATGCCATTCCTCATCAGTAAGATCGCTTGCATAGCGCAATCCAGCCCGGCAGTATCGGGGGCGAGTGATTTCGGTTCAGGCCATCGTGATTCTGTCCGTCGTTGCAAACCAACAGAACCACAAGCAACTGAAATCACTCAACTATCATTTTCGTTCAGGCTCTGAGGCACGAAGTCGAGGCCATGGTGATGTTCGCACTGGACAGTGGCATCGCGGTCCCCCCAGATTTGCTGGTGTCTCTGGAGCGTGCCTTTTCCTGTGTGCCAGGCGGAACAGCTGTAACGGCCACTGGACAAAGGTCGATGACAGCAGTGAGTCGCGACGAACGATCGGAAGTGGCAACAGTGTCCATGACTCCGACTGAATGGACGGGGAGCAATGAGACGCCCGTGCCGATGGACTGTTCGCAACAGATATCTTTGCTGGGTGGCGTTCATCTCGCGCTCGGCAAGCTGGTCGCGCCGGCGTGCCCGGGCACGTTGATGCTGTTGTACGATGAGCGACGTAAACATCCATTCCTGCATTCCTTCGGCGCCGTGCCGCTTTCTCGCAAGATGCTCGTGTTGGCTGGGAGCTGGCAGGGAGGCAACGCTCCGCGCATTTGCGCACGGACCCGTACACGGCTGTGGTATTGCTGTTGCTCGACCACGACAGGGAAACCGAGCTGCTGTTGCAGGCAATGGAACAGGCACCGTTCTTCATCGGCGCGATGGGCAGCCGCACCACGCATGCACGGCGCCTGGACGCGCTGGCGGCGCATGCTGTGCCGTCCGCGGCGCTCAAGTGCATCGTGGGGCCAATCAGGACGATTTACGCTGCGCGCGATCCGGAAATACTGGCGCTTTCAGCGCTTACGCAAATTGTGACCCGCTATCGTGAAAGCCTTGCGGGCGTATACTGACGAAGAAGGCGAACCGAGGGTAGTTTTTCTGGCGCTAAATACTGAATTACGAGGAACTGAAGGCAGTCGGTCTCTGATGAGGCCGTTATCGACTTCGCCGGCCACCGCTATCGCGCCGACAGTAACGGCTGCTTCGCGCCGCACCGCGGGGACGCGGCCCGCCCTCGGTTCCGTGGCCTGTGCGGATACCCGTTCTGGACTTTCTCCATCACAAGTCATCCTACGCTCCTGCCCGTTGAAGCCAGTGAACTAGCGCGGATTGAGACAGCCGTCAGTTTAATTAGGGGAACCCATGTTCCTGCAGATCGGTCGCGCGCCAAATTCGAGATGTGCTTCCAACACTCGTAAGCTTGATATTCTAAGAGCCGTTCCGAGTTACAGATAGATTCGCCTGCCGAACATGCGAGCTCGGAACCATTGTCAGTGATTCAAAACTATTATTCGGTATTTTATCCAATGTGACATAGCGCCCGTCGCGCCAACGGGTTAACAAATCGGCGGCATGTCGATCCAACAGATCGCCCGATTGCCCCGGGGTGATCACAAACAGGCTTTGATCTAGATTGCCTAGATCGAAAATGGCACGCAGTTCCGGCCCGTGGATAGCCGTAAAATCTCTTGGAGGTTGTGATGTGAGCGCTGGCGATGAAACATCGATTGTCGACGCGTCGCCCGGGACGGCGATGGAGAACCGGCCAAGACGGCTGATGAGGGGCAACCGGCTGAGCACCGGATGTGCGAATACCGCGTGATGCGCATCACCCCAACGCCAGGTTTCTGGATCATTGCCGTAACGCTGCTTCAACAGCGCCGCGGTTTCGTCCAATGCTTGCAGAAGCAACTTGTTACAGTCACCTTCGCACCACATGGCCTGCAAACCGGGCCGCGCATTGGGCGCGACGAGCGAGAGAATGAATTTGTCCTCGACGAGCGGCGCATCGTCCATTTTGATGCCGCTCCTGAGCAACACATCAGCCACAAATATTTCGGACCAGGTGTTAAAAATCAGGGGTTGCGGCTGGCCCATCGCCATGTCGCCGGACCAGCCTTGGAGCATTGCCGCAATTCTGGCCGCAGGATCAGCGGTCGGTACATGGAGGGCGAGAAGGCGGGGCGTCAGGCGCTGGGCAAAATCGCTTGTCACATCCAGCTGAGTTTGGCCAAATGTTTCCGCTGTTTGTATCGGTGTAGAGGCGAGCAAGGCGAGGATCCTCCGCGCCCGCCAGTCACCAAAGGTGTCGTGGCTTAGCAACACCGGAAAATCCGGTCCAACGGTGGGGTTGTTCGCGTTGAGCAACATGCCGGAGGACGGATCGATGCTGTGCGGCAAGGCGGCACCGCTGGCAAACCCTGTCCAGTCGTGCAGGCCGTCCGCGCCGTCCACTGGCCAGGTGCCATCGCCAGCTCTGCGGATGGGGACCCTTCCGGTTGTAAAAAAGCCGATGTGGCCGGCCGTGTCGGCAGCGAGCAGGTTCTGTACAGGGCTGGAGATTTTTCCAGAAGCAACACCAACATCCGCTACCGAGTTTGCGCGATTGAGCATGAGAAGCCCATCGGCATCGGTGTCGTGCGGCGCTAGATTAGCCATCTCGACCGCCAGTAATTCGCGCCCGTCTGGTGTTGTACCGATTACTGGCCCGTGGCGCGTTTCCAGAACGGTGAGGAGGACGTCCCGATGGCCGGCGACGGCAATCCGCTCAATCCTGGTGATAAATGGTTTGGGTCCATTAGGGGTTTCATATTCCCGTCCATCCGCGGTGCGATGCTCGATAAATACATCCTGCACGGCCGCGCCTGTGGCAGTAAATGTCCAGGCCACATGGTCATTATGCCCGACGATCATGAAGGGGGTGCCTGGGGCGGTGGCGCCGGCGAGTGATCCACCAGGTATGTCGATCCGTGCGAGATACCACAGGCTCGGGAACCCAAAGGCCAGATGCGGGTCGCCAGCCAACAACGGTAAGCCGGAGGCGGTGCGTCTCCCGGCCACTACCCATTCATTAGAGGCCAGTGCGGGCTGCGTGAAAGATTCCGGAAAATGCCGCATCCAGAGCAGAGTTCCGGAGGCCGCGGCGGCCAAACTCGGGGAGGCGATCGGCGCGTCTTCCGGCACCAGGTCGGAATTGGCCGGCCATAGCGAGTCGATTTTGGCGGGTGATAGCGTTGCAGAAAGAGCGAGGCGTTCAACTTCGGTACGCCAATTGCCTGAGAGCCAGAGGCCCATGAGTTTTCCCCAAAGCAGGCTGTCAGAGATGGTCCAAGGCGAAGGCCGGCCAAAAAAAACAAATTCAGGTGCGGCAAACCTGCCGCGCCGGGCGATCCAGGTATTCACGCCATCTGCATAAGCTTGCAACAGCGCCCGCGCGTCTGGTGAGAGATTGGCTACGTCAGCTTGCGCACTGCGTCGCAATTCGAGGCGGCGCATTTCTTCGTCATTGGCCAGAGCCCCTGGGCCGAAAAGCTGGGCAAGGCTGCCGCCTGCGGCGCGGCGCATTAAATCCATTTGGAACAGCCGGTCCCGAGCATGAAGGTAACCGAGCGCTTCTGCCGCGTCGTGGCTGGACTCTGCATGAATGAAGGGGATACCGTTATCGTCGAATGTGACTTCGACCGGGGCGGCGAGGCCCGGGAGCGCAATTTTTTGGTCTCGGGGTGGCAGTATCAGCCAAATCAACCCTGCGCCGGCGGAAGTGAAGAGAATGATCGTGCCGAGCAGCGCAAGGACAGTGGGACGCCACCATTTTGAGCGATGTACTATATGAGCGGGGCTATGCAGCACGGCCGCCGGAGTCTCGTTACTTTCAGTATCAGCTGCCATTGTCCAATGGACCACCTGCCCTATGTTGAAGAGCAAAGTAGCCGTGTTTAGCAGTTTTACGAAGTGGAATGTTAAATTTATTGTTTCTGTTGATATTCGAATGATATCGAGGCGGGCACAAGAAATTCGCCATGAGCATTATGGCGATCTGTGAGATTGGGGGGATGTGCATGAGTCCGTATCAGGAGCGGCGCGCCACCAGCATGTCGAGCCGACGTATTGCCAATAAAGACACGCTTCGAAGCAAGCGCCTGAGCGCCCGCGTTGCAGAAATTCAAAGTTTGGCACTGCGGCTTAAATGGCGCACGTTTGGCAGCCCTCCTTAACGCTGCCTCTAGTGGCGGCACGCCGGTCAGGCAAGCTTGTTTGCTGCCATCCCAGCCTTACCGATAACACCAACGACTGGTTCGGAGCAGCGCAAGCGATGTCGTTTGTGGCCGGCATGGGCGCAAACCACCCCTAAATTTTTGGCCGCAGGCGCCGTGCGTTTGCAGGTCTGCGGGTCGGCATCGTCGATCCGAGTATTCGCAAATAGTTGGAGACGTTCCTGCTCCCTGTTCCCGCAAATTTGATTTTAATCAATGTAGGATAAAAGCAACTGGCGTAGCCAAAAATTCAATAATTCGCGCGATTAACGATCGTATCCTCTTCAAATTTAAAAACATCGTTTCAAATCAGGTAGTTGAGACATGGCGCCAAGGTGTAGGGCTGGTCTGACGGCCATTGCAACGGGAGCTTGGATGCTTGGCGGCGTTGCTGTGGCCTCAGCCGCTGTCAGTATCCAGGGTCATGTCGAGGCTGGCGGAGCCGCCGTTGCCGGGTCCACGGTGACCCTTTGGGCGGCAAGCGCGGCGCCGCCGCGTCAGGTGGCGCAGGCTCAGTCCGGTTCCGATGGTTCGTTTGTTCTGCCTGTTGCCTCGATGCCTGCGGGCAGCGCGATATCCTATTATGTGGTTGCATCTGGTGGAACGCCCGCCGCGAACAAAACTGCCGGGAACAATCCCGCGATCGGCTTCATATCTGTATTGGGCAACAATCCACCTGGTAAGATCGTGGTCAACGAGCTCACCACCGTGGCGTCGGTGTGGACCAACGCGCAGCTCGTCAAGGGCACCGCGATCCAGGGCAATGCGCTCAGCCTGAGCATTGCCGCAGGCAATGTGCCTAATTTGGTCAACCTCTCAACCGGCAGCTGGGGTGACGCCATTCAGGACTCCCTGAACAGCACGCAGACCCCGACTATGGCCAATTTGGGCACGCTGGCGGACATTCTGGCCGGATGCGCGACGGAGGTGACGGCCAATGCCTGCGCCTCGCTCTTTGCGGCGGCAACCCCGGCGGGAGGCACCGCACCGGCGGATACCCTTACTGCGGCGCAATCCATTGCCTGGAACCCGACGCAGCATACGGATGAGTTGTTCGGCTTACTTAACATTGACTATCCATTTCCGCCAGCGCAGCAGAACATCCAGCTGAGGGCAGCGCCTTATGTGCCCTATCTCGAATATGCGCCGAGCGCGTGGATTCTGGCCCTCAAATTCTCCGGCGGCGGCATCGACGGACCCGGCAAGCTCGGCTTCGACAGCAAGGGCGATGCTTGGGTTGGCGACAATTTCATTGTCGGCGATCAGGCCGGGTTCCAGCCCTGGAATGGCAACTGGAACGGCAATCTCTCGGAGCTTGCACCCGATGGCCGCGTGCTCTCGCCGATGACGACCGGCTGGACCGGCGGCGGCGTGTTTGGCCCCGGGTTTGGTACCGCTATTGATGCGCAGGACCGGGTCTGGGTTTCCAACAACGTGCCGGGGCGGAGCATTTCCGTATTCGATAAGAACGGCCAGCCGCTGACACCGCCGGATGGCATCACCTTCAATCATCAGCTCGGTGCCATGCAGGGCATTCTGGTTGCTCCCAATGGCGATGTCTGGATTCTCGACAACGAGAAGAATCAGCTCGTGGAGTTCCCAGGCGGCGACATCAGCAAGGGGAAGTTCATCTGCACCAGCGTGAAGGGTAAATCGGATGAAATGCCCTGCAAGCTGTTCAAGGGTCCGTTCCACCTGGCAATCGATGGCAAGAATCAGATATGGGTTTCCAATGCGATGGGTAAGACGGTCGTCCGTTTCCCTGAGTCCGATCCGAGCCAGGCGGTCGAGTTTCCCAGCGGCGGTATGAGTGGCAAGGGTATGGGCATCGACAGCCAGGGCAATGTCTGGGTCACGAACACGGTCGGTCAGCCCCTTGACCTGATCATCAAGGCACGCCTGGCGGAACTGAAAATTTCTGGCAAGCTAACAATTGATGTCGCCCTCAAGTTAGTGTTTCCCTATTTGCGGAATCACGTTCAGGGCAGCGTGACCATGTTGCGGCCAGATGGTTCGCCTGCGCCGGGATCGCCCTTCACCGGCGGCGGCATCAGCGGCCCCTGGGCGATTGCTGTCGATGGCAACGACAATATCTGGGTCTCCAATTTCATCGGCGAGTCAGTGTCGGAATTCTGCGGGGTTCAAACCGATAAATGCCAACCCGGCATGAAGACCGGCGACGCGATGTCTCCGCCCGGCGGATTTGTTGGAGGTGGCATGTCGATGCTTACTGACATCGACATTGATCCTGCCGGTGACGTGTGGGCGGTGGATAATTGGGTTGACAAGGGCGACCAATGTTTCGTCAAGCCGCCCGAAGCGACTTCGACCCAATGCGGCGGCAATGGGCTGACAGTATTCTACGGTATGGCCAAACCCGTTCGTGTACCGCAGATAGGTCTGCCTAAAGCGCCATAAGCGCAGCATGATCGAGCCAAGCGCTACAAGTCACCTTGGCGACGCGAAGCAGCACTGAAGGGCCGGGCCGGCGGCTTTAGGGGCACCATCGCAACAAGGAGACGTTCGTTTGCGGCGATTTCCGAAAATGTGCGCGGCCAGACCTGGTTGCCGGATCATCTTCAACACTGCGAGTGCGGGGGTGGCGCATGGGTGTGATCGGTGAGGTGTGCCCGAAGCTCCCGCAACTCGCGCCGCAGCGTCTCCTTCTCGACACGATCATATCCGTGACCGGCCTGAATGGCGAGCGCCTGCACCATGTCGCATTCATCGGGCGTGATGTCGCTGCCGGTCTCATGCGGGCCGAACAGCGTGAGGCCGATGGCCTGCCCCGCCCAGCCGAAGATCGGCACCGCGAGGCACGGCGTCTGCTCTCCCAACGGCGCGCCGTCACGCCGCCATTGCTGCGGGGGCAACCGCACCGGTTTGCGGCGCGTTAGGCATTCAATTACCGCGGCGTCGAGGTCCGGCCGCAACACGCGGAGCGGCGCCTCCGCCCATCCGATTACCGGCATCGTGCGATGTAGCGCGCCGTCGCCATCGCGAAACACCGCGGCGGATGTCAGCCGAAGGTGGCGGACCGGCGCTTCGACGAGCAATCGATCTATTGTGACGAAATCCTCTGCCCCGAGCATCGCGCGTCCCGCATGATCGAGCCCCCGGCGCGCTTGATGATAGGCGTGGTTGAACGCGTGGTCGGCCAGATCTACCGCGACCTCGTGCAGCCGCTGCAGCGCAATCAGCGCGACTGGGGCGACCACCAGCGGCCAAAGCCATCCAGGCAAATGCAGTGCATCGCCAATCTCGACGATGCGCTCATGCACGAATACGATGGGGACGGCGAACGCAAGCGTCAGCGCGGTCGTGACCGTGCCGTGTCGGAGGGGAACCGCGACGCTGATCACGCGCTGCCGTCGTACGGCAGTCCATACGAAATAGGCCAGTACGCCCTGGACCAGATACAGCAACCCGAGCGCCGTCTGCGAGGGCGCTCTCCCCCACAAATTCTGCAAGAGCCCGGTCGTCTCGGAGATCTCGGCGAAGATGAAGCTGGGCAACCCGATCGCGCAGCCTGCAATCACCCAGCGCATGCGCTGCTCGTTGCGCGGATGCAGCGTGCGCCGACGCGCCAGCAGCAAGGCGAGGGCGATCGCGTTGAGGCCGTAGCTGTAGATGTAGGCGGCCGCGGCGATTCCTTCGGTCTCCGCGCCGAAGAGGTTGGCGCCGGCCATGAGTTGCAGTGCGGCCATGACCGCCGCAAGCCAGGGCACCAGCAGCAACCATCGGCGCCAGCGCGGATCGGGCTCGGACTCCGGAAAGTGCAGCGCAAAAACGAGCAGCCCGCCCAACGCCGCACCCGTGGCCAACCCGTCCAGGCATTGCGCGATCAGCAGCAGGACCGGTTGGGATTGAAGAAGGGCGTAGTATGCGTAGGTCTGGCCCGGATTGAACCAGGAGAAATACAGGAAGAAGCCCCAGGTCATCCACGCGGGCCGACACCAGACCAGCCAGGCGGCGGCCAGCGTCGATAGAATACTGACGACAGTATCGGCCAGCAAGACGAGACGCCCTGGCAGGTCGAGCGGCGCGGGTTCCGCGCGCAAGTGCACGAACCGGGTCGCTTTGCCGTCCGCCGGACGTATGGCGAGGTCGACCTCCCTCCCAGGGAGCGTCTCCTGCACCCCTCCCGATCCGCCGAGCAAAGTAACGAGGGCCGCGCAGGCGCGACGGCGGGGGGCCCAGCAGGTCATCTGCCGAAGGTCGAGCCGGTCGCCCGGGACGAGGCCCGCCGCTGCCGCCGGGGAGCGTTCCGGGGCTTGGTCGAACGGCCCGACGACATCGACAACAACGCCGTTGTTGTCGACAGCGAGCCCGAACGAGGCGAGCGGCCGAACGATGCGATAGAACGAAGGCAGGACCATCGACAGCGCCCATGTCGTTAGCACAACCAGTGCGAGCCGGGACAAAGTGGAAGCGGACAAGGCCGATACTCCCTTGGGTGTCACTCCTGATGTCGTGAAGCCGATCTTTGCGCAGGCGAGGTGCCTCATGTCGATGGAAACTTGCGATAGCCGGTCGGGAAGGGGCGGATGCCGCGGGCAGCGTGGCGGATTTGTCACGCAGTTTTGGTCCGATTCCGTGAAGCCGCGTCGCGTCCGACGCTTTCAACGCGGCACAATCGATCTTTGCCACGCCGCGTAAGCCTGGCGCCGTGCTTGTGTGGCGCTCCCGGACCACCCTGTCGAGATTCACAATTCATTTGGATCGGGCCGCATGATTACGCTAACCTCTCAATCGCGCGGTTACAAAATATCCAGCAGGCCACTGCCATGAACAATACTGCCCCCCTCCCGAAGCCTCCGCCCGTCATGATCGAAGAGAT
>Ga0335070_10008149_pt1 | contig 12287 bp, 6 predicted proteins | sample Lox_Sample_13_FD_206722 | JGI IMG/M metagenome (GOLD analysis project Ga0335070, IMG submission 206722) | Soil microbial communities from Loxahatchee National Wildlife Refuge, Florida, United States - Lox_Sample_1.3 | ecosystem: Environmental > Terrestrial > Soil > Wetlands | place: USA: Florida...
AATAGGCCACCTCGGTCTTCACCGGCCGGCTTTCGGGCGGTAACTCGGCCTCCTTGGCATGGAATTTGAGCGACACTGAGTTCAGGCAATACCGCTCGCCCGTGGGCCGCGGGCCGTCGTCGAAGACATGCCCGAGGTGCGAGCCGCAACGGGCACAGTTGATCTCCGTGCGAACCATGCCATAGCTGCGATCCGATCGCCGGGTGACGTGCTCCGGGTCGAACGGACGATAGAAGCTCGGCCAGCCGGTGCCCGAGTGAAACTTGTGCTCGCTGGAGAACAGGGGCAGTCCGCAGACCGCGCAGCAGTAGATGCCGTCCTTCTTGTTGTCCAGGAGCGTGCCGCAGAATGCCGGCTCGGTCCCCGCCTTTTGCGTGATCTGGTACGCTTCAGGATCGAGCTTCCTGGCCAGCCGCTCGACCTCGTCTCGCGGCAACGGGGTGATGTCGTAGTGGGACTTCGAATACGTCGGTTTCATGCCGTTCACCGTACCAGGGATCTGCGTCTGTCCTGCTCCCGCCGCGGCACCTTGCGCCGGCGGGCCGGCTCCCTGCAAGCGCGCCGGCTCACATCCACCCGCTACAATGAAAAACGGAACCAAAATGGACAGAACTCTCCCGCTGGCCTTCATATCAGGGGAAACGGCCGGGCGACATCATCTATTCCGCGAACCAGCGGCAAACGCGATGATCGGCGCGAAGTTGTATTCGGAGAACTGCATCCGCTTGACGGGAGCATCCCTGGGACGGCCAAGCCGGCCCTGACCCCGATATCTGCGACTTGAGGTGCCGACCACCGTGACGTGCTGCAGGGTATGCACCGGCGGCGCGCCGGTTTATCATGACCTACGGTTTCCAACAGGCGATTTGCGAATGAATGTCGATCGTCCAGACTCAGGCGGATCCGGGAAGCGCCCCACCGCGCGGCCTGATGACAGCGCCAAACTGTCGCAAGCCATTCTCCGCTACGCCACCCGGGGACTTTCCAGGCTGGATTTTCTTAATGGTATCTCCCAGGAACTCATGGATTTCTCCGGCTGCGACGCCGTTGAGATACGACTGCACAGCGGCGAATTGCACTATCGCTGGGAGTCCTCACGACGCCCCGAACTCGGTACGCGCCTGGAAATGGTCCGTTGGCGGAAAGATCAGGACGGCAAGGTGATTCCGGCGACTCACGAGAACACGGACCTGGAGCGGCTGTGCGAGGATGTCGCCCGCCAACGGTTCGATCCATCCTGGCCGTTCTTCACCGAGCACGGAAGCTTCTGGACGGGGGATGCCTGGACGTGCCTTCCACGCGTCGCGCCGTCAAGCCCTCACGCATCCGCCGAGAGCTTGTGTGTCGGGGGCCACTACCGGTCGATTGCCGTCATCCGTTTCATCGTCGACAGCAGCACCATCGGTCTGTTGCACCTCAAGAGCGAGCGGCCCGATTACTTCGCAAAGGATGACGTCGAATTTTACGAAGGAATCGCGCAAACCGTTGGGCTTGCCGTGGCGGACCGGCGAGCGGAACGAGCCTTGCGCGAGCGAGTCAAGGAACTGACCTGCCTCTACGGCATCGCCCAGATCGCCGAGGAAGCGGAGGCACCCCTGGAGGAAACGCTTCATCGCATCGTGAAGATTCTGCCGCATGCCTGGCAATATCCGGAGATTGCCGCCGCCGCGATCACGCTGGGAGAACGGGTCTTCGTGTCTCCGGGCTTTCGGCTGACGAAGTACGAGCAGTCGGCGGAGATCGTCATAGGCGGGCAGCAGCGCGGAATGGTGCAAGTCGTCTATCTCCAGGAGCGGCCGGAATTGGTGGCTGGCCCCTTCCTCGTCGAGGAGGAAAAACTGATCGCCGCCGTGGCCCGCGAGGTAGCTCTCATTGTAGAGCGAAAGGAAGCCGCGCGAGAGAAGGCGAATCTTCAACAGCAGCTCATTCATGCGGATCGCCTGGCCACCATCGGGCAACTGGCCGCCGGCGTCGCCCACGAGCTGAATGAGCCCTTGGGCGGCATCTTGGGCTTTGCCCAGCTTGCCCGGAAGTGCCAGGGCTTGCCGGAAACGGCCGTGCGGGATATCGAGAAAATCATCACTGCCTCGCTTTACGCTCGTGAGATCATAAAAAAGCTCCTGGTCTTCGCTCGCCAGATGCCGGCCCGCAAGGTCCAGGTGAACTTGAACCGCGTGGTCGAAGAGGGGCTTTTCTTCCTGGAAGCTCACTGCGCAAAGACCGGCACGAGGGTGGTCCGCCAATTGGCACCCGATTTGCCTGAGATTCAGGCGGATCCGGCCCAGCTCAAGCAGGTGCTGGTCAATCTCGTCGTCAATGCCGTCCAGGCGATGCCCGGCGGCGGGACGTTGACGGTGGGTACGCAGGGCGGCGATGGCAACGTATCGATGGTCATCACGGACACCGGCAGTGGGATCAGCGAGGATATCTTGCCGAAGATCTTCCTCCCGTTCTTCACCACAAAGGACGTGAGCGAAGGAACGGGGCTAGGGCTGGCGGTCGTGCACGGAATCGTCACCTCGCACGGGGGAACGATTGAGGTCCAGAGCCGGCCCGGTGGCGGGTCGAGGTTCGAGGTTCGGCTGCCGCTCGCCCCGGCCGAGCAAAATCAGGAGGCCCATGCCGATGGCGTCCGTCGCTGAGAAGGAAACCATCCTGGTCGTGGATGATGCACCTGACACGCTGGAGTTGATTCAGCGCAACCTGGCGGCCGCCGGCTACGAGGTGTTCACCGCCCCCGGCGTGCCGGAGGCCATCGACGTGCTGGGCAATGCGCCCATCGATCTGGTCGTGACCGACCTGAAGATGCCGCATGTCAGCGGATTGGACTTGGCCCGGTACGTTCGAGAGAACCTCAAGGACACCGAGGTCATGATGATCACCGGGTACCCCAGCATTCAGGGCGCGGTGGCCGCCGTAAAACTCGGGGCCCAGGACTATCTCACCAAGCCCTTCACCGAGGAGGAGTTGCTCTCCGCGGTGCGCCGCATCCTCGATGTCCTGAAGACCAGGCGCCAGGCACAGAACGGCGCGGACCAAGCCGCTGTAGCGCTGCCCGGCCTGCTCGGAGAGTCTGCGGCCATGCAAACCGTTTTCCAGGCGATTCGCAAGGCCGCATCCGCCCGCGCAACTGTTCTGATCTCCGGTGAAAGCGGCACGGGCAAGGAACTGGCCGCCAGGGCGATCCATTACAGCAGTGCCCGAGCTTCCTCCCCGTTTGTGCCCATCAATTGCGGCTCGATCCCCGAGAATCTGCTGGAAAGCGAGCTGTTCGGCCACGTCAAGGGCGCCTTCACGGGGGCGAGCGAGTCGCGAGCGGGCTTCTTCCAGACCGCCGACGGCGGGACCATCTTTCTGGACGAGATCAGCGACACCAGCCTGGCCATGCAGTCCAAGCTGCTGCGGGTACTGGAGAACGGGGAGATCTACATGGTGGGGTCGTCCCGCCCCCGGACCGTGGATGTGTGGGTCCTGGCCGCGAGCAACAAGGACCTTCGCAAGCTGGTCCGCAACGGCGTCTTTCGCGAAGACCTCTTCTTCCGGTTGAACGTCATCAACATCACCATGCCCCCGCTTCGGGAGCGAGAGAACGACATCCTTCTTCTGGCGGCACATTTCACTCGAAAATTCGCCCAGGAATTGGGACGGCCCGAGCCCCGGTTCTCCGACGAAGCCCTGAAAGTGCTGGCTAACTATCACTGGCCGGGAAACGTCCGCGAGCTCGAAAACGCCGTCCAACGCGTCGTCGTCATGACGGACGGGGACGTGATTGATGTCCCGGACCTTCCGCCGCCGATGCGCTTCGCCGTGACGCGCGAGGCGGGTGTGAATCGAACCCTCGCCGACGTCGAGGGCGAACACATCCGCAACGTGCTGAAAAGCGTGGGCGGCAACAAGACCAGAGCCGCCGACGTACTCGGCATCGATCGCAAGACGCTCCGCGAAAAGCTGAAGCTCTACGAGACCGAGCCGCCTCGATGACTCGCGCCGGGGTGATTCTCTCCAGCGGTTCATTTCTCCCCGCTCCAATCTCCGGGGGGCATGCAAAGAGGCATGCTGTGACGAGATCGCTCATCTGGTTCACCTCAATCGTATCCTTCCATCTTCTAGCATGTTAACTCCTTCGTCGGAACCGTCGTGCCCCCGGTCGTGTCCCCGCATGCCGCCCAGTCGCCCATGGCACAGCACTTGTACTAAAGAGTTGCGGCTGGCTGACGCACCCGCGCGGGTGGGGCCATGCTTCGCTCCAAAGAGGCGAACTCTCAAGAGGAGACAGGCGAATGTTCATGCCAGAGAGCACGCAAACCGTGGGGCTTTGTTCGACGTGTAACAATTCTCCGACCTGCTTCCATCGGGCCAGACGAGGTCCCGCCTTGCTTTGCGAGATGTTCGATGACTACGTCGAGCCTTCGTTGCACGGCGCGGCGAGGACTGCATCACCGGTATCGTTCGGGCGAGTAGGTTTCCAACCGGTGGGGGAGGCCGCTTCGGAGCACAGCGGTTTGTGCGTGAACTGTGAGCATCGCGGCTCGTGCTGGCATGCCAAGCCGGAAGGCGGCGTCTGGCATTGTGAGGGGTATGAGTAATCCCCGCATCCACCATCAGCCAACTCGGCGCGTCGGCAACAGGAAACCTAGTGGAATAAGCGATGGAAACAGCGGAAGTTCTGAGCATCATCGATAAGCATTCGAGCGCCAGCGGAGGGCTCATCTCGATTCTGGAAGAGATCCAGAACAAGTACAGTTACCTGCCCGCCGACGCCCTCAAGCTGGTGGCCGATCGGACCGGCCGTTCGCCGGTGGACGTTTACGGCGTGGCCACCTTTTACAAGTCATTCAGCCTCAAACCCCGCGGCAAGCATCTGATTTCGTGCTGCCTGGGGACGGCCTGTCATGTCCGCGGAGCGCCCACCATCGCCCAGGAGTTCGAACGCCAATTGGGCGTGAAAGCGGGCGAGACCACGCCGGACAAGGAATTCACCCTGGAAACGGTGGCGTGCCTGGGGGCCTGCGCCCTGGGGCCGATCGTCGTGGCCGACGGCCACTATTTCTCGAACGTCAACGCCAGGAAAATCCAGCAAATCCTGAAGAAAGCGAAGAAAGGCTTCGACGAGGAGACCGTCGCGAAGAGGGAGCAGGGCTTCGTACTGTCGGTCAGTTGTTCCCGCTGCAACCACAGCCTGATGGATCCCGCCCACCCCATTGACGGCTCGCCGTCCATTCGCGTGACGGTTTCCTTCGAGCGCAAGCACGGATGGCTGCGGCTATCGGCGCTGTACGGCAGCTTCACCATCGAGTCCGAGTACCTTATCCGAACCGACGAGGTGGTGGACTTCTTCTGCCCGCACTGTCATGCGGAATTGACCAGCGCTGCGGCCTGCCCGCTGTGTCATTCGCCGATGGTCTCCATGATCGTCCGTGGCGGGGGCATCGTTCAGATTTGCTCGCGCCGAGGGTGCAAGGGACACATGCTGGACTTGAATGGCAGTAGTTTCTAAGCGTCCGGCAAAGCTGGACTGCTGCTTAACGACCAACTGCTGGAAAGCGGATTTAGGTTCATGGATAAACTGGAAGCAATCGAGGATTTCAAGGTCTTGCAGGCTCGCCTGGTCACGGATCGGGATCCCGCTATTCCGATCATCGTGATTTCGGCGGGGACTTGCGGCCAGGCTAGCGGCGCTAACGATCTGATTCGCGCCGCCAAGCGCGAGATACTGGCGCGCGAACTCACCGACAAGATTCGCATTCGAATTACGGGTTGTCACGGTTTCTGCGAGGCGGAGCCTTCGATTCTTGTCGAACCGCGGGGAACGTTCTATCCCAAGGTCGGACCCGCGGACGTGGTCAAGATCATCGAGGCCCTCGCCCAGGGACAGATCGTCGAGAGCCTGCTGTTCTCAGATCCGCAATCCAAGCAGCGGATCGAGCGGCAGGCCGACATCCCCTTCTATCGAAAGCAGGTCCGGACCATCCTGGCCCGCAACGAGAAGATCGATCCCATCCGCATCTACGACTACATCGAGAACGGCGGCTATGCCGCGCTCTCCAAAGCGCTGGAGAACGGCCAGCCCGGCTGGGTGGTCGACGAGGTCAAGACTTCCGGCCTCCGCGGCCGCGGAGGCGCCGGTTTCCCCACGGGCATGAAGTGGGAGTTTCTGGCCAAGGCGCGGAATGGTCGGGGCAAGTATGTGGTATGCAACGCCGACGAGGGTGATCCCGGCGCCTACATGGACCGCAGCGTCCTGGAAGGCAACCCCCACAGCATCATCGAAGGCATGCTGATCGGAGGTTTCGCCACCGGCGCCGACAAGGGCGTCGTTTACGTCCGCAACGAGTATCCCCTCGCCATCAAGCACCTGACTATCGCCCTCCGCCAGTGCCGTGAGCTCGGCCTGCTCGGGCAGGACATCATGGGCACGGGCTTTTCGTTCGACATCCAGCTCGTCCGCGGCGCGGGTGCGTTCGTCTGCGGCGAGGAGACGGCGTTGATCCGCTCCGTCGAGGGCAAGATGGGTGAGCCCCGCCAGCGCCCGCCCTTTCCGGTCGAGAAAGGCATCGAGGGAAAGCCGACCGTCATCAACAACGTCGAGACCTGGGCCAACGTCCCCGTCATCATCACTGAGGGCGGTGCCCAGTTCGCCAAGGTCGGCACCCATCGGAATACCGGCACCAAGATCTTCAGCCTGGTGGGCAAGATCAAGCACACCGGCCTCGTCGAGGTGCCGATGGGCATGACCATCAAGGAAATCGTGCATGACATCGGCGGCGGTCCGGTGGGCCGGGCCCCTATCAAGGCCGTCCAGACCGGCGGCCCGTCCGGCGGCTGCATCCCGGTGCAGCGCTTCGACCTGCCCATCGACTACGACAGCCTCACCGCGGCCGGATCGATCATGGGCTCCGGCGGCATGATCGTCATGGACGAGAGCACCTGCATGGTCGATGTCGCCAAGTACTTCATGAACTTCCTCAAGGGCGAATCCTGCGGCAAGTGCTTCACCTGCCGCAAGGGTACGCAGCGGATGTATGAGATTCTGGAAGACATCTCGCTGAGCAAGGGAACGGAGGACCAACTGAGCCTGCTGGAAGAGCTCGCCGGCGTCGTCAAGGACACGTCGATGTGCGGGCTGGGGCAGACCGCCGCCAACCCCGTCCTCTCCACGCTGCGCTATTTCCGTGACGAGTACCTGGAGCACATCAGGAACAAACGGTGCCCCGGCGGGGCCTGCAAGGAATTGGTGACGTACACGATCAGCGAGGACTGCAACGGATGCGGCGCCTGCGCCAAGCAGTGCCCGGTGGAGGCCATCTCCGGCGCGATGAAGCAGCGTCACGTCATCGACGCCGCCAGGTGTACCAAGTGCGGCAATTGTAAGTCGGTATGCCGGCATGACGCCGTGCTGGTCAGGTAGAGCGGGTTGTTGAAGAAAAGGACGAGTGATGATCACTCTGACGATTAACGGTTTGCCGGTTTCGGTGGAAGAAGGGACGACGCTGCTGGAAGCGGCGCGTTTCCTGGGTTTCCCGATCCCGACGCTTTGCCATATGGACGGGCTCGATCCTTACGGAGCCTGCCGGCTCTGTGTGGTCGAGATCGGCGAAGGGCCGAAAGCGAAATTGGTGTCCTCCTGCACCTATCCCGCCCAGGAAGGGCTCAAAGTGCGGACGGCCTCCTCCCGGGTGGTAAAGGCCCGCAAGATGATCCTGGAGTTGCTACTGGCCACCTGCCCGCAGTCCAAGATCATCCAGGACCTCGCCTCCGCGCACCAGGTCCGCCAGCAGCGTTTCCGCCAGGAGCACGAAGATTGCATCCTCTGCGGACTGTGCGTGCGGATGTGCAAGGAGCAGATGGTCGCCGGGGCCATCGGCTTCCGGGGCCGCGGCGAGAACCGCAGCATCGGGACCCCCTTCGATGTCAAGTCGGAGCAGTGCCGGCTCTGCGGCGGATGCATCTATGTCTGCCCGGCCTGCCAGCTCCGCTGCACGTACACGGAACCGGACAAAGCTATCTGTGGCGGCTGTGCCAACCTGAGCCCGCCCTGCGTCGAGAAAGAACAGTTCGACGACATGATGTGTTACATGAATCCCTGCGTCGCCTGCGAAATCGAAAGGAAATAGCCAACGGAGGTGTAGACTCGATGTCCCTGACGCTTTCGAGAGTAAATAGTTCGGCCGCCACGCTTACCAAAAACCGCACGGAAGGTTCCGTGACGCCTTCCTCGGGCATGTGCGTCACTTGCGTCGATGGTTGCATCGGCATGTGCGAGATCGGCAAGTCCGCGTATCGCGGCCATGAAGTCATCTATCCGCAACCATTTGGCGTGATCACCACGGCCGCCGAGAAAACCTACCCGGTTGACTACTCCCATTTCAATATCATGGGCACGGCCGTCGGCGCCCACGGCATCCAGGCCGACAGCGACAAGGCCATCTTCCCGGCCGTCAACCTGGAGGTCGCCTTCGGCCATGACCGCGGGATCAAGTTCCGCTGTCCCTGGATCATCCCGGGCATCGGCTCGACCAACATCGCCAAGAACAACTGGGAAGGTCTGGCCATCGGTTCCGCCCTGGCCGGCACGGGCCTGACCATCGGCGAAAACGTCGTCGGCATGGACCCCGAAGCCGTCATCAAGAACGGGCGGGCGGTCGATACCGTCGACCTCAAGCGCCGCGTGAAGCTGTACCAGGATCACATGCGCGACGGCTACGGCGCCATCATCGTCCAGGCCAACCTCGAGGACACCCGCCTGGCCGTCCAGGAGTACGCCATCGACAAGCTCGGCGTGCAGTGCGTCGAGCTGAAGTGGGGCCAAGGCGCCAAGGACATCGGCGGCGAGGTCAAGATCAACAACCTCAAGAAGGCCCAGATGCTCTACGAGCGCGGCTACGTCGTGCTGCCCAACCCGACCGACCCGCACGTCATAAAGGCATTCGAGCGTGGCGCCTTCAAGGAATTCGAGCGCCATTCCCGCGTCGGCATGGTCAGCGAAGAAGGTTTCGCCAAGCGTATCGAGGAGCTGCGCAAGGCCGGCGCCAAGTACATCTTCCTGAAGACCGGAGCCTATCGGCCGGCCGATCTGGCCCGAGCGGTCCTGTTCGCCAGCAAGTATAAGCTGGACCTGCTCACCGTGGACGGCGCCGGCGGCGGCACCGGCATGAGCCCGTGGCGAATGATGAATGAGTGGGGCGTGCCACCCGTCGAGCTGCACTCGCTGCTGTTTCAATACTGCAAGCGGATGGTCGAGCGAAAGTTCAAGCTCCCGGCAATCGCCGTGGCCGGCGGGTTCACCTTTGAGGACCAGATCTTCAAGGGCCTGGCCATGGGAGCGCCCTACGTCAAGCTGGTCGGTATGGCCCGCGCTCCCATCGCCGCGGCCATGGTCGGCAAGACTATCGGCAGGGCCATCACCGACGGGCAGCTCCCCGTTTACGTCGAGCGCTTCGGCAACAGCAAGGATGAAATCTTCGTCACCGCCAGCAGCCTGCGGAAAGAGCTGGGAGACGAAGAATTCGAGCGCGTGCCGCCCGGCGCCATCGGCTTGTACACCTACTACGAGCGCCTGGCCCAGGGCCTGCGGCAGCTCATGGCCGGCAGCCGCAAGTTTTCGCTCGAATACATGAGCCGCGACGACCTCGCGGCGTTGACCCACGAAGCCGCTGAGATCAGCGGTATCCCGTTCATCACCGACGTGGACAAGGGCCAGGTGGCGGAGATCCTGAACGGCTGATGCAGACAGACAGCGCCGGTCTCGTTGCGACGAGACAGCGATGACCTAAAACTCCTTGTTCGGGCAGTTCCACAAAGTCGGAATTGCCGCCCTTCTCGGGAGTCACGAAAGAGAAGGGAGCCCCACCCCTCTATGGAGCGAGAGGGGTGGGGTGTTCTTTGAGCACACAGGCCGACAAACCCACTTCTTGATTCGGCCCGAGCAGACCGGCGACGCGATCACGCCATATGACAACCGGAGAGATTTCGGAGCCCAGACTCTGAATTGGGGTGTTTACCCCATTGAATCGCCTCAGGCCTTTGCGGACAATACAGGTAAATCGTACTTGCCGTGATGATTATGCCCCGGCTCTGATGCCGGGAACATTCGGACCGTTCCGGAGATCGCGGATTGCACCGCCCGCATCCCGTGCAGGGCGGTTTTGTGTCGTAACCAGCACATCCACCGGAGTAAGGAAAGCGAGAAGCAACCATGAAACAAGTATGGATCTTCCCGACGTTGGCAATCGCCATCGGGTGGAGCAGTTGGTCCGCCGCGCCGGTCCAGGCAATTGACTGCACCGGGGCTATCGACCTCCCGGGCAGCGGCACGAATGGGTGGCCGTATGTGTTCAGCACCAGCTTTCACGATCGGCGACACACATCGATCTATCCCGGCACGCTTCTGTGGGCCGCGGGATGCGATGGAGGAACGATCTCCTCCATCGGCTACTACCTGACCTCAGCCCCATCGCTACCGCTGACCGATCTGACTATCAGAATGCGCCTGACGAGCCTCACGACCTACCCCCCTCCGTTCCAATTTGACAACACGGGCTGGATGGTGGTCTATGAGGCGGACACAGTCATCAGCGACGCGCCGGGCTGGCACACTTTCAACCTGACCCAGCCGTTCTTCTGGCCCGCAGGAGGAAGCAATCTGGAAGTCGACGTCAGTTTCAACAACAGCTCTTCGAGCGGCTCGACCTCATTCGGGCAGGTGTGGAGTGCCACGGGGAGCTACGCAAGCATCTACGCCTACTGCAATAGCTGCAACGGCGACCCCAAACTCTGGACAAGCGGCAACCCGCAGGTGTTTGCAGCGGCCCGCATTCCGCGAATCACTCTCACTTTCACACAGGGAGGGAGCCTGGGAGCCTGCTGTGTGGACGAGGAATGCGGTGAGCTGACGGAGCCGGATTGCCAGAGCATACCTGGCGGCATCTGGCTGGGCGTGGGGATTGGTTGTACGCCGAATCCATGTACTGGGCTGACCGGCGCCTGCTGCGACGCGGCCACGGGCGACTGCACCGTCACGACGCAGGCAAACTGCGCTTTCACCTGGAAAGGGCCCGGCACCGTGTGTGACGAGCAAACCTGCCCGCATCCCACGGGCGCGTGCTGCAATGCGGCCACGGGCGACTGCACCATCACGAAGCAGGCAGACTGCGGTTTCACGTGGAAAGGACCCAGCACCGTGTGTGATGAGCAAACCTGCCCGCATCCCACGGGTGCCTGCTGCATCGACGACACCCCGTGCAGCATAAAGACATGGCAGGCTTGTACAGCACTCTCCGGCATCTATGGCGGGGATGGATCGAACTGCGAACCCGACCCCTGTCCTCCCTCCGGCGCCTGCTGTTTCCACGACCTGCATTGTGAGCAGTTGTTGGAGATCAACTGCCTGGAGCGAGGCGGAGAGGCGTGGAGCATGAGCACGCCGTGCGAGACCGGCACCTGCCCGCTCTGTGGCCGACAGCAGACCAGCGAGTTCGGCCCCAGCGACCCGAATAGTTACGACATCTTCGGCGCCGAGATCGCGCTGAAGGGTGGATTGGCCGCGATCGGCGCGCCGGGCAAGGACGACTTCCACGGCGCCGCATACGTCTTCGCCCGCTACCAGGGCGAGTGGCTCCAGCAGTCCAAGCTGCAGAACCCCGATCCGAATTCTGCGTCAGAAGACGAGTTCGGCCCCGTGGCCATCGACGGGGAAACCATCATCGTCGGATCGCCGGGTAATAACAGGGCGTACGCGTTCGTCCGTTCCGGCGGCACGTGGTCTTTGCAGGCGACATTGATTCCCGATGATGGCATGCCAGGGGACGGGTTCGGCGGGGCCGTGGCCCTGAAAGGCGACACGGCCATGATCGGCGCAGACGGTGACGACAACGGAGGCCATGTCGACGCCGGCGCCATGTACGTGTTCTGCCGCTCGGATGGCTCCGGGGGCCCCACTTGGAATCAGCGCGCCAAGCTGACCGATGATCCAGGATCGTCATACGAGTATTTCGGCGCTTCGGTGGCGATAGGAGATGAGGTCGCTGCGGTCGGAGCTCCCGGCCGGTCCGGCTATGGCGCGGTCCGCATCCTGTACTGGGGCGGGGGATGGTCCTGGACCCCCGGACCTCTCCTGACACCGCCGGTGCCGGATCCGGATCGCCCCTTCGGCATATCCGTGGCTATGAGCGGCAAGCAGGTGGTCGTCGGGTCGGTATGGGTTGACCTGGAGATAACGACGCCCAGCGGGAGGGCCTACCTGTTCGATCTTTCCAGCGGCGTGTCACCGGCGGTTGAGCTGATCACAG
>Ga0335070_10008150_pt1 | contig 12286 bp, 12 predicted proteins | sample Lox_Sample_13_FD_206722 | JGI IMG/M metagenome (GOLD analysis project Ga0335070, IMG submission 206722) | Soil microbial communities from Loxahatchee National Wildlife Refuge, Florida, United States - Lox_Sample_1.3 | ecosystem: Environmental > Terrestrial > Soil > Wetlands | place: USA...
GAGTTTCGCAAGCCCTTCAAAGCCGCGGGCTACCGCGTTCACGCGCCCGCGCTGCGTCATCACGACAGGGCTGGTCATCCGCCGGCGGCGCTCGGCGCGACCGGCTTGCTGGACTATGCCGAGGATATCGAACAGGTGATCGCGGGTATCGGCGAACCGCCGGTCCTGGTTGGCCATTCGCTCGGCGGCCTTCTCGCCCAGATCCTGGCCGCGAGGGGCAGGGCGCGCGCGCTCGTCCTGCTCGCACCCTGCGCGCCTTGGGGCGTGCTGCCGTCCACGCTGTTCGAGATCGCATCGGCGCAGGCGATGATGCTGAACGGCCCGCTCTGGAACCAGGTTCTCAAGCCGGACTACCGGGTTGCGGCCTCGGCCTCGCTCGATCGTCTTTCCGACGACGACCGCAAGCGGGCCTTCGCACAATTCGTTCCGGAGTCGGGACGGGCGACGTTCGAGGTCATGCACTGGGGCTGGGACGCGCGCCGCGCCTCGCATGTCGAGGCGTCGGACGTGACGTGCCCGGTGTGGTGTGTCACGGGCCAACATGACCGGATCAATCCGCCGGCCACGGTCCGCCGCGTCGCCGTGCGCTATGGCGCCGTCTTCGAGGAACTGCCCGGCCACAGCCACTGGCTGATCGGCGAGCCTGGTTGGGAAAGGATCGCGGCCCGCGCGCTCGCCTGGCTGAAAGGCGCAACCGCGCCAGCCGCGGGGCGCGCCGTCTCGAAACGGCGGCCCGGACGCCCGTGTTGAGGCACACAGTCACCGCGCACCTGCGTGAAGATCAGGGATTGGGGATTGTGCCTGGTCGGCTGCGGGTCAGTTCGTCACCGCCAGGGGGCCGCTGGCGTAGCGCTTGCGAAAGTCCTTCATGAAGGTCTGCAGCGTGTCGATCGAGGCAATTTGCGCCGCCTGATCGCGGAACGCGGCGCCGTGGGCATCGATGGGTTGCGCCACGACGGCAAACGCGCTGGCATCCGGGCTCGCCTTCATCTTCGGGCCGAAGTGATCGCGCAACCGGTCGAGGCTCGTCTCGTCGTTGGCGAGCGAGTACGCCACGGCGGCGCGCATCACTTCCTCGCGCTCGCCCGCCGTCAGCGGCGCAGCATCGCCGTAGCGTGTTCCAAGGAGCTCCTCGGCCTTCTGGCCTGCGACGCCCCAGTTGCCGCTCTCCCAATAGATGTCGGCGCGCAGCCGGGCGGTGTCGGCCGCCTGGTCCACCGCGATCAGATCGAGAGCGTTGTCCCATTGCTTCAAGTCGGCAAAGGCCCGCGCCTCGAGCAGCAGCCGCTGGTGGTTGACGTCGTCGGGCAGCGTAGCGATCTGCGTCGACCGGATCGTATCCAGTGCCTTTTGCGGCTTCTGGTCCATCAGATAGATCATCGCGAGCCTGGTTGCGACCTGGGCCCGCGCGACGCCATCGAGGCGCTTGTTGATCTGGTAGTCGAGCAGTGTGGCTGCAGGGCCCAGCAGGTCGACCGCGACCAGACGGTCGGCCATCCGGCGGATCATCTCGTCGCCGTCGGGTCCGATCGGCGTCAGGTCGATGAAGTCGTAGAAGATCGCCAGCGCCTCGACCGGCGGAATCTTGTCGGCCTTGCCCTTGTTGAACAGCGCCGCGAAGGCCGCGCGCATGTCGTCCTGCGCTTTGCGCGCCATGTCATCGTTCGGCAGCACAGTCGTCGCCACCCGCAGCGTACGCAGGCCGTCGCGCCAGCGCTGCTTGGTGAAGTAGAGCGATGCGAGCTTGCGCAGCGTCAGCATCTCGAGCCCGTCGCCGCGCCAGCGGAACCGCAGCTTCTCGAGCGTCGTGATCGCAGCGTCCTCGCTCATCACGCCGGCGCGCAGTGCCGCCTCGACCCGATAGTAGATGGCTTCGGCCTGGGCATGCTCGTCGCCCTTCCTCTCGATCGCGTCGAACAGCCGGCCGGCCTCGCGGCCGCGATTTTCCGACGCCAGCAGCCGGGCACGCACCACGCTGGCTTCGATCTGCAGTGCCGGCGAAATCGGCTGGGGCAGGCGAGCGATCGATGCATCGGCCACTTCCAGGTGTCCCAGCGCCAGCGCCGCTTGAGCCTTGGCGATGCGCAGCCGGGCCTGCCAGTCGGCGGGATACTGCTTCAGCACCGGCTCGGCACGGCCGAGGTCGGCGGCGGCGTTGCTCCAGTCCTCAAGCGCGGTCTCGATGAGCCCGCGCCAATAGGCGGCATGGCGGTCGTTGTCGAACGCCGCGCCCGCGATGTCGTTGTGCGCATCGCGATAGCGTCCCATCATGTAGTTAGCCGCGGCGCGCATGACCTGAAGCTGCCGGTCGCTCTGCAGGGCCGGATTCTGCGCCTGCATCAGGTTGATCACGCCGAGGGCTTCGGCGGCGAATGCGTTGGCGAGATAGAACCGCGCCAATACCAGCCGAGCGGCATTGGCCCTGTCGGCAGGAACACGCGCGGTGGCGGCGCGCATGCGGCGCTCCGTATTGAGAAAGCTGCCGTCCAGCGCGTTCCATTTCGCAAAGTCGATGAACGAAGGCTCGTTGGCGCCATGCGCGGCGATTGCCGCCGGCGAATCCGCTACCGGCAGGGTCGGCGGGGTCAAGACGAGCCCGCCGGGATGCGTGATGGTCACACGCGTGCGGTCGATGCTGATGTCGAGGTCGTCGATATGGGGCGACAACGCCAGCCCCGATGCGGTCTTGAGAACGCCGAACTCGACATAGTCGTGCGCCGCCGTCATCGCACGCCCGGCGACGGCGGGAATGAGAACAAGCTGGTCGCCGGCTGCCGGATCGGTCAGCGTCACGGGCCGAACAGCGCCCGGCAGAAGCGTGCTGAGCGAGGAATGTGTCGCATCGTCCTGGTTGCGCGAGAAGCCGATGGAGATCGGCTGTTCGTTCACCTGCGGTGCAATAACGACCTTGAGATTCGAGCCATCGGCGTGCGCGCCGATCTGCGCCGGCTGCTTCAGCGTGATGCGCAGGACACTGACGTCGTCGGCTGATGAAGCTTCGACGGCCGCGGGATAGTCCTTCAGCGCGGCCTTGAGCTTGGCGGCATCGGGAGGCGGCGCCCCTTGAAGCACGATCCAGGCGGTCAGACCTCGCATGAACACCGCAGAGCCGCGATCGGCTGCGCCGTTGAACGTCAGGACTGCGCCACCGCGCGTCAGTTGCCCGCTGGCATCCACGGGTGTCGCGGCATTCGTTTCTGGAGTTGGGGCGGCCGCAGGGGCCGGCGTTGCCGGCGCCGGCGATGCGGGTTTGGACGGTGACGGCGGTGGGGTGGACGGTGCCGGTGTTGCCGGAGCGGGCGTCGCCCGCGGGGCGCCGGCGCCGCTCAGCACCGTCGCGGCAAAGGCGGCGGATTGTGCGGGCGAAATCGCCGCGGGCTTGGCCGGGGGCGCGTTCAGGACGGTGATGGTCGGCCTTGCCGTGCCGGGCGGACGATAGGCGTCGGCGTCGGTCTTCGGCGCCAGCACGTCGAGCACGACCTTCGTTCCATCGCGGAAATCGTGGAAACCGGAGGCCGACTCGATGTCGAACTCGACGATCGTCGTCCGTCCGTCGAGGTGCCAGCTTGCATTCTTCACCCAGGGCGGCGCGAAGCGCGCGATCACGGAGGCGTCGATGCGCACCGGCTCGTCGAATCGGATCCCGATCCTGCCGGCGCCCGGAAGCACCGCGTACTTCACTTCGTGTGGCCAGTCGAAGACAAGCCGCGTGAAGTTCTGGTAGGAGCCCGAGCGAACCGCGATCAGCGGCAATGACGCGACGTCGACGGTCCTGGGCGGCGGTGGCGGCAACGCCGGCAAGTCCGGCGGATTGCCGGTGAAGCCGTCCGGCACGAGATCGATCGCTATCTGACTTCCGACCTCGCTCGAATGGATCCGGACAGGTTGCACAAGCGCAAAGCGAAAGGAGTGGCCGTCGGCGCGCGCTCCGCTCACATAGGCGCCCAGATTCTGTTCGAGCTGCGCTGCGGTGATCGTCGTATCGCGCGCGAAGGTGATCGCGAGCACGCCGCCGTTCACGGCTGCCGAGACATGGCTCTTGGGTGCGAACGTAAAGAGCAGGCGTGCATAACCGGCGCTCGTGCTGACGCTCACCGAATCGGCGGCGGCTGCCGTGCTCGCAAACGCGAGCAGAACGGCCGCCACAAACGGCCGGAGGGCACGGGCTGTACGGCGTGCACGCAGCATGACGAGCGTTTGTCCCCAGTCCTTGTCCAGTCTGATCGGACCGGCCTTAACCTTCCGTAAACCGTAAGGCGCCGGTTGCTCAGCCGTGGGCCGGGGCCCCTGAGGCTGGTGTCGGCGCGCCCCCGGCGGCCTTGGCTGACGGCGCGGGCGGAGCTGCGGCCGCCGGTGCGATGGGGGCAGCCGGCTTCGCCGGTGCGATGGCCGGTGTCGGCGCGGTCGGGGCCGGCGATGCGGAAGCGGTGGCCGGCTTCGTGCTCGGCGCGGCGTCCGGCTTGGCTGGCGCCGCCGTCGTGGCCGGGGGTGTCGCCACCGCCGATGTCGCGGTGGGCTTGGCGTCTGGCTTGGTCGGCGTCGCGGCAGGAGGGACCGCGGGCGCCGCCGCTGCTGCTGTGGCGGGCTTGGCGGGAGGCGCATGGTGGGCCGCTGTCTCGTGCGGCTTTGCCAGAGGAGGCGCCGCGGCCGACGCGGGCGCCGGCGTCGCAGGCCCTTGTGGCGTCACCGCGGGCGGCGCGTCGGGGGTCACCACGGGTGTGGCGGGTGTCAACGCCGCGCTCTGCAGTGGCACGTCCGGCGTCACCAGCGGGTTGGCGCTGGGCGGCAGGGGCGCTGCCGATGCCGAGGTCCCGGGCGTCGTCTCTGCCGGCGGCTGCGGACAGGCCATGGCGGACGTCGTGTCCGGAAGCTTCAGCAGCGCGGCAAGCTTCACGGTCAGCCGCTGCGCGGCCTCGGGGATCATCGCCGCCAGCACCGGCGCGAGCACGTCGGACTTCATGCCCTTCGCGACCGGCAGCAGTACCTCGTCGTTCAGCGAATTGAAGATGCGCGCGGCGTCCTTCGGCTTCATCGCGGAGTAGGTCTTCACGAGTGACGCGATCTGCTGGTCCTGCTTGGCGTCCCGTTGGGCCAGCAGCGCCTGCATCTGGGCCTGCAATTGCTTCAACGCCGCGATCTTCTGGTCGACTCGGGCTTCGCCGGCATTGAGGATATTCTCGCGCATGGCAAGCGCGCGCTCGCGTGCGTCGAGTTCCGCCCGGCGTCGCGCCAGGCTGCTGGTGACGTCTACTTCGGAAGCGCTCGTCGGTGCCCCTGTGTCGCTGGCGAAGTCCGGAACGGCCGGCGCGGCGGCGGCCGGCGCAAGCCCGCGGTTGTCCGGCTCGGCATAGGGGTCCGGCGCCTGTGCCGCGCGGGCGAGTTCTGTGCCCTTGATGGCCAGAAGGCCCATGCCGACGATCGCCACGGCGGGCAGCAGTCTCAGGTACCTGAACATGGATCTCACCGCACGGCCCGCAACGCATCGAGGCGTTTCATGATGCTGCCCGAGGGAAGTTGTCCCGCCGGTTCCCTTCGCCCCGCGGCACTCGCCTCGCCGACGCGATCGAAGCGTTCGGCGATCCGCTCGCCCGAGGCGGTCAGCAGCGACAGCTCGTCGATGACGTTGCGCGCCCGCGCCAGCCGGTCGTCCAGCGTGTCCGCGGCGCCGCTCGCCGCCGCCTTGAGCGCGCGCATCGATGCGCCGGCATTGGTGATCGCGGTGTTCAGCTCGCCGATCGTGGCCTTGAGGCCTTCCTGGCCCTTGCGCACGGCCGCGAGACGGCGCTCGAGCACGATGCAGTAGACCAGCGTGACGGCCAGAAGCCCGCACAGCGTCAGCTCGACGCCAAGTCCGATGGTCAGATTCATGATCACAGCCCCCTCGAGGCGTCGGTGCGTTGCACCGCTTCGTCGACGCGCACTGCGACGGAGGAGCCGACACGGCCCATCCGTCCCTTCAGCAGCGGCACGCCGCGGCAACGCAGTTCGATCTTGGAGTCCGGCGTTGCGTTCAGCATGATCGTCTGGCCGACTTCCAGATTCATCATGCGGTTCAGCGGCAGGATTTGCTCGTCGAGAATCGCGGCGATCTCGAGGTTCGTCGACCACAACTCGGTCGCAAGATGGCTCTCCCAGATCGAATCGCGGCCGAACTTCTCGCCCATGAACTGCTGCAGCAGTAGCTTGCGGATCGGCTCCAGCGTCGCATAGGGCAGGAGCAACTCCGTCCGCCCGCCGCGGTCTTCCATGTCGATGCGCAGCTTGACCAGGATTGCCGCATTGGCCGGCCGCGCGATCGCGGCGAAGCGCGGATTTGTCTCGAGGCGGTCGAGCACGAAATTGACCGGTGCCAGCGGCTCGAAGGCCTGCACCATGTCCTGCAGGATCACTTCGATCATGCGCTGAACGAGCGTGCGCTCGATCGTCGTGTAAGGGCGGCCCTCGATGCGCATGGCGGAGGAGCCGCGGCGGCCGCCCAGCAGCACGTCGACGATCGAATAGATCAGGTTGGAATCGACGGTGAAGAGCCCGTAGTTGTCGAGCTGTTCGGCGCGAAACACGGCCAGGATTGCGGGCAGGGGAATCGAGTTCAGGTAGTCGCCAAAGCGTATGGAGGTGATGCTGTCCAGGCTTACTTCGACGTTGTCGGAGGTGAAGTTGCGCAGGCTGGTCGTCATCAGCCGCACCAGGCGGTCGAAGACGATCTCGAGCATCGGCAGGCGCTCATACGACACCAGCGTCGAGTTGATGATCGCCCGGACGCCGGACTTGTCCTGCATCTGGTCGTTGTTGACATCGAAGCCGAGGAGCGAGTCGATCTCGTCCTGGTTCAGGATGCGCTCGGCCGTGCCGCCGGTCGCGGCGACCGGAATGGTCTCCGCCTCCGACGGCAATGCATCGGCGCCTTCGGTATTTTCGGCCGGTTCGTTGGTCTCTTCTTCCGCCATGAGGGGTCCGCTACTGAACGATCACTTGCTTGAGCAGGACGTCACGCACGCGATAGGGCGCGGCCGAGACGTTGACGCGGCGCAGCAGCTCCTCCTTGAGCCGCACCACGCCGGCCGAACCCTTGAGGTCGTCCATGCGCAGCTCACGGAGATAGCCTTGGAACTGGTCGACGACGCGCGGCATCAGCGCCTGCAGGCCGGGCTTCTCCTCGGCGCTGTAGAGTTCGAGCGAAACCGAAAGCTTGAGATAGGCCGGTGCGGAGTCTGCGCCCTGAATGTTTACGATGATGTCCGGCACATCGTAGAAGGCGACGCTTGGTGGCGTCGGCGGCAGAACTTCGCCGCCGGCGACATTCGCCTCCGGCGCCGGTGAAGCGCTGAAGAAGAAGAAATAGGCGCCGCCACCGAGCAGGAGCAGCAGGATCGCGCCCGCTCCGCCGAACAGGATCAGCTTGTTGCCGAGCAGTTTCTTAACAAGACCTTGCTTGGGCGCCTCGCTCTCGGCGCCCTCCTTGTTCTCTTCGTCGCCCTCAGGCGCCTGTGCGTCGTCCTTGGCCACGCGGGAGTGCCCCTAGCCCGAAATCCCGAGGTGACGTTAGGCAGACGTGGTTAAGGACTGGTTCAAATTGTGGGTCGAATTGCTCGGACGCGGAATATCTTGCCGGGCAGAACAGCACCTTGCCGTTGGCGGCCCGCGCGGAAAAGTCAGCGAACGATTGGCTTTTGGTCTGGCACGCGCGCTGCACCGCGAGCGTCGACCAAGGACCAGAACGGTTCCAGAGGCCCCGATGGAAAACTCGCTGCTCATAAGTCTCTCGCATCAGGTCGCCGCCTATCGCTCGATGGACCTGATTGCGAACAATCTCGCGAACGTCTCCACACCCGCCTACCGGCGCGAGGAGCCGTCGTTCAACGAGTACATCTCGCTTGTCCGCCCTGGCGAGGGCCAGGTGGGCATGCAGCCGCTGAGCTTCGTCGCGGACGGCGGCGTGGTGCGCGACTTGAGTGAAGGCCGGCTCGAAAACACGAACGCCCCCTTCGATTTCGCCATTCATGGCAAGGGCTACTTCGTCGTGCAAACCGCGAGTGGTGAGCGCTACACCCGCAACGGGCACTTCTCCCTCGACCCCTCCGGCCAGATCGTCACGAGCAACGGCGATCCCGTGCAGGGCGACGGCGGCGCGATCACCATAACACCCGACGACGGCGAAATTCATATCGCGCAGGACGGCACGATCAGCGGCAAGAATGGCCAGATCGGGCGCCTCCGCATCGTCGACTTCGCAGATCCGCGTGCCCTGACCAAGGAAGGCTCGAGCCTGTATTCCGCCGGCACGCAGTCGCCGGTGCCGGCCGACACCTTCACTCTCGAATCCGGGATGCTCGAGTCCTCGAACGTCGAGCCGGTGGTCGAGATCAGCCACATGATCGAAGTCATGCGCGCATATCAGGCGGTCGCGGCGCTGACGCAGACCCAGGAAGACCTCATGCTCCAGGCTGACGACAAGCTTGGCAGCATGCCGAGTTAAGGAGACGAACCATGCGCGCTCTTTCGATTGCCGCCACTGGCATGATGGCCCAACAGACCAATGTTGAGGTCATCGCCAACAACCTGGCGAACATGAACACGACGGGCTTCAAGCAGCAGCGGGCCGAGTTCCAGGATCTGCTCTACCAGAACATTTCCGTTCCCGGCGCCAACTCGTCGGACGCCGGAACGCTTCTGCCCAGCGGCATCCAGCTCGGCGCCGGTGTGCGCACCTCGTCCGTCTATCGTGTCCAGACGCAGGGCGATCTCAAGAACACCGGCAATCCCTACGACGTGGCGATCCAGGGGCCGGGCTTCTTCCGCGTGCAACAGCCCGACGGCACCGACGCCTATACCCGGGCCGGCGATTTCGGCCTCTCGCCGGAAGGCCAGCTCGTTACTGATCAGGGCTACACCATCGCGCCGGGCATTGCCATTCCGACCAACGCGCTGACCGTTGCGATCAACGCGCAGGGCCAGGTCTCGGTGACCGTGCCGGGTCAGGTCGCGCCGCAGGTCGTCGGTACGCTGGAGTTGACGCGCTTCGCCAACGAGGGCGGGCTCAAGGCCATCGGCAACAATCTGCTGCTCGAGACGCCGTCTTCCGGTTCGCCGCAGTCGGGCGTTCCGGGATCGGCTGGCTACGGAACGATCCAGCAGGGCTTCCTCGAGACCTCCAATGTCAACTCGGTGGAGGAGATCACGTCTCTGATCACCGCGCAGCGCGCCTACGAGATGAACTCCAAGGTCGTCACCGCGGCCGACGAGATGCTTCAGGAAACTGCGCGCCTGGGGGGTGCCTGATCATGATGCTCCGTCTCTTCATCTTCCTGTCGGCCCTCGTGATGGCTTATCCCGCCTTTGCGGAATCGCGCATGCGCGTCGTCGTGCCCAATCGCGACATCGCGCGCGGCGAAACGATCGGCGAAGGCGACCTGATGTACGGCACGATCGAAGCGAACACCGTATTCTCCGGGATCGTGACGTCGGTGGACCAGCTCAAGGGCATGGAAGCGCGCAGGCTGTTGCATGCCGGCGAAGTGGTTCGCACCGACGACGTCCGCCATCCGATCGTCGTGACCAAGGGCGCAATCGTCACCATGACGTTCGAGGCGCCCGGCATTGTTCTGACGGCCAGCGGCCGCGCGCTGAGCGAGGGCGGCATCGGCGACACGGTCACGGTCCAGAATCCGGCCTCGTTCCGCCAGGTCAGCGCCGTCGTCACCGGGCCGGGAACGGTTCGCACCCTGAACTCCGCGCTTGCTGTCCCCGGTTCCGCGCATCTCGCGCTTGCCCATTGAGGAGCATGCTCATGTCCCGACCGATCCTGAAAGTCCTTTGCGTCTCGGTGGCGATTTCCGCGCTGGCCGGATGCTCCGCCGTCACCCGCATCAAGGAGATCGGCGATGCGCCGACCATGGCGACGCTTGCCGACCCGGCCTCGCCCGTGAACACGGCACCTCCGGCACTGCCCATGCCGCCGCCCCTGCCCTCGCGCGCCGTCAATTCGCTGTGGGCGAGCGGTTCGCGCAGCTTCTTCCATGATCCGCGCGCCAGCCGTCCGGGCGACATCATCACCGTCAACATCACGGTCGCGGATGCGGCGAAGCTGTCCAACACCACGACTCGCTCGCGCGCCAATTCCGACGACGCCAACCTGACCAACTTCTTCGGGCTCGAAGGCGAGCTCGCCAATGCGCTGCCGTCGGCGGCGGATCCTTCGAGCCTCGTGAAGATGGGCTCGAACACGTCGAACGTCGGCTCGGGAACGGTCGATCGCTCGGAAACGATCAGCCTCACGCTGGCCGCGCTCGTCACCCAGGTATTGCCGAACGGCAACCTCGTCATCGGCGGTCATCAGCAGGTGCGCGTGAACAACGAGCTGCGCGATCTTCAGGTCGCGGGCATTGTGCGGACCGAAGACATCACGAGCGCCAATACCGTCGACCTAAGCCAGATTGCCGAGGCGCGCATTTCCTACGGCGGTCGCGGCACGGTTAGCGACATGCAGCAGCCGCGCTACGGCTCGCAGCTTTTCGACATCCTGATGCCGTTCTGATTTGGGGGGATTCCACTCCAAAACGGAGTGGAGGGGCAGCGCGAAACGGCCGGATCCTTTCGGGTCCGGCCGTTTCCGCATCTTCCGTGGGACGCTCTAGTCGTCCCGGTAGACTTTTTCGCGGCGCTCGTGGCGTTCCTGCGCCTCGAGCGACAGCGTCGCGATCGGCCGCGCGTCTAGCCGCTTGAGCGAGATAGGTTCGCCGGTCTCTTCACAGAAGCCGTACGAGCCGTCCTCGATGCGCCTGAGCGCGGCGTCGATCTTGGCGATCAGCTTGCGCTGACGGTCGCGCGTGCGCAGTTCGAGCTGGCGCTCGGCTTCGGTGGAGGCGCGATCGGCGAGATCGGCATGCGGTACGGTTTCGGCTTGCAGGTTCTGGATGGTCTCGCGGCTTTCGCGAAGAATCTCGTCTTTCCAGGTATTGAGTTTGCGGCGGAAGTATTCCCGTTGCCGCTCATTCATAAAGGGTTCGCTCTCTGACGGCTTGTAGCCGGCAGGAAGTTGGGTACCCATGCGCACTCCCTTCGACGTGGAACGCGTGACAGAGGGCCGGGGTTATAGCCGCCCCGGCTGCCCCGTCAATCATGATTCGTTGACGCCGTTACCGGGCCGTGAGCCAGACCGGTTCTACTGGTTAACACCGGCACCCCGGCGGCCGTGGTTCCACGCGCCCAGTCGACAAGCGCGGCCACGGCCGCGAGCGCGATATAGGCGGCGATTGCCGAGTGCGCCTCGTCCAGCCCGGTCGCAGGTTGCGGTCCGAATGTGACACCGACCTGGACCGCGGCCATCACTGCCACGAAGCTCCACAACGCCACGTCGCCGCGGCGCGTCCGGCTGGGCACGCTGCGGGCGTAGAGCGCGGCCCCCGCCACCAGGCAGATCAGCTCGAGCGGCAGGCTCAGCCACACATGCCGCCACAGCCCGAACCCGACCTTGTACGAGTCGCCCAACAGCGGCAGGTCTTCAACATGGACGACCAGGTCGAGCAGCCAGTGCGAGAACACAGCGCCCGCTGCCACCGCCCAGATCGCGGCACGCCGCTCCCTCCAGAACAGGGTTGCGAAGATCCCGAATACAGCCGCAAGCGCGAGCGCACCCGGCAGGCCATGGGTATAGGGCATGTAGTAGAGGTCCATGCCGTTGCTTTCTGTGAAGCCGGGCACGATGCGGACTTTCTCCACATTCAGCATCACCAGCACCGACCACACGATGTCCAGCCACTGCACGGCAAGGAACAGCAGCCACAGCGGCAGGCGCCTTTCGGCTGCCTTTCCCGCAAATGAAACACCGTAATGCCCGATGAACATGCCTAGCTCTCCTTGCGTTGCCGGCCGGTGCGGCCGAGATGGGTGAATCCGAAGCCGGCGCCGTATTTCAGGCCGTAACCGAGCGCGCGGTCGAAGCCGATATGCGCGAGCCAGATGAGCGCGATCGCCGCGATCGCCGCCTCGTTCAGCGCAAGCGCGGCGATGCCGAGGCCGATTGCGCCGTTGCTCGAATGCGCCGTGTTGTAGGCGAAGGCGCCGGCGCGTGGCCCGAAGAGATAGGCGGCGAAACTCAGATCCGGCGCGAGAAACAGGACAGCGAACATCCGCCAGTCGAAGCCCGCATGAAAGTAGAGCCCGGCCGCGGCGGCGAAGACCGCGAAGCCTTCCAGCCTGAGGATCACGCGCGGTCCGCCGGTGACGCATCCGGTGTGTGCTGCTGTCGCCATGATCGCCTCCCTTGTCGACGGACATGAGAGTGGCG
>Ga0335070_10008151_pt1 | contig 12286 bp, 6 predicted proteins | sample Lox_Sample_13_FD_206722 | JGI IMG/M metagenome (GOLD analysis project Ga0335070, IMG submission 206722) | Soil microbial communities from Loxahatchee National Wildlife Refuge, Florida, United States - Lox_Sample_1.3 | ecosystem: Environmental > Terrestrial > Soil > Wetlands | place: USA: Florida...
CCAGAAGATCGTGCAGGCGGGGGCCACCGAGTACATGCTGGTCAACATGTCGGAGGTGCGCGAGTACGTGATGGGCGCGCGCATGATCGCGGACATCACCTGGAACGCGCCCGGCGCGTTCGCAGCACCCGACGCCCCGGGGCGCTACATCGACTGGTTCTCGCACGAGTACTTCGGCGCCGGTGCGGACGCGGCCGCCGCGACCTACGGGCAGTACTTCGCGCTGCTGGACGAGCCCGACCGGCTGTGGACCGCGTCGAACGCCTTGCAGATGCTGATCACCCAGTTGCACAACCGCGTCTTGGGCAAACCGACGCCGCCCGATACGGCGCAGGGGCCCATGCGGTTCTTCCGCGGCATCCCGCTCGACAGCGCCATCCCGCTGCTGCGCTCGCGCCTGCCGCAGCTGCAGAGCGCGCTGGCGCAGGAGGCGCTGGCCGAGAGCCGGATGACGCCCGATCAGGCGCAGTACTTCCACGAGAACGTGGCGCTCGGGCTCCTGATCGACGCGCGACAGACGGAGGCGACGCTGAAGCTGGCCGACGCGCTGGCGGCGTCCGACACGGCCCGGATGTGGCAGCTCGCGTGGCAGGCCAAGGCGCCGCTCGAGAACCTCGAGGACGAATTGCTCTGGGCGGAGCATCCGCCGTTCGACCGGTGGTATCACGAGACCTGGATCCGCTCCACTTTCTCGTCCAACAACCCGCACCGTCCCTACGAGGAGCTGCGGGCGTTCCTGACGAGCCACGGGCGCGAGATCATGGAGATGCCGCCGTTCTTCTTCCGCCCACCGCCGGGGCTGACGGCGCAACCCGGTACCCAGGCCCCCACGCCGCGCCCGCCACAGCAATGACGCCGCGTCTGCTGGTCCTGGGGCTCGCGCTCCTCGCCGTCCGGGGAGCGCGGGCCCAGGCGCCGGCCGCCGGTGGCACGGTGGCCGTGGTGAGCGTCGACACGCGGCGGACCGGGCCGCTCATCCCCCGGGACTTCATCGGCTACTCCCTCGAGGTCTCGACCGCGGGGCAGGGCATCGGCTCGTTCCAGGGCGCCAACCCCTTCGCCGGAGGCGCGGCCGAGCAGAGCATCTACGCGCTCGGGCGTCCGGGCGCGCCGAACCAGGGCTACTTCCACCTCATGCACAACCTGGGCGCAGGCATCCTGCGCCTGGGGGGCAACAGCCAGGACAACACCTGCTGGGACCGCGCGCGGGCGCCGCACCCCGACGCGTGCCAGGCCGCGCTGGACAGCGCCGACCTCGCGCTCTGGGCGACGGCCGCCGACGCCAGCGGGTGGAAGCTCATCGTCGGCCTCAACCTGAAGCAGAACAATCCCGCGTGGGCCGTGCGCGAGGTGACCGAGGGGATCGCGCGTGCAATCCCGATGACGGACGTGTTCGCCCTCGAGCCGGGGAACGAGCCGGATCTCTTCGGCCGCACGCCGTACCGGTCCCAGCCGTACACTCCCGCCGACCAGGCGCGCGAGTTCGTGGCGTACGCCCGCCTCTTCTGGGTGAACCCGGTCGCCAAGAGCTATGCGCTCGCGGGGCCGGCGACCTGCTGCGGCTGGCGCGATCCCCAGGACCTCGAGACCTTCCTCGCCGCCGTGCGCGGGATGCCGCTCAAGCTGGTCACGGTCCACAACTACTCCGCGACGACCTGCAACGGCCAGACGGTGAGCATCGCCCGGCTGCTCTCGCGGGAGCTGATGGCGCAGGTGGACTCCGATGCGCGCGGGCTGGCCCGGACGGCGCGCGCGCACCGGCTGCCGATTCGGATGGCCGAGACGAATTCGGCGTCGTGCGGCGGGATGCCGGGCGTGAGCAACGCGTTCGCGTCGGCGGTGTGGGGGCTCGACTACGCCTTCACGCTGGCGCGTGACGGGTTCGTCGGCGTGGACTTCCACACGAGCTACCGGCCGGGCGGCGGCAGCTCGTACAACCCCGTGGACACGTACGCCCGGCCGGACTCGTCGGGCACGCTGATTTACCGCAACGTCGCGGAGCCGCTGTACTACGGGTTGTACCTGTTCGCCGACCACGCGTCGGGAGCGCGGCGCCTGCCGGTCACGACGGAGGCGATGGCCAACATCCAGGCCTATGCGGTGAGCGGCTGCGCGGAGTGTGAGGTGCGGATCTTCGTGCTCAACAAGGACACCGCAGCTGCCGGGCCGGTGCGCGTGCACCTTGCACGGCGGATGGGAGACGCGTCGTTGCTCCTGCTGTCGGCGCCGAGCCTCGGCTCGCTCGCGCCCGACGTCCGCTACGGCGGCCGGCAGTTCGACTCGGACGGGGTCATCGGCGCGCCGGACACGACGGTCGTGCGCCCGGACGCGCGTGGGAACTACGTCTTCGATCTGCCCAACGCCGCGATCGCGCTCCTGACGGTGCGGCCGCGGGGGAGCCGCTAGGCGGAAGGCGTGCGGGCGTCGTACGCCCGCTCGCGGTACTCGAACCAGTCGAAGTCCGCGGGCCGCGCCGTGCCGGCCAGGTCCTGGCACGCCATGCCGACGAAGGCCCCCGTGAAGTTCGGCGCGCCGGGCGCCGAGGCCTCGTCGGACAGGATGCTCGCGTCGAATTGCTCCGGCAGCCACCGCCACTCGCGATCCACGCCCTCGACCCGATAGCCGAAGCGCAGCCGCGAGTAGTCCACCTCGGCCTTGAGCTCGATGCGCTTCCCGCCCGGCACCGGGATTGGCGGCGTGAACGCGTCCGCCGCCGGCCCGTCGGGAAACGCGCTCATCACGCGCAGGTGCTTCCCCACCGCCTCGTCATGGCAGACGTACAGGTAGTGGTACTTGTTGCCGCCGTAATAGCAGATGAGTCCCGCCGCCTGCTGGTAGTGCTCGGGCTCGAACTCCACGACGGTGGAGGCGGTGTAGCAGTGCGCCTGCTGCCGGCGCGCGACGAGCGCCTGGCGGAAGTAGCTCCCCAGGGTCTCGCGGCCAATCAGGCGCAGGTGTCCCTTCCGCGCGGTCAGGCTGAACAGCTCGTCGGGATGCGGGGTGCGCAGCCACTGGAATGCGATGGGAAGCTCGGGCGCGTCGAAGTCCTCCCGCGGTGCGGGCGCGGGGAAGGGATGGAGCGGCAGTCCCGGCGCCTCGACCTCGAGCTGGGGCACCCCTGCGTCCTCCCCGATGCCCGCTTCGTTTCGGATCGTGCGCAGCCACCCGTCAGGATGCCATTCCATCGGCTGGATCGCGGTCTCGCGGCCGAGCGGGCTGCGCCCGCGGTTGGGGAGCGGCCGACTGCACAGGTACACCATGTACGTGCGTCCGTCTTGCGTCTCGACGAGGTCGGCGTGTCCCGACTTCTGGAGCGGCAGCTCCGGCCGGTGGCGGGCGCTCAGGATGTGGGCATCGGGGTGCAGCTCGTACGGGCCGCGCAGCGAACGTGACCGGGCCATCGTGACCGTGTGGTCCCAGAAGGTGCCGCCCTCGGCGGTGAGCAGGTAGTACCACCCGGCACGCTTGTAGAGATGCGGTGCCTCGGTGAAGCCCAGCTCGGTGCCGCGGAAGATGTTGGTGCGCTCGCCGACCAGCTTCCGGTCCTTCACCGAGTACTCCTGCAGCACGATGCCTCCGAACCGGTTGTGCCCCGGCCGCCAGTCCCACAGCATGTTGACGAGGTACTTGCGGCCGTCGTCGTCATGGAACAAGGACGGGTCGAAGCCGCTGCTGTTCAGGTAGACGGGGTCGCTCCACGCGCCGTCGATCGTCGGGCAGGTCACGAGGAAGTTGTGGAAGTCGCGCATCGAGGCGCCCGACGCCGAGGGGACGCTGGTGCGCGCGTAGCGCTTGACGTCCGTGTAGATGAGCCAGAACCGGCCGTCCGCCCAGGTCAGGCACGGGGCCCACACGCCGCAGGAGTCCGGGTCGCCGCGCAGGTCGAGCTGGCTCGCGCGCGAGAGGGGCCGCGTCAGCAGGCGCCAGTGGACGAGGTCGCGGGAGTGGTGGATCTGCACGCCCGGATACCACTCGAAGGTGGACGTGGCGACGTAGTAGTCGTCGCCGACGCGGACGATGGACGGATCCGGATTGAATCCGGGGAGGATGGGATTGTGAATGGTCGGTGCAGGCATGGAAGTCAGGGGCTAGGGGTTAGGGGCTAGGGTCACGCCGCCGCCGCGACGGGTGTGGCCGCCGGCGCCGGTTCGCGCACCAGCGTCCACAGCACGGCCGCGCCGAGCAGGTCGAGCACGCCGAGACAGACGAAGAACGGCGCATAGCCCACGCTCGCGACCAGCCCGCCGATCAGCAGGTTGAAGAGCAGCAGCCCGCCGTTGCCGCACGTTCCCGCCATGCCGGCGACCGTGCCGACCTCGTTCCGCTTGAACAGGTCGGAGGCCATCGTGATCACGGTGACGGACAGGGTCTGGTGCGCGAATCCAGCCAGGCTGATCAGCGCGATCGCGATGTAGGGATCCTTCACGAAGCCGGCGAACGCCACGCCGGTCATCAGGCACGCGCCGAGCGTGAACGCACCGCGGCGCGCGTTGATGAGGCGCACGCCGCGCCTCTGCAGCGCCATGCTCACCGCGCCCCCGAACAGGCAGCCGATGTCGGCCGCGAGGAACGGCACCCAGGCGAACAGCGCGATCTGCTTCAGGTCGAAGTGCCGGGCCTGGGACAGGTACAGCGGGACCCAGAAGGTGAGGGTGCCCCAGGTGGGATCGGCGAGGAACCGCGGGATGGCGATGCCCCAGAAATTGCGGCGCCGCGCGATGGCGAGGAGCGACGGGCGCGCGCCGTCGTCCTGGAGGAACCGCTCCTGGCCCGCGACGATGTGCTCGCGCTCCCGCTCCGCGAGCGCGGGGTGCACCGCGAGCGGCTGGTAGAACGCCAGCCACAACACGACCCACACCAGCCCGAGGCCGCCGGTGATCACGAACGCGAACTGCCAGCTCCAGGTCAGGATCGCCCAGACGACGAGCGGCGGCGCGAGCATCGAGCCGACCGACGCGCCGATGTTGAACACGCCGCCCGCGAGCCCCCGCTCCTTCGCCGGGAACCACTCGGCGATCGCCTTCACTCCCGCCGGGTTCGCCGAGCCCTCGGCGAGCCCGAGCAGGCCGCGCAGTCCGGCGAAGACGGGCCAGCTGCGCGCCAGGGCGTGCGCCATGCTGATCAGCGACCACGCGACGACGAACAGGGCCATCCCGGTCCGGAGCCCCACCGAATCGAGCGCGTAGCCGGCCGCGGGCTGGAGCATGATCGCGCCCTGGAAGGTCCCGACGATCCAGGAGTACTGCTTCGCGGTGATGTGGAGGTCGGACAGCAGGGTCGGCGCCGCCACCGCGAGCGTGCTCCGCGTGAGGTAGTTGAGGATCGAGCCGAGCATCAGCAGCCCGATCATCCACCAGCGGAGCCCGCGGACCTTCATGGGTGAGCGCTGCGGGTCATGGGCGGCCAACCTAACGCCGGCCGAGCGGCGGGCGCCACCGGTCCGCAGGTCGGCCCCAACCCTCCCGGGCCGGCGGCTGTCTAAACCACGAGTGCCCCTGGGGCCAGGATCCGCCCCTTCCGCGGGGCGCCGGCCCACCCGTGAACCACCGAGGTGTCATGGCGACCTGGTCGCGGGATTTCCGCTTGGCGCTGCGCACGCTCCGGCTCCGCCCGGGCTACTCGGCGATGGTCGTCGCGATCCTCGTGCTGGGCATCGGATCGACGACGGCGATCTTCGGCGTATTCCGCACCGTCTTCCTGCGGCCGCTCGCGCTGCCGGATCCCGGCCGCCTCGTGTTCGTGATGGAGCAGGCGGGCTTCGGGTGCTGCGGTCCCGCCTCGGGACCGGACTACGTGGACTGGACGGCTCGTCAGCGCACGTTCGCCGGGATGGGCATCCTCAACCCGGGCAGCGTCACCCTCACGGGCGGCGGGGTCGAGGAGGAGGCCGAGCGCGTCCTCGGCGTCGCGGCATCCGCCAACGTGTTCCAGCTGCTCGGGGTGCCGCCGCTGCTGGGCCGGGTCTTCACCGCGGGCGAGCAGCAGGCTCCGTCGGTGGTGGTCCTCAGCTACGGCTTGTGGCAGCGGCGGTTCGGGGGCCGCCGCGACGTGCTCGGCTCCGCGCTCGAGATCGACGGGAAGCCGTACGTCATCATCGGCGTGATGCCGGACGGGTTCGACGTCCCCTCGCCCTGGCTCGGGACCGCGCACCACCAGCTGTACACGCCGTTCGACGACGCCTGGTTCGCACGGGACCGCGGGAGCAACAGCTACCCGGTCTTGGCGCGGCTCGCGCCCGGCGCGACGGTCGCCACCGCGCAAGCCGATATGGATCGCATCATGCGCGAGCTGGCGCAGGAGTACGTCCGGACCAATGCCGGCCGCAGCACGAAGGTGTTCACGGCGCACGAGTACATGTATGGACGCGTCGGCCGCGAGCTCGGCTACATCCTGGGCGCCGCCGCGCTGGTGCTGCTCATCGCCTGCGGCAACGTCGCCGCCCTTCAGCTCGCCAGGGCCGCGGGCCGGGAGACGGAGCTGGCGGTGCGCACGGCCCTCGGCGCCACGCGCGGCGCCCTGGCCCGTCTGCTCTTCGCGGAGAGCGTGATCATGGCCGCCCTCGGCGGCGCGGGCGGTGCGCTGATCTCCTTCGCCGCGGTGCGCGGCCTGCGTTCGCTCCTGCCCCCCAGCGTGCCGCGCCTCGCCGACGCCCACGTGGACGGCTGGACCCTTCTGTTCGCCGTGGGCGCGTCCGCCCTCACCGCCCTGGCGTTCGGCGTGGTGCCGGCCCTCGTCGCGTCGCGCGGCGACGTCGTGAGCCGCATCAGGGAGATGGGCGCGGGCGCGATCGCGCCGCACCGGGAGCGGGTGCGCGACTACTTCATCGTGGGGCAGATCGCCCTCGGCCTCGTGCTGGTCAACGGCGCGGCGCTGCTGGTCCGGAGCTGGGTGCGCCTCCGCGGTGAGGACCCGGGCTTCAACGCCACCGGGGTGCTGACCGTGTCGGTCCGCCCGGCGGGCCCCCGCTATCCGAACCTCGCGGCGCTCGCGCCGTACTACGAGCGCGTGCTGGAGCAGGTGCGCGCGGTGCCCGGCGTGCGGGCGGCGGGCACCGTGAGCCGGCTGCCGCTGGCTGGCGGGACGAACGGCAACGCGCTCGTCGAGGGCAGCGCTCCGAGGACCAGCGAGGATCAGGGCCCGCTGGTCGAGGTGGTGAGCGTCACGGGAGACTACTTCACAGCGATGGGGATCCGCCTGCTGCGCGGCCGTGCCCTCGCGCCAGCCGATTCCGACTCGGCGGCGCCCGGCGTCGTCATCAACGAGCACTTCGCCCGGGAGGCGTGGCGGGGCAAGGACCCGATCGGCAAGCGGTTCAGCTTCAGCGACAGTCCGCCCCGGTGGAACACGGTGGTCGGGGTGGTGGACGATGTGCGACAGTGGGGAGCCGAGCAGCCGCCGGTGAGCGAAGCGTACTTCCCGCTTGCCCGCGGCTGGGCCGGCTCGGGCTACGTGGTCGTGCGTGCCCAGGGTGATCCCGCGGCCCTCGCCGGACCGGTCCGTCGTGCCATCATGTCTGCGGATCCCATGCAGGCTCCGTTCGACGTCCAGACCATGGCGTCGCGGGTCGAGGGCGCGTACGCGCAGCGGCGCTTCTACACCGTCCTGATCGGGCTCTTCGCCGCGGCGGCGCTCCTGCTCGCGGGGGCGGGCGTGTACGGGACGGTGTCCTACTACGTGGCGCGGCGGACCCGCGAGATGGGGATCCGGGTCGCGCTCGGCGCCGCCGCCGGCGACATCGTCGGCCTGGTGGTGCGCCGGGGCGCCCGGCTGGCGGCGTGGGGCCTGGCGGCCGGCATGGTCGGGGTGTGGGCGACGACATCGCTCGTCGCCAAGCTGCTCTACGGCATCGCTCCGCTGGATCCGGGAACGCTCGCGGCCGGGTGCGCCACGCTGGTGCTGCTGGCCGTGGGTGCGTCGGCGCTCCCCGCCGCGCGGGCCGCGCGGTTGCCGCCCGCGCTCACCCTGCGCGCCGAATAGGCGCGGCGGGGCGGCGGGTCAGGGCGAAGCGGCCGCGGCCGGATCGCGGCCCGCCGCCAGCGCGTTCAGCCACTCGGCCGAGCGCTTCCACCACGGCGCCGCCTCCGCGGGCGATGCCAGGTGGTTGTGCGGCGAGTCCACCAGCGGCAGCGCCTCCTTCGAGCCGCGCAGCAGGTTGAAGGTCGCCCACGCGCCCGTCGGCGGGCACAGCTCGTCGATGAAGCCCATCGCCACCAGCGCGCGGGCCCGGATGCGCGGCGCGAAATTCGACGGGTCGAAGTAGGGCGCGGTGCGCCGCACCTCCGCGCGCCTCAGGTCCCAGAACGGATAGCCCCGCGCGCGGCCGTGCAGGGGGCCGAAGACGTCGGAGCCGGCAGGGACGTAGACGACGAGCCCCGTCACCTTCGGCTGGAGCCCCGCGACCGCGAAGCTCTGCTGGCCGCCCATGCTGATGCCCGTCACCACCAGCGTCTTCCCGTCCCAGTCGCTCCGGCCCGCGAGGTACTCCGACGCGCGGTAGTCTCCCAGGTACATCCCGAGGAAGTAGTTCTCGTCCCGGGTTCCCTGATTGATCGTGTTGTAGTGCTTGATGATCTGTGGCAGCGCGTCGTAGAACGCCTGCGGCATGTCGCTCGGCACGTCGTGCGGCTCGACGTTGAGCACCAGCCACCCCTCGGCCGCGCGGTCCGTCACCCACGATTTCTGGAGCGGGTAGGGCGGGCTCGCGTACTGGTAGATCAGCAGGCCGGGGAAGGGGCCGGGGCCCGCCGGCTTCGCGAGCTGTCCCCACACGTGCGCGCCATCCACGTTGTTCATCCGGACCGTGAAGTACTCGACGCCGGGGCGGCCGCTCTCGCCCGGCGTCACGACCGGATCGGCGGGAACCGCTTCGAGCCGGTGAATCTCCGTCGCCCAGAACGCGTCGAAGTCCTTCGGGCGCGGCCCTGCGGGCCGGATCCGGGTCGGCGCGACCGCCGCGCCGAGGAGCGCGCGTCCCACCTCGCCCTTGCTCCCGCCGCGGAACGTGCTGTCGGGCGATGGAGGCCGGACCTCGACCAGGAGCATCCCGGGCCGGTCGAGCGAGGTACGGATCGTCGCGGTGCCGGAAGCGAGGTCGAACGTCCCGCTGCCGACGACGCTGCCGCCGTCCCGCTTGACGGTGTAGTGGTAGCGGCCCGAGGCGGCCGACTGTCCCGGAGCGGCGGCCACGGTCCACCCCACGCGCTCGCCGACGGCGTAGGTCCCATTCGCGTGGAACGGCGTGAAGGAGAGCTGCTGCGCCGCCGCCGGCCCCGCGGCGGCGAGGAGCGCGAGGACGGCGCTGAAGAACGGTCTCATGGCGTGAAGAGCCCCAGGTCGATCGCGCCGGCCATCGCGCGATACCCCTCTTCGTTGGGATGCAGGTGGTCGCCGGTGTCGAGCGCCGGGAGCAGGCGGCGCGGATCCGACGGATCACGCACCACGGCGTCGAAGTCGATCACCGCGTCGAAGGCGCGGCTGTCCCTGATCCACGCGTTGACCTTCTGGCGCGCCTCTTCGTGCCCCGGGCGGTCGTAGCCCGCTCCGCCGAACGGCGTGATGGTCGCGCCGTAGATCCTGAGCCCGCGGGCGTGCGCCCGGGCGATGATCTGCTGGTAGGCCGCGATTAACCCCGTGGCGACGCTGTCGGCCGCCTCCGGCGAGCGCGAGCCGCCGATGTCGTTGACGCCTTCGAGGACGATCGCCCATCGGATCCCGGCGGGGTCCAGTACGTCGCGCGCGAGGCGCGAGAGCGCCGCGGGCCCGAGGCAGTCCCTCAGCACGCAGTTGCCACCGATGCCCGCGTTGAGGACGGCGACGTGCCGCGTGCGCGGGTCCGCCTGCAGGCGGCGCCCGAGGTTGTCGGGCCAGCGGTCGTCCCGGTTGGTGCCGGAGCCGCGTCCGTCGGTGATGGAGTTCCCGAGGGTGACGACCGCGGCGCCCTGCGCGAGGACATCGAGGTTGGCGACGAGGTACCAGTGCTCGGTCGTGGCTGCGCCTGCCAGGTCAGGGGCCCCCATCCAGTCTCCCGCCTTGATGTATGAGGTCGTGCGCGAACCGGGGTGGCCCGTGAGCGCCGCCGGCGCCTCCCCGAGGCGGAGCGTGATGGCCAGGCTCGTCAGCGGCTGCACGCCGAAGTCGACGGGGTCGGAGACGACCGAGGTCCCGGCCGCGAGCGTGATCGAATCCGCGCCGGCGAAGGTGAGCGTGCGCTGACTCGCGGTGTCGATCGCACCGGTCCCGGCTCCGAGCGAGCGGGCGATGCGCGCGGCGCCGATCGCGAGCGGGCCGTCGCCAAACACGTTCGAGAGCGTCACCCTGAGCCGGGAGCCCCCGACGGACACGTGGATCACCTGCCGCAGCGTAGCGTGCGCGAGCGGCGCGGGTGGCATGTTCCGCGGCTCCACCAGCTGCTGGGACGACGCCCAGGTGCCGAGCCAGTGCGGCTCCGGCGGCGTGACGGTCGCATGTCGCGCGCAGCCGGCCGCCACGGCGGCGGCCAGCGCGAGGATGATCGGGCGTGGTCGCATCGTCAGCTCCCCGTCAGTGGTACAGGCTCTGCACGGCGTTCCCCACGTACACGAGCAGCGCCGCCTCCCCGATGACGTACTCGTTCTCGAACCAGAGGAACGGCCAGTCCTCCTTCAGCTCGGGGAAGTCCGGGCGCACGATCACGATGCCGGGCGCGACGCCGCCCGGGATGAACGAGAAGTCCGCCCGGTTGTGGCCGTAGGCCACGGTCAAGCTTCGCGCGCCGACGCCGGAGACCAGCGAGACGCTCGAGACCGGGTGCGTCCCCAGGACGTAGTCGAGACCGCGAACGGTGTACTCCGGGCCGACGAGATCGGGGAACGCGCGGTGCAGCTCCCAGGTCAGCATCGCGAACCCGAGCACCGCGCCGCTCCCTCCCCACCCGCCCGCGGTGACGGGCACGCCGAACGGGTTGCGGCCGAGCAGGCTGTCGAGCCGGGCGCGGTAGGTCCGCGTATCGGCCCGCATGCGTTCGCGGAACCCGGCGTCCATGTACGGGAGCGCGCGCACGCCCACTCCGCCGAGGAAGAAGAACGCCGAGTCGATGTGCGGCGCCAGCGCCGCCAGGCGGCCGGCGTACGCGCGTCCGCCGCGCGTGGCGAGGAGCAGCTCGACCGCCGCGCGGGTCTCCTCGTCCTCGAGCCGCCCGCCCGTCGTGTTCCCGGCGCGGAACAGCGCCGGCGGCGCGGCGTGGTCGTCCTGCCACACGCGCTCGGCCGTGCGGAGGCACTCGTCCGCCAGCGAATCGTCGTGCCCGCGCAGCGCCAGGCTCGCCGCCGCGAGCGCGGCGACCGCGCCGTAGTCGAGGGGCGTCGAGCGGCTGGTGAACGCCCAGCGGTCGTCGGGCACGCCGGAGCGCCCGTCGCGCGGCGCGCGGCCGGTCAGCGCGGAGTCGAACACGAGGCCGTCGGTCTTCGACGCCGCGTCGCCGAGAAAGGTGTACTGCTCGAGGGTCGGCTCGACGATGCCGGGGATCGCGTGGCCCACGGCGCGGAACTGCGCCAGCAGCTGCAGCGCGCCGTGCTCGAGCTGCTGCAGGATGTCGGGAACGCCGTCGGGCCGCCGGATCGCGACGAAGCGGTCGCTCTCTCGCACCGTCGTCTCGTCCCACGCGACGTGGAAGTCCTGGTACGCCTGGGCGAGGGTCTCGACCACCGCGTACTGGCTCTCGGTGCGGATGTCGAAGTCGCCCGCGTCCGTCCAGCCGCCGACGTTCAGTCCCGGGATGTGGTCGCCGGCGCCGTACGGCGTGTCCGTCGTCGGCCCCTGTGCGTAGAGATCGAAATGGACGTGGCCGGGCGGCGCCTGCCGCGCGTCGTCCAGGTGCGACGCGCCGTGCCAGACGCGGTACCGGTCGCGCACCAGCACGTGGTCCATCTGCTCGGCGAGATACGTGTCGAGGCTGGCCGACCAGATGTCGGGGCCGTACACGTCCGCCGCGATGCGGAACGGCTCCGAGCGCACGCCGCGGTACGCGATCTCGTAGACGCCCGGCTCCCGCACCTCGGAGAAGTCGAACCGCGCGTAGTCGTACCGGAGGAACCGCCCCCACGGCGCGGCCGGCTTCGACAGCACGGCGCTCGTCCCGCCGTCGGGCGCGACCCTGAGCAGCGTGACGGCGGCGCCCGCGGTGTCGTTGGGATCGCTCTCCAGGACCGCGACCTTCTCCTGCCTCGGGTCGTAGCCCACCTGTGAGTGCGCGATCACCGGCGCGCGGACCCAGCCCGGGACCTGGTTCGGCGTAATGCGCCACTCCAGC
>Ga0335070_10008152_pt1 | contig 12282 bp, 12 predicted proteins | sample Lox_Sample_13_FD_206722 | JGI IMG/M metagenome (GOLD analysis project Ga0335070, IMG submission 206722) | Soil microbial communities from Loxahatchee National Wildlife Refuge, Florida, United States - Lox_Sample_1.3 | ecosystem: Environmental > Terrestrial > Soil > Wetlands | place: USA...
CTTTAAAGGTGAAGTGATTCCCTCCAGTCCAAAAGAATTTGGACAGATATCTGACGGCCATAATATATTATTCGAAAGTGAAAGCCCTTGGCAATCAACTATAGAGCATTATTTCGATGAACCCGATGGAAATATGCCGAGAATAGTTGATTGGTTGGCGTCCTTAAAAAGAGAAGTTAAAACCGACAATACAACCGAATTTCTATACCTTTCCCAAGTAAGAGAGGATAAGAATTTGGATGAACTCAGAGAGTGCATAATTTCTCTGGCAGTGCGCTCTCCTAAATATAGAAATGCGCAAAACTCATTCGTCGAGTCGTTGCGCGGCAAACTTGAAAAAGCAGAAAGCAAGAGGCTCATCGTAGCTAACATTCACCAAAAATATAAAACTCTTGTCCAAAATTCAAAAGGGATTGGGAAGTTTGCCATTCTCTTTTCTGAAGAGTTTGAGTTTATTTTTGGCGATGGCTTTTATTCTAATATAAATGCCGCAACTGAACATCTCTTTGGTGTCAAGATTGTGATCCCTATGACTCCTCACATTGCAGTAGTGTGGTCTTCACCGATGGTTTGTCGATCGGACCCAAGGCTAATATCGATTAAGGCAGATAAAGAAATCGTTGAAATTGTTAATAATTCGGTTCAGGTTTACTCAAAGAAGTATTTATTCTTTAGAACTCAAAAACCGAGTTTAATCGAAGACTTTAAATTTGCTGAACACAGAGTTTACGACTATCAAACTGATCCAGTCTATACGCTAATAGATTCACTGATACCAGATGAAAGCAGAAAACGCTTTGGTTTATTTTAGGCCCCACATATCAAGGCTCCGGACCGGACAAGCTGGTGAGCGCGACGTTATCCTTACTTTCGGTTCGTAATCCTCGTGGTTCGAGTATAGCGTCAGCCATTGACTTGTAGGTGTACTGGTTAATCAGCCCTGCCTATGCATAAAGCCTTTTCAATAACCAAGCCATTCTTTGCCCAAGCGCCTTAACTTGCTGGATACCTTCCTCGTCCTTTTCTACCTCTCCCTTTTCCCTTCCAAAACCGATACCTCGGCCGGCAATTATAATCTCAGCACTCAGGAAAAAATGGTTCATGGTATCAAGGGTATGAATTGCACCTGTTCGACGCACAGCGATAACTGTGGCGCCAACCTTTTTCTTATACATTCCTCCATTAGCTATAGAAACAAACCCCGCTCGGTCAATAAGGGCCTTCATTTCGGGCGTCACATCGGAAAAATAGACAGGCGAACCTAAAATAATACCCTCCGCTTTAGTCATTTTTTCGATGTACTCATTAGCAGCATCGTTCTTAACAGCACACCGCTGATCCTTATTCTCAAAACATTTGTAACAAGCAATGCACCCATGGATTTGCTTCTCGGAGAGTTGGATCAGTTCTGATTCAATCCGTTCCTTCTCAAGTTCACGAAAAACATGGCTAATGAGAATAGAAGTATTGCCATCCTTATGAGGACTACCGTTAAACGCAATAACCTTCATCTTTTGCACCTCCTTTTCGACACACTCTCTGCTCCAAAAATAACTTTTTCCCCGGCCAAAGGGTTATACCACAAAGAAAAGCTGCCATCAACCTGGGGTGACCTCTTCCCAAAAATGAAAGAGGTCACCAAGACCGGAGGTAGACAAAATGGCAACTGAATGGCTAATAGACGTCAATTTTGCAATGGGCAGAACCACCTGGACATTCCTAAATTGATTGAGTAACCTTGATAAGGCTTCTAGAATTTATCGGGGCGCTCTGGGGGCAAGCTTGCAATAGTTCAACTTAGGGAACGGCTTCTCATAACTTCCTCATTCTCTCCTCCTAATCCAAGTCCTCTTTAAACCTCATCTGTAACTGCTTCGCTGCTGAGCTTGACGGCGTCATATCACGCTCTGTCCAAAGGCGAAGGGAAAAAAATTCGTTAGTACCGATGATGCATATCGTCCTGATCGTAATGGTGCGAATCATCCCTATTGTGATAGTACCCATGATCCCGATCGCGATAATGATCATCTCTGTCATGACGTACAAAACACCCGGTCAGGGCCGATATGGAAAACAATCCAATCATTAGCCATTTTAATATTCTACCGTTCATTGTATTACCTCCTTTATTAATAAAATATAAGCACATAAGCACAAGCTGTCAAAGAAAGAAGGCAGAGTGAGTTCTGGGGCGGGACCACAGGGACATACTTAAGTTACTTAAGTAACCTTGATAAGGCTTCTTAAATTTATGAGGGGGCGCTCTAAGCGAAGGCATGTCAAGTTGTAATTTAGGGGAGGGCTTCTAATATCTTCCTCATTCTCTCCGCTAAATCCAAGTCCGTTTTAAACCTTATCCGTGACCGCATTGCTTCTGGACTTCATCATTGCTTCAGACCGTCCCAAGCCGAATGTCACTCGTATCCCCCACAAGAGTACTTTCTGAAGTCCTCAAAAGCGTATGAACCTTATCCATACAATATTTCACTTGGAAATCCTCAACCTCGAATTTTAATTGACAACAAATTGCGGTATAATAACTGTTGGGTCAGAGTCGTTATTGATAAGACAGGGTAATCAAGTGGCCTTTATGGCCGAAAAAAAGTGGAAAATTCTATCGAGGGCGTTGCGGCTTCTTGGATTCGGAGGATGCCTTGTCGACTTTGTGTTATCGATTTCCATGATAGCTTATTACTCGGTAACCCGTCCGCACATACCACAACCAGCTCGGGAGTGGGACGTGAAACTTTACTGGAGTTTTATCCCGCCCAGTTACGGGACTGCTGGCGAAAATGAATTTCTCCTTTCAATGCATTGGTGGTTTTTTTTGTTCTTTGTTCTAATTTGCCTTGCTGAACTTATCAGAATATATGTACTTGAACCCAAACCGGGAAGGCAATGACAGAGGTTATTTATCACATTTTATGAATCATAAAGGCTTAACCAGCGGTTGCACCGGATCGCCGATAAATCCGGCTCCCGCTGATGCCCGGCGTTACCGCCGCGCTGCGCGCGTTATACTTGATTTCAATCGAAAATCTTCAGGTCATGTAGAGAGTGTCTCCTACTTCTTTGTAGGTGTACTCCTCAAAATTTGACTGAGATTCCGAATTTTTCATTTAGCTGAGGACTTCTTCAAGTGTTGTTTTTCATTTTCCCTTCTTCAATACTATATTTCACACAAATATCAGCAAGAGGAGTGAAATCTCCGAAGGATAATTCTCGCTTGACAGTCAATCCATTTAAGAATATTCTTTAGCTGTTTTCTCCGCCCCCCCCAATTAACCTTGCAAAATCTGAATGAGAAAGGAGGTTTCCATGGATAAATCAAAAACCTTAAGGACTTTAGCAATTGTTTTCTTCTTAAGTGGTATATGGGATGTCATTGCAGCTCTCGTTTATTCATTTATGATTGGAACAGTTTTTACAGAACCACCAGTTCACCGATTCTACGCTATATTTATTGCATCGTTCCTTTATTGTTTTGCATACCTGCAAATTCTCTCCGCTTTCAATATCAGACGTTATCTCTTAAGTATTGGTTGTGTGATTATAGGAAGAATCTTCTATGTGATTCTATTGTTTTCATACATTTTCGGCTTTGAAGGTTTCCCCAATACTTTTTGGTGGACTGGTGTTGTAGACTTGATTTGGTCAATTCTCTATATTGTGATTACCCTGAAAAGCGATGAGATTCATTTAAAAGACTTATTCCTTCCACACAGAGGAGATAGCTGATTGCTGGTTTCATCCTGCAAATTAGTTGGTCACGGCTCGTTTTTTGAGAGACTTACGGGGAGAATCTGTTGGCCAGAGTGTTACGACAGTCCAGGACTTCACTATGATTGAATGTGAAGTCCCCGCATAAAAGGAGGTGGCTAATGACAAGAATCGAGGAAAGCATCGAGATCAAGCGTCCGGTGGAGAAGGTGTTCGCCTACACGACTGACGCGAAGAACTGGCCGAAATGGCAGTCGTTCATACTGGAGGCGGAGCAGACATCTCAGGGACCAATGAATGTCGGCACCACGTTCAAGGGTGTCAGCCGCATGATGGGCCGGAGCATGAAATGGACCGCCATCGCCACGGAATACGAGTCAAACAAGAAGTGGGGCAAGAACATTACTTGCGGCAGCATGGCAATCGAGGAGCACGTAATCTATAACCCTGTTAAGGGAGGCACAACCTTCACCATCGTGTACGATATGAAAGTGGGTGGGTTGCTCAAGCTGTTGTCGCCAGTGATGGCAGGTTCGATGCGCAAGGAGACCAAGAAAAGTTTTGGCAACTTGAAAAGCATTTTGGAAGCACAGACTCCGTAACCGTCTCACAACAAGTCGTTCAAGAGGGGCGCGGCAAAACGCAGCCGCGCCGTGATTTAGACTCTGACTTTATTATTTATTTCCTTCGGTAATAACCAAATCCAAGGGCAATCTGTCTCTGTTGATAAGTAGGTGAAACCCGCTACCCGCTTTCCGAGGACTGCTTCCTCTTAAAAACTTGCTTCATAGAGGTAGGAAGTATCTATGATGAAAGGGAGAAGTCACTTTTGTGGTGAGTTCAAGCGAGATGCAGTGCAATTGGTTACAAGGGAAGGAATGTCGGTAGATAAGGGAGTTCCCTTATCACATTCTGCTTTGAGTCCGTCATTTTTATGATTATTGATTGCTCCAGGAATTAACCCGGATTATCTGCCGGTCTATTTTCCCACCCAACGCCTTGAGGCGATCCTCTATTTCCGTGAATCCCTTTTCCTGAGTCCCTCTCCTTTCCTCGAATTTCAATCGGCCTTTCATCTCCTCTTTAAACTGGTAGATCTCTTCAGGATTTCTATTGAGAAATTCTTTGTACTCTTCAATATTTGTCGAGATGGTACGAATTTCGGATTCGAGATTATCGATCTGGAGAGCAAAATCTGTCCTCAGTTCTTGATTTCTTGCTCGGATGTCATTCACTTCTCTTTTGGTTAAGTTATTTTGCTTTTCGATGATGAGGATTCTGGATTGGAGTATATCCAAATCCTTCCTGAGCATTCGCATATCCTTGCTGCTCGCACATGCAAAAAGCAACAGCCCCGTCAACAAAATGATCCATCCTTTCATTCCGCCACCTTTAGCACTTAGTATTAGGATAGAAAAACTTCTAAGAGCATTCGAGTTTAGGGAGCTGGGTCCGGTATTGAAAACCCTGAGCATGGGAGCTAACAATACTTTCTCAATCTCGAACGGCCCTGGAAAGTTCTCCTCCTTAAAATAAGGGAAAGATGCAACGATTATGCCAATCCTCTATTTCTTGCGATTTCGTTTGTTAAGTTGCTAAAAACTCAAAAGTTATTGATATTAATTGAAATGCGAATAGAGCTTTCGGCAAAAACCGTATAAATTCTTACCATTTGATTACATTTTTGTGTAGTATAAGGCTTATGCGTTGTCATTCGCTGAGACTCATAAGAAAGCACTTCAGCGGGCGCCTGATCCAAAAAAATGAGGCCCTACTGGCTGTTCCAACAGGGCCTCGTTCGAAATTCCCCCCTTTTTTTGACTTCTCCTACTTCACCTGGTGGAAGAAAAGTTCAGATCCCATCAGGCCTTCTTGAATTCCTTCTCCATCGCCTCTTTTGCGGGCTTCACGTACATGTCCCTCAGTTTCGGTTTCTCGATCTTGCCTGCCGGGTTGCGCGGTATGTTGGTGTAGATCATCTTTTCCGGCCATTTGAACTTGGCAAGCCCCTTCTCCTTGCAGAAGTTAAGGACCTCCTCGTCCGTCAGGGTCTGCCCGGGCCTTGTTTGGATGACCGCCATAACAATCTCTACCAGTCTCGGGTGCGGATAGCCCATAACCGCAATGTCCTGAATCTTCGGATGCTTCAGCAAGAAGCCTTCGATTTCTACCGGGAAAATATTTTCTCCGCCCCGGATAATGAGATCCTTTGCCCGATCCACAAAGCAGAAATAGCCCTCTTCGTCCTTATAGGCCAAATCGCCGGTATGCAGCCATCCTTTCTCGATGGTTTTCTTCGTCATCTCCGGGTTGAACGCGTATTCTTTCATTAGACGGGGCCCCTTCAACAGGAGCTCGCCCACGGTTCCCGGAGGGCATTCATTCCCTTTATCATCGACCACCTTGGCTTCCATAAAAACGGTTGGCTTCCCGATGAAACCCGGCTTTCTCATGATGTCTTCGTCGTAGAGGTTGATTGTGCCCCCACCGCCGCCCTCTGTGATCCCATAGATATTGGCCACCGGCAGGTTCGGGAAGACTTTCTTCGAATTCTCCAGAAGGACATAGGGAACGGGCTGAGCCCCGATCTCGATATGTTTCAGTGCAGAGAGGTCGTAGTCTCGCAGTTTGACCTCTCCCGAAAGGATCGCGTTGATCACATCTGACCAGACAGGAACCGTATTCCAGCCGCCCGTACATTTCTCATCGGCGAGGGCGCGCAAATAAAACTTCGGCTGGATCTCCATGGGCATCAGTATTTTGCCCGCAGCAATGTAAGACGGAAACGAGAGGAAGAGAGTGCCGCTGTGATAGAAGGGATGCGGGGCAAGGTAGACGCTGTTGTATCCCTCGTTATACGTCAGGGCACATCCAATCCCGATATAAAAAAGCGTGTCATGGGTGTGGCAGACCGGTTTGGGCGCTCCGGTGGTACCCGATGTAAACATGAGCTCCGCCATGTCGTCATCTGCTGTCTCAACGAGGACATTCGCCGGATTTCCTTTTTCGATGATCTCCTTGTAAGAGACCATGGTCGCGGGCGCTTGCTCGCCCACGTAGATGTACTTTTTCACATAGCCCATCTCTTTCATGATGGGCTCGACCCTCGGAAGAAACCCTTCTCCCAGGATGAATACTTTGCACTTGGTGACGTCGGCAGCGTAATTGATGTCGGAACTTGCGAAACGGAAGTTGAGCGGTGTGACGGTGGCACCCGTCTTCAACACAGCCATGTAGCACACATACCATTCGATGCTGTTCATCATCAGATGAACCACAATATCCCCTTTTTTGACCCCACACTCTTTGATCATGAAATTCGCAAGCTTGTTTGTCTGGTCGTTGAGTTGCTTCCAGGTAATCGCCTTGCGTATCCCTTTCGAAGGATAGGTTTCAATAATGAACTCTCTCTCAGGAAACTTGCTTGCATTCAGCCAACAAAACCGTGCAAAATTCATGGCGCCCTCCCTTCCGTTATATTGGTTTTCTTCTCTCAGAAATCATGCCTATAGTAGATAGGAAATAGTATCTAGTCAACAAAAAAATGAAGCCCTGCCCGAAACTGGACGCTCCCTACCCCTTTCGTGCCCTGCCCCTGAGGACATATTATACAACAATGAGGATCTGGAAGGCCGGGGCCACCTTAAAACATGAGGCCCTGCCGGTTATTACGACAGGGCCTCATCAGGGACTCTTTCTTCTCTTTCTCACGTTGCTTATTTTGCCTGATCCAGAAGCGCCTTCAACTTTGGGATCCGCTCATTTCTCTTCTTTGCGACGAGGGTGAAATTTCTCGGAATATCCGCCATCAAATGCTTCGACTGTTCTGCCGCAACGTGATAGAACTTTAAAATCTTCTCCTCCATCGCCAAGGCCTCTTTCAAAGCATTCGAATAATTGGCATCCTTGGCCGGCGCCGCTTTGATCTGAAAATCCTCCGGGGTAAGATCAAAGGCAAAACAGCCTTCAATAGCATCGGTGATCACGCCGTAGTAAGCCCGTTCGATCTGCGTGACGTACTTGGCATTCTCTTTCGCAAAGGCAAGGAAAAGGTCCTTGTCTTTCTCAAACTTCTTGGACAATTCCTCATAAAACTTGGCAGACCCGTTTTCCAACTCTCTTGACAGGCTGATCGCTCCAGAACACGTGCTGATTGTCATAAGTTCTTACCTCCGTAACCCTGATTTCAAATTTGTAATGAGGTCGCTAAATGTCGAGAAAGCCTTGTGATCGTCATTCCGGCGAAAGCCGGAATCCAGTAATTCTAAACCTTGCAGGAACTCTGGACACCGGTTTTCACCGGTGAGACGACTCTTTACAAAACCATTAAACTTGAGATCTTGGGTTTCAAATTCTTCGGTCTGCCTCCTGCTGGCTGCAACCTGCTTTCTGATTCCCTCAGAACCATCTCTGGATGATCACTTTGCTCTCCGTAAAGAAGCGGACCGCCTCCTGACCCTGGGTATGCAAAATCCCAAAAAAGGAATCTTTCATCCCGCTGAAGGGAAAGAAAGCAACGGGAGCCACGATCCCGATATTGACGCCGACATTACCGCTTGCGACATTGTACTGAAAATCCCTCGCATTTCGACCATTCTGGGTAAAGATCGCATGGCCGTTTCCAAAAGGACTATCGTTACAGATCTGGATCGCTTCATCCAGCGTTTTCGCTCGAAACACACTCATGACCGGGCCAAAGATCTCCTCGCTACCGATTCGCATTTTCGGGGTGACATTCTCGAAGATCGTCGGGCCCACAAAACAGGTGTCCGGCAGTCCCCCTTCAATCTTGGGTTTTCTTCCGTCCAGCCTCAGCTTGGCCCCTTCTTTGATGCCGATTTCGATGTAGCCCATAATTTTATCCCTTTTATCCTTATCCCGCACGGGCCCCATTTGAATCGCCTCATCCAGACCATAACCTATCTTAATTCTGGACGACATCGCGGTCACTTCATCCATAAAACCATTGTAAAACTTATTGTCATCGCCGACGACAAGAAGATTCGCTCCTGCCAAACAGCGCTGTCCCGCATTCCCGAAGAAAGAAGTCATCAGAGCCGGAACAGTGGCTTTGACGTTGCAGTCCGGCATGATGACCATAAAATTCTTCGCCCCACACTGGGCGATGACCCTCTTCCCGGTCTCGCCGCACTTCTTATAGATGACATCTTTCCCTGTGGGAGTCGATCCTACGAAGGTAATCCCGACGATATCCTTGTGCTCCAGCATCCCATCGACCACCGTCCTCCCGCCATTGACGACATTCCACACTCCGGGTGGAAAACCAGCTTCCTCCGCCAGCTCCGCAAGTCTCATCTGGCTGAAAGGCACCTCGCTCGAAGGCTTGATCACGACGGTATTTCCCGTAGCCACGGCATACGGGGCAGACCAGAGGGGAATCATGAAGGGAAAATTGAAAGGACCGATGATTCCGAACACTCCTAAAGGAGATGGAATCACCCATTCATCGATGCCCGTCGCAATATCCTCCGAATAGTAGCCCTGCATCAACGTCGGAATACCGCAGGCAACCTCCACGTTTTCAATGCCCCGTCTTGTTTCACCCCGCGACTCATCGATGGTCTTCCCGTGCTCCATCGTCTGGATTCTGCTCAGTTCCTCAAAATATTGCTCGAGCAAATCTTTCATTCTGAAAAGAATCCTCGACCGGGCAAGGGGGGTTGTCCTTCTCCAATCAGGAAAAGCTGCCTTGGCTGCATCCACCGCAGCATTAATCTCGTCCCTGGTCGAGATGGGACATTTCCCCATCACCTTTCCGGTGGCAGGATTGACCACGTCTACGATCTTCCCTTTCGAATCGATCCATTCCCCGTTGATATAGTTCTTTACCTCTTTAACTCCCTTAATCGGCTCCTCTAACATCGCCATGTTGATAAATCCTCCTTCCTGCTAATTTGTGAAGCTCCTCGCCCAAAAGGCGGGGCTTCCCCGAAAGGAAATCTCGTTCGTATTGTGCCCCTTGACCCCGCGGGGCACCTTCCGGCCACTCAACAATTCTTTCAAAGCCCCAAATAGGCTTTCCTAACACTGCTATTCGCCAAAAGCTCACTTCCAGAACCTGCAAGGGCGATCCTGCCCAATTCCATCACGAAGCCTTTATGAGCAAGGCTTAACGCGTGCTGAGTGTTCTGCTCAACCAGGAGTACGGTCACACCTAGTCGATTAATCTCCGTGATCACGCGAAACACTTCCTCGACCAGAATGGGCGCCAATCCAAGGGAGGGCTCGTCCAGCATCAGTAGCTTCGGGCCTCCCATCAGGCCTCGACCGATCGCCACCATTTGCTGCTCCCCTCCGGACAAGGTCCCTGCAATCTGTTTCCTGCGGTCCTTGAGCAGAGGAAATATGTCAAACACTCGCTCCAGCCTCTGCGGACGCTCGGATTGAGGAACGGTGAAAGCACCCATCAATAGGTTGTCGATCACCGTCATTTCCGGAAAGAGCTTCCTCCCCTCAGGAACATGGACGATCCCGTGCCGAACAATCTCCGGTGGCGATGACTCCTCGATATGCTTTCCATCGTAAGTCATCGAGCCGGACTGCCTCCGGAGAAGCCCTGAAACGGTTTTCAACAACGTTGTCTTGCCGGCGCCATTGGCGCCTACCAGGGCAACAATCTCCCCGTCAGGAACTTCGAGAGTCACGTCCCAGAGAGCCTGAACTTTTCCGTATGCAACCTGAAGTTTCTCGATCGCCAACATGGGACTTATCTCTTCTTTGCACCGAGGTAGGCGGCAATCACGCTCGGGTTCTCTACGATTTCTCCCGGAGGGGCATCCGCAATCTTTTCTCCCTGATTGATCACGATCACTCGATGCGAGCTCGTCATAATGGCCTTGAGCACATGTTCGACCCAGATGATCGTCACCCCGTCCTTACAGATGTCGCGGACCAATGCCGAAGCCTGCTCGATTTCCGTCGCGTTCAGCCCCCCCATGGGTTCGTCCAAAAGAAGCAGCTTGGGCCGGGTGGCCAGAGCCCGGGCGATCTCGAGTTTCTTCTGTTCGCTGAGGGTTAAGTCAATGGCGAAGGTAGAGACTTTTGACCCAAGGCCCATTCTTTCAATCACCCGGTGGGCCTGTGATTCTGCCTCCCCTCGCGAAGGGAACCTCAAAAACGCAGCCAGCGTCACATTCTCCAGGACCGTCAGCTTCTTAAAGGGTTTGACGATCTGAAAAGTTCGCGCGATGCCCTTTCGTGTGACCGCATAGGGCTTCATGCCAGCGATCCCTTCCCCATCCAAGAGGATCTGACCTTTCGTCGGATGAATGAACCCCGCGATGAGATTGAAGGCCGTCGTCTTCCCTGCCCCGTTCGGCCCGATCAGACCGAGAATCTCACCCGGTTGCACCTCGAAGGAGAGATCATAGACCGCCCGTAAACCACCAAAATACTTCGTAAGTCCTTTAACAGTAAGTAAAGCCATCTCTCGGTTCCAAGACTACCGAATTCCAACCCAGAGGCGCAACTTTCCCCAAATCCCATCAGGCATATAGCGAATGGCCAGCATCATCGCAAGACCGTAAAGGATTAAGTGCCCGACCAGCAAAATCTGCCGAAATGTTTCGCCAAAGGTGACCAACACGATCGCTCCGATCAGCGGACCGGCCACCGTCGTCAACCCTCCCACGACGGCGATAAAGACCATTTCGACCGAGAGGGCAATTGAAAAAACGGCATCCGGGTCGACGTAACGCAAATACATGGCATAAAAACCACCGGCCACCCCGGCAAAAAAAGCCGAAAGCGACAGGGCCGCCACTCTCGTTTGAACCGTATTGATCCCGATCGCCTCGGCGGTATCGATATCTTCCCGGATCGCCAGCGAATAGGCTCCCAGCCTCGTCCGAGACATAATATGCGTGGCCACGATCGCGGCCAGCGCGATGACGGCGATGATGTAGTAAAAGGGAATCTTGTTTTCCCAGTCAATCGACCTCCCATGGAAGGTGACTTCAGGCAGCGTCGTGATGAGCAATCCAACAGGGCCGTTGGTCAAAGATTCCCAGTTGAGAGCAACCAGGCGGATGATCTCTGCCACCGCAAGGGTGGAGAGGGCAAAGTAAGGGCCTCGCAACCTGAAGCAGATATAGCCGATCGGCAAGGCGATCAACGCGGCCATCAAGCCTCCGATTGGGATTCCATACCAGGGGGCGATTCCCAGCTTAAGGAATAGAATCATGGTCGTGTACGCCCCCGCCCCGAGAAAGGTCGCATGACCGAAGGAGACCTGGCCTGTAAAGCCGCCCAGGATGTTCCATGACGCTCCCAGCACGGCCCACATCAACACCATGATCATCAAATGGATAAAAAAAGGAGACCCCACGATCCACGGGGCTATGAAGAGCAGAAGGATGGCAAGAGCGATGGCGATTCTTTTCATGATTTGCCCACCCCAAACAGTCCGGAGGGTCTGAAGAGCAACACGAGTAAGAAAATTACAAATCCAATGGCATCCTTATAAGGAACGGAAACATAAACAGCGCCGAGGGATTCAACCACCCCCAGCAACAAGCCTCCTGCAATTGCTCCGGGAACGGA
>Ga0335070_10008153_pt1 | contig 12281 bp, 12 predicted proteins | sample Lox_Sample_13_FD_206722 | JGI IMG/M metagenome (GOLD analysis project Ga0335070, IMG submission 206722) | Soil microbial communities from Loxahatchee National Wildlife Refuge, Florida, United States - Lox_Sample_1.3 | ecosystem: Environmental > Terrestrial > Soil > Wetlands | place: USA...
CCGGTCGATGCAGGTAGCGTTTTCGTTCAGAAAGCCAGTCATATGAAGGAGTATCTCGAAGGAGCTCTATATTACGGTGGTCAAGCTGAAAAACGCTCGGATGAAAAAAGGATAGAGTTTCTCGAAGCCCTTAAAAAGAAGAGCTTGGAGAAAAAAGTTGTGATCGAGTGCGAGCGGCTCATCAAAATGTGGAAGGATAGCGCGCTTGTTTACTGAACGCTTTCAACCCTGATTTTTGTACCACTCTTGATCTGCTTGAAAACGTCAACGTTGCCAGTTATCTTTCCAATAATGTTCACTGGACTGTAGGGCTGAGATTTTCCGTAGAAGATGCATATTGCGCTTCCCATAGGCCAGAATGCAATGGTACCTGTTTCAACGACGGGTTTGGCTTTTTCCTCTCCCATCTTGATAGGTGTTTCAAAATAGACTTCTTCCTTCCACTGTGCAATTCTGCCTTCTATGGGCAGTTTACGCACGATCATGTCGATGGTTCTAGGCGCCATGAAACGCACGAGTTCTCCTTCAACTTCGCCGTTGTTCTCGATGGTGAATTTTACTTTGATGCGGGAGACTTCTCCTTTTTCAGGCTCTACCTTTTCGGCGTTCGGAGCTTTTTCGTCGCTCATTGATTACTCACGCTTCTCTTGACGAAATCATCTAGAATTTGTTCAAGCGAAATTGGACCGAGAACCTTCAGTTCATACTTGACTCTTACGGTAGGCTTGTTGATCGTTACGACTCTTCTCAGGTCGATAGGGGTTCCGATGACCACAACGTCGCATGGAGTGTGATCGATCGTTTCCTTGAGCTCTTCAACCTGCCTTTCACTGTAACCCAATGCAGGAAGAATCGCGCCCAAGTGCTGATACTTCTTGAACGCTTCCTTGATCGATCCAACAGCGTATGGTCGCGGGTCAACGATTTCTCCTGCTCCGTACTTCTTTGCAAATATCATCCCGGCGCCGTAGGGCATCATACCGTGAGTTATCGTTGGACCATCCTCGATGACCAACACGCGTTTTCCTCTGATCATGTCTGGTTTATCAGCCGTTATTGGTGAAGCGGCCTCCAGAACTTTCGCAGAGGGGTTGACTAGTTTTATGTTTTCTTTGACCTGCTTCACCTTTTGAGGATCAGCAGTGTCGACCTTGTTGATTATTATGACGTCGGCCATCCGCAGGTTGGTTTCGCCTGGATGATAAGTCAATTCGTGTCCAGCCCTATGAGGGTCTGCTACAACGATGTTCAGGCTTGGCTTGTAGAAGGGCAGATCATTGTTGCCTCCGTCCCAAACTATGACGTCCGCTTCTTTCTCTGCTTCTTCAAGAATTCTTCCATAGTCGACGCCAGCGTACACTATTATGCCGTTGTCGATGTGGGGTTCGTACTCTTCTCTTTCCTCGATTGTGCACTCGTATTTGTCCAGATCCTCGTAGGAGGCGAAGCGCTCCCAAATCTGCTTGCGCAAATCTCCGTAAGGCATCGGATGCCGAATTGCAGCAACGCACAAGCCCATGTTCTTCAGAATCTTGGCAACCTGCCTGGAAGTCTGGCTTTTTCCTGATCCTGTTCTGACAGCGCAGATTGACACAACTGGGACATCTGCTTTCAGCATTGTGGTCTTGGGACCCATCAATCGAAAATCGGGGCCTTCGGCTAGTGCGGCTGATGCTTTGTGCATTACGTACTCGTGAGAGACGTCACTGTAAGCGAATACGACCTCGTCGATATCGTGTTCCTTTATGAGTCTTGGCAGTTGGTCCTCAGGGTATATCGGTATTCCATTCGGATACTTGGGGCCTGCAAGCTCGGGCGGGTAGCTTCTTCCCTCTATTCCTGGAATCTGTGTTGCGGTGAAGGCTACAACGTCGTATGCATCATTGTTTCTGTAGAAGACGTTGAAGTTGTGGAAGTCCCTGCCAGCCGCGCCCATTATAATGACTTTAATCTTGCTCATGAATGATACCTCTTAAAACCCTCAACTGAACTGAGGGACTGGATTACTAGAGGACGATTCTATTTAAACATTCTTGAAAATACACTATGATTGAAAACAACCATATTCTAATTAACTCAAATGCAAAAGCGCGCGCACTTCTGTGCTCAATCTTGGAATGGAGACAGATTTCCCCCCGCGCTTTTAATCTTAATGACTTTCCAGTACCACGAATAAATCTAGTGTTACACTATCCCATTTAATGTTACATTCTCCCAATTAGATTCGGAAAGAAACTGAAGCGCGCGATTGGATAAATCGCTTTCAGTTAGGAGAGTTTCTCCTCATCAGGGGTCATAACTGAAAACTTTATTTGTCTTACAGGTTTGTTGGCTTTCAGTGCGTCTACGAGATTCTTCAGGCGTTGTGAAGACCCTTTGACTACCAGAACTTCTAGGCAATTTGCCTTTGTCAGATGCGAATGAAGATAGGCTGTTATCATATCGCCGAATTCATGCTGAACTTGAAACAATTCTTCATTTTTCTCTGTCTTCTCATAGAGAACCGTTATTGTGGCAATCACATTTCCTTTGATTTTGTCAAGCTTATTGTACTCTGACAGGTAGTTTCGAACAGCTTGTCTAATCACCTCCGATCTTGTTGCAGAGTGTTCTTTGCCTAAGACATCATCTAACTCTTCAAGTAATTCCTCAGGAAGTGACAAGCTAATTATCTCCACGTAATTCGCCTCCTCGACATTCTCACTGTAACGACATGTTTCATTAATAGATTGTCTATTACCATCGCTTAGGTTCGGTGTGATTTCAAGGATTGTTGTTTCTAAGATACTTGGTTCTAATGTCCGCGTTTTTGTTTCGACCACAAATAAGCAGAGTAAACGTCGTCGAGGTGGAAATGAGTTATTAAATAAATGGTAAAATTTAATAACTCGCTTTCGGTGTAGACTTTGGAGAAGTCATCATATGCGGAAAACAACATATGCAGCGATTGCGGTTATAATTATGGTAGCCGTGGCAGGAATAGCCGCAGGTCTATACCTCACAAATAACCCCGCCCCCACTTCAAAGCTAGGTTTGAAAGTCCTTGCAACATTCTACCCTCTGTATGATTTCGCGCAAAACGTAGGTAGCGACAAGATTAACGCTTCAATCCTGGTACCCGAGACCGTGGATGTGCATGATTTTGAACCCACACCATCAGACATACAGAACATCGCAACTGCAAACGTGTTAATCTACAATGGGGCTGACTTAGAAAAGACATGGCTCTCCAAAGCAGTCGCGGCTTCGGGCAACACAAAACTAATTTTAGTCGACACAAGCCAAAACATTACGCTTCTACCAGTCGCGCCACAATTTCAAAGTGGCAATCGAACCGTTGACCCGCACATATGGCTCGACCCCCTACTCGCGAAACAACAAGTAAACAATATCCTTCAAGGCCTAATCAAAGCCGACCCCGCCGACAGCCAATATTTCATGCAAAACGCCCAAATATACGAAGCTAAACTTGACACACTCAATTCCCAAATCGTCTCCGTCACAACGAGCTCAAACGTGAAGACAAGATACTTTGTAACGTTTCACGAAGCCTTCGCATACTTCGCCAAAGAATATAACCTCACCCAGATTCCAATCTCTGGACCTTTCCAAGAAGAACCTACTCCTACCGATATCCTAAACGTCATCAGCGCCATCCACCAGTACCACCTCCTCTACGTCGGATATGAATCACTCGAAAACCCAGCAATTCCGCAATTAATCGCAAGCCAAACGAATGCCACTCTAATACACATGGATCCAATAGAAGGCTTAACAGTTCAGGAGAAAGCTGCTGGCAAAGATTACATTAGCTTAATGCAAGAAACTGTGTCAAACATAGAATTGGCGTTGGATAACGTTGGCAGCTAAACCTATTGTTGAGCTTCGAGATATCAGCGTCAGGTATCCTAATGGAGTTCTGGCTCTTGAAGGCATAACTTTAGACGTAAACGACAAAGACTTAATCGCACTCATAGGACCAAACGGAGCTGGAAAGTCAACGCTCCTAAAAGTCATCCTTGGACTGATAAAGCCTACGACTGGCGTAGTGCGGTTGCTTGGCAGTGTAGATTTGACAAGAAACCTGAAATACGTCGGCTATGTCCCCCAGAGTGCACAAGCACGAGATGCAAACTTGCCTTTCAGCGTTTACGAAACGGTTATGCTGGGCAGAACTCCCCTTGCAGGAGTTTTTCATGGTATAAGCACAAATGACAGACGAAAAGTCGAAGAAACTCTCAAGCTATTTGGAATATTCGAGCTCAAAGACCGCAAAATTGGGCAACTTTCAGGCGGGCAGTCGCAGCGAGTATTTCTCGCAAAAGCCATGGTTGCTGATCCAAAATTGCTTCTGTTAGATGAACCAACTAGCGGAGTTGACACAACTTCGAAAGCCGATTTCTACAAGTCGCTGGACCAGTTAAATAAGGAGAAGGGAATAACTGTCATACTGTGCTCTCATGACATAGGCGTTATAACGAAGATTACAAATAGGGTTCTTTGCATAAACAAGTCTCAATTCTTCTGCGGTGCAAACGCTGATTTCAACGCGAGTGCCGAAATCAACAAAATGTACGATTACCCAGTGGAGATTTTTGACCATGATGATCATCCTTGACTCGCTGTTGTCGTTGCTTCAAGCAGGCTTCGTACAGCGCGCTTTCGTCATTAGTATTATAATCGCAGTCCTCAGCTCTTTTCTCAGTATATTCATAGTTTTGAAGAAAATTTCCCTCATCGGAGACGGCTTGGCACATACGGCTTTCGGAGGTATAGCTTTGGGTTACTATCTAAACTTCATACCATTGTGGATCGCAGGGGTAACTGTGGTGTTAGGTTCATTGGGAATCACGAAAGCGATTCGCTCCACAAGAATCTCAAGTGACGCGGCGGTAGCCGTTTTTCTACAACTTGGTCTTGCGGGTGGCATCGTTTTGATAAGCGTTGCCAGAGGATTCGGCATCAGTCTTGAGAGTTTGCTCTTTGGAAGCGTTCTCCTCGTAGATTATGGTCAAATCATTATCGCAACAGTCGTAGCCGCGGCAACTTTGGGCATAATGTTTTTGTTCTTCAAAGAGCTGGTTTATGTAACTTTTGATGAGACCCAAGCCCGAGCCGCAGGAATCAGAACGTGGTTCTTCGATTACCTAATTAGTGCCCTCTCAGGAATAGTCGTGATCGTAGCCATTCCTATAGTCGGCATCCTGCTGATCTCCTCACTTCTAGTTTTGCCCGCCTTAACGAGCACTCAAATCGCAAAGTCCTTCCGACAAACCGTTATCCTGTCACCCATCATTGGGCTTCTAACGGTCACAATTGGGCTCCTGCTATCTTTAATAATAAACTCAGCCCCGGGCGGAACAATAGTTCTTACCGGCATAGCCATCCTCGCAATCGCTTTCGGAGGCAAGAAAATCGAACGAACATTCAGCAACAAAACAGACAATCATAATCATATACGTGGCAAGTTAGCGTAGAACACCTGTTGGCGCTTTCTATTTCCTTTTTCTGAAAAGCATCTCATACTTGTGGCTACATACGTACTCAAAACCCGTCTCCAAAAGCTTTCTTGCTTCCTGAACATTATTGGCCACTGCAGTGTAATATTCGTGGCGTGCGCTCTTCAGTGCAACAGCTTCAGTACGGTTTCGCCTATGTAGTCGATCTGTTTCGGGGTGACGCCTGGATGAACGGGCAGGGAGAAGACCTGTTTTGAAGCGGTTTCGGTGACTGGCAGCCTGTGCGCCCCAAACTTGCGGTAGTAAGGCATCATGTGGATCGGGTTCACATAGCAGACGAAGGCGCCTATTCCTTCTTGTTTGAGCTTCTCAACGAATGCGTCTCTTTTCTCTTTCCTAGCGTTTTTCAGCCTAACCGTATAGAGGTAATAGCTGGGTTTGAAGCCTTCAGGCTCCGTTGGCAACTGCAGTTTCTTAGATTTCTCAAGTATCCCGCTTAGTCTTTTCGCGTTCGCGCGCCTCTTGGCAACGAACTTGGGCAGTTTCCTCAGTTGTACAGAACCGATTGCTGCTTCAATCTCGGGCATGTGGTAATTGTGCCCCAGCATCAGGGACATGTACTTCTCCTTCTCACCGTGACTTCGAATGATCCTTGTGGTTTCTTCGATTTCGCTACTGTTGGTCGTGAGCATTCCGCCTTCACCCGTCGTCATGTTCTTGCTTCCATAGAAACTCCAACAAGCGGCGTCAGCGAAAGTTCCCGGGGGTTTTCCCATATAAGTGGCTCCGTGAGCTTGAGCTGCGTCTTCGACTATCTTTAATCCATGCTTGTCAGCGATTTCACGTATAGGCTTCATATCTGCGGGCATCCCATACAGGTCCACCGGCATTATAGCCTGAGTCTTCTTCGTGATGGCCTTCTCGATCTTCTCAGGAACGACAGTATAGGTATTAGAGTCAATGTCAACAAAGACTGGTCTAGCTCGGTTGAAAACGACTACCTCGGCCGTCGCCACAAACGTGAAGCTCGGCAATATGACCTCGTTGCCGTGTTTCACGCCTACCGCTGCTAGAGCAGAATGAAGCGCTGCTGTTCCGGTGTTCATGGCAATGGCGTGCTTGGCCCGCATGTATTTCGCAAAAGCATTCTCGAAGGCTTTCACCATCGGACCAGCGCCGACGCCGTGAGTTAGAATACCGCTCTTCAGAACTTTCGCGACGGCATCGATCTCCTCTTTGCCGATCTGTGGACCATTTATCTGAATCATCTGAACCGTCTCGTGGCTACTGTAGTTTTTCTATGTTAATAACCTATGTGCATTCTGTTCAATCGCTAAGCTGTTTCCAAAAGGAAGGTGGAATTGATTGGTGGTTTTCAGGGGATCTGACTCTTTTCAGGAAATCTTCCTTTTCTTTTTCAACCTCGATCTTTCGTTTATTCAGAAACTCCAGTTCTTCGGTAATCTCTTCCAGCCAGTCTCTAATTGCAACATAGCATTCTTCCGGGGTCGTTTTGGCAAGGTAAGAGGAGACGTCGGATGGCGCACCTTTCTTGATCAGGTTTAAAGGATAGTTGATGAGCTGAAGTTTCTGGAATGGAAAGAAATGCCTCGTTGAACGGGGTGGCATCAGTTTTCCACTGAGTCCTGTCGAGATCACGTCTTCAATGGAGATTTCTCCGTTGAAATCGTTTTTGTAACGGTGAATTCTTCTTCGTCCGACGCGTATCGCTGGTCTCTTGAAAGCATCAACAAGCATCACTGGCAAGTACTGGTAACCAAGGCTCTTCAGGACTAGCCAGCGGTGCATCCCGTCCAAGATAACATGTGTTTTTTCGTCCGCAACCACTGGATACCTCAACGCACCATCTCTTTGGATTTCTTGTCTGAGAAGCTCTAGGTACATAGGCGAACCTTTTTCATGGGGTCTAAGTTCATCGATAGGCAACAGGACGATCTTGGCGTCAGCGTTCTCGGTTCTAAGGACGGTCGTAGTCATCGTGAATTCACCTTTTCGCGGCGAAGGTCGGCACTTCAATTTTCACTGGCTCATACTCGATGAGGGTCCCTGCTAGATACTGCTCGTAGGCTGATAGATCAAGTAGGCCGTGTCCGCTGTAGTTCATGGCTATCACTTTTTTCTGCCCAGTTTTCTTGCATCTTAGTGCTTCGTCTATGACGAATTTGAGGCTGTGTGCCGTTTCTGGCGCAGTGACCATGCCCTCTGTTTGCGCGAGAGTCTGTGCGGCTTCAAAAATTTCCGATTGATTGTAGGCGACGGATTTTGCATATCCCTTGTGGATAAGGTATGAGATTAGTGGTGACATGCCGTGATACCTCAATCCGCCTGCATGGACAGGTGGACAAGCGTAGTCGTGCCCTATTGTCAGCATCTTGATCAGCGGAGTCATTTTGCCCGTGTCTCCGAAATCATAGGTGTAAACACCTCTTGTTGTGTGTGGGACTGCTTTGGATTCGCAAGCAACAAACTCGGTTTCGCTTTTGCCTTTGAGCTTGCCTGTCATGAATGGGAAGCAGAAGCCGCCGTAGTTCGAGCCGCCGCCTATGCATCCGCAGACCACGTCCGGTTGGACGTCGATGAGTTCAAATTGCTTCTTGGCTTCAAGCCCAATTATTGTTTGATGCATCAAAACATGATTAAGCACGGATCCCAAAGAGTATCTTGTATCATCATGAGCCAACGTGTCTTCGACTGCTTCAGTGATGGCTATGCCAAGTGTGCCCGGGTAGTCAGGGTTTTCTTTCAGAAGTTTTCTGCCGAAATTTGTTTGGTCGCTTGGCGAAGGAAACATTTCGGCGCCATATAGTTGAGCAATTATTTTTCTGCCCGGTTTCTGTTGAAAGCTTGTCCGGACCATGTAGATTCTGCATTTCAAGTCGAAAAGTCTTGTTGACATCGCCAGAGCTGTTCCCCATTGTCCAGCTCCTGTCTCCGTTGCAAGTCTCTTGATGCCTTGTTTCTTGTTGTAGTAAGCCTGCGCCAGAGCCGTGTTGGTCTTATGGCTACCAGTGGGACTAAAGTTTTCGCACTTGAAGTATATCTGTGCAGGAGTCTTGAGGAATTCTTCAAGTCGATACGCCCGGTACAATGGTGTCGGGCGTGGAAGCCCGAAATAGGCATCAAGGACCTCATCAGGTATTTTGACAAAGCGTTCGGTGCTGACTTCTTGTCCGACGAGTTCTTTTGCGAATATTCTTTCAAGCATCGCAGGGTTTATCGGGTCCATCGTCGTGGGGTCCAGCGGAGGCGGGAGAGGTTCAGGAAGATCCGCTTGGATGTTATACCATGAAGTTGGCTCGTCGTCCTGTTTCAAGGTCGTTATGTATTCTCGTTTGACTCGCATCATTTGGTCCACCAACGAACATTTATGTACACACACGTACACTAGACACAATCGAATCGCACGAACATATTTATACTTTATTGCACAGAAACGTACATTAAGGAGGACGGAACGATGTGGACCGACGTAAAGAGATATTTTGAAGGACATCCCGAACGAATCAAGGTTTCACGAGCACTGATAGAAAACGGCCTAGGCGTCAGGAAAGGAAAAATCTACCTTAACGAAATCGAGATTCCCCCTGTTCGCGTTGCGCGAGTCGCGGGGGTAGACCGAAGAACGGTTAAGGAAACTTTGAACGCGATCGAATCCAACCGAGAACTTCGCGAAATATTTGACGGAATACGATCAGCAGGACATTCGTTGAAGGAAATTGCCAAACCCTTAGGGCTGGGAGTGGTTGAAATAACGCCTGTCGACGCGAAAATCCCCGGGATATTGGCATATTCGGCTCTGATTTTGGCCAAGAATGGACTGAGCATTAGACAAGCAATCGTAGATGATCCAGAGCTTTCGCCTGAACCGAAATTGACGTTGATTGCGGAGAAAAAGATCCCTGGAGAACTGATTCCAGAACTGCTCAACGTGAAAGGAGTAGCCAAGGTTTCCGTGTACTAGTGAGTCAGCGTCTGCAATTCGCTCGCCCAGCCAGAATTGACAGTTAGAACGCCATTTCTTGACAGAAAAGATAATAGCTTCCAACAAGCCCGAATTAGAATAAGAACGTTCCTAGGACGAAATTATGGACGGCTGACTCATGGCAAGAATAGGCGTATACGTCTGCCACTGCGGCCTTAACATCGCCGGAGTCGTTGACGTTGAGAAGGTGACCGAGTACGCCAAGACCTTGCCAAACGTTGTAGCGGCCAAGCATTATACTTACATGTGTTCCGAACCGGGTCAGCGATTAATTCAAGACGATATCAAAGCGCACAAACTGGACAGAGTGGTTATTGCAACTTGCTCTCCGCGTATGCATGAAGAAACCTTCCGCAGGGCTGTTGCAGAAGCCGGGCTTAACCCGTACTTGACGGAAATCGTCAACCTGCGAGAACATGTCTCATGGGCGCACACGCATGAGCCTGAGAAGGCAACGGAAAAAGCTAAAGCACTCGTCAGGATGGGCGTTGCTCGTGCAACGATGCTTGAACCTCTGGAGAAACGCAAGGTTAGCGTCGAAAAGAAAGTACTGGTCATCGGCGGCGGAATCGCGGGCATCCAAGCATCATTAGATCTGGCCAACGCAGGGTTCAAGGTGTACGCCGTTGAAAAGGCACCGAGCATCGGAGGCCGAATGTCCCAACTGGACAAAACGTTTCCAACCCTTGACTGCAGCGCATGTATTCTCACGCCGAAAATGGTCGACGTGGCAAAACACGGGAACATCACCCTTCTAACGAACGCAGAAGTCATCAGCGTGAGTGGATTCGTAGGAAACTACGAGGTGGCAATCCTGAAGAAGCCGCGGTACGTCGATGAAAAGAAGTGCGTCGGCTGTGAACTGTGTACGAATGTTTGCCCGGTGAAGATTCCGGACAAGTTCAATGAGAACCTCACCGAGAAAAGAGCCATCTACATCTATTCAGCGCATGCAGTACCCAAGATCGCGACAATCAGTCCTCAAAACTGCTTGAGACTGAAGCTTGACAAAGACGTCTGCGGCAAATGCCAAGCAGTCTGCGAAGCCAAAGCCATAGACTTCAAGCAGAAACCAGAAACAATCAAGGTGAAGGTCGGCGGAATAGTCATCGCTGTAGGCTCAGAGGTTTTTGATGCTACCCGAATTGCTGAACTCGGTTATGGCAGGTTCAAAAACGTCATGTCAAACATCGAGTTCGAGAGAATATCCGATGCGTCCGGACCGACTGGTGGAAAAATCCAGAATCCTAGGGACGGAAAGACACCGAAAAGCATAGCCTTCATCCAGTGCGTCGGCTCTCGTGACAAACGTTTCCATGAATATTGCTGCCGCGTCGGATGCATGGTAACGCTCAAACAAGCGATCTTAACGCGTGAAAAGACACATGACGACGTAAGAATCTACGTGTGCTATATTGATCTGCGAGCCTTCGGCAAAGGCTACGAAGAATTCTACAGCCGCGCAAGGGACATGGACATCGACTTCATTGCAGGAGTACCCTCAGAAATCCATCAGGCTGCAGACGGTTCACTCTACTTCGACGTTTACGACAAGAGCACAAACAAGCTGCTACAGATCCATGCAGACATGGTCGTACTCGGAACAGGACTAGTTCCAAACAGTGATCTTCAGAAAATCAGTGCGTTGTTCCATGCTTCAAGAAGCTCAGACGGCTTCTTGCTGGAGGCACACCCCAAGTTGAGACCACTTGAGAGTGCAGTGGCAGGAGTATTCCTCGCAGGCGCATGTCAAGGACCCAAAGACATCCCGGACACAGTTGCGCAGGCAAGCGGAGCAGCAGCAAAAGCTATCGATTTACTTTCCAGTGGAGAAATCGAACTTGAACCCTTGAAAGCTGTAGTAGATAAGGACCTCTGCAGCGGATGTAGAATTTGTGAATCGATATGTCCGTTTATCGCGATCGAGATGAAAACCGAAAAAGTCAAGGGCGAAGAAAAAGTCAGAGCTGAGGTCATCGAAGCCATGTGCCAAGGATGTGGCGTCTGCAGCTCAGCCTGCCCCACAAGCGCCATCAAGATCCAGCAGTTCAACAACAAACAGATACTCACCCAAGTTGAAGCTGGACTAGCTGGGGGCTGCGATCAAGGAGGAAAATGAGTTGAGCCTCATTGATTTGATGTCGATGGCCAAGCCTAACAAGCGGTCGCGAGACAAGATCATCTCGAAGTTGAAAGGAAGAGAACTTGTCAACTGCTTCCAATGCATGAGATGCACGAGCGGCTGCACAGCGCTGAAACTTCTTGAGCTAAAACCCAATGAAATCGTGAAGCTTGTCAACCTGGGCTTCGTGGACGAGTTACCGTCCTCAGATATAATTTGGACCTGTGTAACCTGCCTGAAATGCGTCGAGAGATGCCCGCAAAAAGCGTCACCTTACCATGTTATCATGGCGTTGAGGAACATCGCCGTCGAGAAGGAAGCGAAAATCCCTGAAGGATACCTCAAAGCGGTTTCACAGATACTAGAAACTGGTTTAGCAGAACCGCCTCAAAAAATCGTTACTAGAAAAATGCAAACCCTCGATCGAGAATGCTTGAATCTCCCAAAAATCAAGCTTCCAAAAGAGAGCTTCCAAGCGGTTCTAATGAAGGCGATGGAGGAGAAATAGATTGAAAGTCGCCGTTTTCTGGGGTTGCTGCATCCAAGCAAACCAGTATGCTTATGAAATGTCGGTTCGAGAAACTCTTCCCAAGTTCGGCGTTGAATTAGTTGACCTTAGAGAAACATTCTGCTGCGGCGACCCAGTCAAGAGCATGAACGAGTTTGCAGCCACCTTCCTGGCCGCTAGAATTCTAGC
>Ga0335070_10008154_pt1 | contig 12279 bp, 14 predicted proteins | sample Lox_Sample_13_FD_206722 | JGI IMG/M metagenome (GOLD analysis project Ga0335070, IMG submission 206722) | Soil microbial communities from Loxahatchee National Wildlife Refuge, Florida, United States - Lox_Sample_1.3 | ecosystem: Environmental > Terrestrial > Soil > Wetlands | place: USA...
GGGCATGTCGCGCGCCGAGGCGCTCAAGGTACTGGGGTTGCAGGACGGTGCGAGCGAAGAGGAAATCCGCGCGGCCCATCGCCGGCTGATGATGCAGAACCACCCCGACCGCGGCGGATCGGACTATCTTGCGTCCAAAATCAATGAAGCGAAGGACGTTCTGCTCGGCGGCTAGTGCGACGAGGCGAGAACCGTGAAGCAGGTCTGACCGCGCTCGGTAAGGCGCGAGCAAACCTCGCGGGCCTCGCGCTCGACGAACGGGCCGAAGCGGGCGCGGTAGAGCGTGTGGCCGTCGACCCCGGTGAACGGAATGATGATCCGCGCCGCCTGGCCCAGGATGTCCATCGACTTCTCGGCATAGGATGCGAGCTGGCTGCGCGCCTGGTTCATGTCGGCGAACGCGCCGATCTGGATCGTCCAGGCATGCGGTCCCATTGCCGCCGTCGCTGCGGCGGGCGCACCGATATCGCCGATGTCGCCCTCGCCGGCGTCGTTGCGCAAACGGGGCTTCGCGGACGGCTTGACTGCCGGAGCCGCCATGGCGAGCTGCTGCGGCTTCGGCTTCACGGTCGGCACGTTCGCTGCGGCTACGATTGTCTGTTGCGGCTTGGGTGCCGGACGCGGTGCGTCTGCCACTTTCACCGGCATGCTGGCTGCCTGCGGATGCGCGGCTGGTTGAACCTGAGGCGGCACATAGGCCGTGCGGGGATACGGCGATTGTGCGATTGCCGGCGACGTGTAGGCCGGCGCGGGCGCGTAGGTGGACGGTGCATAGCTGGGTGTTTGAGGCGGGACCGCCGGTACGGACTGGGCGATGACGTTCGGCCTCGGCGGCGGCGGGGCCGCAATGACGTTGTCTGCATCGCCCTCGTCGTCCGGCCGGGCCGACTCGGCGGCATCTTCATCATCGCCGACGGCTGGCGCCACATCGAGACTCGCGACCAACGGCGTTGACAGCGTGGCGACGGCTATATTGCGCCACGGCACACCATTGCGGGCAACGAGCTGCGGGTTGACCTGGATCTGGGCGAAAGTTTCGTCCAGCAAACGCACCATCTCGAGGTCGCGCCTGTGCGCTGTGCGGCCGCCCATCACGACACCGATGATGTGCGAGCCGTTTCGCACGACCGACGACACGAGATTGAAACCCGACGAACTCGTGTAACCGGTCTTGATGCCATCAGCGCCGTCGTAGCGGCCGATCAGGTTGTCGTGGGTCACGTAAGCGGTGCCACGGAACACGAAGCCAGGCGTTGCGAAGTAGGGAAAATACTGCGGGAAGTCATAGGCGAGATGGCGGGCGAGAATGAGCAGGTCGCTCGCGGTGGTTATCTGCAGCTCATCGGGCAGGCCCGAGGCGTTGTGGTAGAACGTGTCGCGCATGCCGAGCGCGCGAGCCTTTGCCGTCATCAGTTCGGCGAAATGGCCCTCGGTGCCGCCCAGCGCCTCGGCTATTGCGACAGCCACGTCGTTCGCCGAACGCACCACGATCGCCTTGATCGCGGTGTCGACCGGGAGGCTGTCACCGGCGTAGAGGTGCAGGTTGGTCGGATGCTGGGACGCAGCGTGCTCCGAGATCGGAAGCATCGTCTGCATGGTGACGTCGCCGCGCTTCAGCGCCTCGAACAGCAGGTACAGAGTCATCATCTTCGTCAGCGACGCGGGATGGCGCTCGGCATAGGCATTGCGCGCGTAGAGGATTCGCCCGGTCTCGCCATCGGCGATCAGGGCAGCATCCTTGGACGGGTCGGTGGCACCCTCAGGCAGCGGAGTGCGCACCCGTCCCCAGTGGTGGTGGTGGCCACGCGCCAAGGCAGGGGTAGCCGCTCCCACAAGGGCCAACCCAAGGAAAAGTGCTGCGAACGCTGCGGTCCGCGAGAGCGCGCCAAACGAGGCGCGGGGCTGTCGAAGCATCACAGCCTGAATCCTGTCCTTTTCGATACCCCTCCTCGGACCGATGAGACCAAATTGGGGCTGGAACCGCAAGCAATTGGAAATTGATCATAGAAAACCGGCGTTTACGAAGTATTAACGCTACCGATTTCCGCTGTCGAATCCCCAAGAATTGGTGCCAATTGATGCACTGCAATATGGGCCTTGACATGTACCCTGCTGCACCGCATATAGATCATGTTGCACCGCAACAAAGGCCGCTGGCCCGCGGTGCGCCATGAACCTTACGAGGAGTAACCACAATGGCGAAGGCAAAGACGGCCGGCGAGAAGTTCAATGGAACGGCCGAGACGTTTGAGACTGCATTCAAGAATGGCACCGAGGCGCTCAAGGCGAACTTCGAGAAGGCCGTAAAGACATACGACGACATCCTCGGCTTCCAGAAGGACACGGTCGAGGCCTATGTGAAGGCCGCGAACGTTGCCGGCAAGGGCGCCGAGACGCTGCACAACGAGATTTACGCCTTCTCGAAGGCTTCGATCGAAGAGTCGATCGCCAATGCGAAGGCGCTGATGGCGTCGAAGTCGGCGCACGAGGCGTTCGAACTGCAGACCGGCTACGCCAAGTCCGCGTTCGATTCCTACATCTCCGAGCTGACCAAGATCAGCGAGCTGCTCGTCGCGACGGGCAAGGAAACTCTCGAGCCCATCCAGGGCCGGATCCAGGCTTGGGTGGACGTCGTCCAGAGCGCGCGCGCTGCATAATTCCGCCACCAGGCGAATGTAAGCGAGGGCCCGGGACACGTTTCCCGGGCCCTATTGCTTTTCGATTCGGCCGAGATTTTCCGCGCCTGCCGCAGGGTTTTAAGGGGGTTTGCTTGCCCCTCTTATGGATTAGGATACGCGTCACCATATAAGAGTTGCGGCGCTCGGCGATGAAAGACGGACGTGACGGACGTGGCCAAGGTGGCCAGGGAACACGCGACGCCAACGGCGGAACCGGCACCGGCGTGGTCACGAAAACTCGGCCGAAGACCAAGAAGCCGAGCATGTACAAGGTGCTTCTGCTCAATGACGACTACACGCCGATGGAGTTCGTCGTTCATATCCTGGAGAAGATCTTCAACAAGAATCGTGAGGCCGCAGTCGAGATCATGCTCCATGTCCACCGCCATGGGGTCGGAGTCTGCGGCGTTTTCACCTACGATGTTGCCGAGACCAAGGTCGCGCAAGTCATTGAATTCGCCCGCCGCCACCAGCATCCTCTGCAATGCACGATGGAGAAGGATTAGGAACTAGATGCCCTCACTCTCTCGCAGCCTGGAACAAGCGCTGCATCGCGCAATCAAGCTCGCGAGCGACCGGCACCACGAATACGCGACGCCGGAGCATCTCCTTCTCGCCCTGATGGACGACACCGACGCGGCGCAGGTGATGAAGGCCTGCAACGTCGACATGGACGCGCTGCGCAAGACCGTCCAGAAGTATATCGACGAAGAGCTCATGACGCTGGTCATCGAGGACGGCGAGGATGCCAAGCCGACCACGGGTTTCCAGCGGGTCGTCCAGCGCGCCGTCCTGCACGTGCAGAATTCCGGCCGCGAGGAGGTCACGGGAGCGAACGTGCTGGTGGCGCTGTTCACCGAGCGCGAGAGCCACGCCGTCTACTTCCTGCAAGAGCAGAACATGACGCGGCTGGATGCCGTGAGCTACATGAGCCACGGAATCGCCAAGCGCCCCGGCATGAGCCAGCAGAAGACGCCGCGCGGCGCGGACGAGGACGGCGACGAGGGCGAGCCCAAGAACAAGCAGGGGACCGAGGCGCTCGAAGCCTATTGCGTGAATCTGAACGAGAAGGCGAAGGCCGGCCGCGTCGATCCGCTGATCGGACGGCTCGCCGAGGTTGACCGTACGATCCAGATCCTGTGCCGGCGCCAGAAGAACAACCCGCTGTTCGTCGGCGATCCGGGCGTCGGCAAGACGGCGATCGCCGAAGGGCTCGCGCGCAAGATCGTCAAGAACGAGGTCCCGGAAGTGCTGCGGGGCAGCACGATCTACGCGCTCGACATGGGCGCGCTGATCGCCGGCACGCGCTATCGCGGCGATTTCGAGGAGCGGCTCAAGTCGGTCGTGAAGGAGCTCGAAGGGCTCAAGGGCGCGATCCTGTTCATCGACGAGATCCACACCGTCATCGGCGCCGGCGCAACCAGCGGCGGCGCGATGGACGCGTCCAACCTGCTCAAGCCCGCGCTCCAGGCCGGGACGCTGCGCTGCATCGGCTCGACCACCTACAAGGAATACCGCCAGTATTTCGAGAAGGACCGCGCGCTGGTGCGCCGCTTCCAGAAGATCGACGTCGTCGAGCCGACGGTGCCCGACGCGATCAAGATCATGATGGGCATCAAGCCCTACTACGAGGAGTTCCACAAAGTCCGCTACACCTCGGATGCGATCAAGGCGGCGGTCGAGCTTTCGGCCAAGTACATCAACGACCGCAAGCTGCCGGACAAGGCGATCGACGTGATCGACGAGGTCGGGGCCTCGCAGATGCTGCTGCCGGAGTCGAGGCGCAAGAAGGTGATCGGCGTCAAGGAAGTGGAAGACGTCGTTGCCACCATGGCGCGCATTCCCCCGAAATCCGTGTCGAAGGACGATACCGAAGCCCTGCGGACGCTCGAGGACGATCTCAAGCGTGCCGTGTTCGGCCAGGACAAGGCGCTGCATGCGCTCGCGTCGGCAATCAAGCTCGCCCGCGCCGGCCTGCGCCAGCCCGAGAAGCCGATCGGCTGCTACCTGTTCTCCGGCCCGACCGGCGTCGGCAAGACCGAAGCCGCGAAGCAGCTGGCGAAGACCCTGGGCGTCGAGTTGCTGCGCTTCGACATGTCGGAATACATGGAGCGCCACACCGTCAGCCGCCTGATCGGTGCGCCGCCGGGCTATGTCGGCTTCGACCAGGGCGGGCTTCTGACCGACGGCGTCGACCAGCACCCGCATTGCGTGCTGCTCCTCGACGAGATCGAGAAGGCGCATCCGGACCTGTTCAACATCCTTTTGCAGGTCATGGACCACGGCAAGCTGACCGACCACAACGGCAAGAAGATCGACTTCCGCAACGTCGTCCTGATCATGACGACGAATGCGGGCGCTTCCGATGCCGCCCGGGATGCGATCGGCTTCGGCCGCGGCAAGCGCGAGGGCGAGGACGAGGAAGCGATCAAGAAGCTGTTCACGCCGGAGTTCCGCAACCGCCTCGACGCGACGATCACCTTCAACGCGCTCGGCCGCGACACCATCGATCGCGTGGTCGAGAAGTTCGTGCTCGAGCTCGAAGCGCAGCTCAGCGACCGCGATGTCACCTTCGACCTCACGCCCGAGGCGACGCGCTGGCTGGGCGAGAAGGGCTATGACGACGCGTTCGGCGCACGGCCCTTGGCGCGCGTCATCCAGGAGAACCTCAAGAAGCCGCTGGCGGACGAGATCCTCTTCGGCAAGCTCAAGGACGGAGGCACGGTGCGCGTGCTGCTCGACCGCGACAGCGACAAGCTCGCCTTCGAGTTCATCACCGACCGGGACAAGAAGCCGAAGGCCCTGCCGCCGCCCAAGAAGCCGAAGGCCGAAGAGACCATATGACGCCGATCACCGGCGGCTGTCTGTGCGGCGCGCCGCGCTATGAGGCGAGCGCGCCGCGGTTTGGTGGCGACGCCGTTACGCACACATCGACGCAGAAGGACGGCCGAACGTCGGAACGGAAACGTTCAAGCCGACGATCGCAAACTTCAACAGCCAGCGTCCCGCCTGGGTGCCGCTGCCAGCGGGTGTGATGGTGTTCGAGCGGATGCCGGGGTGAGGTAGAAGCGTCATGGCCGAGTACCAGGATTCAATCGACGCCGCGCAGAAGGTGCTCGACGATTTCATGGCGGCGTTCAACGCGCGTGACATCCCGCGCTTCGAGGCGACGTTCAACTTTCCTTCGGTTCGCTTCGCGTCCAATACCATGGTTATCCTCAACAAGGGCGACATGAAGCCGGAGCGCTTCACCACCGGCGCGCTCGCCGAATGGGATCACTCCGCCTGGGAGCGCCGCGCCATCATCCATGCCGGCGCCGACAAGGTCCACATCGACACCCGCTTCACGCGCTATCGCAAGGACGGCAGCGTGATCGGCGGCTTCGATTCGATCTACGTCATCACGAAGGAAAACGGCCACTGGGGCGTCAAATGCCGCTCCAGCTTCGCGCCCTAGCGACGACTGCCGTCAGCGGCGGTAGGCGTTGGCGATCCAGCGGGCGCGCCGGTCCTCCCGCGCGCTGTTGATCGCAAGCACGGCGTGAATGAAGGCGAGTAGCCAGAGCACGAACCCGGCCGTGTGAAGGATGATCGTGATCCAGCAGACGATCGAGAGGATATAGAGGATCAGGTTGAAGAGCGCCGAGATCGGCTTGCCGGTGAGGAGCAGCGCGAGCGGCGAACAGAAGATCGCGACCAGATAGATCATCGCCCTTGATATCGGTCAGAAAGCATTGGTTTCAAGACCGGAGAGCAGGGCGACAGCGCACAAATCATCGGGCTGGACCGTGTCTTCGGCCACGCGGTTGGCGCCCATCGCGCCGCAGTGCGCGCAGCGATGCACGATTTGCCAGCCTTTCTTGCGCCGGTAGGCAAGACCCACCGGCCGCATGATCCCGCCGCAACAGTTGGCGCGATCGCCCGGGCGCACGTCCACATGGACGGAGCACAGGCAAACCGGACAATGGTTGCGATAGCTTCCGTTGGTCAGCGGCGTCACCACTGCACCGCAATTGATGCAATTGAATCCGCGGTTCTCGTCGTCCCGCGCCATCGTCGACTCCCTGGATCGAGGTCCAAGGGAGCCGGGTTCCGTTTGTTCTTGACGCCCGTTCGCGCGCCGAAGCTTCGCTTCGTCCGTGCGTTCGGGACATGTCCAGGCTTGATCGGGTAGGGACCCATTCACCGCCTTGCCGTCGGCGATTACTTCCGGTTCCTGCTTCAGGGGCTAAGGCGTTAAGCGCCCCATCCGAAACGCCCGACTTTGTGCAATTGCGTCGGGCCTTGTAGTGCGGCAGGCGCCACACTCCACCGGTCGGTGTGTTCACGATCTCACTGGCGATTGTTCGGCGTCGTCCCCGTTCAGATGGGTGCCGGCGTCGTTCGCCTCATGCGGCCTCCTTCTTTCGTGTCGCGGAGATATTACAGCGGCTGGCCGTAATGTTGAACCGCCGGGAACGGCTCGTAGAACCCGTGCAGCGCCTCACGCCACGGACCGTAGCGGTCGGACTGGCGGAAGCCGTGGGTGTGGGCCTCGACGGTGCTCCACCACACCAAAAGCAGGTAGCGGTCCTTGGTTTCGACGCAGGGCCGGACCTCCATCTTCTGGAAGCCCTCGGTCGCCTCGATCAGCGGACGGGCCTTGGCGAGCGCGGCCTCGAAGGCGGCGCTTTGGCCCTTCTTCACGTTCAGAACGGCGTGCTCGAGAATCATAGCGCGGCCCTGATCTTCTCGGCGACCGGCACCAAGGTCTTCGGATCGACCATGGCGCGGCCATGCAGCTTCATATCCAGGCCGTGGCTCCTCGGCAGGACGTGGAAGTGGAGATGCGGGATGCTCTGGCCGGCAGCGGCGCCGTTGAGCTGGACCAGCATGACGCCTGGACACTGGAAGGCCTTCCTCACGGCCGCGGCAATCTTCTGCGTTGTCCTGATGGTCGCGGCTGCGCCCTCCGGCGAGCAGTCGAAGATCGTCTCGCAGCGCTCCTTGGGAATCACCAGCGTGTGACCTTCCGTCGCCGGCATGATGTCGAGGAAGGAAAGCGTGAGGTCGTCCTCGTAGATCGCCACCTTGGGCAGCTCGCCCCGCAGGATCTTCGCGAAGACGTTGTTGTTGTCATACGCCATCAGCAGTCTTCCTTCTCCTGGTCGGTTTTCCTAAACGGGCCGCGCTCGGCCAGCTCGCCCATGCGCTCGGCGACGGCTTCGCGCTCGCGCCGCAGATAGTCGTCGACCGCGCGGCGCAGGCCTTCATGCGCGATGTAGTGGGCGCTGTAGGTCGTCGTCGGCATGTAGCCTCGCAGCAGCTTATGCGCGCCCTGGGCGCCGGCCTCGACCTTCTTCAGGCCGCGCGCAATCGCGTAGTCGATCGCCTGGTAGTAGCAGGTCTCGAAATGCAGGAAGGGGATGTACTCGGTGCAGCCCCAGTTGCGGCCGAACAGCGTGCCGGCGCCGGCGAAGTTCAGGGCGCCGGCGATGTAGCGGCCGCTGCGGCGCGCGAGAATGAGCAGGATCTGCTCCGGCATCGCCGCGCTGACCCGGCTGAAGAAGTCGCGGGTAAGATAGGGGCGGCCCCATTTTCGCCCGCCGGTGTCCATGTAGAAGCGGTAGAAGGTGTCCCAGTGCTTCTCGGTGAGATCGGAGCCGGAGAGCCAGTCGAACTCCACTCCGGCTTCGCGCACGGCGGCGCGCTCCTTGCGCAGGTTCTTGCGCTTGGAGGAGGAGAGCTCGCCCAGGAACTGATCGAAGCTCCCGTAGCCGCGGTTTTCCCAATGGAACTGCTGATCGGTACGTTGCAGGAAACCGACCTCGCCTGCGGCCTTCCACTCCTCCTCGGTGAGGAAGGTAATGTGCAGCGACGAGGCGCGGAGCTGCTTCACCGCCGTGGCCCCCGTGGCGAGCAGAGCCTCGCGGGTTGCAGCGACGTCGGCGCCGGCGGCAACGAGCAGCCGGCTGCCGGTCGCCGGTGTGAACGGCACCGACGCCTGCAGCTTGGGATAGTAGTCGCCGCCTGCGCGCTCGAGCGCATCGGCCCAGGAGTGGTCGAAGACGTATTCTCCCTGGCTGTGGGTCTTCAGATACATCGGCATGAGGCCGATGATCCGGCCGCCTGCCTCGATGGCGAGATGCGCCGGGCGCCAGCCGGTGCGCCCCGTGGCGGAGCCGCTTTCCTCGCAGGCGGCGAAGAATTCGTAGCGGGTGAACGGGTTTGGATCCGCCTCGCGTTGCGGATTGGCGCAGGCATTCCATGCGGCCTCGCCGATCTCGGCCGCGCGCCCGGCGATGCGTGCTGTAATCTCGTCCGTCACGCGATCTCGATCACCGCTTCCACCTCGGTCGCGACGTTGCGCGGCAACGAGCCGGCTCCGACAGCCGCGCGGGCGTGCCGTCCGGCATCGCCGAACACCTCGACGAACAGATCGGACGCGCCGTTGGCAACTTCAGGATGTTGCGCATAGCCGGGAATGGCGTTGACGAACACGGTGAGTTTCACAACGCGCTTCACGCGATCCAGATTGCCGCCGCATGCGGCCTTGGCCTGCGCGATGACATTGATGGCGCAGAGGCGGGCCGCTGCCTTGCCTTCTTCGAGCGTCAGGTCCTTGCCGACGGTTCCGACGTATTTCAGGCCATCGGGCGATACAGTGACCTGGCCCGAGATGAAGACCTGGTTGCCGCTTACGACATACGGCACATAGCTCGCGACCGGCGCCGGCGGCGTCGGCAGCGTGATGTTCAACTCCTTGAGGCGGGTTTCGATGCGCATGGAGGATCCTTGTGTCCGCAAAAGATTATCGCCTGCCGACATGACAGGCTATAAGCGAGCATGAGCAGGAGGCTGGACGCCGACGATCCCTGCCCGGTGCGCGACGGTTATGCGATGCCGGCAGAGTGGGCGACACATGCGCGCACCTGGATGTGCTGGCCGTGCCGCATCGAGGCATGGGGCGGGCCAGAGGCGCTGCTGCGCGCCAAGCAGGCGGTGGCGCGAGTCGCGCGCGCGATCTCGACATTCGAGCCTGTGACGCTGGCGGCGCGACCGTCGGATGCGGCGGAGGCGAGACTCGCGACGTCGAGCAAGACCGAGATCTTCGAGGTTGCGCTCGATGATTCCTGGGCACGCGATTCCGGGCCGACGTTCGTCACGGCTGCGGATGGCCGGCGGGCGGTTGTGCAGTGGGAGTTCAATGCCTGGGGCAACAAATATCATCCGTGGTCGGACGACGCGGCGCTCGCCACGCGCGTGGCGGCGCATGCGGGCGTGCGGGTCTATGTCGCGCCGCTGGTGTGCGAAGGCGGCGCGATCCACGTCGACGGCGAGGGCACGCTCCTGACGACGGAGCAGTGCCTGCTCAACCCCAACCGCAATCCGCATCTGAGCCGCCAGCAGGTGGAGGAGCGGCTGGCGCTGTTCACCGGCGCGCGGCGGGTGATCTGGCTGGGAGAAGGCTTCTCCGACGACGAAACCGACGGACATGTCGACAACATCGCCTGTTTCGCTTCGCCTGGACGCGTGTTGATCGGAGTTCCTGCCTCGAGGTCCCATCCCGACCACCTACCGGTGATGGAAGCGATCCGGCGATTGCACGAGACACGCGATGCGGAGGGCCGCCGGATCGAGGTCGTCGAAGTTCCGCAGCCGCGCAAGCCGGGAGCCGACTGGCGCGGCCGCCTGCTGCAAACAAGCTACATCAACTTTTACCTTCCGAATGGCGGAATTGTCATGCCGGCGTTCGACGATCCGAACGACGAGCGTGCGCGCGCCATAATCGCTGATTGCTTTCCCGGCCGCGACGTACTTCAAATACAGGTGGCCGACATAGTCGAAGGCGGCGGCGGCATACACTGCGTCACGCAGCAGGAACCGGAATGAGGAAGGTCACGTTCGCGGCCACGCAATTTGCGTGTTCGTGGGACCGGGGGGCCAACATCGCGAAGGCGAAACAGCTTGTCCGCGAGGCAGCGGGCAAGGGCGCGAATGCGATCCTCGTCCAGGAACTCTTCGAGACGCCGTATTTTTGCCAGGACCAGGCGGCGGAGCACTTCAGGCTCGCGGCGCCATTCGCGGACAACCCGTTGATCGCAGAGATGGCAGCACTGGCGAAGGAGCTGGGTGTCGTCCTGCCCGTAAGCTTCTTCGAGCGTGCGGGGCATGCGCATTTCAATTCGCTCGCGATGGTTGACGCCGACGGGAGCGTGCTCGGTCTCTACCGCAAGTCCCACATTCCGGATGGGCCCGGCTATCAGGAGAAGTTCTATTTCACGCCCGGCGACACCGGCTTCAAGGCATGGCGTACGCGCTTCGGAACCTTCGGTGCAGCAATCTGCTGGGACCAGTGGTTTCCCGAGAGCGCGCGAGCCATGGCGCTGATGGGCGCGGAAGCGCTCTTCTATCCGACCGCCATCGGCAGCGAGCCGCCGCCGGCACCGCCGGTGGACAGCCGCGATCATTGGCGGCGCGTGATGCAGGGTCACGCTGCTGCGAACATGATGCCGCTGATCGCGTCCAACCGGATCGGCACGGAGAAGGGCCAGGCGGGCGAGATCACGTTCTACGGCTCATCGTTCATTGCCGACCCGCAGGGCGCGATCGTTGCCGAGCTCGACGGCGCCCATGAGGGCGTTGCGACAGCAGCATTCGATCTGGACGAGGCGGCGAAGGCGCGGGCGAGCTGGGGGCTCTTCCGCGACCGCAGGCCAGACCTCTACCAACCTCTCGTCAGCCATGACGGAACGAAGAGATGAAACGGTTGCTTTTGTCTGCACTGTCGGCGGCGGCGCTCTTCGGCACGAGCGCAGCGGCGCCAATCGACCTCGTCTCTCACCGCGCGCAGTACGATGTGACGCTCTCGAGCACGCGGCCAGGCGGCATCGTTGCGGTACATGGCCGGACGGTCGTCGAGTTCCGCGACGTCTGCAACGCCTGGACGACGACGCAGCGCTTCATTGCCGACATGACCGACAGCAAGGGCGGCAACGCGCACACCGACTTCATCGTGTTTTCGAGCGAGGACAAGCCCGGCAAGATCATGCGGTTCAAGATTCGCAATCTCGTCAACGGCAAGACAACGCAGCGCTTCGAGGGAACCAGCAGGGTGGCGTCGGCCGGCGGCGAGGTCAGTCTTACCTCGCCGGCCGGTGAACATTTTGCGCTTCCGACCGGCACGGTGCTTCCGACGCAGCTGACGCTTGCCGTGCTGCGGGCCGCGCGGGCAGGCATCCATTCGTTCCGTCAGACGGTGTTCCAGGGCGGCGATCGCAACGACCTCTACGATGCCACGGCGGTGATCGGAAAGCCCGCCAGCCAGAGGCAGCGCGACGAGGATCGCGCGGCCGACATCGGCGGCCTCTTGAACGGCGTGGGCGCCTGGCCGGCGCTTGTCAGCTACTTTCCGCACGGGTCGGACGACGAACGTGCCGACTACGAGATCGCCTACCGCCTTTATGCCAATGGCGTGATCGCGGCGATGACGCTCATCTACCCGAACTTCACGATGAAAGCCGATCTTGTCAGGCTCGAGAAGCTACCGTCGCGCTGTCGGGCGGCCGCGGCCCTTCGCTAGAGCCTCGTCGCCGAACTTTGCCCGAACCTTGTCGACGGC
>Ga0335070_10008155_pt1 | contig 12277 bp, 9 predicted proteins | sample Lox_Sample_13_FD_206722 | JGI IMG/M metagenome (GOLD analysis project Ga0335070, IMG submission 206722) | Soil microbial communities from Loxahatchee National Wildlife Refuge, Florida, United States - Lox_Sample_1.3 | ecosystem: Environmental > Terrestrial > Soil > Wetlands | place: USA: Florida...
GAAGCACTACGCCCCGAAGGGACGCAGCGAGGAGGCCATCCGCTTCTTCCTGCAGCACGGCATACCCCTGCACCGCTTTGTGAAGGTGCCGTCGCCGGGGGAGTTCTGGGACAGGCTCTACGTACCGACGGCGCCCGACCACTTCATCGACGACGGCGACGTCATCTGCGTTGGCGGCTTCGAGCTCGAGGTCATCACCACGCCAGGGCACACGCCGGGGCACTGCGTCCTGTATCTGCGCCGACAGCAACTGATGATCGTAGGCGATCACCTGTTGCCCAAGATCACGCCGCATGTCGGCGTCTTTCCGGGCGGGCCACCGAACCCGTTGGCCGACTTCATCGCATCGCAACGCAAGGTGCAGCGCTTCGACGTCAACCTCGTCCTGCCGGCGCATGGCGGTGTGTTCACCGATCACCGTCACCGCGCCAACCAGATCATCCAGCACCACCAGTACCGCATGCAGGAGATGCTCGATACCATCCGTCGGCAGCCACGCACTGCTTACGACGTGGCAACGATTGCCTTTGCGTTCGACAGCGACAGCCCGCTCACCATCCAATTTCCGGCGACCTTCGAAACGCTGGCACATCTGGAGTATTTGCGTGCCGCCGGGAAGGCCGTACGCGACAAACGTGACGAACGCGTGTTCTACCGCGCCGCGTAGGTCTCCGGGCGAGACGCGGGCAGTGGCGGAGGGGCGTTGCGGACGGGTTGCTCACGCCAGCGCGCCGCCGCAGCTCGAGCCGGCACCGGCGGTGCAACCGAAACAGTGGGCCGCCGTGCGGATCTCCCGGCCCTCGATCTCATCGAGCCGTGCCATGTCCCATATCGTCAGTGGCCTTGTGAACTCGCCGACCGACCATGGGATTGGCAGCTCGAGCATTTGGTTGAAGTCGCAGTCGTACAGAGTGCCTTCCCATCCGACGCTAACGAGACTCCGGCACATCAGCCCGGGAACCGTGTCCGGGTTGAAGTGGTTCACCAGCAGTCCCATGTATTCGTCGTACCTGCCCCAGCGCTGCAGCTGATCGGCGAAACGCTTGATCGGCATATTGGTGATGGTGAACAGATGGTGGAACGCGATGCCGAAGAGGCGTCCCAGCTCCTCACGGTAGCGAGCTTCGAGCGTGGGCTGCGGTGGCGGAAGGAAGGCGCCAAGCGGGTTGTACACCAGATTCAACGTAAGCGGTGAGCCGGCACAACCATACCCGAGGCGGTTCAACAGCCGCAGGGCCTCGATGCTTCGGTCGAAAACGCCAGGTCCACGCTGGCGGTCGACGTTCTCGGCCGTGTAGCAGGGCAGCGAGCAGATCAGCTGCACCTCGCGATCACGATAGAAGTGCGGCAGATGCTCCATGCCCGGAACGAAGAGGACGGTGAGGTTGCAGCGCACGATCACCTGCCGCCCCAGCGCCCGCGCTTGTTCGACGAGGAAGCCAAAGTGCGGGTTCAGCTCCGGGGCACCACCGGTCAGGTCGATGGTCTCGACACCTGGACTCGCGGCCAGCAGTGCGATCACCCGTTCTGCCGTCGCCCCCGTCATGATCTCCGTTCGCTTGGGTCCCGCATCGACGTGGCAATGATGGCAGGCCTGGTTGCACAGCTTGCCGACGTTGACCTGGAGGGTCCGCACCGACTCGCGTCGCAGCGGCCACAGCTGATGCCGACGCAGCACGCCTTCGTAGTCGGGTTGCTCGGTACCGCAGGCCGCGCCTTTCATGTTCAGGCACCTTATTCCGAATGCCCCTCTCTACCAAGGGACTGTCGACAAATCGCCAGCCCGCCCTTCGAGACGGCCCCGAAAAAATGGAGTCTCCTCCCAATGAACGGGTAGCAGGAGCGTTTGCCGGTCTCGTGTTTTCGGTTTCGTCGTTTCCGGTTTTCCATTCTCTCCGAGTTGACACGAAGAGGCGGCGTCTCGAAGGGCGCCTCCGCGAGAAAATCGATAGTCCTCCAAGCAGGGGTGAGGGGAGGCTGGCCTGGCGTCACGCTACAGGCGTTTGAGGAAATCGATCAGCGCCTGATTGACCTCCGCCGGCTTCTCCTGCTGCGTCCAGTGGCCGCAGCCTTTGATCAGCACGGTGTCGCGCAGATTGGGAACCCACGCCGACATGCCGTCCGCCATCTCCGGGCGCAGCACCGGGTCGAGCTCCGCGGTGATCATCAACGTAGGGTGCATGACCTTGGCGCCGTTGAGATATGCAGTGGTCTCCCAGTTGCGATCGAAATTGCGGTACCAGTTGAGGCCGCCGGTGAAACCCGTGCGCTCGAAGGCACGTACGAAGACCTCGAAGTCGGCGGCGCTCAGGAATGCTCCGTGTGGTCCGTCGGGCAAGCGATCGATGAGGCCGCCTTCGTTTGGCCCAAGCACACCCGGCTGGAGGTCGCGGGTTGCCTCGATCATCTCGCGGGGCAGCTCCTGGTAGAACCCGCGCAGCGTGCGGCGGACATCACGCGCCAGCTCGGCATCGGCGACACCCGGCTCTTGGAAATAGAGGATGTAGTGAAAGTTGCCCTGCGCCATGGCGCGCATCATGTCGATTGGACGCATCGGCAGGCGCGGGAAGAAGGGCGTGTTCACGCCAGCCACAGCCGCGACGCGATGTGGGGCGAGCAACGCCATCTGCCAGACGACAACCCCGCCCCAATCGTGTCCGACAATGGCGGCGGTTTCGATGCCGAGTCCATCGAGCAGGCCGGTGAGATCGCCGACGAGATGGTGGATGCTATACGCCTCGATGTCTGGCGGCGCATCCGTCTCGCCGTAGCCGCGTTGATCGGGCGCGATGGCGCGGAAGCCGGCCTCCGCGAGCGCACGCAACTGGTGCCGCCACGAGTACCAAAGCTCCGGAAAGCCGTGGCAGAGCAGCACAGGAAAGCCGCTGCCGGCCTCGACGACGTGCATGCGGATGCCGTTGGTGTCGATATGTTTGTGGACGAATTCGGTCATGGGAGTCGAGCGCCGACGGTCGAGACTCCAGAGTTTCCGAAGGGATCTGCCCCCGGCGCCGCAGGCACAAGACAGAGAATCTCTCGCTTCTCAAGCCTCGACGGTCTGGCCATCAGACATCCACCTCCTCCACCTTCGGCGCGTGCTCCATGATGAAGCGGAAGCGCGGCTCGACCTCTTTGCCCATCAGCGTCTGGATGGTCGCCTCGGTCTTGTGGGCGTCGGCGACTTCGACGCGCAGCAACGTGCGCTGCTTGGGATCGAGGGTCGTCTGCTTCAACGTATCCGGGTTCATCTCGCCGAGGCCTTTGAAGCGTTGTACCGTGGCCGCCTTGCCGTTGGCCTTGGCGAGCAGGCGGTCGCGCTCGTCGTCGCTCAGGGCCCAGTGCACCTCTTTGCCCAGCTCGACCTTGTACAGCGGCGGTTGGGCGATGAAGACATGGCCACGGCGGATCAGCTCGGGGAGTTGGCGGTAGAAGAAGGTGAGCAGCAGCGTGCAGATGTGATGGCCGTCGAAGTCGGCGTCCATCAGCAGGCAGATCTTGTTGTAGCGCAGCTTGCCCGGGTCGAAGTCCTTGCCTGCCCCGCATCCCAACGCTGAGATCACATCGCTCAGCTCCTTGTTCGAAAGCACCTTGCTCATCGATGCCTGCTCGGCGTTGAGCACCTTGCCGCGCAGCGGCAGGATGGCTTGGAACTCGCGGTTGCGTCCTTGCTTGGCGGAGCCGCCAGCCGAGTCGCCCTCGACGATGAACAGCTCGCTCTCGCCGGGATCGGTCGAGCTGCAATCGGCAAGCTTGCCCGGCAGATTGAGGCGGTGCGACACGGCGGTCTTGCGTTGCACGCTCTCGGCGGCGGCGCGCGAGGCGCTGCGCGCCCGCGCCGCCAGGATGACGCGGTTGGCGATCGCCTTGGCCTGACTGGGATTGCTGAGCAGGTAGTTCTCCAGTCCGGTGCGGATGAAGTTGTCGATCGGCGCGCTCACCTCGGGGTTGTTGAGTCGGTCCTTCGTCTGGCCCTGGAACTGCGGCTGCTGGATGTAGACGCTGAGAATCGCCACCAGCCCCTCGCGGATGTCTTCCGCGGCGATGGCAATTCCCTTCGGGATGAGGTTCTGCACCGAGAGATAGTTGCGCACCGCCTTCGTCAGGCCGTTCTTCAGCCCGTTCTCGTGCGTGCCGCCGGACGGTGTTGGGATGCCGTTGACGAACGATAGGATGCGTTCGTCGGTGGCTTCGGTCCACCCCAGTGCGCACTCGAGAACGAGACCGTTCTTGCGGTCAGCATAGAACGGTTCGGCGATCTGTCCCTTGCCGCCATCAGCGATGAGCTTCTCGATGTATTCGGCGATGCCGCGGTCGTGATGGAACGTCTCGGCCTGCTTCTCCACTTCGTTCTCGAACACCAGCGTCAGGCCGCGGTGCAGGTACGAACGTGCTTCGAGCCGCTCGCGAATGACCGCGGGCTTAAAGGTCGTGTTCGGGAAGATCTGGGAGTCGGGAGTGAAGGTGATCGTGGTGCCGGTGCCGCGCGCCGGCCCGAGCTTCTTGATTTTGCCGACGGCGACGCCGCGTGCACACTTTTGTTCCCAGTGATGACCGTCACGTTTCACGTTGGCGACGAGCGCGGACGACAATGCCGTGACCACCGAGGCGCCGACACCGTGCAGGCCGCCGGAGTGGTAGTAGTTCTGGTTCTCGAACTTGCCGCCGGCGTGCAGTGTGGTGAGGATCAGCTCGAGCGCCGGGCGCTTGTATTTGGGATGCACGTCGACGGGAATGCCGCGGCCGTTGTCGCTCACAGTCACCGTCTGCCCGTTCTTGTGCAGTGTGACGGTGACCTTGTCACAGTGACCGTTCATCGCCTCGTCAACGGAGTTGTCGAGCAGCTCCCACAGCAGGTGGTGCAGCCCGACGCTGTCGACGCCGCCGATGTACATGCCGGGGCGCTTGCGCACCGGCTCGAGGCCCTCGAGGACCGTGATGTCTTTCGCGGTGTACTTCTTCATGCGGGTGAACTTGAAGATCTGATGTTCAGGATGCCGCCGCCCATCAACCACTCCACGTGCGGCGGATTATAGACGACGCGGCGGAAACGGTCGAGGTCCGGCCACTGCTGCTGCGCTGACCGCTGCGATTAGGCCGCGGGCTTCGTCTGCTGCGCGCTGGGGCGGTCGAGCATGCGCCGCATCCAGGTGGCGACACTTGCGGGCGGCGTGATCTCCATCAACGGCAGGAACTCAACGAACGGCGTGTAACACACCTCGACGAGCGAGTAGCAGTCGCCGACCATGTAGTCCTTGCCCTTGAGCTGGTTGTCGACGATCTCGAGATGTTTCTCGATCTCCTTCTTCGCCTGCGCCATCGCCGCTTCGTCCCAACGGTCCTTCGGCAGGAATCGCTTCGGGAAGATGATCGCCCCCGTTTGCCGCGCCATCTGGATGTCGCACAGCTTCATGTGCATCGCGACCAGGGCGCGGCCGCGGGCGTCGGCGGGCGCCAGGGGTGGGGTCGGATGCGTCGCCTCGAGGTATTCCAGAATCGCCGTCGATTCGTAGAGGATGAAGCCGTCCTCCTCCAGCGTCGGCACGCGGCCGTAGGGGTTGAGCGCGAGGTACGCCGGGCCGCGGTGTGCCCGCGCCACCATGTCGACCTCGACCAGCTCGCAGGGGATGTTCTTCTCGAGCAGCGCGATGCGGACGCGGCGCGAGAACGTCGAGAAGGGGTGATAGTGCAGTTTGAGCATGGATGCCTCCTTTCACACCTCGATCACCGCTGTGACCGGGCAGTGGTCGCTGGCTTCGGTATGCGCCAGCCCGATCGTCGGATAGCGCGCGGCGTCGGTCTGCTCGCACTTGAGGCTGAGGCCCTGGCGCAGGATCTCGGTTCCACTCACCGTGAGCTGCTTGTCGACCAAGACGTAGTCGAGCCGGCTCACCGAGTCGTCGGACTCGTAGTAATGTGTCCAGTTCTCCGCCGTGCCACCGAAGACGTCCACCAGGCCGGGCGCGTTGAGCAGCGGCAGGAGGCTTTCTCCTGCGCGCTTCTTTGCCTTGTTCTTGTTCTGCTGGGCATCGGCGACGTCGGCGTTGAGATCGCCGAGCACGATCGGCAGTTTGCCCTGTTTGCGTGCCTCGGCCGCCAGCGCCGCCACCCGTTTGGCTTGCCGCTGGCGGCGACTGTCGGCCGTCTCGGTACCGTCTTGCGCTTTGAGGTGGTTCACCAGGAAGGTAATCGTCTTGCCGGCGATGGCAACATCCACGCTCAGGCAGTCGCGTGAGAAGAGGGCGTTGGTCGCCGGATAGCCGACGGCGGTCTGCGGGCCGCCGGGCCCGCGGATGACCGCCTTGCCGCTTTCGCCCTCATCGACGTGCGTCTGGATACCGGTGATCTGGCCGGCGAAGCCCTTCCGCACCAGGAAGCCGACGTCGATGCCGCGCGGATCGTTGCCGTCGATCAGAATCATCCGGTCGAAGTAGCTCTTCAGGTACTGCTTGTTGAAGATGCGCAGCGTGTAGAGGTTCTCGACCTCCTGCACGGCGAGGATATCCGGCTTCGAATCCAGCACGGCACGCCCGGTGTTGTCACGTTGGACAGCCGTCGTTTCGTACGAGACGAGATCGCCGGCGCGGCTGGCGACGGAGGCGAGCCCGACTGCCTGCACGATCTTCTCATAGCTGCGATCCTCCCACGGCACGTCGAGCAGCGCATAGCGGTTGAACAGGTTTTCGAGATTGAACGTGGTCACGCGGATGGCTGGCATCGGCACCCTCCTTCGCCCACCGATCGGCGGCGCGCAGCAACAGTCAGCTAGTCACTTGCCTCATTGCGGGCGCGCCTGTCAACGCTTCGTGGCGAGCCATGTGGCGAGCCAAGAGACCTATGCCCCGGCCTCGACTGCCGGACGCGGCACGAGGCCCACAGCTTTGAATCGCTTGAGGGCCTTGCGGCCCTTCTGGGCGCGATGCGCAACCTCGGGGAGGTGGAAACGCCGCTCGGTGCCATCGTCGGCGACGGCAATCGGCGGTTGGTCGAGCGGGTGGCAGACCGCACCGATGAGCCGATCGCCTTTGTCGACGCGCATGAGGATGACGCCGCGGCCGGCGCCGGCCAACTCCGGCAGCTCCTCCGCTGGGAAGACGAGCACCTTCCCTGCGGAGGTGGCGCCGGTGATCGTCTCGCCCTGTGCAGGCGCAACCACGATGACCTCGTCACCGTCCTTTGTGCGCGCGAAGCGCCGGCCGCTCTTCGTCGTTTCGCTGAGATCAGGCCGGCAGAAAAATCCCATGCCGCGCGCGCTCGCAACCAACCACCGGGGACCTGCGGCCGGCGTCGATTCATCACCACTCGCCGGTGCGACCAGTGCTGCAGCAACGACGCGTTCACCGTCCTTGAAGTTCAGCAGCGATTGCACTGGCTCGCCATAGCCGGTGCTGGCGGGGACATTGGCGACCTTCATTACGTAGGCCACGCCGAAGTTCGAACACAGCGCCAGGTTGTCGCGCGTGTTGCCGCGCAGGATCCACTTGGCGACATCGCCCTCGCGGACGCGCGTGCTGCTGGGGTCCTTTACTTCCCCGAGCCGCTTGATCCAGCCGTCGCGTGTCACCACTACCGTCGTGTCTTCGTGGACGACGTACGCCTCGGCATCGTACACCAGCTCGGCACCCGCACTCAGCACCGTACGGCGCTTGTCGCCGTACTTCTGCGCCACTTCCTGCAGCTCGTTCTCGACTACCTTCCAGCGGCCTTTCTTGCTCTTCAGCAGCGCTTCGATTTCCTGCGCGCGTTTCTGCTTCTCGCGTTGTTCCTCACGGATCTTTTCGATCTCGAGGCGCGCCAGTTGGTAGAGCCGGGTCTCCAGGATGGCGTCTGCTTGGACCGCGTCGAGCTTGAACTCCTTCATCAACTGCTTCGCGGCGTCGGCGCGCGAGGCGGACTGGCGAATGATCTTGATGGCCCGGTCGAGGTCGGCAAACAGTTTCAGGAAGCCGGCAAGCATGTGCAGGCGCTCCTGCAATTCGCGCAGCTCGTGCTCGAGCCGGCGGGTCACCACCTCGAGGCGGAAGTCGAGGAAGTGCCGGCACAGGTCGCGCAACGTCAGGCGCGCCGGTTGGCCAACGCCCGGGGTGGCGGTGGGCACCAGCGCCGTCAGGTTGACGTTGAAGTTGATTTGCAGACCGCTGTGCTTGAACACGTACGCCATCACCGCCTCCGGCGACGCGTCGGGTTTGATCTCGATCACGATGCGAACCGTGTCGGTCGACTCGTCACGCACGTCGGTGGCCTGCGGCAGGCGCCGGCTGACGATGTGCGCAGCGATCTCCTCGACGATGCGCGACTTGTTGGCGGTGTAGGGGACCGAGGTGATGATCACTCGTTGACGGCGCTTTTCCACCGCCGTGACGTACTGCCCGCGCAGCCGCACCGCGCCCTGACCCGTCTCGTACAGCTTGCGCAGCTCGGCGCGTGTGTTGAGGATCTCGCCGCCGGTCGGGAAGTCGGGTCCCTTGACGTACTTGCACAGCTCCTTGTTGCCGATGTCGGGACTGTGGATCATCGCCACCAGCGCCTCGACCACTTCGGCGAGGTTATGCGGCGGGATGTTCGTCGCCATGCCGACGGCAATGCCCGTGCTGCCGTTCATCAACAGTTGTGGTATGGCCGCCGGTAGCACTACCGGTTCGCGCAGCGTGGCGTCGTAGTTCTCGCGGAAGTCGACCGTCTCGTGGCGGATGTCGCGCAGGAGTTCCTCGGCGATCGGCGCCAGGCGCGCCTCGGTGTAGCGCATGGCGGCAGGGCTGTCGCCGTCGAGCGAGCCGAAGTTGCCTTCACCGTGCACCAGCGGATAGCGCAGGGCGAACGGTTGAGCGAGGCGCACCATCGCCTCGTACGCAGCGACGTCACCGTGCGGGTGGTATTTCCCGAGCACCTCACCGACGACGGCGGCCGACTTGCGCGGGCGGGTGCCCGCGGTGAGGCGCAGGTTCTGGTACATGGCGTAGAGGATGCGCCGTTGCACCGGCTTGAGCCCGTCGCGCACGTCAGGCAGTGCGCGGGTGGTGATGACGCTGAGCGCGTAGGCCAGGTAGCGCTGCTCGGCAGCTTCGCCGAGATCGATGGCAACGATATTTTCCGGTGGTTTCATCGACACATCACGTGCGTATTGGCGTACCCAAGGAGAGCGTCACCCCGCGGCCCAACCCCACTGCGTGGGCGGGATTATAGTCAACGAGGCTGGCGGGGTCGAGGTTCAACGCTTCCCCCTGCGTGTGAGTAGGGGCACAGCGCGCTGTGCCCCTACGACTTGGACAGTCTCAAAAGGATGGAGGTGTTTCAGAGCGCGCTGCCAGACCCGCAGCCGTGCAATGCGTTGTTCACCGCCGTGACGAGGTTGGCAATGTTGACCGAACCCATGGCGCCGTGCGGGCAGGCAGAGATGGGCTGTTCACCCAAGGCGATGTCCACCAAGGTGATGAGCTCATCGATCGTGACCACGCTGTTGCCGTTACAGTTGCCCTCGCAGAACACCGGTGTCGGGCTTGGACTCGGCGTCGGCGTTGGGCTCGAAGTTGGGGTTCGGGTCGATGTCGGGGTTGGGATGGAGGTCGGAGTGGAGGTCGTGGTTGCCGTCGGAGCCTCGGACGGTGTGGGTGTTGACGTCGGCGTCGCCGTTGCCGTCTCCGTGGGCGTGCCGGTGGCGGTCTCTTCGGGCGTCTGCGTCGCCGTCGGAGTTTCCGTCGGTGTCTCGCCCAGGGTCGCGGTCTCCGTAGGTGTCGGCGTGGCGGTGAATGTCGGCGTCTCACCCGTGGGGGTCTGGGTGGGCGTGCTCGTCGCGGTATCGGTGGGGGCTAGAGTGTGCGTCGGCGTCGCCGTTGCTGTGGCGCCCTCGGTTGCGGTCGCGGTTTGAGTCGGCGGTATTGTCTGCGTCGGCGTGAGGGTGAACGTCGGCGTCTCGCCAGTGGGAGTCTCCGTCGGCGTGCTTGTCGCCGCCTCGGTCGGGGTCGACGTCAAAGTCGATGTCGCCGTTGCGCTGGCGCCCTCGGTCGCGGTCGCGGTTTGAGTCGGCGGTGCTGTTTGCGTCGGCGTGACGGTAAACGTCGGCGTCTCGCCCGTGGGGGTCTCCGTCGGCGTGCGCGTCGCCGCCTCAGTCGGGGTCGACGTCAACGTCGGTGTCGCCGTTGCGCTGGCGCCCTCGGTTGCGGTCGCGGTTTGAGTCGGCGGCGCCGTTTGCGTCGGCGTGACGGTGAACGTCGGCGTCTCGCCCGTAGGGGTCTCCGTCGGCGTGCGCGTCGCCGCCTCAGTCGGGGTCGACGTCAACGTCGGTGTCGCCGTTACGCTGGCGCCCTCGGTCGCGGTCGCGGTTTGAGTCGGCGGTGCTGTTTGCGTCGGCGTGACGGTAAACGTCGGCGTCTCGCCCGTGGGGGTCTGCGTCGGCGTGCTCGTCGCCGTAGCGGTCGCAGTCGGTGTGCGCGTCGGCGTCGGCGTAGCTTCTTCCGTCTCCGTTTCGGTGGTGGTGGGCGTTGCGGTCGCCGTTGGTGTGATGGTTGTTGTGCGTGTGATCGTCACTGTTGCTGTCGCCGTGTCGGTTGCGACCGGGGTGTTCGTCGTCGTTGCCGTCCTGGTGTGAGTTGCAGTCGGAGTCGCGGTATGCGTCTCTGTCGGCGTGGCCGTCGGCGTCGATGTCTTGGTATTGGTGGCGGTCGGCGTCACCGTGTTGGTCGGTATCGGTGTGGGCGTTGTGGTGGACGTAGCCGTCCGGGTAGACGTCACGGTTGCGGAAGGCGTTGCGGTCGGCGGGACTGTCGGTGTCGTGGTCGGCCCTCCCTGCGTGGCCGTCGTTGTTGGTGTGGGGCTGATACACCAGGGCACGTCGACGCGGTCATCGGCAGTGTTCACGGCAACCTCAAGCGTGCGGGAAAGGCCGCTCCCAGCGGAGGCCAGTACATCCAGGCGCAAACGATCCGTGGACGCCCCGATGGACGCGATGCCATTGAACGTGACGCTCTTCAGTCCCGTGCCAGTCAACTCGCCAGACATCGCCAGAGGATTCTTCACGTCCCCGCAACCACTCGTAGCGCGCACAAGCGCCAACTTGTAGTTGAGCACATCTTGGCCGACGGACTGTACGAAGATCTGTGCCGTGTAGGTCCCGTCCCACTGATGGAAGTTCAACGGGTCAGTCCAGAATCGAAAGACGATGGTGTCGGTGTTGTTCGCCGGCACCGTACGGGAAAGCAAACCCTGTGAGCCTGTCGTCGTGAGCAGTTGGTTGCCGCCGCAGTCGCTGGCGCTATCGCGCTCGAAGAAGCACGCGCCGGGCGTCACGCTTGGGGTCGGGCTTTTCGTGGGCGTCCCGGTGATCGTCGGCGTAGACGTGACGGTCTGCGCTTGGACGCTAGCGGCGATCGTCTGAGCCGCGATCGAGAGGGTTAGGATTACCTGGAACCACAACACCTTAGCCTGCAACCGCGACGGGCTCATGGGGCCGCTTTGTACTACACAAGCGGCGTGGGGGGAAGCAAAATCGCCGCAACCGCGGCAATATTGTGTTGCGGGGGGCCGCCCCGGACAGCGACTGTCTCCGCGCCCCGCCGGGCAACCTCAGTCAGTGTCCAGCAGACATCAGATGCGGAACGGTAAACACCTCTTCGACATTGCCCGAGGCGTAGGGAGAGACGGCGTTCGGACCCTTGTTGAAATACCAGGTTTCCTGATCGGGTGAGGCCGGGCCGGGGATCATGATGATGGTCGCATGGTTCAGTTGCGTGTCGATCATCAGCGCCGACGTGAACCCCATCTCGTCGTCATACACGATCTTGGACTCCGGAGTGGCCTGCTTGCGATAGGTAAAGAACTCCATCCATACCTTCCACAGTTCGCCGCGCTTGTCGTAAATGTCCGATGCCAAGACTATCCAGGCCTCCGCGTCCACATAGAGTACCCGTTTGCCGTACGCGTACTGCGGCAGTTTCGAGGTGCCCTCCATGACGTAGACCCGGCGCTTCTCCCAGTTGTCACAGTAGGCGAAGTCAGCACCGCCCGGGCAGCGCTCTGGACGAAAGTGCTCGCGATGTACCACGCCAAGGACCTCCTTGACGCCGAGGAGCTTCCAGTCGCTCCACGCAATGTGCCCGCTGAATCCCCAGTACGAGTCTTGGTCCGTATCCTGGCCGAACAACGAGTCGCTGCGCTGCGCCGTCGACATGCGGCGGATGCGCCGAATGGCCGGGACGTACAGCCAGGTATCGTCCTGGCGCGCAGCGCTGAGGTAGCGGATGCTCAGTTGGCCGACGCCCTTCATGTCGAACGGTGCGACCACGGG
>Ga0335070_10008156_pt1 | contig 12277 bp, 9 predicted proteins | sample Lox_Sample_13_FD_206722 | JGI IMG/M metagenome (GOLD analysis project Ga0335070, IMG submission 206722) | Soil microbial communities from Loxahatchee National Wildlife Refuge, Florida, United States - Lox_Sample_1.3 | ecosystem: Environmental > Terrestrial > Soil > Wetlands | place: USA: Florida...
AAGCCGGTCATCTTCAAGAAGATCGAGGAGACACTCGCGATCGGCGGCACCGGCCTGCTCATGCAGGGCGGCCACCATCCCGACCTCGGCATCGACTTCTACGAGGATCTCTTCCGCTCGATCAAGGCGCGCTACCGGATTCACCTGCACGCGCTGTCGCCGCCCGAGATCCAGCACATCTCGCGCCGCTCGAAGCTGACGATTCCCGAGACGCTGACGCGCCTGCGCGACGCCGGCCTCGACTCGATTCCCGGCGGCGGCGCCGAGATCCTCGTCGACCGCGTGCGCGCGATCATCGCCCCGAAGAAGACGAAGACCGCCGAGTGGCTCGGCGTGATGCGTCACGCGCACCGGCTCGGCATCTCGACGACGGCGACGATGATGTACGGGCACGTCGAGACGCTCGAGGAGCGCGTCGAGCACATGCGGCGAATCCGCGAGCTGCAGGACGAGACCGGCGGCTTCCGCGCCTTCTTCTCGTGGACGTTCCAGGACGACGGCAACCGCCTCGGCGACAGGGTGCCACCGGAGACGCGACCGACGTCGTTCGACTACCTGCTGACGCAGGCGGTGTCGCGTATCTACCTCGATAACGTGCCGCACATCGGCTCGTCGTGGGTGACGCAGGGCAAGAAGATCGGCCAGGTCGCGCTCCGGTTCGGCGCAGACGATCTCGGCTCCGTGATGATCGAGGAGAACGTCGTCAGCGCCGCCGGCACGACGTACCGTGCGAGCACCGAGGAGTTCGTCCACCTGATCAGGAGCCTCGGCAAGACCCCGGTGCAGCGGGACACGCTGTACAGGGACGTCCGCGTCTGGAACTGACGCGCCCCGCCGGCGACTTCTGACATCCGTGTCTGACACCGGGTCTTGTCCCGCTGGGACAGGGAGCCCGCTGAGGCGTGGGCGCCGGGGGCCCGGCTACCCTGGCCTCGGGTCGTGCTCCGCAAGCTCCTCATCGCCCTTGCGGCCGCCGTGCTCGGCGCGCTGCCCGCAGGCGCCGCGACGTCGACGCGCTCGGTCGCGTCGCAGATCGTCGCCCAGTCGCTGCTGATGCCGGGTGTCGGCTACCAGCGCCAGGTCGAGTTCACGCCGCGCGGGCCCGTCGTGCTCGACGTCGTGACCGCGCCCCGGCCGGACGGCTCGCTCTACACGCTCGCACCGGCGCTTTCGAACGGCGCGATCGGCGGCACCGAGACGCTCACCGGCATGGAGACGGACGTGGCCGCGACCACGACCGCAGTCGGCGTCAACGGCGACTTCTTCGCCGCAAAGACTGCAGTGCCGACCGGGATCCTCATGCGCGGCGGCGCGCTCGACAGACCGCCCGCGACCGGCCGTTCGAGTCTCGGCATCGCACTCGACGGCACGCTCACGGTCCGGCGCATCGCGTTCGACGGCACCTGGCGCGGCACCGACCAGCGCCGCCAGCTCGATCTGAACGCTGCTCCCGTCGCCGGTCACACGACGCTCTACACCGCCGCCTGGGGGCCGACGACGCCGGCCGAGAGCGGCGTCGTCGAGGACGTGATCGGCTCCTTCCCGCCCGCGCAGCCGAACCGCGTGCTCACCGGAGCCGTCACCCAGGTCGCCGCTCAGGGCGGCACGCCCATCCCGCCCGGCGGGGCGGTGCTCGTCGCGCGCGGCGCACAGGCGCCGCATCTCACCGCGGAGGCGCCCGCCGGCACGACGGTCGAGGTACGGCTGACGCTCACGCCCGACTGGAGCGGGATGGCGAGTGCGATCGGCGGCGGGCCGGTCCTCGTCGTCGGCGGCAAGCCCGTCTTCCGCGCGAACGAGTCCTTCAACGACCCGGTGCTCGCGGCGCGCGGTGCGCGCAGCGCGGTCGGCCAGCTCAGCGATGGGCGCATCCTCCTCGTCAGCGTCGAGGGCGGCGGCTCCGCCTACAGCGCGGGGATGACGAACTACGAGCTCGCCGTCGCGCTCGCGCGCCTCGGCGCCGTAACCGCGATGGGCCTCGGCAGCGGCGCCTCCGCCGCGATGGCGTTCGACGGGTCGCTGCTCACCCGGCCGCCGGCGGCGGGCGAGCAGGTGCTCTCCGACGCTCTCCTCCTCTCGTACAACGGCATCTACGCAGCGCCGCCTGGCGTCGCCGTCGTGTCGCCGAACGGGGACGGCGTCGACGACGCGCAGACGTTCACGTACAAGCTGCTGCGGCCATCGAGCGTGACCGCGACCCTGACCGGGCCCGACTTGGGAACGCGGACGCTCGTCCAGGACGCCGAGCAGCCGGGCGTGCACACGATCGACTGGAACGCGGAGACGGCCGACGGCACGCCCGAGGTGGAGGGCGCCTGGAAGTTCACGGTCACCGCGATCGACGACCAGGGCCGGACGACGAGCGCGGACCGCCAGTTCTCGGTCAACGACACGCTCGGCTCGCTCCAGGCCACGCCGGCGGCGGCGCAGCTGCGGCCGGCGGCGACCGCGCTGACGACGACCTTCCAGCTTGCGCGCGCGGCAACGGTGACCGCGACGATCGAGACGCGCACGGGGATCGTGATCGCCACCCTGCTCGACGCGAAGCTCCAGCCGGGTCCCCAGCAGGTGCTCTGGAACGGCCGCACCTGGACCGGCTCGCTCGCCTTCACCGGCGCCTACCGGGTGCACGTCACGGCCCAGAACTCGATCGGAACGGTCTCACTCATCGCTCCGTTCACAGCCCGCCGCTAGGATCGCCGCCGTGCTCGCAAGCATCACCTCGAGCTTCACCTCGCAGGTCGCCTCGCACGGTGCGTATGCCGTCTTCGGGCTGATGGCGATCGACGCGGTCTTCCCGGCGGCGAGCGAGCTCGTGATGCTGTACGCGGGCGCGGTCGGCGCGGGCGTCTTCGCGTCCGCCCATCACGTCTCGCTGTTCGGCGCGAGTATCGGTTTCGGTGCGGGAGCCTTCGTCGTCATGGCGCTCGCCGGCACGCTGGGCTACCTCGTGGGAGCGCTGATCGGCTGGACGATCGGCGTGTACGGTGGGCGGCCGCTGCTCGAGCGCCGTGGGCGGTGGCTCCACGTGACGCCGGAGCGGCTCGACCGAGCTGAACACTGGTTCGCCCACTGGGGGAACGTCGGCGTCCTCGTCGGCCGGATCACCCCGATCGTCCGCTCGTTCGTCTCGATCCCCGCGGGCGTGCTCGAGATGCCCCTGGCCCCGTACACCCTCCTGACGCTCGTCGGCTCGGCCGTCTGGGCTTTCGCGATCGCCGGAATCGGGTACGCGCTCGGCTCGAGCTACGCACGGTTCGACCATGGCTTCAAGTACGCCGAATACGCCGTCGTTGCAGGCGTCTTGATCCTGGCGGCGTATCTGATGCTCCGGTGGCTGAAGGCCGCTAGAGTGAGTCGCCGTGCAGACGATCCCGCTCGTTGACGTCAAGGCGCAGTACGCGCCGCTGATCCCCGAGCTCGAGGCCCGTTTTCGGGAGGTCCTCGACGGCGGGAAGTTCATCCGCGGGCCCCACTACTGGTCCTTCCAGGAGGAAGCGGCCGCGAAGCTCGGGGTCGCCAGGACGATCGGCGTCGCCAACGGTACCGACGCGCTCGTGCTCGTCCTCGACGCGATGGAGATCGGTCCGGGAGACGAGGTGATCTGTCCCGCGTTCACGTTCTATGCGACGGCCGAGTCGATCGCACGCCGCGGCGCGACCCCGGTCTTCGCGGATGTGGATCCCGCGACCATGAACGTCGATGTCGGCGACGTCTCCGCGAAGATCACACCGCGCACGCGCGCGCTGATGCCGGTGCACCTGTTCGGACGCCCGGCGCCGATGGAGGAGCTCGTCGAGCTCGGGCTGCCGGTGATCGAGGACGCCGCGCAGGCGTTCGGCGCGCCGGGGGTGGCGACGCTCGGGGCGGTGTCGACGTACAGCTTCTTCCCGACGAAGAACCTCTTCTGCCTCGGTGACGGTGGTCTCGTCGCGACGAGCGACGTAGCGCTCGCCGACCGGGTGCAGATGCTCTCCTTCCACGGCTCGCGCGACAAGATGGATTTCGATTTCGTCGGCTACAACTCGCGCCTCGACGAGCTCCAGGCAACGTTCCTGCGGCTGTTCCTGACGCACGTCGACGACTGGAACCGCGGTCGCCGTGAGGCGGCGGCGCGCTACGCCGAGCTCGGTCTCGGCGAGCTCGTCGAGCTGCCGCAGGACGATCCCGCTCACATCTACCACCTCTTCGTCTGCCGCTCACCCGAGCGCGACGCCATCCGTGCGGCGCTCACCGAGGCCGGCATCGCCTCCGCGACCTACTACACGACGCCGCTGCACCTGCAGCAGGCACTTCGCTTCCTCGGCCACGAGCCCGGCTCCCTGCCGGAGACCGAGCGCGTTGCGCTGGAGAACTTTTCCGTTCCGCTCTGGCCGGGCATCCCGGTCGAGACGCAGGAGCGGGTGGTGGACGTCGTCCGCTCAGCTGTCGGCGCCGTCACACGCGCATGAGCGGAATCGGCCGCCACCGGCTGCTGCAGCTTCTGGCGGACGCGGCGATCGTCGCGGTGTCGTGGGTGCTCGCGTTCGAGCTCCGCTTCGACCACGGGCTGCCCGTGTACTACGACACGCTGCTGCGGCGGACCATCCTCATCGTGATCGCGATCAAGCTCGCGGTCTTCATCATGTTCGGCTTCCACCGCCGCTGGTGGCGCTACGTCTCGGTACGTGACATGTGGAGCGCGGCGCGTGGCGTCGTCGTCGCGTCGCTCGTCGCCGACGTGACGGTCTACTTCGTCTCGCCCGTGCACGGCGTGCGTCTACCGCGCTCGATTGCGGCCATGGACCTGCTGATCACGCTCGCGCTCGTCGCCGGAGCCCGGCTGCTCACGCGCACGGTGATGGAGCGGCCGCGCTACGGCGTCGTCGCGCGCGGCAAGGAAGTGATCGTCGTCGGCGCAGGCGATGCGGGCCGGCTGGTCGTCCAGGAGATGCAGCGCTCGCGGCTGATCTCGTACACGCCGATCGGCTTCGTAGACGATGACCCGAGAAAGCGGAACACGCGCATCCTCGGGGTGCGGGTGCTCGGCACGATGGAAGATCTGCCGCGGATCGTGCGTGAGTACACGCCCGACGAGGTGCTGATCGCGATCCCCTCCGCCTCGGGCGAGACACGCCGTCGCGTCGTCGAGGCGGCCCACGCGTCGAACGTGCCGGTGAAGACGCTGCCGGGGCTCTACGAGCTCATCTCCGGCAACGTCGACCTCGCGGGGCAGTTCCGGCCGGTGCAGGTCGAGGACGTGCTCGGACGCGAGCAGGTCGAGGTGGACTTCGAGCAGGTCGCCTCCTACCTCCAGGGGCACACGGTGCTCGTCACCGGGGCCGGCGGCTCGATCGGCTCCGAGCTGTGTCGCCAGATCGCGCGCGTCGATCCGGCCCGGCTGATCCTCGTCGACAACGCCGAGACCGCGCTGTTCGACATCGAGCGCGAGCTCGTCGACGAGCGCGGCTTCACACCGGCCGTGCCGAAACTGGTCGACGTCAAGAACCGGAAGGCGCTGCGGCGCGAGGTCTTCGAGAAGTACAAGCCGACCGTCGTCTTCCACGCGGCTGCCTACAAGCACGTGCCGCTGATGGAGACCCATCCGCTCGAGTCCGTTCGCAACAACGTCGTCGCCACGCGCACGGTCGCCGAGCTGGCGGCGGAGTTCGAGGTCGAGCGGTTCGTGCTCATCTCGACCGACAAGGCCGTCAATCCGAAGACGGTGCTCGGCCAGTCGAAGGCGCTCTGCGAGTGGATCGTCGAGTCCTTCGGCCACCGGCGCGACGTTCCGACCCGCTTCGTCGCCGTCCGCTTCGGCAACGTCCTGAACTCCTCCGGGAGCGTGATCCCGACCTTTCGCCGGCAGATCGCGCGGGGTGGGCCGGTGACCGTGACGCATCCCGAGATGACGCGCTTCTTCATGACCATTCCGGAGGCGGTGTCGCTCGTCGTGCAGGCCGGAGCGATCGGCGGCCGCGGCCAGGTGTTCGTACTCGACATGGGCGAGCCGGTGCGGATCGTCGACCTCGCGGCGAACATGATCCGGCTCTCCGGCAACGAGCCGCGCTTCCCCGGCGAGCCGGACGCGGGCTCTCGCGACGTGCACATCCAGTACATCGGCGCGCGGCCGGGCGAGAAGATCCACGAGGAGCTCTGGAGCGAGGACGAGGCCGTCGGCGAGACGGGGCATCCGAAGATCATGCGTCTCTCACGCTCGCCGGTCGATGCGGCCTGGCTGGCCGAGCAACTGCATGAGCTCGAGCGGCTCGCCGACGCGGGTGACACGCTCGAGGTCGTCGGCAAGCTGAGCGCCATCGTTCGCGCGCCGAAGCGCGAGACGATCACGGTGCCTTCGGTCTCGGACGCTACGGAGTCGCAGGCGGTCCGCCCACGCAGCGAAGCGTGACGGCGAACGGGAGCGTCACCGTCTGCGTGCGGTGGAAGAGCGACAGGTATGTGAAGTGCAGCCGGATCCGATCGGAGTAGACGTCGGGTTTGGTCGCTGCCGCGCCGGTGCAGTCGAGCCGGTAGCGGACGACGAGGATCGCAGTGTCGCCGCGCGCGAGCTTGACGTCCTGGAACGGGAGCAGGTCGCCAGGGTCCGCGCTCGCCGTCGCGGAGTCCGTGCCGAGCAGCGCCACCGGGCCGACCCACGGCTGCACGGGGGGCGCCTCGGGCGCGAGGCCGGTGACCGTCACCTGGAAGCGGCCGGTGTTGCGCAGCGTGAACGCCGCCTCGAAAGCGCGGCCGCGGCGGTAGGCGGGGAAGAACACCGGCTTGCCCCCTGAGCCGGCGACGGGCTGGACGTCGGCGCCGACGCCGGAACCCGGCGCGAAGTCTGTGTCGAGCGCGGCGAGCGGCGCGTACGAGCCGAGCCAGACGTAGAGCGCCGCTGCCGCGACCGCCGCAACGAGCAACACCCCAACCACCACGAGACCGGCGACGCGCAGCGGGTGGCGCCGGTCGATGTCGCCGGCCGTGAATCCGTCCATGCCGGTGATTCTGCACCGAGTCGAGGCTCTCTTGCGACGAGGCCGACCGGCCGCCCCGGTACGGTGGGGCGCTCGTGGACGCCGAACGGATCTTCGCAGGGCTGAATCCGGAGCAGCAGGCCGCCGCACGGGCGACACGCGGCCCGGTCTGCATCCTCGCGGGCGCGGGCACGGGCAAGACGACGACGATCACGCGACGCATCGCGTGGCAGGTGGCGAGCGGGGCATTTCCGGCCGCCGAGATCGTCGCGGTGACCTTCACCGACAAGGCAGCCGGCGAGCTGCGCGGCCGGCTCGCGGCGCTCGGCGTCGAGGGCATGCGCGCGTCGACCTTCCACTCGGCGGCGCTCGCCCTGCTGCGCCGCTTCGGCGGAGCGCCGGGCCGCATCCTCGCGACGAAGGCACTGACGCTGCGCCGGATCGGAAACGGCCTGCCGCGCCCGTACCGCTTCCGTCCCGCGGGTGACCTCGCGACGGAGATCGAGTGGGCGAAGAACCGGCGTCTGACGCCCAGCACGTATCTCGCGGGGCTCGGCGAGCACGAGCCGCCGCTGCCGGCCGACCTCGCGGTCAGGGTTTTTCGCGAGTACGAGCGGCGCAAGGCGGAGGCGGGCGAGCTCGACTTCGAAGACCTCCTCGAGCACGCGATCCGGCTACTCGAAGAAGACGACGAGGCGCTCACGACCGTCCGCGACCGCTGGCGCGCATTCACCGTCGACGAGTACCAGGACGTCAACCTGCTCCAGCAAACGCTGCTCGACCTCTGGCTCGGCGACCGTGACGACGTATGCGTCGTCGGCGACGACTACCAGTCGATCTACGGCTTCACGGGCGCGAGCGCAGAGTGGCTGCTCGCGCTTCCGCAGCGCTTCCCGCAGACGCACGTCGTGCGCCTGGAGCAGAACTACCGCTCGACGCCGCAGGTGCTCGAGCTTGCGAACCGGCTCGTTCCGAAGCTCGGCGGCTCGACGAAGACACTGCGCGCCACGCTCGCGGCCGGACCCGAGCCGGACGTGCGCCCGAACGCCGACGTCGTCGAGCGCGTCGTGGAGCTGGTCGGGGCAGGCGTGCCGCTCGAGGAACAGGCGGTGCTCGTGCGCACGAACGCACGGACGACAGAGTTCGAGGAGGCCTTCCACGACGCGGGCATCCCGTTCCAGGGGGCGTCGCTGCTCGACCGCGACGCGGCACGGCAGCTGGTGAAGGTCCTCCGCGACGGCGAGTCGACCGACGTGGCGGCGATCGTCCGCCGTACTGCGGAGGCGCAGGGCTTGCTGCCGAACCCGCCGGACAAGCTCGGCGACCGCGAGCAGACGCGCCAGGCGGATCTCGCGCGTCTCGTCCGGCTCGCGGAGCAGTTCGAGGGTACGCTCGCGGAGTTCGTAGCGAGCCTGCACGAACGCTTCGGCGCGAGCGCCGGGCGCGGCATCCACCTGCTGACGCTCCACCGCGCGAAGGGCCTCGAGTGGGAGGCCGTCTACCTGCCGCGGCTCGAGGAAGGCGAGCTGCCCATCCGCCGCGCCGAGGTCGACGAGGAGCGGCGGCTTCTCTACGTCGGCGTCACGCGCGCGAAGCGTCACCTGCTCGTGACGTGGCAAGGCAAGCCGAGCAGATTTCTGACGGAAAGCGACCTGGTCGCCACCGGCGACCAGGTCGCAGCCGTACGCACCGCGAAGCTCGAGCTCACACCCGCCGTGCTCGCCCTGAAGGAGTGGCGGCTCGCGCGGGCGCGCGCCGAGGAGGTGCCGGCGTACGTCGTCTTCAACGACCGCACGCTCGCCGAGCTCGTCGCGCGCTCACCGCGCACGATCGCCGAGCTCGCCGCCGTTCCCGGGATCGGTCCGGCGAAGCTCGAGCGTTTCGGCCCTGAGCTCCTGGCGACGCTCGCGCGCGTCGCCTAGCCGAGTGCGGACAGCAGGAGCTCGAGCATCAGCGCCGGGTCGCGGCGCACGCGCTCGCCGGCGTCGGGATCGCGCTTGCGCAGGTCGAGCGCCCGCGGGTCGGTGAGCGGCTTGAGGCGCCCGTCGCGGATGAGCGACTCGTCGATGCCGCCGAGCCGGCCGCCGTACGTCGTGTAGACGGGCACTCCCAGCGCCGCCGCCTCGCGGTTCATCGTTCCCCCCGCGGAGACGACGACGTCGGCCAGCGCGATCAGGCTCTGCGCGTCCACCGCCTGCTCGGGAAGGATGACCGACGGGAGCGCGAGACCGCGCACGTACGCGCGCTGCTCCTCGGTGCGCGGCAGCACGAACGCATGCACGTGCTCGAGCCGGCCGAGGTGGTCGAGCGTCATCGGGAAGAGCGGGTTCGAGTGCCTGTGGTAGAGCGACACGTCGGGCGGCGGGCGGAGCACGACGAGCACACGGGCAGGATCGACGCCGAAGCGCTCGAGCAGCGAGCGGTCCGGCTCGAAGTCGGCGAGGTAGTAGTCCTCCTTCAAGCCCGGGTACTGCCGGAGCTTCGGCGGGCGGACGCCGTACTTGCGTAGCCGCTCGGGCGGGATCGCCTCGGGAACCACGACCTTCGTCGCGGCGCGGCAGCCCAGCTGGTGCTGCAGCGTCGCGAACTCGTAGTCGAACGTCGTCGAGCTGGGAATGCCGAGCCGGCGTGCCGTCATCGTCAGCTCGTGGGATCCGTGCGCGAGCGCGACGTCGAACGCGCGTCCCTTCGCCCAGCGATGGAGCGCGCCGAGCCGGTGCATCATCTGGCGCGCCTTTTGCGCCCGCGAGCGGCCGCCGTGGCGCCCGATCACCTCGGCACTCAGCCCGTGCAGCTCGAGCAGCTGCAGCGTCTGCGCGTAATGGCGCGCCGTGATCTCGACCTCGTCGCCCCGGCTGCGTAGCCGCTCGATCAGCGGCCGGAACACGAGCACGTGCGCCGACGCCGTCATGTCAACCCAAACCCTCATGTGAGGAGGGCTTCCATGCGCGCCGAGCGGAGCAGCGGCGGCTCCTGCTCGATGTGACGCTCGTACCAGAGGGTGAAAGCGAGCAGTCCCCAGAGCTGGCGGCTCCGGTCCTCGATCCCGGAGACGTGCTCACCGATCAACCGCGCGACGACGTCGGGCCGGAAGAAGCCCTGACGGGTGAGCGTTTCCGCGGAGAGCGTCTCGCGCGTGAACGGGGCGAGCTCGCCGCGCAGCCAGAGCGCGGCCGGGATCGAGAAGCCGCGCTTCCGTCCGTGCGTGACCTCGCGCGGCAGGAGCGGTGCGATGGCCTTTCGGAGCAGCACCTTCTTCGAGAGACCGTGTACCTTGTGCTCCGCCGGCAGCGAGAACGCGAAGCTCGTCACCGCGGGGTCGAGGAACGGCACGCGCACTTCGAGCGAGTGCGCCATCGACGCGCGATCCGTCTTCACGAGCAGGTCGTCGACGAGGTAGACGCCGAAGTCGACGTCCTGGAGCCGCGCGAGCCCGTCGGCGCCGTCGGTCTCGCGGTAACGGGCCCGGTAGACGTCGACCGGGTCGAAGGCGACGCTGCGGCCCGTGAGCTCCGCCCGGACGTCGGCGGCGAAGATCTCCTTCCAGCCGTGATGGCGCTCGAGCGGCGGCAGGTGTGCGGCGCGCACGAAGCGCTTCGCCCTGTAGTCGAAGCTCGCCTTCGACGTCGAGGTCGGCAGCTGCTCGACGAGCGGGCGTACGAGCCGGGCGAGCGGAGCGACGCGGTCGGCGAGCAGGTCGGCGGCGTACGTGTAGTAGCCGCCGAACAGCTCGTCGCCGCCCTCGCCGGAGAGCGCGACCTTGACCTGCTCCGCGGCGAGCTGCGAGACGAGGTAGGTCGGCAGCGCCGACGAGTCGGCGAAGGGCTCGTCGAAGACGTCCGCGAGCGCGGGCAGCAGCAGGTTCGGGTCGGGCCGGACGAGCAGCTCGTGGTGGTTCGTCCCATACCGCTCCGCGACGCGGCGGGCATCCTCGCGCTCGTCGAAGCTCCGCTCGGCGAAGCCGATCGTGAACGTGTGCACGGGCTCCACGGTCTCCTGCGCGGCGAGCGCCGCGAGGGCTGCGGAGTCGACGCCGCCCGAGAGGAGCACGCCGACCGGCACGTCCGCGAGCAGGTGCGCGCGCACGGAGTCGCGGAGGCGCGCCCGCAGCTCCTCGAGCAGCTCGGCCTCGTCGTCGGCGCGCAGCTCCTCGAACGGGACGGGGCCGGGCCGCGCGTAGCGCGTGAGCTCCACGTGCCCGTCCTCCTCCCAGACGAGCACGTGCCCGGCGGGGAGCTTGCGCACGTCGCGGAAGATCGAGTACGGCGCGGGGATCGAGTTGAAGGCGAGGAACGCCTCGAGCGCGTCGAGATCGATCTCGCCGCGTGGAAGCGCCCGAAGCTCGGACGCGAACGCGAGCTCGCCGGCGTGGTGGCGGTAGTAGAGCGGCTTGATCCCGTAGCGGTCACGCGCGAGCACGAGCCGGCGCGTCCGGGCGTCCCAGACCGCGACGGCGAACATGCCGCGCAGGCGGCGCGCGAACTCGGGCCCGTGCTGCTCGTAGAGGTGCACGAGCACCTCGGTGTCGGAGCGGGTGCGGAAGGTGTGGCCCTCGCGCTCGAGCTCGCGTCGCAGCTCGGGGGAGTTGTAGATCTCGCCGTTCTGGACGACGAGGCAGGAGCCATCCTCGTTCGCGATCGGCTGGTCGCCGCCGGCGAGGTCGATGATCGAGAGCCGCCGTGCGGCGATGGCTACGGGGCCGTCGGCGTGCTCGCCGGCGCTGTCCGGGCCGCGGTGGACGAGGGTGGCGCTCATCGCCGCGAGGCGTTCGAGATCGGGTGCGCCGACCGGTGACGCGATCCCGCAGATCCCGCACATGCGTCCTACTGTACGGGGATCACGCGCCGTTCCTGCAGTGGACGGCGCCGCGTGCCGCCGTGTGCGCGGCCGCGCTGAACGCCGCCGCGGCCGGCTTCCGGAAGGTGCCGCGCCATTCGAGGCCGGACTGCCAGCCGGCCAGCCGGGTCTCGTCGACGAGCTCGAGGTCGAAGAACGCGTGCGGCTGGCAGGCGGCGGGAAGGATCGCGTTCCGCAGCTGCACGGCCTGCTCGCCGGGCGGGACGGTCGAGACATTCTCCGTTCCCGTGTAGCGGTGCGCGAGGCGCCGCGGCGACGGCGAGGGTGAGACGAGCAGCCACACGGCGATTCCCGCCGCCGCGAGCGCGAGGACGACGGCGAGGACTGTCAGCCGTCGCGCTGTAGCAGCCCCCGAAGCGACTGCCGCAGTATGCGCCAGCCGGTGGCCAGGACGGTGCGGAGGTAGAGGCGCACCGAGCGGTCGGCGATCCACTCGAGGTCGTGCGCGAGCTTCTCCGCCATCGACG
>Ga0335070_10008158_pt1 | contig 12277 bp, 9 predicted proteins | sample Lox_Sample_13_FD_206722 | JGI IMG/M metagenome (GOLD analysis project Ga0335070, IMG submission 206722) | Soil microbial communities from Loxahatchee National Wildlife Refuge, Florida, United States - Lox_Sample_1.3 | ecosystem: Environmental > Terrestrial > Soil > Wetlands | place: USA: Florida...
GGGTTTATTAGTGGGAATCAATGCCTATCCAGGAAACGAACTGCAGGGCTGCGTCAACGACGTGACGGACATGGCCGACTTTCTTGTAAGTCACTGTGGCTTCAGTGAAGACGAGATTCGGCTCGTAACCGACGCACGGGCCACGACGAGCGCCATCCTAGATCGGCTGAACTGGTTGCTCAACGGAGTAAAAGCCGGAGATCGCATCGTGTTTCACTACAGCGGACACGGCGCCCAGTTCCCGATCCGCAACGAGGCGGGCAAAGTGACACGCATCGACGAATGTATCTGCCCGGTCGATTTCGACTGGACGGAAGAACACGCGATTCGTGACAAGGAGTTCAACGAACTCTTTGCCAAGGTACACAAGAATATGGAATTTAATTGGATTTCTGACTCCTGCTTCTCCGGCGACCTGGCGAAAGAGTTCCTGTTGCCCAAGCGCAAGGTGAAAGCCATGCCTATGCCGGCCGACATTGCCTGGCGCCTGCGCACGGCGGAAACCACCGGTGTTAAGAGAATCGGTTTTGAGCATGTCATCAAGAACTTCAACGCGGTGCTTGTCTCCGGCTGCAGTGCACGCGAGACCTCGTCCGATGCTGAAATCGAAGGCCGCTACAATGGCGCTATGACTTATTACCTGCTGCAAACGCTATCCCTTCCGAACGGGCTGAGCCAGACGCTGGAGCAGGCCGTGACGCGCACGCGCGCCGCACTGCAACAGAATGGATTCAGCCAGCATCCGCAACTGGAAGGTTCGGAGGAGTTGATGAAGCAGGCATTTCTCGCGTCGCAGCGGGCAAAGGAGCGAAAAGCCGCATAAGGGCGGATTGAGAAGTTCGCCCGCTTGTCTCACTCATTCGCTCCCTGCGCGAATGAGTGGGTCTTGTATCTGCAATCACGAACGTCTCACTCAGCTGTGAAGCGCCATTACTTCGCCGAGTACCCGATCGTTTGTCCCTGATGAACCAGACCGCGATCGTGAAAAGGGCTGCCCCGCGGTCTTCCTTGGGCGTCAAGGACATGTTGTGGGCCTTGCCATCGGAGTTTTCAGCCATCGTCAAGTTGAAGCCGCTTTTTCTGTAGAGAAAAAGATCAGTGATTGTGAGCAACACTGATCTCCACACTATGGCGCCCATCGTGCGCCAGATAGGGTTGAAAAGTCAGTTGCTGCTCGTCGATCTAGCCTTGAGGAACAGCAGGTCTCAATCCCCTTGCCAGCACCCAAAGACTGGTTACCATTTCGAAAAGGCCGATCGGCATTTCGTACCAATTCACGGAGACGACCTTTCCGAAATCGGGGTAGAGAAGGTAGGCAAAAGCGCAGAAACCTGCAAACACGGATGACAGGACACCCCAGGCCGCCAGCGCGCGAGGGATATAGCGCGACTTAAGCCACAAGTAGCTGAAGATGACGGTACCCAAGCCATAAAACCCCAGACCGATGTAGTAAGCATCGAAGCCCGAGGCAAGTTGCAGTCCGGCCAACGTTGGCAGACGGTCGGGCTCGAAAGCTGCCGAGAGATTCGCGCTGCCCATCACTCGCAACGCGCCAAAAAGATCGATCAACATGACGAACCACAGAAAGGCGTACACGAGTCTGCAGAATGCCGCAAATAAGGCCAGCCCTCGGCTCATCGGCTTGAGAATCAGGTAAAGAACCGTGAGCAGTACCAACAGGCCTACGCCATAAATCAGGGCAGATGCAATATAGATGCGGAAGGTCCGTTCGTGAGCAAAAAAGTTGCGAGCAGTCTCCGGCAAGTTGTTCCAGACGAGCAGAGGAGCATAGAAGCGGATAAAAGCTATGGTCACGATTACGAATGTCAGCGGATAGGTTACTCCGAGGACTCTGGCAGCATTGCGTTGCGATTTTTCAATCATTATGGGCCCTGCTTTCTCTGAGCTTAAGAATGCCAAATTCCTGGTTATGAAGAGCTTTGCACAAGCGTTTTCGCGTTAGCGGAACATCCTCGTTTAATCGCATATACAGCCGACTCGCATTGGTGTCCCCCCACGCAGCGATTCTCTCCTCAGTTTGGATACGCAACAAGATCCTCGCGGTTCCGCTTTTTTCGGCTCGGGCTACGTCCAGCGGCGGAAGAACAGGGCTTGGCGCGCGACCGGCTCGGCCTTCTCGGTGAGCGAGGCGAGCTGGCGCTCGCTGAGCGGAGTGAAGTCACGGGCGAGCTGGACGTTCTCTTCCAACTGGGCAATCGAGTCGCAGCCTATGATGACGGTGCTCACCGGCAGGGAAAGCACGTAGTACAGCGCATCCTTCATCGCCAGCGTTCCGGGGAATGGGGCCGGTCCTTCCCAGCCGGGCTGCTTGTGATCTTCCGGTTTCCAACTGCTGAGAATACGGCCGCGGGCAGGAATCTTCATGCCGATGATGCCAAGCTGCTTTTCGACCGCGAGCGGCAGAAGCTTTTCCATGAAGCTGAGGTGATGTTTGTCGGCGGCGTTGAGCGCCATGAGGATCTGATCGAAGGGGAACCGTTCCAGGCACTGGATCAGAAAGTCGGGGTCGCGGTGACCGGTCACGCCGAGGAAGCGGACCATCTTCTGTTCTTTGGCCTGCTGGAGGGCTTCGATGGCGCCGCCCTTGCCGAAGATCTGATCGACGTCGTTCTGCGAGTCGATGTGGTGGAGCTGCCAGGCGTCGAGGTGATCGGTGTTGAGCAGCTTAAGTGACTCGTCGAGCAGTTTGAGCGAGCCGTCGCGGGTACGGTCGTGAGTTTTGGAGGCGAGATAGGTCTGATTGCGGCGGCGCTTCATGACTTCGCCGATGTACTTTTGGCTCCAGCGGCCGGGGCCGCCGTACATGGCCGCGGTGTCGATGTAGTTCACGCCGAGGTCGAGCGCGCGCTCAACGATGGGCACGGCCATGGCTTCGTTGTTGGGCTGCTCGATGGCGGCTTGCCCGCCAAGACTAAAGATGCCGACGCGATAGCCGGTGCGTCCGAGGTTGCGCGTGGGCATGGCTTTCTCGGTCACGGGATTGACGGGCAGCGGGGGAAGCTTCGCAGGAGTGGTATCAGCGACGGCGCCGGTGACGATAGCAGCGCCGAGCAGGCTGGATTTTTTCAGGAAGTCGCGGCGCGAAGAGTCGAGTTTCTCAGACATGAACGCCTCCAAGGAACAAATGGTATCCCTGCGTAGGCGGAGCGGCAACGCGAAAAAAGATCGGGGACTCTGTGGCCGAGAGTCCCCGATCCAACAGGGCACGCTGGCACACCTGGAGGCCACACGCGCGCCAACGAAGAAAACCCTGACTACGGATTGACCCAGATCGCCGTGGCCGCGCTGTTGTTAGTGGGGTCACGGTCGGGCGTGGTGAGGCGAACGCCGGCGGTCGCTTGCGTCCATCCCGAGACGGTCGGCAGCACGGTGATGGTGACAGTCTTGCTCGTGCCCGGCGACATTTGGCCGAGTTTGCAGGCGACCAGCGTGCCGTGCGTGCAGCCTTTCGTGGCAGAGACGAATGTCGTCTTCTTCGGCAAGGCGAGAACTGCGTACACGTTGCGCGCGTCGTCATCCTGGATATTGGTGACGGTCACGGTGTACACAAGGTTTTCGCCGACTTTTCCCGGATTGGTTGAGGTCATCGAGACTGCCATCTCGGTCAGCCCGACTTCCGTGATCGTTCTGGTGACAAAGTCGCTGACGGGAGCGGCATTGTCCGCTTGTGCGACGGCGGTCACGTCCTGCGGCGCGGTGTCAACGGGGTGGACTGCGACCACGAAGTCATGCGGCTGACCGGCACCGAGGGTGGAGAGCGTGCAGACAACGGTGAGATGAGACGGTCCTGGTGTGAACAGGCAGCCGCCGCTCGGTGGTGGCGAGATCGGCAACTCACCGGAAGGCATGGTGTAGGTCACTGTGACGTTGTTGGCGGCAACGCCGCTGGTGTTGGTCACTGTGGCGGTGTACTGGGGTTCACTATTCGGATCAAAACCCTGAGTGAGAGTGATGGTCAGGGTGGCCTGGGCGTGAGCCGCAGCCGTCATGAGCAGGGTGAGTGTGACGACGGAGAGTCCGACGACGCAGCGGCGGACGATTGAGTGAGACATAGGTTCCTCCTGATTTTGTTGTTAGGCGCAGAAGCCGTGAGACGTTACAGGGAAGGGCATGATCATAACTGCATTGACAGCTCGTAATGAACCCCAGGTGATATCCGACCCTGAAAAGTCCAGAACCGGCAGGAAACTGAAAGACGCGTCAGACATATCGTCCTGCTTTTGTCGGGCGCTTAGTTTGAACGAGAGACGCGGCGAAGCCGCGTCTCTACGTAGCGAAAAACTGTTCTACTGGATCGTGAACTTGCCCCTGGCGATTGCCGAACCGCCCTTAGTCTTCAGCGACACCTTTGCTGGCGAAACGGTTTGCGGCACCGTCGCTGTGACTTCCGTATCCGAAACCACGGTGAAGACGCCCGGCCCCAGAGTCACGTTGCCGATCTTGACACTCGTGGTTTGCTTCAGGCTCATGCCGGTGATGGTGATCTGCGTTCCGACCGGGCCGCTCTTGGGATTGAAGTCGGAGATCGTGGGAAGGACATTGAACGTCTGCGGCGTGACCAGATCGCCAGTGGGTTCGTGGACCTTGATGGTGCCGGTCATTGCTCCGGCGAGCGGCACGACGATCGCGGCCGTGTCGTTAATCGGAACGATCTGACCCGGTCCGTTGCCGAAGGAAACTCCGGTAGCGTTGGAGAAGCCTTGTCCGATGATTCCAACCGCGTTGTTCACATAACCCGACGTGATCACGACCAGCGAGGCAAAGGGCTTCAAGCCGGCGTTGTAGCTGTAGAGAACGCCGTAGCCGGGAAATTGGGTCCCGCCGTGTTCAGTGGTTCCGTAGATGATGCCATTCGTGTGGAGAGTGGGAGTGCTCATGGGAGTGTCGCCACTCTGACCGGCGATGGCGTTGGTGAAGTCCCAGAGCTTTTGGAAATTCTTGCCTTTGGTGTCGATCCTGAACAGGGTACCGAGTCCGTTGACTCCGCCAGCCACCGCCACGCTATAAAGAAATCCGTCGCTTCCCTGCACCACCCCAGCTGACGGATTCTCGCCGTCGGTTACGCCGCCGCTATTCTGGAAATTGTGCAGCACTTTGTAGCCGCCGCCGCTGGTCGACATCACGTACACGGTTCCGAGACTGTTTGTGCCTCCCCATGGTGTCGTGCCGTAGAGCTTGCCGTCGGCAGCCTGCAGAACAGGGCCAGCGGGGTGCAACCCGTCGGTGCCGGAGCTGGAGAAACTGTGAATGATCTTCAGCTTTGGTTTTGCCTTCAGCGATATCTGAAAGACGGTGCCTTGGTTGGAAGTGCCGCCATACTGAGTCGTTCCATAGAGGTTCCCATCCGTCCCCAGAATCAAGGGAGCCTGGGTCTTCGAGGGGAGATTGGCGATCACGGAGAACACGCCCGAGGCCGTGATCCTGTATGCTGTCCCAGGAGTCGTGCCATTGAAGGTAGTACCATAGATATTTCCGTCCGGGGCTTGGATGGGCGGCGCCCAGGGGTAAGCGCCGTCAGGGCCGTCAGTGAAGCTGTACAGTATGGTCGTCACTCCGTCACGGTACTTGAAGACGGTGCCTTTGTTTGAAGTGCCTCCCGTTTCCGTCGTCCCGTAAAGGTTCCCGTCCCATCCGAGACTCAAGCCCGATTGCGGCGTGTTCCCGTCTGGTAGGCCGGTAAAGTCGTAGAGATCGAGCACGGTGCCGTCCAGTTGGCAGCTAAAGACGGAACCATCGTGAAAAAGCTGGCTCTGCAGCGTTCCGTAGAGGCTTCCGTCCAGTCCCTGGGCAAGGAGCGCTGGCAAATTCGGGTTGGCGCCCTCCTGGTGCCAATTGAAGTTATGTAGCTCGGTGTACTGCGCGCGGACGAGTGGGCTGACGACGAACAGAATCAGCGCCGAGGCAAGATTCAGGGCGCGAGGCAACAGGGCGGTTTTCATGGGTCACTCCTTGTAACCTGGGATTTGCTTTCAGCGAACGTGGGCCGCGAACGATTGTCAGGAACTCACCCCTACGGGTGTGGGGGATCCCTCCCCTTGAGATCACCCCTGCCCCGAACGAACGTTGTTGCTTACTGAGCCCAGAAGCGCAACTAGCTCGCCCTTGCCGAGTCCAATCAACGACTGAACGCCTGCGGGCCAACTCCCGGACTACTACTCTCTGTAAGGTAATGTGAGAAACGCGCACAAATTGGCTCACGGAGCTGCGAAAAAGTATTGCGAGAGCGTTCCGGATGGGAATAAGTCTTGTGTTTTCAGGTTCTTGACACGGGAAAGCAGGAGCCGATATAGTGATGCGCATTGCCTGCGCCTGTCCCCCGGGCGCTTGGGGCGGGACTCTCTTGCATCGCGACTCTTCCAATCAGGTCACGCAGTTGCTGGTGCGCTGGCGGGAGGGTGACCGCGAGGCACTCGAGGAATTGATGCCGCTTGTGTATGACGAACTGCGGCGGCTGGCACGTCACTATCTGCAAAGAGAACGCAGCGGCCACACTCTGCAAAGCACGGCCCTGGTGCACGAAGCGTATCTGCGGCTGGCAGGACAGAATCCGCCGGAGTGGCAGAACCGCGCTCACTTCTTTGGGATCGCCGCCCACCTGATGCGGCAGATTCTGGTGGAGCACGCCCGCGCCCGGGACGCGGCCAAGCGCGGCGGCGGCGTTTGCCGCCTGGAATTGGACCAGGCCCTGGGCCTTCCCTCGCAGCAACTGGACCTGGATGTAGTGGCGCTGGATAAGGCTCTAAAGGAACTCGAAGAATTGGATGCGCAACAGAGCCGCATCGTGGAACTGCGTTTCTTTGGCGGGCTTACGATTGAGGACACTTCGGAAGTGCTGGGCATCTCTCCGGCTACGGTGAAGCGCGAGTGGGTCACAGCTCGGGCGTGGCTACACCGCGCCATGACCGGAGAAGCGCGCGCATGAACACGGAGCGCTGGCAGCGCATCAAGCAGTTGCTGGGCGAGGCGCTCGCGCTAGAAGGCGCAGAGCGCTCTTCCTTTCTTGACCGTGAATGCGCCGGCGATGCCGATTTGCGGCGCGAAGTCGAATCGCTTCTCTCATCCCACGCGCAGGCGGGCACGAGCTTTCTGGGAACTCCCGCGGTCGATCTGAAGGCGGTTGCGGCAGCGGCAGTTGCGTCGAGCGCGCCCGCGTATAGAGGACGGCGTGTCGGGGCCTATCAGGTTCTCGAGGAGATCGGCCACGGCGGAATGGGCGAGGTGTATCGCGCCGTCCGCGCTGATGGCCAGTACACGAAAGAAGTTGCCATCAAGCTGGTGCGTGGCGGTTTCGATTCGCGCTTTGTTCTCGAGCGCTTCCGCAATGAGCGACAGATCCTTGCCTCGCTCGACCATCCCAACATCGCGCGGCTGCTGGACGGCGGGACCACCGACGAGGGCGTGCCTTATCTGGTGATGGAGCTGATTGAGGGCGCGCGCATTGATTCCTATTGCGACGAGCACAAGCTCTCGGTCGCAGAGCGGTTGCAGCTGTTCGGGCAAGTTTGCGGCGCGGTGCAATACGCGCATCAGCGACTGGTGATTCATCGGGACATCAAGCCGGGCAACATTTTCGTGACCAAAGAAGGCGTGCCGAAACTGTTGGACTTTGGGATCGCCAAGATTCTAGATCCGGCGGCGAGCGCTGAGGCCACGCTGGCGCGGCCGATGACACCGGAATACGCCAGCCCGGAACAGATTCGCGGCGAGTCGATCACGACGGCGAGCGACGTGTACTCGCTGGGGATCGTGCTGTACCAGTTGTTGACGGGGCGGCCACCGTATCCGGGTGACACGAACAGCCCGCACGAGCTGGCGCGGGCGATTTGCGAGACTGAGCCGGGGCGTCCGAGTACGGTGGTACTCAAGCCACAGACAGTCCGTAAGGGCGAAGGGGCGATCGAGCTCACGCCCGAGGAGATCAGCGGCCCACGGGAAGGGTCGCCACTCAAGCTGAAGCGGCGGCTGGCGGGCGATCTGGACGACATCTTGCTAAAGGCACTGCGCAAGGAGCCGCAGCGGCGCTACGCCTCGGTGGAACAATTTGCGGAAGATGTCCGCCGCCACCTGGAAGGCTTGCCGGTGACGGCGACCAGGGGGACGTGGCGTTATCGGGTGGGCAAGTTCGTGCAGCGGCACCGCGTGGGGGTGGCGGCAACAGTAGCGGTTGCGCTCACCTTGGTCGTCGGGGTTCTCGCGACGGTGCGAGAGGCCAGTATCGCGCGCGCCGAGCGGGCGCGTGCCGAAAAGCGTTTCAATGATGTCCGTAAGCTGGCCAACTCTTTTCTATTTGAACTTGACGACGCGATCAGGAACCTTCCCGGGTCCACGCCGGCGCGCTCGCTGCTTGTGAAGCGTGCTCTGGAATATTTGGACGGACTTGCCGCTGAGGCTCGAGGAGACCGCTCGCTCCAGTTGGAGATCGCCTCCGCTTACCAGAAGGTTGCCGAGGTTCAAGGCAATCCCATCTACCCGAATCTGGGGGATTCGAAGGGCGCCTTGGAGAGTTCCAGGAAGTCGCTGGCGATTCTGGAGTCACTGCTCCGCGAAGAACCGGAGAACCAGCAAGTCCGTCTGTGGCTTGCGGGGAATCACCAGCAGATCAGCGATGTGCTCTCTTTTTCAGGTGATACCGCGGGCGCCGTCGAGCACTCCGGAAAAGCGCTAAATATGTACGAGGGTCTCGTCGCAAACCTCGCGAGCGACCCTGGCTTTCAGGCGCAACGAGTTACCCAGACATATCACTACGCGAACCTGCTGAGATCGGTCGGTGGCTTGGATGAAGCAGAAGCCGAATACCGACAGGCTGTAGAACTCAGCCAGCGAATGATCGCGGCCAGGCCTTCGGATCAGGAAGGTAAGGTTCATCTCGCGACGAGTCTGGATGGCCTTGGGTACGTTCTCCAGGAAAAGGGAGACACTGCGGGCGCACTCGAGAACCGCCGCAAGGGGCTGGCCATCCGCGAGGAACTGACAAGGCTTGATCCCAACAACGCGCACTACGGCCGGCAGTTGGCCTTTTCTCATCACAACGTGGGGCTGTCGCTCGTGCAAGCGGGCGACCTTGCTTCCGCTCTGGCGAATTTCTGGCAAGAACTCAGTCTATTTGAATCGCTCAGTGCCCCTGACCCAAAAAACGTTCAAGCCCGGCGGAACCGGTCTCTTGCGCACAAACAGATTGGTGATGTTTTGATGCGTACCGGTGACATTCGCGGGGCCCTTGCCCAGTACCATGCCGCCCTGGATATTGATCGCGACCTTACCTCCGTCGATCCAGGTAATTCTCAAGCGATGCTGGATTTGTCGTTGAGCGAGAGCAAAGTCGGATCGGCGTTGGGGAAACTGGGCCAAACTGGAGAAGCCCTGGCCATCCTGCGGAGCGGAATCGAGAGGCAGGAATCCTTGATCGCTAAGGATCCGCATCACATCCTCCTCTATAGCGAGCTGGCGACCAGCTATACGCTCCTCGCCAGTTGCCTGCTGGATAGTGCGGATAAGAAGGCTGCCGTTGAGTACTATCGAAAGGCTATTAGCGCGCGTCTCACGTTTGCGGAGAAGAGTCCGAACAGCAGGGCAAACCGTGGTGCACTCGCGGAATGCTACACGGATCTTGCGAAAGCACTCGGACCGAGTGACCGCGAGGATGCCCTAAAGCAATACACCACTTCGATCGAGCTCCTGGAGCACCTCACCGCCGATGATCGGGGTAACGCCCAGTACCGCATTGCTCTAGCAGACGCTTTGTCGAACGCGGGGCGTCTCTATGTGCGCATCGCCCAACAAGACGGAGAGCCCTCGGCGCGCGTTCGAGATTGGACGAGAGCCAGATCGTTCTATCAACGCAGCCAGGAGTTGTTGCTGGAACTGGGCAGGTCGGGCAGACTCCCCCCTGTGAGGGGACGCGAGATACAGGAAGTGCGCAGTGAACTCGCCCGATGCAACGATTCGCTGGCGAAGCTACAACAGGTCCACTGACTATTCGGATATGCCTGCGGCGTTTACGCAGGCGGTCGCAAGTGCGATAGCCCGGTGCGATGCGCTTCAGGCGCACCCCTCTGTCACGGCGAAGAGATGAGCCCGGTTCTTCGCACGTTCGGCCGCGATGACGCTGGGGGCGATCCTCACTCGGTGGTTGCACGACTTAGGCAGGTTCGAATTGCGTGGCTTCCGAAAAGCGGAAACCACGGAGCGCACCCTTCGACTACGCTCAGGGCAGGCTTCGGCACACGGAGGATTCAGGGTGTAGGCGTCTTGCCCTTTTTGGAGGCCTTGGCCATAACGGCGCGTGCAGAGCGTGAGAGATTTTAGTATGAAACGGGGGATCGACCGGCAAACTGATCCGACGATTGGCTCATTTGGGAGTTACCACAAGAGCACGGCCAGACGCGGCGGCTATGGCTTCGGAGTTAAACTCTAAGGAGCGGCCAGCCAGCCGGGAGAAGGCCCGTGATCTGTCCGAAATGCGGCGAGGTCAATTCGAGCAGCTTTCTGTTCTGCGGGATGTGCGGCACCATCTTGGAAGCTGCACGAAAGGCGCCTCTGCCGCAGCCGACGCGAACGGTGGAGAGTCGCGCGCCGACACCCGCGCCGACGCCCGTGCCTCCTCCGGCGCCTCCCGCGAATCCACCGAAACCTGCTGCGAGTGAGCCGGTCCAGCCCATCAGCGGTCCCTCCGTGTTGGGGTTGAACCAGCCCAGTGCAGCGGCGTTGCGAGAGCAGACATTCGCGAGTCTGGAATCGTATCTCGAACCCGAAGAGCGGAAACCGGCATGGCGCCGGGTACTGGTAATGCTGGTGCTTTTGGCAGCACTCGGTGGCGCGGGGTGGTGGACCTACACGAATTATCTGGCAGCGGGAGAAGGACGGAAACCGGGACCGCCGGCGGCGACCAACCCGAGCGCTGGAGCGAGCCAGCCCAAACCGGAAGCGGCAGCGAAACCAGAAACGGCGGAGGCAGAGAAGCCGGCTTCCGCGACGGGCGCAACTCCGGTGAATCCACCGGCGAACGCAAGCGCGGAAGCAGAGACAAAACCGGCAGAAACGAAACCGGTGGCAGAGGCTGCGCCTCCGCCTGTGAAGGCAGCCGAGAACAAGGAAGCGGCGAGTCCAGCGGAAACGGAGAAAGCGAAAACTCCGGCGGCGGAAGAGAGCGCTAAGGCGATCGTTCCCAAGCCGACGCCAGTGGCGCCGCCCGCCCAACCGGATACCGGCGACGCACTGTTTCGCAAGGGCGAAGCGTATCTCTATGGGCGGGGCGTGACGGAAGACTGCGATCAGGCGATCAAATACCTACGAGCGGCTTCGGACAAGGCGCACGCCAAGGCGCGCAGCACGATGGGGACGATGTACGCGACCGGGCACTGCGTGCCCCGCGATCTCCCTTCGTCGTATCGCTGGTTTGCCCTGGCGCTACGCGCAGATCCCAACAACACAGTCCTGGAACAAGACCTGACCGCGGTGTGGAATCAGATGACGCCGCCGGAGCGGCAGGCCGCAACGAAGAGCCAGTAGTTCGGAGTTCGGAGTTCGGAGTTCGGAGTTCGTAGCTCGGAATCTGCAGCCTCTAAGATCTCTATGACTGAGTGTGGCGCGGGCGCCCAGGCCCGCGAAAAAGTCGCAGCCTCTGTGCGAACTACGAACTCCGAGCTGTGAACTACGCGGTTAGGTTCAATGCCTTCTTCAGGCTGCCGCGTTCCTTCTGGATCTTCTCCTGCAACAGCGTGATGGCGTAGATGAGCTGCTCGGGGCGTGGCGGGCATCCGGGCACGTAGACATCGACGGGAATGACTTGGTTGACGCTCTGCACGAGTGCGTAGTTTTGGAACACGCCGCCGGAAGTGGCGCAAGCTCCCATCGAGATGACCCACTTCGGTTCGGGCATCTGCTCGTAAAGCTGGCGGATGACGGGCGCCATCTTATTGGAGACGCGGCCAGCGATGATCATCAGGTCGGCCTGGCGCGGCGAGGGGCGGAAGACTTCAGCGCCAAAACGGGCAATGTCGAAGCGCGACGCCCCCATGGACATCATTTCGATGGCGCAGCAGGCCAAGCCAAAGGTCATGGGCCAGATGGAGTTCTTGCGCATCCAGTTGACGGCGGAATCGAGCGTGGTGAGGGCGATGCCTTCGGGGGCGGCGTCGCCGAAGGTCAGTTCCTTGACGACCCGCTTGCCGTTTTCAATGTCAACGTAGGGGCCAAAGCTGATGTCTTGCGCCATGGATCTATTTTAACCGGAGAGGGCATCCAAACGCAGAGGTCG
>Ga0335070_10008160_pt1 | contig 12276 bp, 10 predicted proteins | sample Lox_Sample_13_FD_206722 | JGI IMG/M metagenome (GOLD analysis project Ga0335070, IMG submission 206722) | Soil microbial communities from Loxahatchee National Wildlife Refuge, Florida, United States - Lox_Sample_1.3 | ecosystem: Environmental > Terrestrial > Soil > Wetlands | place: USA...
GCCCTCGGCGCCGGGATCCCGGCTGCCCGGGGCGCACCCCCCCAGCCGCTCCAGGCGCTGGGCTTCCTCCTGGGCGACTGGGAAGGCGCGGGCGCCGGCCAGCCCGGCGCGGGCGGCGGCGTGTGCAGCTTCGCCCCCGGCCTCCAGGACCAGCTGCTGGTCCGCACCAGCTACGCCGAGTACCCGGCCACGCCCCAGCGGCCGGCCTCCCGGCACGACGACCTGATGGTGATCTACGCCGCGGACTCCACCCACGTTCGCGCCGACTACTGGGACAGCGAGGGGCACGTGATCCGCTACGCGGTGACCGCCTCGGGCGGGCGCGAGGCGGTGTTCCTGAGCGATGCGGTGGCCGGCGCCCCGCGCTACCGGCTCACCTACACCCTGAGCGCGGACAGCACCATCGCGGGCCGCTTCGAGGTCGCGCCCCCCGGCCAGCCGGCGGCCTTCACGCCGTACCTGGCCTGGACCCTGCGCCGCCTGGCGCCCGCGGCCGGCGCGGCGGACGCCCATTGACCCAGTACATCCTCTTTGGGATCGGCTTCGCGTTCGCCGCGGCGGTGCAGCCGGGCCCGCTGCAGGCGTTCCTGCTCTCGCAGGTGGCCGAGAAGGGCTGGCGGCGCACGCTGCCGGCGGCCTTCTCGCCGCTGGTCAGCGACGGGCCCATCGCGCTCCTGGTGCTGCTGGTCCTGAAGCGGCTCCCGGAGAGCGTCGGGGGCGTGCTGCAGGTGGCGGGCGGGCTGTTGCTGGTGTACCTGGCCGCGGCCGCCGCCCGGCGGTGGTGGCGGGGGCGCGCCGGGGAGCCCGACGCCCGGGCCGCCGCGCCGCGCACCCTGCTCCAGGCGGCGGCGGTCAACATCCTCAACCCCAACCCCTACCTGGGCTGGAGCCTCATCCTCGGCCCGCTGGTGCTGAAGGCCTGGCACGAAGGCCCGCCCAACGCGGTGGCGCTGATCGTGGCCTTCTACGCGACCATGGTGACCTCTCTCGGGCTCACCATCCTGGTGCTGGGCACCACCCAGTTCCTGGGCCCGCGCGGCCGGAGGCTCCTGGTGCTGCTGTCGGCGCTCACCCTGGCCGCGCTGGGGGCCTACCAGCTGGCCGCCGGCCTGCGGCGGCTGCCCTGGAGGTGACCTGCCGCCGGGTCCTTGCGCTCCCCCCGGCCAGGGGCTAGCATGACCTCATCCCCACGGTTCACGGCCCCCCGCCCGCCGCGCCCGCGGCGCCGCCGGGGGGAGCCACTTCCGGGGTGACCCTGTGTGTCCCTCAGAAAGGCAGCCCGACATGCCCCGTTCCCTCCCGCGCGACCCGTTCGGCGCCCGCTCCACCCTGCACACTCCGCAGGGCGACCTCGTGGTGTACCGGCTCGACGCCCTGGCCCGCAAGCTGGGCGCATCGCTCGAACGCCTGCCCTTCTCCATCCGCGTCCTGCTGGAGTCGGTGCTCCGCAGCTGCGACGGCTACCAGGTGACCGAGGAGGACGTGACCCGCCTCGCCAAGTGGAATGCCCGCTCGCCGGCCCCGGTGGAACTGCCGTTCAAGCCGGCCCGGGTGGTGCTGCAGGACTTCACCGGCGTCCCGTGCGTGGTGGACCTGGCCGCGATGCGCGCCGCGGTGCAGCGCCTGGGCCGCGATCCCAAGCAGATCAACCCGGTGGTGCCGGTGGACCTGGTCATCGACCACTCGGTGCAGGTGGACTTCTACGGCTCGCCCGACGCGCTGGTGAAGAACGCCGACCTGGAGTTCGAGCGCAACCGCGAGCGCTACGAGTTCCTGCGCTGGGGGCAGAAGGCCTTCCACAATTTCCGGGTGGTGCCCCCGGCCACCGGCATCGTGCACCAGGTGAACCTGGAATGCCTCGCCCAGGGGGTGCTGGTGCGGCCCGAGGGCGGCGCCCGGGTGGCGCTGCCGGACACCCTGGTGGGCACCGACTCGCACACCACCATGATCAACGGGCTGGGTGTGGTGGGCTGGGGCGTGGGCGGGATCGAGGCCGAGGCGGTGATGCTGGGCCAGCCGCTGTACATCCTCACCCCGGAGGTGATCGGCTTCCGGCTCACCGGCCGGCTGGGTGAGGGCGTGACCGCCACCGACCTCACCCTGACCATCACCCAGATGCTGCGGAAGCGAGGGGTGGTGGACAAGTTCGTGGAGTTCTGCGGGCCGGGGCTCTCGGAGATGCCACTGCCGGATCGGGCCACCATCGCCAACATGTCGCCCGAGTACGGCGCCACCATGGGCTTCTTCCCGGTGGACGCGGAGACGCTGAGCTACCTGGAGCGCACCGGCCGCGGCAAGGCCGCGCAGCTGCTGAAGCTGTACGCGGCCGAGCAGGGGCTCCTGCGCACCGACGAGGCGCCGCTGCCGGAGTTCACCGACACCCTGGAGCTGGACCTGGGCCAGGTGGAGCCGAGCCTCGCGGGCCCCAAGCGCCCGCAGGACCGGGTGCCGCTGCGTGAGATGCGGAGCGCCTTCCGCAAGTCGCTGGCCGCGCCGGTCAAGGAGCGCGGCTTCGGGCTGCACGAGGAGGACCTGGGGCGCACCGCGAAGGTGCCGCTCAACGGCGATTCCGCCACCCTGGGCCACGGGGCGGTGGTGATCGCGGCCATCACCTCCTGCACCAACACCTCCAACCCCTCGGTGATGCTGGCCGCGGGGCTGGTGGCCAAGAAGGCGGTGCACCTCGGGATGCGGGTGAAGCCGTACGTGAAGACCAGCCTGGCGCCCGGCTCCCGGGTGGTGACCGAGTACCTCAAGCGCGCGGGCCTGCTGCCGGCGCTGGAGAGCCTGGGCTTCCACGTGGTGGGCTACGGCTGCACCACCTGCATCGGGAACTCCGGGCCGCTGCCCGAGGCGGTGGCGCGGGCGGTGGCCGAGGGCCGGCTGGTGGCGGCCGCGGTGCTGTCCGGGAACCGCAACTTCGAGGGCCGGGTGCACCCCGCGGTGAAGGCCAACTACCTGGCCTCCCCGCCGCTGGTGGTGGCCTACGCGCTGGCCGGCACCACCGACCTGGACCTCACCTCCGAGCCGCTGGGGCCCGACCGCGAGGGCCGCCCGGTGTACCTCCGGGACCTGTGGCCCACCCAGCGCGAGGTGGCCGAGCTGGCCGCCCGGGCGGTGGAGCCGCAGATGTTCGGCTCCAGCTACGGCAACGTGTTCGACGGCGGCCGCCGGTGGAACGAGATCCGGGTGCCGGAGGGCGAGCTGTACCGCTGGGACCCGGCGTCCACCTACATCCAGGAGCCGCCGTTCTTCCTGAACCTCGAGCCGCAGGCCGCGCCGGTGCGCGACATCGCCGGCGCCCGGGTGCTGGTGATGGTGGGCGACTCCGTCACCACCGACCACATCTCCCCGGCCGGCGACATCCCACTGGACAGCCCTGCGGGCCGCTACCTGCGCGAGCAGGGCGTGGAGAAGAAGGACTTCAACTCCTACGGCTCGCGCCGCGGCAACGACCGGGTGATGATGCGCGGGACCTTCGCCAACATCCGGCTCAAGAACCTGCTGGTGCCCGGCAGCGAGGGCAACGTCACCGTGCACCTGCCGGACGGCGAGCGCATGAGCGTGTACGACGCCGCGGTGAAGTACCAGGCCGAGGGCGTGCCGCTGCTGGTGCTGGCGGGCAAGGAGTACGGCACCGGCTCCTCGCGCGACTGGGCCGCCAAGGGCACGCTGCTGCTGGGGGTGCGGGCGGTGCTGGCCGAGAGCTACGAGCGCATCCACCGGTCCAACCTGGTGGGCATGGGCGTGCTGCCGCTGCAGTACGAGGCCGGCCAGAGCGCCGAGTCGCTGGGCCTCACCGGCCAGGAGGTGTTCGACGTGACCGGCCTGGAGCGGGGACTGGCGCCGCGTCAGACGGTGAGCGTCAGCTTCCGCCGGCCCGGCGGCCCGGCCGGCAGCTTCGCGGCGGTGGTGCGGCTGGACGCGCCGGTGGAGGTGGACTACTACCGCAACGGGGGCATCCTCCACAACCACCTGCGGAACCTGCTCCGGGGGCCCGCGAGTTGACCGCTCCCGCCCCGGGCCCGCCGGGCGGGCCGGTGATCGGCGAGCTGCAGCCGTCGGACTGGGAGGGCGTCCGGGAGGTGTTCCTGGAGGGGCTGGCCACCGGCGATGCGAGCTTCGAGACCGAGGCCCCGTCGTGGGAGGGTTGGCACGCGCGCCACCACGCCCACAGCCGGCTGGTGGCGCGGGCCGCGGGCCGGATCGTGGCCTGGGCCGCGCTGGCCCCGGTGTCGGCGCGGGCGTGCTACGCCGGGGTCGCGGAGGTCAGCCTGTACGTGGCGGCCGGCTGGCGCGGGCGGGGCGTGGGGCGGCGGCTGCTGGACGCCCTGATCGAGTCCTCCGAGCGGCACGGCATCTGGTGCCTGTGCGGCAGCTCGTTTCCCGAGAACGAGGCCAGCCTCCGGCTGCAGGCGGCGTGCGGCTTCCGCGTGGTGGGCCGGCGGGAGCGCATCGCGCGCCACCGCGGCCGGTGGCGGGACACGCTGCTCAGCGAGCGGCGCAGCCAGGTGGTCGGCATCGAGTAGCGGCCGCGCCGGCGGGCCCGGCGCGGCTCCCCGGGGCCGACTCCCCGAGAGGCTCCATGCTGGAGCGGAAGCCCCGGGAGGGCTAAGATGATCGGCGTGCCCCGGTCACGCTGTTCCAGGCGCTTCCTGGTCGTGGAGGTGTAACGTGGCGGATTCCGGAATCCTGGTGTTTCTCGGCGTGCTCCTGTGCGCGACCACCGCCGCCTCGGTGGCGATCCTGCTGGTCGTGACCCGCATCCACCGGGAGAGCGTGGAGGGCCTCAAGCTGCTCAAGCGGTCGGACCTCCACATGGATCTCAACCGGAGGTTCGACCGCATCATGGACATGCGCGACCGGGTCGAACAGACGGCCGCCGACACCCGGGAGGTCAAGTCCTTCTACCGGAGGTTCTGGGAACTGCAGAGCACCCAGTACCTGTACTGGAACAACGGCTGGGTGACCGACGAGGACATGATGTGCTGGGTCCAGTGGCGCCAGGGGGACTGGGAGGAGAACGCCCCGCTGGGCAAGGACGGCTACACCTTCCGGCAGTCGTGGCTGGACTGCCGCGAGCGCTACCTGCAGCCCGGGTTCGCCGATTTCATGGAGCAGGTCTTCGGCCAGGGCGCCAAGTTCGCCATGGAGGACACGCGCCGGCGCGCCGGTTCGCGCGGCCGGGGCTGATCCGCCGGGCCGCCGCCGCCCCCCGCTCCCACCCGCCCCGAGGATCGTGATGTCCGAGGCCTACGAGCGCACCCGCGAGGCGGCGCTGCGCATCCTGGACCGCCGCCGGCGCACCCGCGCCGAGCTGGAGCGGAAGCTCAAGGAGAAGGGCTTCGAGGGCCCCGACATCGCCGCGGTGTGCGACCGGCTGGAAGAAGTGAAGATCCTGGACGACCTGGAGTACGCCCGGCTGTACCTGGAGGGCCGCCGCGCCCGGCCGCGGGGCACGCGGCTGCTGCTCCAGGAGCTGCGCGGCAAGGGCGTGCCCGAGGCGACCGCGCGCCGGGCGCTGGAGGAGCTGGAGGCCCACGGGGAGCGGGGGACCGCCGAGCGCGAGCGGGCCGTGGCGCTGGCCCGCCAGTCGGCCCGCAAGGTGGCCGGCCTGCCGCCGCGGGAGGCCCGGAACAAGCTGTTCCAGGCGCTGGCGCGGCGGGGCTTCGACTTGGACACCATCGAGGCGGCGGTGCGGGAGGTGCTCCCGGGCCGGTAGCTCCCCGAGGGCGCGCGGCCGCGCCGGGCCGCCCGCTCGCCGCGGCGCCGCGGCCCCGGCGGGGGCGCGGGCCGATTCCCCGCGCGGGGGCTTTCCGCTACTATCTTCGCCGATGAGCAACAGCGAGTTGCGGCCGGCCCAGCCGGCCGACCGCAAGGTGCTGGAGGGCTGGTTCCGCGCCGCCCCGGTGGAGCACTGCTTCCTCCAGACGCAGGTGGAGCGCTACGGTCTGCAGGGGTTCGACGTCCTGGGCCGGCCGCCGCGCGCCGGGGTGTACGTGCGCCCGGCCCGGCTGCTGGTGCCGTTCGGTCCGGCGGCCGAGGGCGCCCGTCTGGGACGGGCGGCGGCGGCGGCGCGGCCGGAGCTGCGCTACATCGTGGGCCCGCTGGACCTGGTGGACGCGATGTGGGGCGAGCTGGGTCCGCACCTGCCGGCGCCGCAGTGGCTGAGGCTCAACCGGGTGTACGCGCTGGAGGCGGCCGACCTCACCCCGGACCCGGTGGCGCCCCGCGGCCGGCTGCGGCTGTGCGCCCTGGGCGACCTGCCCTGGATGGCGCGCGCCTCCTCGAGCATGGACCGCGAGGACCGCGGGGTGGATCCCCTCGAGGAGGACCCCGTCGGCCTGGAGCGCTACCTGGCCTGGCTGGTCCAGGAGCGGCTGGGGTTCGTGTGGGAGGAGGGCGGCGAGCTGCTGTTCAAGGCCCAGGCCGCCTGCGTGAACCAGAAGACCGCGCTGGTGGAGGGGGTGTACACCGTGCCCGAGGCCCGGCGGCGGCAGGTGGGCACCCAGGCCATGCGGGCCCTGGCGCGGGTGCTGCTGGAGCGCACGCCCTGCCTCACGCTGTACGTCAACGACGCCAACGCGCCGGCCATCCGCCTGTACGAGCGGGCGGGCTTCCGGCACGTCGGGCACTTCCGCTCGGTGCTCTTCGCCCGCCCGGTGGCGGCCAAGGACTGAACGCACGACCGTGAACGAGACCTCCCAGCAGCTGCGCACCAGGTTCCTGGACTTCTTCCGGGCGCGCGGGCACACCCACGTGCCCAGCTCGCCGCTGGTGCCGCTGGGCGATCCCACGCTGCTGTTCACCACCGCCGGGATGGTCCAGTTCAAGCCCCTGTACACCGCCCCGGGCTCGCTGCCCTACACCCGCGCCACCTCGGTGCAGAAGTGCCTCCGGCTGACCGACCTGGAGCGGGTCGGCCAGACCCCGCGGCACGACACCTTCTTCGAGATGCTGGGCAACTTCTCCTTCGGCGACTACTTCAAGGCCGAGGCCATCGAGTGGGCGTGGGAGTTCTGCCGGAAGGAGCTGGGGCTGCCGCGGGAGAAGCTGTACGCCTCGGTGTTCAACGGCGAGGGCGGCTTCCCCGAGGACGACGAGGCGCGCGCGCTGTGGAGGAAGATCGGGCTGCCCGAGGCGCGCATCGTGGCGCTGGGCCGCGCCGACAACTTCTGGGGCCCGGCCGGCGGGGCCGGGCCGTGCGGGCCGTGCTCGGAGATCTACTTCGACCTGGGGCCCGAGACGCCCGGCGCGTGCGGCCGGGCGGAGTGCGCCCCGGGCTGCGACTGCCCGCGCTACATGGAGTTCTGGAACCTGGTGTTCCCGCAGTACGACGCCGATCCCGACGGCACGCTCGGGCCGCTGCGCAACCGGGGCATCGACACCGGCATGGGCCTGGAGCGCCTGGCGCTGCTGGTGCAGGGGAAGAAGAGCATCTTCGAGACCGACCTGTTCGCGCCGATCGTGGAGCGGCTGGCCGGCCTGGCCGGGCTGTCCCGCGCCGCGCGCGCCGCGCGGACCACCGAGCTCTACATCATCTCCGACCACCTGCGGGCGCTGTGCTTCGCCGTCGCCGAGGGCACCCTGCCGGGCAACGAGGGCCGCGGCTACGTGCTGCGCCGGCTGGTGCGGCGGGCGGCGCGGCGGGGCCGCGCGGTGGGCCTGGACCGCCCGTTCCTGGGCCGGGTGGTGGAGGCGGTGGTGCGGGAGTTCGGCGAATTCTACCCCGAGATCGCCGCCGGCAGCGAGCGGATCGGCGCGGTCCTCACGCGCGAGGAGGAGAGCTTCGCGGCCACCTTCGAGGCGGGCATGGCGCGCCTGGAGAAGCTCATCGGCGACGCCGGCCGCTCCGGGAGCACGGTGCTGTCCGGAACCGAGGTGTTCGAGCTGCACGACACCTACGGCTTCCCGCTGGACCTGACCGAGGAGATCGCCGCGGAGCGGGGCCTGAGCGTGGACGAGGCCGGCTTCGAAAAGGCCATGGAGGGGCAGCGGGAAAGGTCCCGGGCCGCCTCGGCCTTCGAGAGCGAGACCGGCGCCGCCGCGGCCCACCCGTGGCAGGAGCTGACCCCAGGAACGGATTCCGCGTTCGTGGGGTACGAGAACATGGCGGAGGCCGGGCTGGCGGGCCGGCGGTGGCGCGAGGCTGGCGCACAGGGCGAGCCCGAGAACCTGGAGCTGGTCCTGGACCGCACGCCGTTCTACGCCGAGGCCGGGGGCCAGGTCACCGACACCGGCTGGCTGGGCGCGGGCCCGGGCCGGCCGGTGGCGCACGTGCTGTCCGTACACAAGGAGGGCGAGGCGATCGTCCACCGGCTCAAGCTCGCGCCGGCCAAGGGCGGGGCCGCGTCCGGCCCGGGCGGATCGGCGTTCCCCACGGTGGCGGCGGCGCTCAAGGCCCGCGAGGAGTTCCTGCGGGCCGCCGCGGCGGGCGAGCTCGCCGCGGCGGTGGACCCGGCGCGCGCGCGCACCCGCCGCAACCACACCGCCACCCACCTGCTGCACGCGGCGCTGCGCGGGGTTCTGGGCGAGCACGTGCGCCAGGCCGGCTCGCTGGTCTCGCCGGAGCGGCTGCGCTTCGACTTCGCGCACTTCGAGGCCGCCCGCGCGGAGCAGCTCCGGGAGATCGAGGACCGGGTGAACGCCTGGGTGCTCCAGGATCTCCCGGTGGTGACCGAGATCAAGCCGCTGGAGGAGGCCCGCGCCGCGGGCGCGATGGCGCTGTTCGGGGAGAAGTACGGGGCCACGGTGCGGATGGTGCGGGTGGCCGGGGCGGGCGGCGGGCCGGACGTCTCGCGTGAGCTGTGCGGCGGCACGCACGTCTCGCGCACCGGTGAGATCGGCCCGTTCGTGGTGGTGAGCGAGGCGGGCATCGCCAGCGGCACGCGGCGGATCGAGGCGCTCACCGGGGAGGGCGCCCTGGAGCACGCGCGGAGCAAGACTCAGATGCTGTCCGAGCTGGCCCGCCGGCTCAACACCCGGGAGGACCAGATCGGCGCGCGGATCGAAGCGCTGCAGGCGGAGATCGAGGCCCTCAAGAAGCGCGAGCAGGAGCGGCTCAAGCGCCAGGCGCTGGGCGAGGCTGCCGGCGGCGGTGCCGCGGCGCGGGGCTCGGTGGACGGGCGCGAGTGGCGGGTGCTCAAGGTGGAGGCCGACTCGGTGGGGCTGCTGCGCGAGCTGGGGGACCAGACCCGGGCCGCGATCGGCAGCGGCTGCGCGGTGGTGGGGGCGGAGGTGGGCGGCAAGCTGAGCATCGTGGCGGTGGTGACCGACGACCTGGTCGGCAAGGGTCTGCGCGCCGACGCGCTGGTCAAGGAGATCGCCGCCGCGGCCGGGGGCAGCGGCGGGGGCAAGCCCCACCAGGCGCTGGCCGGGGTCAAGGACCCGGCGCAGTGGGGGCTCATCGAGGGCAAGGCGCGCGAGGTCCTGGAGCGCGAGCTCAGACGAGTGGGAGCATGACGTGCGGGCTCTGATTCTCTCGGGCGGCAAGGGCACGCGCCTGCGGCCCATCACCCACACCAGCGCCAAGCAGCTGGTGCCGGTGGCCAACAAGCCCATCCTGTTCTACGGCATCGAGGCCATGCGCGAGGCCGGCATCACCGAGGTGGGGATCGTGGTGGGGGACACCCACCAGGAGATCCGCGACGCGGTGGGCGACGGTTCGCGGTTCGGGGTGAAAGTCACCTACATCCGGCAGGAGGCCCCGCTGGGGCTGGCCCACGCGGTGCTGGTCTCGGAGGCGTTCCTCGGCGACCAGCCGTTCGTGATGTACCTGGGGGACAACCTGGTGCGCGACGGCATCCGCCCGCTGGTGGAGGAGTTCCGGCGCGACCGCCCCAACAGCCAGATCCTGCTGGCCCACGTGAAGAACCCGGAGGAGTTCGGGGTGGCCGAGCTGGACGGCGGGCGGGTGGTGCGGCTGGAGGAGAAGCCCGCCCAGCCGCGCTCCGACCTGGCGCTGGTGGGCGTGTACATGTTCGACGCGCACGTGTTCGAGGCGGTCAAGGCCATCCGGCCCAGCCGCCGCGGGGAGCTGGAGATCACCGATGCCATCCAGTACCTGATCGACAAGAAGTTCGACGTCCGGTCCCACGTCATCGGCGGCTGGTGGAAGGACACTGGCAAGCTCGAGGACATGCTGGAGGCGAACCGCATGATGCTCGAGAACCTCGAGCCGAAGAACTCCGGCACGCTGGACGCGAAGTCGCGGCTGGAAGGGCGGGTGGTGATCGGGGCGGGCACCCGGGTGGAGAACTCGCTGCTGCGCGGGCCGCTGATCGTCGGGGAGCGGTGCGTCATCCGCGGCGCGTACCTCGGGCCCTTCACCTCCATCTCCGACGAGTGCGTGATCGAGGACAGCGAGATCGAACACAGCATCGTGCTGGAGCGCAGCCGCATCGGGCGGCTGGCGATGCGGGTGGAGGGCAGCCTGGTGGGCAAGGACGTGGTGATCCGCGCCACCGACGCCCGGCCCCGGAGCTACCGCTTCATGATCGGCGATTCCTGCTGCGTGGACGTGGTGTGACATGGCCGTGGGGGACCGTATGCGCGTGCTGATCACCGGGGCGTACGGCATGGTGGGCCGGGCGCTGACCCTGCGCCACGAGGTGCGCGCCACCGACGTGGGCGACATGGACGTGACCGACGCGGCCGCGGTGGAGCGGACGGTGGCCGAGTTCCGCCCGCACGCGGTGGCGCACCTGGGGGCCTGGACCGACGTGGACGGGTGCGAGCTGGACCCCGAGCGGGCGCACCGGGTCAACGGCCAGGGGACCGGGAACGTGGTCGAGGCGTGCCGGCGGCACCGGGCCCGGATGCTGTACGTGAGCACCGACTACGTGTTCGACGGCACCGCCACCGCGCCCATCCCGGAAGAGGCCCGGCCCAACCCCATCAACGCCTACGGGCGCTCCAAGCTGGAGGGCGAGCAGGCGGTGCAGGCGGGGCTGACCGAGCACTGGATCGTGCGCACCTCGTGGGTGTTTGGCGAGGGCGGCCGGAACTTTGTGGACACCGTGGCGCGGCTGGCCGCAGAGCGCGACGTGATCGAGATGGTGGACGACCAGGTGGGCTGCCCCACCTACGCCTCGGACCTGGCCCCGGCCCTGGTGCGGGTGCTGGAGTCGCGCCACTACGGCATCTACCACGCGACCAACGACAACGAGTGCAGCTGGTACATGCTGGCCCAGGAGATCCTGCACCGCGTGCAGAGCCGGGCCGCGCTGGTGCTGGTGACCTCCGTGTCCACCCGGCGGCGGGCGCGGCGGCCGCCCTACTCGGCGCTGGCCAACTACCGTCTGCACCACGTGCTGCAGTACCGCCTCCGCCCGTGGCGGGAGGCGGTGCGCGAGTACCTCGAGACGAGGGTGGTGGCATGAGGGCCCGCCCGACACGCGGCGTGCTCCAGGCCCGCGCCATGCTGCTGGGCTCGGCCCACGTGCTGGCGCGGGTGGCGGAGCAGGAGGCGGAGCGGGTGGAGGAGCTGGCCCGGCTGTTCGCGCGCACCCTCAAGGCCGGCGGCGCGGTGTACTTCTGCGGCAACGGCGGGAGCGCGGCCGACTCGCAGCACCTGGCGGCCGAGCTGTGCGGCCGCTTCTACCGGGACCGGGCGCCGCTCCGGGTCGCGGCCCTGACCACCAACTCCTCGGCGCTCACCGCGCTGGCCAACGACTACTCCTTCGACCAGGTGTTCGAGCGCCAGGTCCGGGCCTACGGCCGCCGCGGCGACGTGCTGGTGGGCATCAGCACCAGCGGCCGCTCGCCGAACGTCCGGGCCGCCCTGAAGGCCGCCCGCCGCCTGGGCATGGTCACGGTCGGCCTGACCGGGGTGCGGGGCCGCGCCCTGGGGCGCTGGTGCGACCACCTGCTGGTGGTCCCCAGCGAGGACGTCGCGCGCATCCAGGAGGGGCACATCCTGCTGGGACACGTCATCTGCGCCCGCACCGAGGCGCTGCTCTTCCCGAGGCGCTGAGTTGGTCGGCGCCCTCTTCAAGCAGCTGCGCCCGCGCCAGTGGGCCAAGAACGTCCTGCTGTTCGCGGGGGTGATCTTCGCCCGCGAGGCGCTCCAGCCGCGGCTGTGGGGGCGCGCCGCGCTGGGCTTCGTGGCCTTCTCGCTGGTGAGCAGCGCGGTCTACGTGCTCAACGACAGGCTGGACCGGGAGCGCGACCGGCTGCACCCCGAGAAGCGCTTCCGGCCGATCGCCTCCGGGCGCATCGGCCCGGCCGGGGCGGCGGCGCTGTTCGTGCTGCTGCTGGCCGGCGCCGCGGCGCTGT
>Ga0335070_10008161_pt1 | contig 12275 bp, 12 predicted proteins | sample Lox_Sample_13_FD_206722 | JGI IMG/M metagenome (GOLD analysis project Ga0335070, IMG submission 206722) | Soil microbial communities from Loxahatchee National Wildlife Refuge, Florida, United States - Lox_Sample_1.3 | ecosystem: Environmental > Terrestrial > Soil > Wetlands | place: USA...
CGTGGAGATCCTGCAGCCGGAGTGGGCTCAGGTGATGAGCGCCTCGGATGGACAGACCGGTCTCGATCTGCTCAGGCGCTCCGCGCCCGATCTGGTCCTGGTGGACCTGAAGATGCCCGGGATGGACGGAATCGCCTACCTGGAATCCGTCAAAGCGATGGACCCCGACATTGCCGTGGTCATGATCACCGGGTATGCGACGCTGGAGCTGGCCGTGGAGGCGATGAAGGCCGGCGCGTACGATTTCCTGCCCAAGCCTTTCAAGCCGGCGCAGCTACGCGAGGTGGCTCGGCGCGGCCTGGAGCACCGTGCCGCCGCGCTGCGGTTTTCCGCGCTCGTTGGCGGGGAGACGCCCGGGAGGATCTCGCCTTCGACGGAGCTGCAGCTCGCCATGCTGGCCCATCGGTTCAAGGCGCCTTTGGCCGCCATGCGCCAGTGCGTGTGGGTCATCCTCCAGGGGTATGCCGGCGAGGTGAACCAGCAGGTGAAGGGCATGATCGAGCTGGTGGCCGAGCGGGCTGACCAGATGATCCGGTTCGTGAACGACTGGCTCACGCTGTCGCGACTGGAGTTGGACAAGGGGATCAAACAGCCGCAGCGCGTCGATGTCGTCGAGCTGGTGAAAGCGGTTGTCGAGCGCTCTGGCCAGGATGCCTGCGCGCGAAAGATCACGATCCAGTGCGCCGCTGCCGGCGGCCCGCTGCTGATCAGCGCTGACCCCGGCGCTCTGGATGAGATGGTGGGCAATCTGGTCGACAATGCAATCCGCTATACCACGGAGGGCGGCGCCGTCACCGTTGGCGTGGAGCCCACGGAGGGAGGAGCCATGGTGAGCGTTCAGGACACCGGGCCGGGAATAGCTCCTGAGGATTTGGGCCACATCTTCGAGCTCTTCTACCGGGGACATGCCCAGAAGGGCATCCCCGGCACCGGGCTCGGGCTTCCGATCGTGAAGCGCATTGCCGAGGGCCACGGCGGGAGAGTGGAGGTGCGGACAACTCCCGGCCAGGGCACCGAGTTCCAGGTGTTTCTGCCGCGAGGAGAACGGACGTGACAGCGCCGGTTGGGGCAGTGATGGTCGTCGGCAGCGGTATCGGGGGCATGCAGGCGGCCCTCGATCTCGCGGACTCGGGGTACAAAGTCTACCTGGTGGAAGACGGCCCGGCTATCGGCGGCACCATGGCGCAGCTCGACAAGACCTTTCCGACAAACGACTGCGCAATGTGCACGCTGGCACCCCGGCTCGTGGACTGCGGACGGCACCCGAATATCGAGAAGCTCACGTGCTCCGAGCTCCTGGCTGTCGAAGGGGAGCCCGGCCGTTTCAAAGCCCGGGTCAGGAAGAGGCCGCGTTCGGTCGACACGGCGAAGTGCACCGGTTGCGGCGAGTGTTCGGCCGCCTGCCTGGTGCGAAACAGGGCCTATCTCGAGCCGGCAGAGCCCGAACCGCTCGATGTCGCTCCCGATGTGATCGCGGAGGTGGATCGCATCATGGCAGAGCACGGCGCCGAACCGAGCTCGATCGTCCCGGCCCTCCAGGATGTCAACGCAAAGTACAAGTGGCTGCCCCCGGCCGCGGTGAGGCGCGTGTCCGAGGCAGTGGGGCTTCCCCTGGCCCGGGTGCTTCGCATCGCCACGTTTTACAACATGTTCAGCTTCCAGCCCCGGGGAAAACACCTGATCAGAGTCTGCCTGGGTACCGCATGCCACGTGAAGGGCGGGGGAAGGATTCTCGAAAGACTCGAGCAGGAGCTCGCGGTAAAAGTGGGGGACACGACGGTGGACAGGCGTTTCACGGTGGAAGCGGTCCGCTGCCTGGGATGCTGCGGTCTGGCCCCCGTGGTGACGGTCAACGACGAGGTCTACGGAAACACGACTCCGGCGGAGTTCATCAAGGTGCTGGACAAGTACCCGGCGTAAGGAAGGGAAAGGCGTGGCGAAGCTGCGGAGCGAGGATCTGGACAGGATCGCGGACAGGATGCGCAAAGCCATGTCCCTGCGCGAGGGAGTCGGGAGGGCAAAGATCACGGTCCACATGGGGACCTGCGGCATATCGGCCGGAGCGCGCAGGATCATGACCGCCCTCCTGCAATGCGCGGACGAGGCAGGAGTGAAGGACGTGATCTTCAGCACCTCAGGCTGCGCGGGGCTGTGCAGCCGCGAGCCGATGATCACCGTCGAATGTGCAGGGCAGGCGCCGGTGAAGTACGTGGACCTCGACGAAGAGAAAGCGCGGCGCATTTTCCACGAGCACGTTCTGGAGGGGAAGATCGTGGTCGAAGACGCGCTGGCGATCGGCAGCGAGCAGACGCTATGAAGAGCTACCGGACGCACCTCATGCTCTGCGCAGGGACCGGCTGCGTTTCCAACGGATCATACCGGATCAAGGCGGCCCTGGAGCGTGAGCTTGCCCAGCGCGGCTTGCAGGACGAGGTGGCCGTCGTCATGACGGGCTGCAACGGGTTCTGCGCCCAGGGGCCGGTGATAACCGTCCAGCCCGACGGGATCTTCTACCAGTTGTTGAAAGATGGAGACGTCCCCGAGCTGGTCGAAGAGCATCTTCTCAAGGGCCGACCGCTCAAGCGGCTGATGTATACGCCACCCGAGACAGAGACGCCGGTCCCGAAGATGAGCGATATCGGATTCTTCCGCAAGCAGCGACTTATCGCGCTTCGAAACCGGGGTCTCATCGACCCGGAAAACATCGATGAATATATCGCGCGGGGCGGCTACAAGGGGCTGGCCAAAGCGCTCGGCTCAATGACCCCCGCTCAGATCATCGCGGAGATAAAGGAATCCGGCCTGCGAGGCCGCGGCGGGGCGGGCTACCCCACGGGCGTCAAATGGGAATCTGCCGCCCGGCACGCAAGCAACGCGAAGTACATCATCTGCAATGCCGACGAGGGTGACCCCGGAGCTTTCATGGACCGCAGCATCATCGAGGGGGATCCCCATGCGGTGCTCGAAGGCATGGCCATCGCCGGCAGGGCCGTTGGGTCCAGTCGGGGCCTCGTCTACATTCGCGCCGAGTATCCCATAGCCCTGGAGAGGCTGAGCACGGCGATCCGCCAGGCCCGGGAGTACGGACTGCTGGGCAAAGGTATTCTCGAAGCCGACTTCGACTTCGACATCGACGTCTTCCAGGGCGCGGGGGCTTTCGTCTGCGGCGAATCGAGCGCCATGCGCGCCTCCATCCAGGGCGAGCCGCCCGAACCCTCAGCCAAACACACGCACGCCACGGAAGCCGGGCTGTGGGAGAAACCGACCGTGCTCAACAACGTGGAGACCCTTGCCGTCGTACCGGAAATCATTGTCCGCGGTGCAGGCTGGTTCTCTGGCATCGGGACGGAGAAGAGCAAGGGCACGAAGGTCTTTTCCCTCGTGGGCAAGGTGAAGAACACGGGGCTCGTCGAAGTGCCTATGGGTACCTCGTTGCGTGACATCATTTTCGACATCGGGGGCGGAATCCAGGGCGACCGGAAGTTCAAGGCTGTCCAGACCGGCGGTCCTTCCGGGGGCTGCCTCCCGACGGCCTTGCTGGACATGCCGGTCGACTACGAACGCCTGGCAGAGGCCGGCTCGATGATGGGCTCGGGCGGCATGATCGTGATGGATGAAGGCACCTGCATGGTGGACGTGGCCCGGTACTTCCTGGAGTTTCTCCGGGACGAATCCTGCGGCAAGTGCACAGCCTGCCGTGAGGGCGTGGACGTGATGTACCGGATCGTCTCGGACATCTGCGAGGGCAAGGGGAAAGAGGAACACATCCCGCTTCTCGCGGAGCTGGGCGATGCGGTGAAGGACAGCTCGATGTGCGCGCTGGGAGCCACCGCGCCGAACCCGGTGATGAGCACGCTGCGCTATTTCGAAGACGAATACCGGGCCCACATCAGGGACCACCGTTGTCCCGCCGGCGTCTGCAAGGCGCTCGTCACGTTTCGCATCGATCCGGAAAAGTGCCGGGCCTGCCTGCTGTGCAACAAGAACTGCCCCCAGAAGGCAATATCCGGGGAGAAGAAGAAACCCCAGACGATCGACGAGGAGAAGTGCATCAAGTGCGGCGTGTGCCGGGACGTCTGCAAGTACGAGGCGGTGACCGTCCAATGAACCTCGAAGAGATTCGAAAAATGCTGGACGCCCGGTGGCTCGGCTGCAAAAGAGGTCCCAACGGATGGGGCGCCGCGGAGATCCTCACCTGCCAGGCGAGCGACCTCATGAGCGATGTGCTGGCCGGCAGCGGGATGGGGTCGCTTCTCCTCACCGGCCTGACCAACGCCCAGGTCGTGCGGGTGGCGGAAGTGTCGGACTTCGCCGCAGTCTGCTTTGTTCGCGGAAAGAGCGTCCAGTCGGACGTGGTGGAGCTGGCTGAAGAGAGACAGATCCCCCTGATCGTGACTCCGCTTTCGATGTTCGAATGCTGCGGTCTCCTCTACCGGGGAGGGCTCCGCGCATGGGTACAGAAGGAGGCAGCGCGTTGCCGGACACGGAAGTGACCAGGATCCAGGAGATGATCTACGAGCTTCCGGTCGGCAAGGTGATGACGAGGGATGTCGTCAGTGTCACCCCGTCCACGGCCATGAAGGATCTTCGGCCCATCCTCCGGGACAAGCGGATCTCAGGCACGCCCGTCCTGGAGGACGGGAAACTGGTCGGCATCGTCAGCATCGAGGATTTCATCAACTGGCTGGCCGACGGCAGCCCTGACTGCGCGGTAGCCTGCCGCATGACGAAGGACGTCAGGACAATCTGTGAAGATGAGCCGCTGCTCCAGGCAGTCAATAAGCTCGAGCGGCTGGGGTTCGGGCGGTTGCCCGTGGTCGCGCGCGACACAGATTGCATGACGGGGGTCATCACCAAGGGCGACATCGTCAGCGGCCTTCTGAAGAACCTCGAAGTGGACTACCGCAACGCGGAGATGCGCGGCGCCAGGTCGAGCCACATCTTCGAGGATGTCCAGTCGGACAAGAGCACCATGATGCTCGAATATGCCGTGCCGGGAGCCGATTTCAGCAAGGCGGGAATCGCCGCCGGCAGGCTGAAGACGACCCTGCGCCGCCTCGGGATCGATCCGCAGATCGCGCGCCGCGCCTCCATCGCTGCCTATGAAGCGGAGATGAACCTCGTGGTCTTCACCCCGGGAGGACGGATCACGGTGGAGCTTGATCCTCGCAAGCTGAAGCTCACCGCGGAAGACAGCGGTCCGGGGATCCCCGACATCGAGAAAGCCATGCAACCGGGGTTCTCTACCGCCCCTGACTGGGTGAGGGAGCTCGGTTTCGGCGCCGGGATGGGTCTTCCCAATATCAAGAAATGCGCCGACCGGATGGAGCTCTGCTCGACGGTTGGCAAGGGAACGAGGCTGCAGATCGAAATCCAGATGGGAGAGGCACGGTGAGACTGAACGAGATCGCGCTGAAGCTGGGCCTCGAAGCACGGGCAGGAGCAGCCGGTCTGGAGGCCGCGGTTCTCGGCGGCTATGCCGGGGACCTCATCAGCGACGTCATCGCGCATGCCGGTCCGGGGGTTCTCTGGGTCACCCATCAGACCCATCGGAACACCGTTGCCGCTGCAGTTCTGAAAGGGCTGGCGGGAATCGTGGTTGCCAATGGGCGGGAGCCCGAGAAGGAGACCCTGGAGAAGGCGGGAGAGGAGAACGTCCCTCTCCTTGTGAGCGGGCTTTCGACTTTCGAGCTGGTTGGCAGGCTCCACCGCCTGGGCCTGTCAGGGGTCGAACGGTGAAAGAATTGCAGGCCGACCTTCACATCCACACCTGCTTGTCGCCGTGCGCGGAGAAGGAAATGTCCCCGCGGGCGGTGGTCCGCCAGGCCCGCACCATGGGCCTCGATCTCATCGCCATCTGCGACCACAACTCCGCGGAGAACGTGGAAGCGGCTTGCCGCGCCGGGCTGGAGGCCGGGCTGGCCGTGATCGGCGGCATGGAAATCTGCACCCGCGAAGAGGTCCATGTTCTGGCTTTTTTCAAGGACGACCATGCCCTGGCCTGCGCGCAGACCATGGTGTACGAGAGCCTGAGGGGCAAAAACGAACCGGAGGTCTTCGGCGAACAGGTGGTGATGAACGAGCGGGATGAGGTGGCCGGCCTCAACAGCAGGCTGCTGATCGGGGCAACCGATCTCGGCCTGGAAGAGGTGATCCAGGTCATCCACTCGCTCGGCGGGATGGCGATTGCGGCCCATGTGGATCGACCGAGCTTCAGCATCATCAGCCAGCTCGGGTTCATACGGCAGGACCTGGGGTTGGACGGGGTGGAGGTGTGCTCCGAGCGGCCGCCAGAGGTGCCGGTGGAGCTTGCCGTGCTCAGGTCCTCGGATGCGCACCGCCTCCGGGAGATCGGCTGTCGATCGACGCGCTTTCTCATGGGAGCTCCGACGGCTCCCGAGGTCGAGATGGCGCTGAGGCGGTTCGATGGACGGTGCGTTCTGGCCTCGGAGGGAGGATAGGGTGGAAGACCTGTCGCTGCACATCCTCGACGTCGTTGAGAACTCCCTCCGCGGCAATGCGAGATCGATAGAGATCTCGCTGGACCAGGAGGGCGACCTTCTGACGCTCGAGATCAAGGACGACGGAATCGGGATGGCCCCCGAGGATTGCACGCGGGCAGCCGATCCATTTTTCACGACAAAGCCCGGCGCCAGGATTGGAATGGGATTGGCCCTCCTGGAGCAGGCGGCACGGGAAGCCGAGGGCGATTTCCGCGTCTGTTCAGCGCCGGGAGCCGGCACGACCGTCACCGCATCTTTCCGGTGGAGTCATCCCGACCGCAGGCCGCTCGGCGACCTGCCAGCGACCCTTGAGACGCTCGTGACGGCTCACCCCGAGGTCGACTTCGTCTACCGGGAATGCCTGGAGGGCGAGACGACTCGGTTCGATGCAAGGGAAGTCAGGCAGAAATGATCAACGTGACCATTGACGACAGAAACATCAGCGTGGAGCCGGGCAGGAGCGTCTTGGAGGCCTGCCGGCAGGCCGGCATCAGGATCCCCGCTCTCTGCTACCACCGCGCCCTGCCGGCCTACGGGGCCTGCCGCCTCTGCCTCGTGGAGGTCCAGGAGGGCAAGCGCTCCAGGATCACCGCGTCATGCCTCTATCCGGTCCGGGAGGGCCTGGTCGTCCGCACCGCCACCGAACGGGTCCAGAAGACGCGGCGCATCATGGCAGAGCTGCTCCTGGCCCGCTGTCCGAGCTCGCAGGCGGTGAAGGAGGTCGCCGCGGAGCTCGGTGTGACCGAATCGCGCTTCCCCCGGAAAGACGAGGACTGCATTCTCTGCGGTCTGTGCACGAGGGTCTGCTCTGAGCTGATGAAGACCGGAGCGATCGACTTCATGGCCCGAGGCAACAGGCGCAAGGTCGGCCCTGCATATGATAAGCACTCCCCGATCTGCATGGCCTGCGGCGCCTGCCGGGTGGTCTGCCCCACCGGGGCCGCCGGCCTGGACAGGGTCTCAGCCCGGGAAGCCCGGCCGATTCTTTCGGAGTTCGACGCACGCCTCGCCGGCCGGCCCTCGATCTACATCCCCTACCCGCAGGCAATCCCGAAAGCCGCCGTCATCGACCGAAAGACCTGCATGCACTACCTCAAAGGAAAAGACCTCGACGCCTGCCGGGCCTGCGAGATCTTCTGCGAGGCAGGGGCAATCGACTACGACCAGCAGGAGGAGCAGGTCGATGTCGATGTGGGCGCCGTGGTGATCGCGCCGGGCTTCGAGCTGTGCGACCACACCCTGCGGGCCGAATACGGATTCGGCCAGTATCCGAACGTGATCAGCAGCCTCCAGTTCGAGCGCATTCTCTCCGCCAGCGGGCCGTTCCAGGGACACGTTCAGCGTCCCTCCGACGGAAAGGAGCCCCGGCGCGTCGCATCGATCCAGTGCGTCGGCTCGCGCGAGGAGGAGGCCAACTATTGCTCGTCGGTGTGCTGCATGTACGCGGTCAAGCATGCGCTCATGGCGAAGGAGCACATGGGCGATGTCGAGTACACGATCTTCTTCATGGACCTCAGGGCCTTCGGGAAGGGCTTCGACGCCTACTACGAGAGAGCCCAGGATGAAGGGGTCCGATTCGTCCGCGCCCGCCCCGCGACCGTCGAAGAAGTCGGAGAGCAGAAAAATCTCCGCATCAGGTATCTGAACGAACGGGGCGAGTTCAAGGACGAGGAGTTCGACCTCGTCGTGCTCTCCTCCGGCGTTCGACCGGCCGCCAGGGCTGTCGAGCTCGCGCGGCGGCTTGGCGTGGAACAGGCAGACAGCGGCTACTGCCTCACGCGTCCGCTGGCGCCCCTGGAGACGAGCCGTCCCGGGGTTTTCGTCTGCGGGACATTCGCCGAGCCCAAGGACATCCCGGAGACTGTCATGCAGTCGAGCGGTGCCGCCGCCCGGGCCATGACTCTCCTCGCGGAGGCGCGCGGCACCATGGTGGAGCCCAAACGCTATCCTCCTGAAAGAGACGTGTCGGGTGAGGAACCGAGGATCGGTGTCTTTGTCTGCCACTGCGGACGCAATATCGGCGGCGTTGTCAGCGTGCCCCAGGTGGTGGAATACGCCCGCGGCCTGCCCGACGTGGTTCACGCGGAGGAGAATCTCTACACCTGCTCCACGGACAGCCAGGCGAAGATCCGAAAGGCGATCGACGAGCAGCGCTTGAACCGCGTTGTGGTCGCCTCCTGCACGCCGCGCACTCATGAGCCGCTTTTCCGCGACACGCTGCGGGAAGCCGGCCTCAATCCGTACCTTTTCGAGATGGCGAACATCCGCGACCAGTGCTCGTGGGTTCACATGCACGAGCCGCAGAAAGCCACGCAGAAGGCAATGGCCCTGGTGAGGATGGCGATAGCAAAGGCCCGCATGATCGGGCCGCTCGCGGCGCGGACGCTGCCCCTGAATCACGACGCGCTCGTCGTGGGCGGTGGCGTCGCCGGAATGACGGCCGCGCTGTCGCTGGCAGATCAGGGGTTTGCCGTGCACGTGGTGGAGCGCGAGGCCGAGCTCGGCGGCCACGCGAAGCACCTCCGGTATCTGTGGAATGGAGAAGCGCCCCAGGATTTCGTGGCGCAGCTCGTTCAGCGGACCCTGGGCCACCCCCGGATCACCGCCCACCTGGGCGCGACGGTCGCCGGTGTGGAAGGCTTCGTTGGCAATTTCAAGACCCGGCTCGGCAACGGGGGAGGGGAGATCGAGCACGGCGCAGTGATCGTTGCCACGGGAGCCGATGTGCTGAAGCCATCCGAATACCTCTACGGCCAGAACGAAAGGGTCCTCACCCAGGTCGAGCTGGAACAGAAGCTTGCCTCGGGGGAGGCCACGGCGGATACGGTCGTCATGATTCAATGCGTGGGATCGCGTGATACGGAGCATCCGTACTGCAGCAGGCTGTGCTGCAGCCACGCCATTCGTAACGCCCTGAAGCTGAAAGAGCTCAAGCCCCACGCCAATGTGTTCGTCCTGTACCGCGATATCCGTACCTACGGGTTCAGCGAGCAGTACTATCGGCTCGCTCGCGAGAAGGGTGTTCGATTCATACGGTACGAACCGGAGGCGAAACCCGTGGTCTCGGTGTCCGACAGCGGGCTTCGCGTGGAGATACGAGACCCGATCATCGGCCGGAAGCTCGCCATCGATTGCGACATGCTCATCCTTTCCACGGCGGTGGTGCCCCGGGCGAACGCCCAGGAGCTGGCCCAGATGCTGAAGGTACCGTTGAACCAGGATCGCTTCTTCCTGGAGGCGCACCTGAAGCTCAGGCCGGTGGATTTTGCATCGGACGGCGTGTTCCTCTGCGGGCTGGCGCACAGCCCGAAAAACCTCCAGGAAACGGTCATCCAGGCCACGGCGGCGGCCTCTCGCGCGACGACGCTCCTTGCCAGGGAGAGCCTCACTCCCGAGTCGGCTATCTCCGAGGTCGTCGACGAGAACTGCGACGGCTGCGCGTACTGCATCGATCCCTGTCCGTATCACGCGCTGACTCTCATCGAGTACGCGCGCTCGGGAGCGATCAAGAAGACCGTGGAAACCAACGAAGCGCTGTGCAAGGGATGCGGAGTCTGTCAGGCCACATGTCCCAAGGGCGGGATCTTCGTGCGGCATTACCGGCTGGATCAGATAGCCGCGGTGGTAGAAGCGGCTCTCATGCCCTAGGCATGGAGCCCATAGAGGTGGGGAATGGTTGACGTGCAGTTCGAGCCGATCGTCGTCGCATTCTGCTGCAACTGGTGCTCCTATGCGGGTGCGGACCTGGCGGGCACCTCCCGGCTGCAGTATCCGCCGAACGTGCGGATCGTGCGCGTGATGTGCTCGGGAATGGTGCATCCAAAGCTCGTCATGGACGCTCTGAACAAGGGAGCCGATGGCGTCTTGATCTGCGGCTGCCACCCGGGGGACTGCCACTACCTGGAGGGCAACCTGCGAGCCCAGAAGCGTTCGGAGGCGATCTCGCTCATGCTGGAGGACTTCGGCCTGGAGCCCGAGAGGTTCCGGCTGGAATGGGTTTCCGCGTCCGAGGGCCCGCGTTTTGCCCAGGTCATGACGGAGATGGTGGAGACGGTCAGGGGGCTCGGGCCGAGCCCGTACAGGACGCAGTAGGCGATCCAGCAGCCCGCCCTAGGGGCGGCGGAGGGGGACACAGAGATGGCACCGCAGGGCATGCGTTTTTTCGAGCGGAGCAAGTTCCTGTGGGATGGCGAGAGCCACGATTCGCGCCCGGCGGCTGAGGCGAAGAAAGGCGAGTACGAGGCGCAGGGATTCGAGACGCGCCTGGTGGAGGAGGACGGCAAAGTCCTCCTGTACACCAGACGCGTGGTGAAGGAGATCGTGATCGAGGGTGAGGCCCCGCCGGGGTGACCGGCGTCGAGGCAGCGTCGTGAAGGAGGATCGAGTATGCCGGCAAAGGTAGCGGAAGAGTGGTTGAACATCTGCGGCGGCTGCGAGGTGAGCGTCCTCGACATCGGGGACCCGCTCCTCGAGCTCCTGCCGCAGCTCCAGTTCGTCCACATGCCCGTGCTCATGGATCACAAGTACTTCGGCCAGACGGGAGAGGGCACGGCACTGGAGATCCCGCAGGCGGATGTCGGGATCTTAAGCGGCGGCGTGCGCAACGAAAAGGAGAAGCACGTGGCGGAGGCAATGCGGGCGTCCTGCAAGACACTGATTGCCCTCGGCTCGTGCGCCTGCTTTGGCGGAATCCCGGCGATGGCGAACATGTGGAAGCTGGAGGAGCTGTACGACAAGGTGTACAGGCGTTCTCGAACGACTGAATCCGCCTCCACCCCGAGCCAGGACCTTCCGCCGCTTCTCGATTCGGTGAAGGCCGTCGACGAGATCGTGAAAGTGGACGCCTACATCCCGGGTTGCCCGACGGTCCCCGAGATCATCGCCCAGGCGCTCACCGCCGTGCTGAACGGCAAGCCGTTTGCGCTTCCCGAGCGGTCGGTGTGCGACGAGTGCCCCGTCAAGAGGGAGAAGAAGGCATCCGGCGGAACCCTCAAACGGCCGCTGGAGGACATCGCGGTCAAGCAGGGAGAGCCCTGGGAGAATACCCGGTGCTTCATGGAGCAGGGCTTCCTCTGCCTTGGACCCGTGACCAGGGCGGGGTGCGGCACGGGAAGTGAAGCCGAAGGCGGCACGAAAGTTCCGCGATGCATCAAGGGCCACATGACGTGCCGCGGCTGCTTCGGGCCGATCCGCAAGAGCGCCAATCCCCTCGTCGACATGATGGGCGCGCTCACGTCAATCGGCCTTGACGCAAAGGAAGTCCTGGACCGGCGGGCGCTCCTGAACCGCTACATCGGGGCGCAGAATCGGCTTCGGCCGCTTCCGCAGAAGCCTGCGGCAGGGAGGTAACACACCATGGGCAAAACGATAACGATAGCGCCTGTCACGAGAATCGAAGGACATGCAAAGGTCTCCATCCAGCTCGACGATGCCGGAAACGTTGCCGACACCCACGTGAATGTCGTGGAGTTGCGCGGGTTCGAAAAGTTCTGCATCGGGCGTCCGGTCGAGGAGCTCACGCGCATCGTCACGAGCATCTGCGGCGTGTGCCCGTGGTCGCATCATCTTGCCTCGGCCAAGGCGAACGACGCCGTGTTCGGCGTGACGCCGCCGCCCACAGGGCGAAAGCTGCGCGAGCTGTGCAACGCGATAGCGTACACGGAGGAGCACATCCTGCACTTCTTCTTCCTCGCCGGGCCGGATTTTGTCATGGGTCCGACCGCCGACTACGCGGTCCGCAACGTCGTTGGAATTGCGCAGGCCAACCCGGAG
>Ga0335070_10008162_pt1 | contig 12272 bp, 8 predicted proteins | sample Lox_Sample_13_FD_206722 | JGI IMG/M metagenome (GOLD analysis project Ga0335070, IMG submission 206722) | Soil microbial communities from Loxahatchee National Wildlife Refuge, Florida, United States - Lox_Sample_1.3 | ecosystem: Environmental > Terrestrial > Soil > Wetlands | place: USA: Florida...
CGCGGCCTATGTCGGCTTGTTCATGTACCTTGTCAGGAAAGGGGAAGAAAAGGGAATTCCGACGGTCATTTTATTCCCGGTCCTGTGGGTGGGCCTGGAATACCTGCGTTCGTTTCTATTGACCGGCTTCCCGTGGGCAAGCCTCGGATATTCACAGTACAATTTTCTGCCGCTCATCCAGATAGCCGACATTACGGGAGTTTATGGACTGAGTTTTCTCATTGCTCTCTCCAATATCACCGCCTACCTGGTAATAAAGAGACTGGTTAAAAAAGAACCCGGAATTCATCCAGGAAAAGCCGCCGTTTTTTTTCTTGTCCTTTTCGCTCTTGCCCTGGCATATGGATACAAGGCACTCGACAGACCCGAAAACGGAACCTCGATGAAAGTTGCCCTGATCCAGGGAAACATTGACCAGTCCATAAAGTGGGACCCGGCTTTTCAGGAGGCTACCGTTGCCATCTATGAAAGGCTTACCCGGCTTGCGGGCGCTTCCGGGGTCGATCTCGTGGTCTGGCCGGAAAGCGCGGCGCCTTTTTATTTCCAGGATGAGGAAAAGTACGCCTCCAGGATCAAAAAACTCGCCGAGTCGCTTAAAGCCTATATGGTCGTGGGGAGCCCGGCCTATGACAACGACCCGGGGGGTGTCAAATTCCGCAACAGCGCTTATCTCATATCACCGCGAGGGGAAGTCGCCGGCAGAAGCGACAAAATACACCTGGTTCCTTTCGGAGAATATGTCCCGCTCGCGAAGCTCCTCCCCTTTGTCCATAAACTGGTTGTGGGAGTTGGTGATTTTTCTCCCGGTGACAAGGTGGATCCTCTGCCGGTCGGAAAGGGCAAGATCGGCATCCTGATATGCTTTGAAGGTATTTTCCCCGAATTATCGCGCAGCTACGTTCAGGCCGGAAGCCGCCTTCTGGTAAATATAACGAATGACGCATGGTATGGAAGGTCTTCCGCGCCCTACCAGCATCTTTCGATGACCGTGTTCCGTGCCGTCGAAAACAGGGTTCCGCTGGTCCGGGCCGCAAACACCGGGATAACAGCGATTATTGACGACAAAGGACGGATAACAAGCAGCACGCCGCTGTTCCAGGAAGCCTTCCTGACCGGCGAGGTACGCCTCGGGTCGGGTGATTCCCTGTACAGCCGTTACGGAGACGTTTTTTCGAAATTCTGTCTGATACTGTCCGCCATATTGGTTTTGATGGCATTTGCAAGAAAAAAACAAACGAAGAGAGGAAAAATCTATGTTTAGAGAAGAAGTTGCCAGAGCGGCATCCCTGGAGGAAAGAATAAAAAAATTACGGGGGTCCCTTTGACATAGACGGAAAGCGTGAAGATATCCTGGAAATGGAGGCCAGAATCGCGTCTCCGGGGTTCTGGGATATGGGGGAGGAAGCACAGAAGGTCCTGAAAGACAGGACGGCCATCGAAAAGATCATAGACTCGTGGGACAGACTCTGCCGGCAGCTGGATGACATTAAGGTACTCATCGAATTGGGGGAAGAGGCGGAGGATGAAGAAACCCTTTCGGAAGTGAATGGTCTGAATGACGAGCTGGAAAAGGGAGTCGGTCAGCTGGAATTCCGGAAAATGCTTTCCGGCCCGCATGACAGAAACAACTGTTTCGTCTCCATCAATGCCGGCGCCGGAGGCACCGAGGCCCAGGACTGGGCTGAAATGCTGCTGCGCATGTACCTGCGTTATTGCGAACGAAAAGGATGGAAGACCGATATTACGGATTACCAGCAGGGGGACGAGGCGGGAGTGAAAAGCGTCACCTTCACGGTAAACGGCGAATACAGCTGCGGTTACCTGAAGGCGGAAGCCGGAATACACAGGCTGGTCCGCATCTCACCCTTCGACAGCAATGCGCGGAGGCATACTTCTTTTGCGTCCCTGTTCGTTTTCCCTGAGATAGAAGACGATATCGACGTGAAAATTGTGGAAACAGACCTTCGCATTGACACTTATCGTTCTGGAGGAGCGGGCGGGCAACACGTCAACGTTACCGATTCCGCGGTGCGGATTACCCACATTCCGACGGGAATAGTCGTGGCATGTCAGAACGAACGAAGTCAGCATATGAACAAGGCGACCGCCATGAAAGTATTGCGCGCAAAACTGTTTGAGCGGGAGCTGGAGGAGCGTGCCGCGAGGGCCGCCGAACTTGGCGGGGAGAAGAAAGAGATAGGATGGGGCAGCCAGATCCGCTCTTACGTTCTCCATCCTTACCGGATGGTAAAAGACCTGCGCACCGGTGTCGAGAGCGGAAATCCGGATGCGGTGCTTGACGGTGATCTTGATGAATTCATTGTTGCATATCTTATGGGAGTCCGCAGGGGAGACAAGGAGATAACGGATTGATTCTGATGAGAATTTTTATAATGGTTGCTTTAACAGTTACGGTTTCCGTTGTTACGGCAAGGACGGAAACCGGGTCCGGAATTTCGAAGATAGGTTATTCAATCCAGGTTGGAGCGTTTACCGATGTCCGGAATGCCGAAAGATTGACCGCCAAGCTGCAGGAAAAAGGCATTGAAGCATTTTACTTCAAGCGGGAGAACGGATTCTACGCGGTCAGGTTTGGTGATTTTCCCCGTCGCGACGAAGCCCGGAAGGAGGCGAAAAGGCTTGTTTCCGATCAGATTATCAGCTCCTATTTCATAGCTCCGCCTCAGATTACCGCGAAAGAACACTGGAAGCGGGACAACGACAGCAAGAAACCGGTTGAAAATACAAAAAAAGACACAGAAATGGGGTTCATAGCGGCAAGGACCGCGGAAAGATTTGTCGGAATTCCCTACCGCTGGGGGGGGAACACGGTTGTTGACGGAATGGATTGCAGCGGTTTTGCCAGGGCCGTATATAATCTGTGCGGTGTAAATATCCCCCGCACTTCCGCCGAACAATTCAGGATCGGGCAGAAAGTTGACAGGGATGACTTGAAAGACGGTGATCTGGTGTTTTTCGGCAGCTCGGAAAACCAGATTACCCACGTTGGCATTTACGTGGGTAACAGCCGTTTTGTACATGCGCCCAAGAGGGGCGAAGATATCAAAATTTCAACCCTGAGCGACAACGGCTTCAGCAAGAGATTCATGGGTGGCAGGAGATATTTTTGAGCGCGGATTTCTGAGGCAGGTGTAAGTAACGCGTATGATTTCCGCATTGGAATAAGTGATCCATTGAATGCTGCAATGTTATCGCTACCATGGAGAGAGACGTGAACAGGTCAATATTCATGCAATTCTCGAAATAACAATATTGTCTCCAATCTTTCAAAAGTTACAGTACCAGTTTAAAAACTAATTTATAACATAATAATATATGGAGTATTTTTATGGCTTTTATAAAACCGTTTAAGGCGCTGAGACCGGGGGAGAAATTTGCCGAAAAAGTCGCGGCTTTGCCTTATGACGTAATGAGTATTGCCGAGGCGCGGGAGATGTCACAGGGGAATCCTTATTCGTTTTTGCATGTCTCAAGGCCTGAAATCGATCTTTCAAACGAAGTGGACAACTATTCTGCAGCCGTATATGAAAAGGGGAGGGAAAACCTTCGCAGGATGATCCGGGAAGGTATCCTGGTAAAAGAAAATACGGAATGTTATTACGTGTACAGACAAATAATGGGTGATGTTCTGCAGACCGGTCTCGTCGCATGCGCCAGCGTTGACGACTATCTGAGCGGAGTGATTAAAAAGCATGAACTGACGCGTCCCGACAAGGAAGAAGACAGGGTCAGACATATCGACTATCTGAACGCAAACGATGAGCCGGTTTTTTACACATACAAAAGCGATCCGGCCATCAGCGGCATTATCACCGAAATAACCGGGGGCGATCCCGTTTACGATTTCACCACCGATGACGGGGTCAGGCACACGTTGTGGATGGTCGACGAGCAAAAAATAATCGACGAACTGACCTCGAGGTTTGCCACAATAAAAACACTGTACGTGGCCGACGGTCATCACAGGAGCGCAGCGGCCAGCCGCGTCCGGGAAATCAGGAAAACGGGAAATCCGGGACATACCGGTCACGAAGAATATAATTATTTTCTCACGGTGATTTTCCCGGACAGCGAACTTAACATTATGCCGTACAACAGGGTGGTGAAGGACCTGAACGGGCTGAAAATAACAGAATACATGACGAGGCTTGCAGAAAAGTTTTCGGTCACGCCAATGGGCCGCGGTTTTGCGCCGGGCCGACAGCATCAGATGGGGATGTATCTGGACGGCAAATGGTACCAAATCATTCCGAAACATGGCTCATTCAATGAAAATGATCCTGTTTCGCGGCTGGATGTATCCATTCTCCAGGACAATCTTTTAAGCCCGATTCTGGGCATACGTAACCCGAGGACCGACCAGAGGATTCAATTCGTGGGCGGAATTCGCGGCATGCTTGAGCTTGAGAGACTGGTGCACAGCGGCAAATACCGGGTTGCATTTTCTTTGTACCATACTTCGATTAATGAGCTTATGGATCTTGCCGATGCCGGGAAAATCATGCCTCCGAAATCGACGTGGTTCGAGCCGAAGCTGCGTAGCGGACTTTTTATTCACGAACTTGTGTAAATATCTGAATCCGTGACGCCTTCACGTCTTCGTCTGCGCGGAACGCCTCGGTTTTGCGTGGTCCGTATCCGGTTTCCGTTATCCGTAAAGTCATTTCCACGGACACGGACCACGGTCACGGGCTACGGATAAACCCCGGCATTCCGCTTGCCTCGGCGTTCAGGCTTCTCGGATTCAGGTTAAGAATAAAAAGCTTCCGTTTTAATTTCAGCAGACTTGCCAAAAAGGAAGGTTTAAGGAAGGTTTACCGGCTTATTGACGAATGTTTTCTGCAATGTGGCGGATTGACGCATCCGATGTGTTGTCGACGTCAGTCCGCGTGAGGAGGGGGGAATGAGAACATTAATTTTGGCTTTGTTTGTCTTGGCTGTTGCGTCACAGTCAATGGCGGGCGAGAAAACGGTAACGTATTTCCTGGACGGGGCTAAAGTAACCTGTGAAACGGCTTTCGATGGCGGTTATGCTGAGGTTCGGCTGCCAGGAGGATTGGTGGCCGACTCCATACGCATTATGCCGCAGTCCGGTGTCAGTATTGATAAATTGGAGCTGAATATTATACCGAAGGGGACGAAAACAAAAAAAGAGATCGTCTCGCTTGAGGAGCGGAAAAATCTGCTGCAGGACAGGTTGAAAGCTCTTGAAACCAGGGAGGAAATATTTACGGCTGCCGCCAAGTCCCAGAGTGGACGCTCCCCAAGGAAGACGAAGAACGACCCTGAACCGATGGCGAATATTCGCAAGGGTACCGAATTTGCCATAAGCCAGCTGGAATCAGTATATGCAATGCGCAGAAAATCCGAGCAGGAACTTGCGTCGCTGGAAAACAGATTGTCCGCGCTTAGGGGAACCAATGGCGCCGAAGAATCAGTTTGCAGAATATGGTTTTCCGGGAAAAAAGGACGCGCTCGCATATCGTATCTGGTATCAAATCTTTCCTGGCAGCCGGTTTACGATTTCCGTCTGAACGGTAACGGTCGCGCGGCAATAATCATGCGCGCCGTTTTTTCTTATTTTGGTAAAAATACTTCGGCTTTCATTGTCCAGTCAAAAATGTTCGATGTTGATGGCAATACCGCGGTGGCGAAGTCTATTTCGAAACCATACGGCAAGATAGCCGAATTTTCGTTTCCTGTTGAAAAAGAGACGGTGCTTCCCGGTCCGGTCGACTCCCTGAAATTTACCGTCAATAACGATACGGACCGGCATTTACCAGCCGGATATGCCTACTGTTACCTGCATGGCGAGTATCTTGGCGGCTTTTCATTTAAAGGGGCCGGACCCAGAGAGTCTGTAACCCTGTCCATCGGCAAAACCGCCGGTCAATGATCCGTAATTCAGCTGCGCTCGAAGTGGAATAGACCGATATTGCGGCTCTTTGCAGCCTTGCGGCATGCGGGTGCATGCTCCGAAATGAGGGCCTTTTTGCTTGATTAAATGGATGAAATGGGGTATTTTGCCAGTTTGTTACACCGGCCCGGCTAATGCCGGTTTTGAAAGGAAGGTCTATTGTTTTGGAAGAAATAAGTGAGCTGTCGTTACAGAGAAGAAGAAAAGTTGATTCATTATGGGAAGAAGGGATAAATCCTTATCCCAACGATTTCAGGCCCGTTCACACTTCTGCCGATGTTTTCACGGCATACGGAAATGAACCGGAACTCCCGGACGACCCGGAGAGGTTTATGGTAGCCGGTCGCATCATGGCCCGGAGATCCTTCGGCAAGGCGGCTTTCATACAGATACAGGACCGCAGGGGCCGACTCCAGCTTTACGTGAGGAAGGATTCCATAGGAGATGATTCATATGCCGTTTTTGAAGAATATGACATAGGCGATATAGTTGGTGCGCAAGGGTACCCGTTCAGGACAAAGACAGGGGAATTGTCGCTGCACGTTGAAGGAATCAGGCTGCTGACCAAGTCTTTGCTGCCTCTGCCGGAAAAATTCCATGGACTGACCGATGTTGAAACGAGATACAGACAGCGCTACGTAGATCTGATAGTAAATCCGGACGTAAAAGAGGTATTTCTCAAGCGTGCTCGCATTATCAATCTCATCAGGGAATTCATGACGGTGCACGATTTTCTGGAAGTGGAAACGCCGATGATGCAGCCCATTCCGGGCGGGGCAACCGCGCGTCCGTTCGTAACTTACCACAATGCGCTCGACATGCAGCTTTATCTGCGTATTGCCCCCGAGCTTTACCTGAAAAGGCTTTTGGTCGGGGGGTTCGAAAGAGTATTCGAAATAAACCGAAACTTCCGCAACGAAGGCATTTCCATCCGCCACAATCCTGAATTTACCATGATGGAATTTTACCAGGCTTATGCCACCTATGAAGATCTGATCAAATATACGGAAGAAATGCTTTGTTACGTAGTAGAAAAACTGTTCGGCTCCCTGGATTTCACTTACCAGGGTTGCGATATCAGTTTTCAGCGCCCGTGGAAACGCCTGACGGTGAAAGAAGCCATTCTGGAATACGGCGATATAGATGCGAAATCTCTGGAAGACCGTGATCTTGCATACGCGTATGCGCAAAAATTGGGCCTTGATCTACCCGATGATATTGGATACGGAAAATTGATCATTGAGATCTTTGAGGAGGTCGCCGAAGAAAAGTTGATACAGCCGACATTCATCACTTCATATCCGACAGAAGTATCCCCGCTTTCCAGGAGGAGCGACAAAGACCCGGAAACGGTCGACCGTTTCGAACTGTTTATTTCCGGGCGCGAAATGGCAAACGCATTCTCGGAGCTGAATGACCCCGTTGACCAGAAGGAGCGCTTCCTTCTGCAGGTCGCCGAAAAGGAAAAAGGAGATGAAGAGGCGCATTACATGGACGAGGATTACATTCGCGCCCTCGAATACGGCATGCCGCCGGCTGCCGGTGAAGGCATCGGGATCGACCGGCTTGTCATGCTTCTGACTGATTCCCCATCGATCCGCGATGTGATTCTTTTTCCGCAACTCAGGAGAGAAGTGAAATAATGCCCTATGAGCTTTTTATAGGACTTCGTTACCTGAAGGCAAAAAGGAAATCGACATTCGTTTCGATTATTTCCTTTATTTCTATTGCCGGGGTAGCTCTCGGCGTAACCGCTCTTATTGTCGTTCTGTCGGTAATGACCGGTTTCGAGGAAGACTTGAAGGGAAAGATCCTCGGCACCAATGCCCACGTGGTGGTGTTGAAGAGCGGCGGTGAAATCCAGGATTATCAGAAAGTGATGAAAGAGCTGATGGGTTTTTCCGGGGTTACAGCCGCCACTCCCTTTGTATACAGCCAGGTCATGCTTTCAAGCGGATCCAATGTTTCAGGCGTTGTTTTGCGGGGTGTCGACCCCAAAACCGACGTTCAGGTTACCAATCTTTACCGGTCTATTATCCAGGGGAAACTGTCGAATCTTGATGAGCCGATAAAACCGCCTGTCGGTGAAGGGCCGGCTTTCCCGGGTGTTATTATCGGCAAGGAACTGGCTAAAAACCTGAACCTGTACATGGGTGACGTGGTGCATATCGTTTCCCCGGTGGGCAACATCACGCCGTTCGGAATGGTGCCGAAAACAAGGCAGTTTCGTGTCACGGGGATTTTCGATACCGGCATGTACGAGTATGACGCAACCCTTGCCTATGTTAGTCTGCGGGACGCCCAGGCTTTCCTTTCCATGGACGACTCGGTAACTGGCATCCAGCTTAAAGTGAAGGATGTGTACAAGGCCGCGGAGATCGCCAGAAATATCAATCGCGGGCTGGGATTGCCATACTTCGCGCGTGACTGGATGCAGATGAATAAAAATATTCTGTTTGCGCTGAAGACAGAAAAAGTAGTGATGTTCATTATCCTGACCCTGATAGTATTGGTGGCCGCTTTCGGTATTGCCTCAACGCTTTTTATGGTGGTCATGGAGAAAAACAAGGACATCGCAATTTTGAAATCCATGGGGGCAACAAGCCGGAGCATAATGAAAATATTTGTACTTGAAGGGCTTATCATTGGGGTTGCAGGAACTATCATCGGACTGTTCGGGGGGCTCATTATTGCTTTTAATCTTGAGTCTATAGTCGATTTTGTCCAGAAAGTGACCGGATTTGAGCTTTTCAGCAAGGATATCTACTATCTCAATCATTTTCCGTCGCAAGTTGTCCCTTCAGACGTCCTCCTCATATCGGTGACCGCGATACTCATTTCCTTCATCGCCACTCTTTACCCTTCATGGCAGGGCTCACGGCTGCCTCCCGCCGAGGCGCTACGATATGAATAAATTGCTTGAGGTTAGGGAACTGAATAAATCATTCGGTTCCGGGCCGAACAGGGTTGATGTTTTAAAAGGTATCAACCTGTCGATCGGGCGGGGGGAGACAATTGCGCTTGTGGGTGCTTCCGGAGCGGGGAAAAGCACGCTGCTGCACATTATGGGCACATTGGACCGTCCGTCAAGCGGCCGGGTTCTTTTTGACGGGGATGATATTTTCCAACTGAATGACTTGTCCTTGGCTTCGTTCAGAAATCGCACAATTGGTTTTGTCTTCCAGTTTCACCATCTTCTGTCGGAATTTACGGCATTGGAAAACACCATGATGCCGGCTCTTATAAGCGGCATGAAAAAGGAAGATGCCAAGGGCCTGGCGCTTGAACTGCTCAACGATGTCGGCCTTGGTCACAGGCTTGATCATAAACCGGGAGAGCTGTCCGGGGGGGAACAGCAGCGGGTCGCCATAGCGCGGGCATTGGTACTTTCTCCGCGTCTGTTGTTCGCCGACGAGCCGACGGGAAATCTTGACACGAAGACCAGCGAGGAGGTGCATGATCTCCTTTTCGAGCTACATGAAAAGAAAGGCATTACACTGGTCATCGTAACTCACAATGAAAGACTTGCCTCCGGTCTGGAACGGACCATCAGGCTTGTCGACGGCCATCTTGAATAACGGCCGCTGCTTTTCATCATGTTGAAATATTATGGATTTTGATTTGGAGGACGCTTGTATAGCATTAGAAGAGTATCTGCTTTCATGTTGCTTGTTCTGCTGTTCAGTGCCGTGGCATTTGCCGTTGACGACCATATATACAAGATTGTTGTCTCAGGAAACCGGAGCATAGAGTCCGCTGCGGTTTTGAAGGTCGTAAAAAGCAAGGTCGGCGAATTCCTGTCGCAGGATACGGTGGACAGGGATATAAAAGATATCTATAAACTCGGATATTTCGAGGATGTCAAAGCTGAGTCCGAAAAGACCGGCCAAGGGATAATCCTGACTTTTTATGTCGTGGAAAAACCTGTTGTCAGGGAAATCAGGATAAACGGAAACAAAGAGATAGCCAGCGACAAGATTCGCAAGGAAATTGATCTCAAGATCAACAGCGTGTATTCAGCGAAAGAGTTGACGAACAGCCTGAAAAAGGTGAAGAAGCTTTACACCGACGACGGTTATTACCTGGCGGACATAACCGCAAAGACGGAGAAAAGGGGTAAAAACGAATTAAGGGTTATTTTCAATATCCGCGAAGGGAAAAAAGTCCTTATAAAAACCATCAAATTTGAGGGGAACAAGGTTATTTCCTCGAGAAAACTGCGCAAAGCCATGCAGACAAAGGAAAAGTGGTTTCTTTCGTGGATAACCGGAGCAGGGACTTACAAGGAAGATGTCCTGAGAAACGACGTCAATATAATCGCGGACCAATACTACAACATCGGATATATAAATGTCAGGGTCGGAGAGCCGCAGGTCAAATTGATGAATGACAAAAGCGGCCTCATGGTTACCATACAGATTACGGAAGGGGAACAATACAAAAACGGTGACATCGACTTAAAGGGCGATCTCATTTTAAGCAAGGACGAAATCAGGAAAAAAATTAAATTGGAAAAGGGCAAAGTCTTCAGCCGTGCGGTTTTGCGGGACGATGTGGTTTCGTTGACGGATTTATACACCGACAGGGGTTATGCTTTTGCCAATGTTACGCCGCTGACTAAAATCAACCCGGACACGAAAACTATTGACATAACCTTCGACATTGACAAGGGCGACAAGGTGTATATCGACCGGATAAACATAAGCGGCAACACTAAAACACGTGACAAGGTGATCCGCAGGGAGTTCAAGCTTTCGGAAGGCGATCTGTACAGCAGCGGAGCCTTGAAAAGAACAAAGCAGAACCTGAGTAATCTCGGTTTTTTCGAGGAAGTGAATATAGCGCAGGCTAAGGGAAGCGCAGAAAACAAGCTTAACATAAATACCGAGGTTAAGGAAAAGTCAACCGGTAAATTCAGCATCGGCGGCGGTTACAGCTCTGCCGACGGGATAATAGGACAAGCGTCGGTGCAGCAGGACAATTTCCTCGGGCTGGGGCTTAAGGCCATTCTGTCGGGTTCTATAGGCACCAAGTCGTCGAATTATACGCTGGGGCTGACGGACCCGTATTTTCTTGATAGCAGATGGACTCTTGGCGCGGATGTCTATCGTACCGAACGGGATTACATAGATTACACGCGAAGGGCCACAGGTGGGGATATAAAGGCGGGATACCCGATTACAGAAGACCTGAGCACCTTCTGGCTATACAGATACGAAGTAAAGGATATCATAAATCTTTCTACGACCCTGATTCAAAATCCGCAACTCCTGACTGAAACCAGCGGAACCATAGGCTCGCTCTCAGCCAGCCTGACTTTGGACAAAACAAATTACCGCCTTGACCCGAGCAGTGGCTTTAATGCTACCGTGTCGGCCGAATATGCAGGGATTGGCGGGGACCAGCGCTTTGCCCGCTTTATAGGTGAATCCGCGGCCTACTATCCATTCCTGTGGAATACAGTGTTTTCGGTGCGAGGCACGTTAGGCTACATGATGAGAAACGGCAAGGATATCCCGGTCGATGAGAAGTTTTATCTGGGTGGAATCAACACCCTGCGCGGTTACAGCACACGGAGCGTCAGCCCATATGCGACAATAACCACTTATAATGTTGATACCGGAACAGGGGTCGCCACACCATACATTAACCATGTTTACCTGGGTGGGGTGAAGGAAGTGGTATTCAACGCCGAATACGTATACCCGATTATCAAGGATGTCGGCATTAGAGGAGTGATCTTTTTCGATACCGGTAATTCATATGACTCCGGCCAGAAGTTCTTTTCCACAATGAGATCCAGTTATGGCGCGGGACTGCGCTGGTATTCACCGATGGGGCCTTTGCGACTGGAATACGGTATTCCGTTGAATCCGAGGCCCGGCATCGACAGCAGCGGTGGTAAGCTTGAATTTTCAATAGGTGGTTTTTTCTAAATATTAATTTAAAGGAGAAAACAATGAAAAGGGTTTTGGTGAGTGCGTTGATTCTTTCATTTTCGATTCTGCTGTTGTCTGCCGGTGTTAATGCAGCAGAAGCGTCAAAGATCGGCTATGTAGATCTGCAGAAGGTTCTGAACCTTTCCAGGGCAGGAAAAGCGGCCAAGGATCAACTGTCGGAAAAGGTGAAAAAATACCAGGAAGAAATCAACAAAAAACAGGAAGATCTGAAAAAATTGAAAGATGTTATTGAAAAACAGGGCGCATATCTGTCCGAAAAGGCGAAAAGCGACAAGGAAAAGGATTATCAGCAGAGCCTGAAGGAATTCCAGAGACTTACCAAGGATGCGCAGGAAGAATTACAGGCCAAGGATGAAGAGCTCACTCGCCATATA
>Ga0335070_10008163_pt1 | contig 12272 bp, 8 predicted proteins | sample Lox_Sample_13_FD_206722 | JGI IMG/M metagenome (GOLD analysis project Ga0335070, IMG submission 206722) | Soil microbial communities from Loxahatchee National Wildlife Refuge, Florida, United States - Lox_Sample_1.3 | ecosystem: Environmental > Terrestrial > Soil > Wetlands | place: USA: Florida...
CGCGCTGACCATCGATGAAGACGGCATGGCGCTCACGGCCGACAAGAAAGTCGCGATCGCACACCGCATCTTCGACCTGGCGACGAAGAAGTATGGCGTCCGCCCAGTCGACTTGGTCTTCGACGCGCTGACTCTGCCCATCTCCACCGGCCAGGAAGACTACCGCACCGCGGGCATCGAGACGCTGAAAGCCGTCAAGCGGATCAAGGAGGAACTGCCCGAAGTCAAAACCGTGCTGGGCGTGAGCAACATCAGCTTCGGACTCGACGTGTATCCGCGGCGCGTGTTGAACTCGGTCTTCCTGCACGAAGCGGTTGAGAACGGGCTCGACATCGCCATCGTCAACTATTCGAAGATTTATCCGCTATACAAGATTCCTCAGGAAGAAGTCGAACTCGCGCGCAAGCTGATCTATCGCGACACTTCGAATGGCGATCCGTTGCAGGTTTACATGCAGCACTTTGCCGGGATGAAGGGCAAGCCGCAAGCGCAGACGACAGCGCACGTCGAAACGCTTTCCGTCGAAGACAAGCTGAAGTTCGCCATCATCAACGGCGAAAAATCGGTGGGCGAGGGGGCGCAGAAGAAGTCGCTGGAAGACTTGCTGGAGGAGGCACTCAGCCAGTACTCGCCTCTCGACCTGATCAACACGGTGTTGCTCGAGGGGATGAAGACTGTCGGCGACCTGTTTGGCGCGCGCAAGATGCAATTGCCGTCGGTGCTTGATTCCGCCGGAGTGATGAAGCAGGCCGTCGCCTATCTCGAGCCAAGGATGGAAAAGAAAGCCGGCGCGCAGAAAGGCACGATCGTGCTGGCGACGGTGAAGGGTGATGTCCACGACATCGGGAAGAATCTGGTCGACATCATCCTTTCCAACAACGGATTCAAGGTCATCAATCTGGGCATCAAGCAGCCAGGTGACGTCATTATCAACGCCGCGCAGGAGCACGCCGCCGACGCCATTGGGCTGAGCGGGTTGTTGGTCAAGTCCACGCTGGAAATGAAGTATGTCATCCAGGACTTGGAGCGGCAGAAGCTCGAGTACCCGGTGATCTGCGGCGGCGCGGCCCTGACGCGTAAGTATGTGGAAGACGATTTGCGGCGCGAGTATTCGAACGCCGTGTTCTACGCCGAAGACGCCTTTGCGGGACTGCACGTAATGGAAGACCTCGCAGCGGATGACCAGCGTGAGCTGCGGTTGCGCGAAGGCAAGACGGTCAAGGAATATTCGAAAGCCTCCGCTGTGGACGAAGAGACCGGCCCCGTGTTTGCCGAGCGCAGTCCAGTGGTAGGCGATGCGCCGAACATTCCAAAGCCGCCGTTTTGGGGCGTGCAAGTGCGGACCTATGACTTGCGCGACGTTTTTCCTTACGTTAACGACACGGCGCTCTTCAAAAATCAGTGGCAACTGAAATCCGCATCCCAGGAAGATTACGTGCGCCTGGTGGAAGAGAAATATCGTCCAATCAAAAAGAAGCTGGAAGAAGAGGTACTGGCCAGCGGCCTGTTCGAAGCGAAGGTAGTGTATGGATATTTCCCCGCGCAGAGCGAAGGCAATGACGTAATCGTCTACGCGCCCCTCGGTCCTCCTGCATCCTCTGTATCGTTGTCATCCCGAGCGGAACAAGATCGTTCGCCTGCGAACGATCTTGTGGAGTCGAGGGACCTTGTGTCTGGCGGTTTCAACGAACTTCTCCGCTTCACCTTCCCCCGCCAGAAAGAAGGCCGCAAGCTCGCGATCGCGGATTTCTTCGTGCCGAAAGCTTCAGGGAAGATGGATGTGATCGGCCTGTCGCTGGTCACGATCGGACCCAAAGCCACGCAGGAATCGCAGCGCCTGTTCGAAGGCGGCGAGTACACAAGATATCTCTATCTCCACGGCTTGAGCGTCGAAACTGCCGAGGCGCTGGCCGAATTTCACCATAAGAAGATGCGTGAGGAGTTAGGCATCGCCGGCGACGACGCGCCCCACATCCGCGATCTTTTCCATCAGAAGTATCGCGGCTCGCGCTATTCCTTCGGCTATCCCGCGTGCCCGAACCTCGAAGACCAGACCAAGCTGTTCAAGCTGCTCGATCCGGAGAAGAACGTCGGCGTACGCCTGACCTCAGGCTTCCTCCTGGAGCCAGAGCAGTCCACCTCAGCGATTGTGGTGCACCACCCAGCCGCGAAGTATTTTGTAGTGTAAGTAGTGAGTGTAATCGCCTGTGAACGCCAACAAATCGGGTGGGCGTGCTAAAGTTACCAGTCATGCTGAAAAAACTCAGCGTTCTCCTACTGATGACGAACATCGCGTTAGCGGCTGATTCACCCATGCGCATCGAGCAAAAGGTAGCAGAACAGAACCTGACCAACAAAGTTGAGCCAACGGTTCCGCCGCTTGCAAAGGCGCTAGAGATCGGAGGCACTGTCGTGCTGGACATTACGATCTCTCCAGAAGGCGAGGTTAGTGCCGTTACGGTTCTAAGCGGGCATCCTATGCTCACGCCAGCGTTCGTTGCTACCGTCAAGAAATGGAAGTACAAGCCATTCATCCAAGATGGGCAGCCGATAGCCGTGGTGACAAAGGTTGAATGGAGCGTGCCGTCCCCAAGCCATACGAATACTGAGCAAAAGGCGTTAAAGGACTACTACCCCGCGTTTCAAACTTGCTATCAACTGGTTCGCGACGGAAAGGATTCTGAGGCGGAGAAAGGATGCTCTCAAGCTGTAGCGTTGTCCGATGACCTTCCCGCCAATCGTCTTATTGAGAGAAGCAGCTCGCGCACGTTCCTAGCGCATTCACTGGTCGGAGAACACAGACCTGACGACGCTATTCCCCTCTACGAGAAAGCATTGGAGATTTACGAAGGCGTGGAGCATAGCGAAAGAGACGCTGATTTCGCAAGCGATCACGCCAACCTTGCGCGGGCTTATTTCTTGGTCGGACAACTCGACAAGGCTGACGTGCTGTATGCCCAGTCCATTACCATCTTTGAGGCTGCAATCGCCGCCTTGCCCGAAATGAAACAAAACTACACAGCGCGGATGAAAAGAGCTTTGTTAGAGTATGCCAAGCTGAAGAGCGCTAGGGGGGAAGTGGATAGCGCGAAGGCACTAGAACAAAGGGCAGCAGAACTCCAGACAAAATAGCTGGCCAGACAGCAGCAGCGTAGTTGACGTTGAATCGCCATTACACTCACGGACCGAAACGCCTCAGCTCATTTCGCGTCCCGCGTCAGCGTCTCCAATTCCTCCGGCGTCCGTGGCCAATCCTCGCGTAGCAGGCGCGACAGGGCGCGATCGGCAAGCAGTTTGCCTCCGGTTTGGCAAGTGGGACAGTAGTTGGTTTCGTTTGCGGCATATCGAATGCGCTGGATTTTCGCCCCGCAGCGCGGACACGGCTCTTTGTAGCGTCCGTGAACCGCCATCCCTGGACGGAAGGCTGTGACTTTTTCCGGGAAGGCCTCTCCAGTTTCTCGGTGCAGCCGCTCGACCCAATGCGTCAGGCTTGCCCGCACCGCTCCGAATAGCCGCTCAATCTCTTCTTTCTTGAGCTTTTGTGTCAACGCCAGCGGCGAAAGGCGCGCTTCGAAAAGAATCTCGTCGGAGTAGGCGTTGCCGATGCCGCTGAACAGGCGCGGATCCGTCAGGGCGCGCTTCAGCGTGTGGTTAGCCGAGGTAAGAGCTGTAGCGAAGCGGTCGAGATCGGCTTCCAGAACTTCCAGTCCGCCGGGATCGAGAGCCTGCAGGCCGGATTCACCCGCGACTACATGCAGCGAAGCGCGCTTCTTAGAGCCGGCTTCGGTCCAGAGCAGAGTGCCGTTGGTGAAATTCAGCGCTGCGAGGCCGCGCGGCGGAGAGACTTTAGCGCCGGGTCTTTTCCAGTGCAAGCGTCCGGCGATCATTAGGTGCAGGACGAGCCAGAGGTCGTCTTCTAGGCCGACGCAGATGCGCTTGCCGATGCGCCGCAAACGAACCACTCGCCTTCCTTCGACACTGCCGAGTGGCGGAGCGGCAGTCCGCAGCAGAAAGGGACTGGCAATGCGCACGTGTTCCAAGCGCTGGCCGAGAATCCGCTTTTCGAGCGCTTCGATGTAAACGACAATGTCGGGCAGTTCGGGCACGAGGGTTCAGCCTGCTTTGTAGTTCCGAGCCATCGTACCTCCGCAAGTTGGAAGATGGGAGGTGGGCGGCCTTGACCGCAAACCCGATGTCAAAATCAATCCTCCCCAAAGGGGGGCGTGCATATGACCAACGGTCAATGCCACCGGCTTGCGATTCGAAAGCAAACGAAATCCATCGAAAAAAAACGATTGAATATTGCCTCGCGCCTCTGTATCGTACATTGACTTGGGGTCAATCATGAATGGGCTCACCAGCAGTTTGGCAAGACCTGCGCAACTGCGGACGAACGGGAAACCGCGTCCACGCTCAGAGGCCAAGCGGGCGAAGATCGTCGAAACGGCCATCCGGCACTTCGCCGAGCATGGCTACAGCATGGCGCGCGTGGAAGACATTGCCGCCGAACTGGACATTGCCAAGGGATCGGTATTCCAACACTTCAAGAGCAAGGACGGCCTGTTCTTCGAAGCGTACAAGAAGGCGGTCCGCTCCTTTCCCAAGTACATGGAAGCTCCCCCAGAGTGCCAGAAACAGGGCTTCTTCGAGATGCTGCGCTACTGGCTCGGCCGCACGGAAAACATGGTGCGCGACAACTGGGCTTCGTACCGCATTTATCTGGTAGGCAACTACGGAACCGATCTGGCGCTGCGTCGCGAGATCAACCGCTTTCTGGTGACAGAAGATCCCTATGGCTGGCGTGAGTTTGTGCGCTACGGTCTGGAGCGGGGCGATTTGCGCAGCGACCTGGATGCCGACATGATCGGCTCGATCCTGGAATGGACCATGGACCGTTTCCAGGACGCTCTGCTCACCGAAGAACTCGATCCCGGGTTGTTCCGCAAGCACGGCGCTCTCCCGGAGAGGAAGGAAGCGCGCATCGAGCAGTTCCTGCAACTGATGCGGCGAGCGATCGGGTCGGAGAGAGCTCAATCGGGGAAGAAGGCGTGAGCGCCGAGCAAGAGATCCGCCAAATCCTGGCGAGCTACAAGGACCGGGCGCCGCTGGCCGAGGCCTACACCATTCCGGCGCCATGGTATGTGGATGCGCGCATCGCGGAACTGGAGCGCCTGACCGTCTTCAGCAAAACCTGGCAGGTAATCGGCCGCACGGATCAGGTTGAGAGACCGGGGCAGTTCGTGACCGCGACGGTGGCGGGCGAGCCGATCGTGGCCTTGCGCGGGAACGACGGCGAGCTGCGCGCCTTCTACAACGTGTGCCGGCATCACGCGGCGGCGGTGGTAACGGAGGTCTGCGGGCAGGCCTCAATCCTGCATTGTCCCTATCACGGCTGGAATTACGGCCTCGACGGAGCGCTCAAAGGAATGCCGGAGTTTGACGGCGTTCGGGGTTTCGAGCGCGAAGACAATGGGCTGATCCCAGTGAAGGTCGATACGTGGGAGAAGTTTGTCTTCATCAATCTTGATCCGGAGGCAGCTTCGCTGCCGGAGTTTCTTGGCGGATTGGTGAAGCGCGCCGCGCCGCTGGAGATGACGAAGCTGCACTACTTCACGAGGAAGACCTATGACATCCACTGTAACTGGAAGGTGTTTGTCGATAACTATCTGGATGGCGGCTATCACGTGCCGCACCTGCACAAAGGTCTGAGTTCGGTTCTCGATTACAAGCAGTACACGATCGAAAATGAAGACCGGTACTGCCTGCAGTCGAGCCCGATGGTGAGCTCAGATCAAGATGCCGCAACCGGCGCAACGCGCAAAGGCGACCGGGCATGGTATTTCTGGCTGTATCCGAATTTCATGATCAATTACTACGAGGGATATCTGGATACCAACCTCGTCATTCCGATTGACACCGATCATTGCCGGGTCGTTTTCGATTTCTACTTTGCCGATGTGAGCGAAGGCCGTCGCGAATACAACGAGCAAAGCGTGGCCGTTGGGAATCGCGTGCAGGATGAGGATCTGGGGATCTGCGAAGCTGTGCAGCGCGGATTGAAATCGCGGGCGTATGGGGCGGGACGGCTGTCAGTCCGGCGCGAGGCGGGAGAACATCTGTTTCACCGACTGTTGGCAGCGGATCTGAAGAGCGTGGTGGACAAGGCTACGGCTGCTGCAGACTAGACCGTCCTGAGCAAGCGTTGATTAAGTACCCTGAATCCTCCGTGTGCCTCCGTGTACTCCGTGGTTTGCGCTTTTCCGAAGCCACTTAACCAGAGTTACCCCAAACTCCCAATCAAGAACCATTTACCACGGAGGACGCGGAGGATCACGGAGACCCTCGGCTTCACCGAGGTCATTCTGTCGATCGCCACTTTGCCGTCGGAGGAAGAAAGGCCGATCCGCTGGAGTTGGCAGAACATCGCATTCCGCCGTAGCCTATTGATGATCCCTCGCCACCATCTCTTCCCACGTCTTCTGCTTCACCATCTGGCCGTCTTTGAGTAACTCTCGCGTGTATTTGTAGTAGAAGTTCTTGGCGTCGCTGGTGAGGCTGAGGTGGCCGCGCCAGGTGAGCACACGGTCTTTGAGCGCGATTGTAGTTTCGGCATCACCGAGCACAGAACTCGTCTCGGGATGCTCGTCTGAAACCTCATACACAAGCTTCTCCAGATCGGTCTCCTTGCCCCACGGATACTCCGCCTCGGACTGCCCGTTCCATATCACCTTGGTCCGACCGTTGACTTGGTCGCGCTCTGTCTTCCACTCGCCGGGCCAAGGCAATCCTGCCGATCGATAGCCGGGGCGTTCTTCGAAAGGCTCGGGAGAAGCGAACTGTGGGGCTCCAAACGTCGAAGGCGGAACCAGCGGCAGCGCGAGGCGGGATCCGTTCTCGCCGCCGAGGGCGAGGCTGGTGGTCATGGCGTACGGAGTCGGCCAGATCATAGGCCACAGCGCATTCGAAATCGCCAGGCGGATGCGGTGTCCTTTGGGGAAGACCCAGGTGGTCAGGTGCATTTCGATGTCGAGCGGATACATCTTGCCGGGCTCGAGATCTTTGGGATCCGACATCGATTCTCGCTGCGCGCCGTTCAGCCCGGCCCCGGTGACAAGCGTGACCGAGCCGTCGGGAGCGACGTCGGAGAGCCGCACGAACCAGTCCGCAAGCGGCGCCGACGAACTTGTTTGCAGCAGGGCATGAGGGCGTCCGAGAAGCGTTAGGTCCTCCTGGAGAACAGCGGAGTCGTAGGTGAGGCTGAAAGCATCCACCGGCCGCTGGTCGGTCAGCAGTTCTCCCCACCAGAATCCCGCTTCCACGCCGATCGATGGAACGTAACGCAGCTGGTGGACTGCAGTCTTATCAGGCTCGGTAGCAAGCAGGTGGGAATCGTGCAGGTAGAGGGGGGTGTTCACGGCTTCCGGTGGAGGCCATGTCGGCTCGGATCGCCAGAAGCCGGGCACAGTTTTCAGGCGGGCGTCAGGGGGATGCCACTGCCGGATATAGATCGCCAGCGGAGTGCCGTCCATGATTCCGGTGTTGCGGTTCTTCAGCCAGTAGTCCCACCAGCGGACGGCCTGATCGCGCCATTCAATCTGCGGGCCGGGGTCGGCATCGTTGGGAAACGTGTGGTTCCAGGGGCCGACGACGGCTTTGACCGGCGCTTTAACCTGCTCCAGCATGCGTGGGATGGAATCGCGATAGCCGTCAAGCAGTCCGCCGATGAGGAAGCAGGGAATCTTGATGTCGTTCAGGGGACGCACCGGACTGCGCCAGAATTCCCCGTCGCGCTGGCGCCTCAGGTAGAGGAGTGACCAGGGCGCGGCGTCGAAGCGAGGGCCCAGCACCTTTTCGTCGAGCAGATAGTCGGGCGCGCCAGTGATACCCGGCGAAAGATCCATGTCGAGCTCAAATTCGTCGAAGTGCATCATGCCGTCGATGTAATGGATATCGTCGTGGAAGAGTTGCTCGGTAGCATCGACGGCAAGAATGGCCTTGAGCGCGGGGGGATGGCGCATGGCCATCTGGAGGGAATTGAAACCGCCCCACGAGATTCCGAACATTCCGACCTTCCCCGTGGACCAGGGCTGGCTGGCCAGCCAGGCGATCACCTGCTCGCCGTCCCGTTGTTCCTGCTCGGAGTATTCGCGATCCGTGGGCGTGCCCTCGCTGGCGCCGAACCCGCGGACGTCCACGCGAACGCTGACATAGCCACGGCGGGCGAAATACGAGTGGATGGGATAGTCGCGCGCAGCGGTGGCGTCGTCTTTGCGGTAGGGAAGATATTCGAGCAGGGCGGGGAACTTCTCGCTGGGCTTGGTGCCGTCCGGCATGTAGAGCGTCGCGGCTAGGCGTACGCCGTCGGACATCGGGATCCATTCCTGCACGAGCCGCACACCGTAGCGGGTGTGCTGAGGCGAGGCGGGTTCCGAACCTGCCGCCAGCAAGCTCGAGGAAAGTCCGAACAGGGCGAGCATCCTGAATGCAGATCGAGAGTGCAGAAGCATAGGAGAGGCAAATCATAGCAGCAGAGCGTCCCGGCGGGCACGGGCGTAGGAGATTTAGGTTCTAGCCCCTAGTAAGAATGCCCGGCCCGCCGCTGGGTTGCGGCTGTGTGGGGTCGTGGGGTTGGGCCGGGCAATTCTCCTTGATTCCCCTCTGGAATCGATGATGACTTCTTGTACAGCGTTGAATCCGCCCTCGCTGTGACGGCGATCACCGCCGGCTGTGACCTATCACCCACAGCACATTGTGATGGCGGTCACCGCTGCTGATCGCAGCCCCATTTAACGTAGAGAGGAATCCGCTGCAGGAAAGGAACTCAGGAGAAGCACTCATGGCGTACGTGATCACCGATACTTGCATTAAGGACGAGCTTTGCGTGGAAGTCTGCCCGACCGACTGCATCCATCCCAAGAAAGACGAACCGAAGTTTGAAGCCGAGACTCAACTGTATATTGACCCTGCCGGCTGCATCGACTGCGGCGCTTGTATCCCCGCCTGCACGTCGGATTCGATCTTCACGGCCGAGGACCTGCCCGCAGACAAGAAGGAGTTTCTGGAAAAGAACGCAGCGTACTACGCAAGCTAGCTTTCTGTGTCCCTCCCCGGCCTGCGCTCCCTCGCTGGAGCGCGGGCCGTTTCTTCCTGCCGCTCTCCGTCCTCTTGACACGTAACTCCCGTGTTCCTATTGTTCCCAGATTGGCCGATGAACATCCTCAACGCAACAAAAAGATACGAAGCGTGGGTAGGCCAGCATACGCAGTTGGTCGCACCGGACCTCAGGCTGAAGCATCGGCAGATGGCGGAAAGTGCCTTCTTCTTCCTGCGGGCGACTTTCTATCGCTGGATGCAGGTGTGGCCGAGAATCTGCCCCGACTTGAATCGTGTGCCGCGTGTCCTGGCGGTGGGAGACCTGCATGTGGAGAATTTCGGCACCTGGCGCGATCTCGAAGGCCGGTTAGTCTGGGGCATCAATGACTTTGACGAGGCCAGCACCAATCCCTACACGGTCGACCTGGTACGACTGGCCGCGAGCGCGTTGCTGGCGGTGCAGGGAGGCCACCTTGCCATGCGCGCCAAGGATGCGATCGAGGCCATCCTTGAGGGCTATAGGGGAAGTCTTGAAGAGGGTGGCCGGCCCTTCGTCCTGGGCGAGAACCATCCCTGGCTTCGTCAGATCGCAGAAAGCAAACTCCGAGACCCCGTCCGGTTCTGGCAAAGAATGGACGGACTTCCGACCCTGAGGGGACCGATTCCCGCAGCGGCGCGTCAGGCGCTCGAACGACTTCTGCCGGAGCGCAGACTGAAATATCGATTGGCGCGACGGGTGGCAGGCCTGGGAAGCTTGGGCCACATGCGCTTCGTGGCCATCGCGGAGTGGCGCGGTGGTCTGGTGGCGAGAGAGGCGAAAGCTTTGGTATCTTCGGCAACGCACTGGCTGAGTCCCGGGCACACCCCAGCAGAGATCCTGTACAGCAGGGTGCTGCGCCGCGCCGTCCGATGTCCGGATCCCTATGTGCAGCTCCGCGGACCGTGGATTATCCGCCGCCTCTCGCCGCACTGTTCGCGCGTTGAGTTGGATGCTCTCGGGAAAAGCCGTGGTGAACTTCGGCTGCTCGAGGCGATGGGGTGGGAAACTGCGAACATTCACCTGGGAAGCCCACGGCAGCGAACCAATATCCTGAAAGACCTGCGTCGCCGGAAAGGGAACTGGCTGGCGCGAGCGGCTGCCGCCATGGTGCAAACCATGGAGAGGGACTGGAGAAACTGGAGAAAACAGCAGCGTCCCTAACGACCCCGTGCCCCGCTAATGAAGCGCATATTCCAAGGAGTAGCTGGGGGTGAAGTCCACCGGCGGAAACTCTGGACTGTGTGCTCTGTCGTCGAGGTCTCCAACCAGGGCGTCCAGAATGCACTCAAGGGCTTCCGGCGATCCCGTCCACACGCGGGAAAAGGACTCGCGATGAACGGCCAGTTCCCCTACCAATCGGCCCGCGAAAAGCGGTCCGGGGTCGGTCGCCTCACAAGCCGCATCGCTGGTGATCAGCGAAATGGGGTCTCGCGGCATAGGGAACCGCAGATTGGCCTGAGTCAACCAGTGCGCGATCAGCGTCTTCAAGTGCTGCTTGCCACAGACACTCTGCATTTTGTCCTGTGCGGCGAGCACGGGGTGCCAGGAGAGGATCTTAAGCCGGTCGAGCCAGCGGTTCTCCACCGCCAGAAACCATCCGTTATGCCGGTTGGTCTCGATGCCACAGATGGTGCAGGGGAAGCGCCCCGTTCGGGCGTGGTCCATGAACGTTCGGTTCAGCATCAGCACTCCTCCCATTGGACGCGGGTCAGAAAACGTGGCCCCAAGCTCTCGCTGAGGGGCACTGTTAGCATTCCCAACTCCTTGTCAAAGCGCAGCGTGAAGTGAACTGAGCAGGCTTCACACAGCCAGAAGTGTTCGCGCTGCCGCGGCCGGCGCCGGTTGCCATTGCCGGTGGACGGGTTCGGGGGAGTGACAGGATAAGTCTCGGCCAAGAAAAGTTTGCCCTCGCGTAGTGATCGAAAAGGAACTGTACAGGAGGGGTTGGCGCATTTTTGTAGCATAGTTCGTCCGGCCTCCTTTTCTTCTTTGTCGGCCAAAGAGGTTCCAAACACCGTGCACGCGGAGGGCCGGAGACTACAACGCGCATGAAGAAGCAGTTGCCTTCATTTTCAGTGACTTAGCTTGGGGAAGAACCATGGGGAGGGGCTTCTCGTGAGGTGTTGCCGACGGTAGCCGGGTTGTCGGACAAATCACCGGCATTACTCACTGAGTTAATACCCGGGGCACACCGACCCTTGTGATATGGCTCACAGCCCATCGGCCCACAGAGGGCGACGATGTACACTTAATTATGCGGATGTGGGAGGACCGAGATTCAATGAAGAAAGTCCTGATCCTTGGTGCGGCAGGTCGCGACTTCCATAACTTCAATGTTGTCTTTCGCAACAACCCGTCCTACCGGGTAGTTGCCTTTACCGCCACGCAGATCCCAGACATCGCGGGCAGACGCTATCCACCGGAGCTAGCTGGCCCTGCCTATCCCGACGGCATTTCCATCGCAGAGGAAAAGGATCTGGAGAAGCTGGTGCGGGAGCAGCATGTGGACATTGTCGTGTTCTGTTACAGCGATGTCGCACATGCCCATGTGATGCACCTGGCCTCCCGCGCGGTGGCAGCAGGAGCCGATTTCTGGTTGCTGGGAACCGAGCATACCCAATTGAAGTCTTCTGTCCCGGTCATTTCCATTTGTGCCGTGCGCACGGGATGCGGCAAGAGCCCGCTTTCGCGCAAGGTCGCTGCGGAACTGCGCCGAGCTGGCCTCAAGATTGTGGCTATTCGCCATCCCATGCCTTACGGCGACTTGGCTGCCCAGGCCGTGCAACGCTTTGCCACCTTGGACGACCTGGAACGCCACCATTGCACCATCGAGGAGCGGGAAGAGTACGAACCGCATCTCGTACACAACACAGTAGTTTATGCGGGCGTGGACTACGAAAAGATCCTGCGGGAAGCGGAGAAGGAAGCCGACGTCATTCTCTGGGACGGCGGCAATAACGACACGCCCTTCTTCGTGTCGGATTTGGAGATTGTAGTGGCCGATCCGCACCGGCCCGGCCACGAACTGGCCTATTACCCCGGCGAGGTCAATCTGCGGCGCGCCCAGGTGGTGGTGATCAACAAGGTCGACACGGCGGCGCCCGAGAACATTGAGGCGGTGCGCCGGAACATCCGGCAG
>Ga0335070_10008164_pt1 | contig 12270 bp, 8 predicted proteins | sample Lox_Sample_13_FD_206722 | JGI IMG/M metagenome (GOLD analysis project Ga0335070, IMG submission 206722) | Soil microbial communities from Loxahatchee National Wildlife Refuge, Florida, United States - Lox_Sample_1.3 | ecosystem: Environmental > Terrestrial > Soil > Wetlands | place: USA: Florida...
TGGGATGAGCTCCGGCAGCGGCCTGGGCGGCTGGATCGGCTCGGCAATCCGAACAGGCTCTGGAGCTTTGACGGGCTCGGGCGCTGCGACCGGCACGGCGGTGACCGACACGGGCTCCGCAACCGCCCCCGGAACCTCTGCTTCCGGCTGGCTCTGCGACACGACGGGGGCGATCGCCGGCTCCGGTGCTCCCGGAGATTCTGGCTCCCCGTGCGGCTTGAACGGAGCGGGGAAGCCCTCGATGCCGGGCACGTGCACGGGCCCGCGATGCATGGCGGCGCCGAAGACCTCGGGCGGCAGCTGCCGCACGATCTCGTCGAGCGGGAGCACGAGCTGACCGTTCTCGATGCGGCTCTTCACCTCGGAGGGCGCCACGGCGAGCACGGCCGCCGGGAACTGCGCGGCCACGATCTCCCATGGGATGAGCACCGCGCCCTCCGCCAGCTGCGGCACGACGAGGTCGCGCGCCACGAGCAGGACGTGCGCCTCCTCGAGTCGCGCGCCGACCTGGGCGAGCGGCACTCGGAACGCGCCCGGGGGCAGCTGCCCCACCACACGCTCGAAGGGAATGCGGATCGCGGCCTCGGCGGCGGGCTCGGCCGGCGGCGGGATCGCGGCCGCGGCGCTCACGGGCTCGATCACCGGCACCGCTGCCACGACCAGCGGCTGGTCCGCCGCGACTGCGGCATCGAGGTCGACCATGGCCGCCGGCACCTCCTCGAGCGGAGGCACCTCTTCGATCACGATCGGCTCGGGCTCGACGGGCCGCGCGGCGACGGCAGGAGCCGGCGCCTCGGGCGGCGTCTCGATCGGAGGCGCGACCGCGACGACGGCCTCGCTCTCGACGGGAGGCGGCTCGATCGTCCGCGCGGGCCCGGGCGGGGCAATGGCCGCCGGCCCGCCAGTCTGGCCGCCTGGCTTGAACGGTGCGGGGAAGTTCTCGATGCCGGGAACCGACACCGTGCCGCGCGCCATCGAGGCTCCGAAGACGTCGGGCGGGAGCTGGCGCACGATCTCGTCCAGCGGCAGCAGCAGCCGCCCGTTCACGATGCGCTCCTTCACGTCGGGCGGGGCCACGGCGAACACCGGCGCAGGGAACTGATCGGACACCGCTTCCCAGGCCACCTGCACCACGCCTTCGCCGAGCTGCGGCATGATGAGGGCCTGCGCGACGAGCAAGGTCCCGGGCTCGCGCAGCCTCGCCCCCACCTGCGCGAGCGGCACGCGGAAGGCGCCCGGCGGCAGCTGGCCCACGACGCGCTCGAACGGGATGCGCACCATTCCCGTCGTGGGGTGGGCGGGCGGCTCGGGCCGCGCCGGAGCCGCCGGCTCGACCGGCGGGCTCGTCAGCGTCGGCGCGACGGGCTCCGGCGCCGCCGCGACGATCGTCTCCTCGACTTCGGGCTCGGCGACCTCGGGATCATCGAGCGTCTCGAGCGCATCCGCGCCGTGGCCCCGCGACGCCGGAGCGCCGAAGAGCTCGGTCAGCGCCTGGCGGAAGTCCGGTGCCGCATCGGCCGCCGGCTCCGCGACGTCCGACACCGAGCCGTTCGTCCCGGACAGGGAAGCCGCATGCACGGTCGCCAGCTCGGGCACCGAGGCGGGCGGCTCCTCGATCACGGGCGCCACGGCGGCCGTCACGGGAGGCGGCGCCTGCGCGAGGACCGGCTCCATGACGGGCTCGACGACCGGTGCCACGGGAGGCTCGGCGACGGGCTCCACGTGGGGCTCGACGACTGCCGGCACCATCGGCTCGGCGACCGGCGCCACGGCGATCTCCGGCGGGCGCGCCCACGTCTGGCGAGCCTGGACCGGCGCAGGCGGCGGCTCCTGCCTGATCCGCTTTGGCGCCAGCTCCGCGATCGGCACCGTGTCCGGCCGCCCGCGCGGCCCCGCCTGGGGAGGAGCCAGCGCGCCGAGGAACGGAATCGTCATCAGGAGCGAGCCCACCATGGCGAGGACGAGTGCCGGCGGAAAGCCCCAGAAGGCCGGGGCCAGCGCTTCCTCGAAGGACGTGAGGCCGACCTGCGCGTACAGCCAGGCCGTGGCGAGGCCCAGCAGGACGTGCAGGACCACGAGCGCGGAGAAGCCGACGAGCCAGCCCCCGAGCCGTATGCGCGGCACGCACAGCGGCAGCACCAGCGCGTAGACGAGCGCGGGCGCCACCACCGCCGTCCACCACGGCAGGCCGAGCCGCACGCCGGAGTTGATCGCGTAGAGCGCGGTGGAGGACGCCAGCACGAGACACACGGCGGCGAACGCCGCGAGCCACGCCCACGGCCTCATGACCCCGGAGGTGCCTCCTCTCGCAGCCATCACAGGAACCGGAGGAACTCGGGCAACGCCCGCTTGATGTAATAGCGAACCTTGCCGAGCGCCGTGGGATCCCGCAGCACGACGGCCAGAATGGCCGAGCGGCCGGCGGAGTGGAGCAGGACCATGCCCGCCTCGTAGTCGAGGATCATGCTCGACAGCGGCCCCTGCCCCATCTCCCGCCCAATGCCTTCCGAGGACTCGGCCAGGCACGCGGCCAGCGCGCCCGCCGCCTCCGCCCCGACGCCGAGCTCGCCGCACGCCTCGATCAGGAATCCCTCGCGATCGACCAGCGCCGCCAGGGGCACGCCCGGCATGGCCACGAGCTGGTTCAGCGCCGCCTTGAGATCGGGCATCGCCGCGAGGTCGTCCTGGGCCGCATCGGGCACCGTGCCGGCGCGGGCGGCCACGCCCGAGTGCGCGAGCAGGAGCTCGTCGACCTTGCGCGTGAGGTCATCCGCCGTGAAGGGCTTGCGCAGGACGGCGCTCGAGCGCACCCGCGAGGCGCGGTCGAGCACGGCGCTGTTGACGATGCCCGAGATGAGGAGCACGGGCGTCTGGCACAGGACGGGATGGGCGCGCACGGACTCGCAGATGCGATAGCCGTCCACGTCGGGCATCACCACGTCGCAGACGATCAGATCCGGCATCGCGCTGTCGAGGCGCTCCATCGCCTCCGCGCCCGACGACGCGGAGATGACCTCGAGCCCGCGGGTCTCGAGGGCGCGCTCGACCATCTTGCGCACGGAGAGGCTGTCGTCGACGACGAGCACACGAGCCATGGGTTACGTCCTCTGGGGCGGCGGGGGCGCGGCGGCCGCCGCTCGTCCCTCGTCGATTTCGGAAGCGATGCTGAGCAGGAGCTGATCCACGCTCTTCTGGATGGTGCGGGGGCCGAAGCCGTCGGGCAGCCGGTCCACCGGCTTGAACCGGAACGTGCCTTCCGGATCGGCCTGTGCCGTCGAGACCATGGCCGCGAAGGCCTCTTCGCCGATGCGCCCGGCAAAATCCGCGTGCACGACGCGCCCCGACTCGAAGAAGAGCGAGCCTTCGCTGGCCGCCAGCTGCAGCGAGAGGCGCCCCGTCTTGCCGCCCAACGCGATCGTCTGGGTCACCTCGGTCAGGTCGAGCACGCCGAAGGACCCTTCGAACGTGCGGGCCACCGGGTCGGGCGGCGCGGTCGCCACAGCCGGCGCGGGAACGGCGGCCGGCGCGGCGGCGGGCGTGACGGTCGGCGGCGCGGCGGCAACGGGAGCGGGCGCGGCCGGAGCCGGCTCTGCCGGTCCGGCCTGCAGCGCCACGTGGCGCAGGAGCTTGGAGATCCGATCGAGCACGGCGGAGACGACGAAGTCGCCCGCGAGCAGCATGTCCACCCCGGCCTGGGCCACGGCCCAGGGGGTCGGCCGCTTGGGCCCGGAGAGGAGGAGAAAGGGAATGTCGTGGGTGGCCGGGTCGCTCCGGATGATCGAGCAGAACTCGACCCCGTCCATGTCCTCCGTGCGATTGCCGCTGACGATCAGGTCGGGCCGATCGCGCTCGAGCGTGGTCAGCGCGAACGAGGCGCTCGTCGCCGAGGTCACGCGATACGCCGCGTGCGTGAGCGCGGCCTCGAGCACGGAGAGCTTGCCCGGGTCGGCGTCCACGATCAGCACCCGGGCGCTGGCCTTCCCGCCCGTCACGATGCGGCCTCCGTGGCCTCGAGATCCACGCGGCGCGCGATCGCCCGGCGGATGAGGCGCACGAATGCTTCCTCGTCCACGGGCTTCGTGACATAGTGCGCGATCCCGAGCTGCCGGGCCAGACCCACGTGCTTGGCGCCGGCGCGGGTGGTGAGGATCACCACCGGCAGCGCGCGCGTGGAGGGCCTCGTCCGCAGGTCTTCGATCAGCTCGTAGCCGCTCACGCGGGGCATCTCGAGATCGGTGATCACGGCGTCGACGGTCACTTCGCCGAGGCGCCGCTGGGCCTCGGCGCCGTCGGCCGCGGTGATCACCTCGAACCCGGCCTTCTCCAGCATCTGCCCCACGAAGCGGCGCACGCTGATGGAGTCGTCCACGAGCAGGATGCGCCGCGGCCGGCTCTCGGCGCGCTCACGCGCGACCGCGGGCGGCTGGGTCGGCCGGCGCGCGAGGCCCGGCGCCTCGGCGAGGCGAGAGGGGTCGAGGAGCAGGATGACGCGGCCGGCGCCGGTGATCGTCGCGCCGGCGAAGGGCCCGATGCGCTCGAGGAGGCCGCCCACGCTCTTGATCACCACGTCTTCCTTGCCCACGAGCTCCTCCACCCCCACCGCCAGGGGTCGCACGCCCGAGCGGACCACGAGCACGGGCAGACGCGTGAGCGGGCGGCCGTCCGCCAGGGCCAGCGCTCTCTGGAGCCGCACCAGCTCGACCTCCTCGTCCTCGACCATGACCCGCTCACGGTCCCCGGCCAGGACGATGTCCTCCGGGCGCACCTGGATAATGCTCCGGATGGCGTGCATGGGCACGGCAAAAGTCTCACCGCCTGCGCGGACGATCAAGGCGTCCGAGATGATGACGGTAAGGGGGAGCTTGATGGTGATCCGGGTACCCGCGCCGGGCTCGCTGTGCACCTCGATCTCTCCGTTGAGCCGGCCGACGTTGGTGCGCACCACGTCCATGCCGACCCCGCGTCCGGACGTCGCGGTCACCTCGGGCGCCGTGCTGAAGCCGGGGAGGAAGACGAGGTTGAGCGCCTCTCGCTGCTCGAGCCTCTCCGCCGCGGCCGGGGTCAGGAGGCCCTGCCGCACCGCGCGATCCGCGAGCCGGGCCGGATCCATGCCCCGCCCGTCGTCGGCCACCTCGATGTGGATGAAGCTTCCCTGGTGGCGCGCGCGGAGCGACACGGTCGCACGCGGAGGCTTGCCCGCCGTCCGGCGCTCCTCCTCCGTCTCGACGCCGTGGTCGACTGCGTTGCGCACGAGGTGCAGGAGAGAGTCGGCGATCTGCTCGATGACGGCGTTGTCGACCTCGACGGTCTCGCCGGAGAGCCGGAGCTCCACGCTCTTGCCGGCGGCGCGTGCGGCCTCCCGGACCGGCTGGACGAAGCGCGCGAAGAGGCGCCCGACGGGCACCATGCGCGCGCGCGTCACCTCCCGCCGCAGGCTGCCCGTCAGCCGGTGCACCTGTGCGGTGTCGTCGCCGATGCTCCGGATGAATCCCGCCAGCTCCGCCTGGATCTCCGAGACGTCGGCGGAGATCTCGTCGATGCTCCGGGCGAAGATGTTGAAGTCGTCGTAGCGGTCGAACTCGAGCTCGGCGAAGATCTCCGACCCGAGGTCCGCCTGGTCGCTCGCCGCTGGGCTGGCGGGAGGCAGCTGCGTGTAGCGGTGCTTCTCCTCGAAGTCGCGCACGGCCTGCGACATGCGCGCGCGGCTCCAGGCGAGGAGCTCGTTGACGCGCTCGATCTGCGCGAACCGCCGGTCGAGGCGGCTCCGCGCGATGACGAGCTCGCCCACCAGGTCCATGAGCGAGTCGAGGCGATCGAGGTTGACGCGAATGCTGGGCCGCGCGCCCTTGCGCGGGAGCTGGCCCGCCTGGCGCGGCGGGGCCGGCACCGGCGTGGGAGCCATCGGCTCTCGCGGCGAGCCGTCCGGACGCTCCGCATCGATCCGCAGGCCGGCGAGCGCATCGAGCGCGCGCTGCACGGCATCGCGGCCGCCGGCCGTCACCGTCGCCGTCCCGCCCAGCAGGACGCGGAGCGAGTCCGCGCCCGCCAGCACCGCGTCGATCGCGGCCGGATCGAGCTCGAGGCGGCGATCCCGCACGCCGTCCAGGATGTCCTCGATGCGATGGGCGACGTCGCCCACCGGCCCGCAGCCCACGGTGTACGCCGCGCCCTTGAGCGTGTGCACGGCGCGGAAGAGCGCGGCGATCTCCTCGTCGCGCGCGGCGCCTGTCGAGCCCTCGAGGGCCAGGAGCGAGCGGCTCATCGCGTCGACATGCTCCGAGGCCTCGGGGAGGAAATACGGCACGGAGTCGGCGTGCTCGGCCAGGAAGCGATCGACCTCGCGCAGGAGCCGATCCGCCGTGGGCTCGTCCAGCGTCGCGGTCGGGCTCTCGGGAAGACCATGCGGAGCGGGGCGCGGCGCTGCGGCCGGACGCCTGAACGACGACTGCGCGGGCGCAGGCGCGGCGGCAGCCGGGCGGTCGGAGGGCGGCGCCGCTGCCGCCGCCTCAGGTGGCGTGCCGCCAGCGGGGCGGTCGACGAAACGAGAGGCCTCCGTCTCGGGGGCGGCCGGCGGCGGAAAGAGCTCGGGAAAGCGCCCGCGGAGCCCGGCGACGGTGTCCACGTCCTCGCGACCGTCGTCGCCGACCATCTCGAGCATGCGCTTGACGGCCTTCAGAACCTCGCCGAGGACGAGGACCACCCGGGACCGCTCGGTCGCGGGCTGACCAGGCAACTGCTCGAGCAAGTCCTCCATCGCGCGCGCCACGGCGGAGACGACGGGATAGCCGTGGAGAGCCGCCGCGCCCTTGAGCCGATGGGCGACGACGACGAGCGGGTCGACCACGTCCGCGGATGGAGGATGACCTTCGGCCAGCCGGCGCACGCCTTCCTCGACGGAGGCCACGGTGTCCCAGGCCTCCATGAGGAAGATGCTGAGGATGAAGTCGCTGTCCTGGTCTTCCAGCATCCCGGTCTCTTTAGAGCAAGTTCCGGGCCACGACAGGCCCTAGGCCGCCAGCTTGAACCGGGCCAGGCTGGCCGTGAGCTCCTGGGCCAGGCGGGCCAGCTCGGCCACCGTCCGGCGGGCCTCGAGCACGCCCAGCTCGGTCTGGGAGGCGACGGTCTGGATGGAGTGCATGGCCTGGGTAACGGTCTCGGCGCCCCGCACCTGCTCCTGGGTGGCGTCGGAGATGTCCTGGGCGAGCGCCGCCGAGCGTTGGGAGACGTCGGCGATGGCCTTGAGGCTGTTCCCGGCCTGCACGGTCATGCGATAGCCGGACTCGACTTCCAGCGTGCCCTGCTCCATCACGACCACCGCGTCTTGCGTGTCCGCCTGGACGTTCTTGATCAGCACGGCGATGTCCTTGGTCGCCTTCGCCGAGCGCTCGGCCAGCTTGCGCACCTCGTCGGCGACCACGGCGAAGCGCAGCCCGGCCTCGCCGGCTCCGGCCGCCTCGATGGCGGCGTTGAGCGCGACCAGGTTGGTCTGCGAGGCGATGTCCTCGATCGTGTTGACGATCTCGGAGATTTCGAGGGAGCGATCGCCCAGGCTCTTGATCTTCTTGGCGATGGACTGCACCTCGCTGCGGATGCGCTGCATGCCTTGCAGGCTGTCGCGGACGGCGACGTCCCCCTTCTGGGCGGCATCGAGGGCCTCGCGGGCCGCCTGGGCGGAGGCGCGGGCGCTGTCGGCCACCTGCCGTACCGACTGGGTCAGCGATTCCATCGACGCCGCGACCTGACTCGCCTCGCGTGCCTGGGCCTGGGCCCCCTCCGCCATCCGGCCCGACGAGTCCGTCATCCGGCTGGCGCCCGCCGCCACGTGGGTCGCCGCCTCGCGCACGTCCGCGATGATGGCGCCGATCTCGGTGACCATGAGGTTGATGGCGTCGACGACGTTACCGAGCACGTCGGAGGTGACCTCGCCGCGCTTCGTGAGGTCGCCCTGGGACACCTCCATGGCGACGTCGAGGAACTTGATGATGTTCTCCTGGAGGTCCTCGCGCCGGCGCCGCTCCTCGTCGCGCTCCGACTCCGTGCGCACCTGGGCGCGCAGGCGGACGACGGCCTGGTTGAAGGTCTGGGCCAGCTCCCCAATCTCGTCACGTGAGGTGACAGCCACTGTCTCGCTGAGGTCGCCGTCGCCCACCCGCTGCGCGGCTTCCACCAGCTGCGTGATGGGGCGCGTGAGCCGCCGCGCGAGGACGGCGCCGCCGACCAGCGTGAGCGCGGCCACGCCGCCGAACACGACGAGGAGCTGGCGGCCCGCCGCCGCGGCCGCCTGATCGATGATCGCGCGGTCCATGCCGACCCGCACCGTGCCGAGCTTGCCCGCGGCCATGGGCACGCCGATGTCGATGATGCTGCGCGCGCTCTTCCGCGCCGGGTCCGGGTACTCGACGTCCCGCACCTGCCGCGCGACGCTGCCCGGGACGAGGTTCTTGTCGATGATGCCCGGCGGCACCGCCGGCGAGAACGTGTGCGCGATGAGCTTCCTGGCCGGGTCGTAGACCATCACGTAGGCCACGCCCCGGATGCGCGCGAACTCGTCGACGAGGGACTGCACGGACGAGGCGTCGCGCGTCGAGATCAGGTCCACGCCCGACGAGGCCAGGCTGGACGCGATGGCCTCGCCCTTGGAGACGAACTCCTCCGTCATGCTGGCCCGGATGGACCGCGCCGAGACGTACCACGTCACGGCGGCCAGCGGCACCAGAGCGGCCACGAGGAAGAGCATGATCTTCCCGAGGAGCCCCAGCCGCCCGCGCCGCTCCACCGGCTGCGTCTCCGCCTGCTGCCCGTACGGCGATTGCCGCTTGCGTGCCATGCGTGTCTCCTCCGGCTCAGGCCCGAACGGCGGCCGTCCAATCGGTGATGGGCACCCAGCGCTCGCCCTGCACGCGGGTGAAGTACACGCTGTCGAGTCCCTGGTGGCGCTCCGGCGCGAAGGTGAGCGCCGCTCCGATGCCGAGGTCGACGCCCTGCAGCGACTCGAGGGCCTGCTTGAAGCTCGCGCGCGTGGGGTTGGCGCCGGCCCGGCGCAGCGCCTCCACGGTGACCTTCGCGTTCACGAACCCTTCGAGGCTGGTGAAGCTGTAGCGGGGCGGCGTGTAGCCCTTGTCGCGGAGCGCTTCCGGCAGCGTGGGATGGTGCTTGTCCATGAGCGCCCGGTACTCCGCCACGCCGGGCAGGCTCATCTCGTCGTAGCTCGGCATGACCTGCGAGTTCACGAGGGCCCGCACGTAGTCGCGGCCGGTGGCCTTGCCGTGCCTGAGAAGCAGGGCCAGCATCGCATCGGCCCCCACGAACGACACGTTCGAGATCGGGACGGTGACGCCCGCGTCGCGGGCCGCGCGCACGAAGGCCGCGCAGCCCTGATAGGCCCCCGTGCACAGCACGGCGTCGCATCCGGCCTGCTTCAGCACCGCGACCGCGGGCGCCTGATCGTCCTCGAACCGGGCGCCGCGCACGTAGGTGGCCTCGGCGGCGATCCGGGCTCCCCGCGCGGCGAGGGCGCGCTCCACGGCGTCGGCGCCGCTCCGCCCGTAGGCGTCGACCTGATAGAAGACGCCGAGCTTGCGCGCCCCGAGCCCCCAGAAGCGCTCGACGAGCGCGGCCATCTCCTGGCGATCGGAGGCGCGGACGTTGAAGACGTAGTCGACGTAGGGACGCTCGCGCTGGGGCTGGGCGCCCGTGAGGGCACCCACCAGGAGCACGTCGCCGTACCGCTTGATGATGGGCAGGGCCCGCGTGAGAGTCTGCGTGCCCACGTAGTTCGAGAGGCAGAACACCTGCTCCTGCTCCACGAGCTGGATCGTGTTGCGCAGGCACGGGTCCGGCTGATAGCCGTCGTCGAGCGCCGCGATCACGATGGACCGGCCGTGCACGCCCCCACGCGCGTTGATCTCCGTGAAGTACGCGGTGGCGCCTCGCCACAGCTCGGTGCCCAAGCCGGCCGCCGGCCCTTTGAATGCCGCGCTCATGCCGAGCTTGACGTCACGCGCGCTCACGCCCGGGGCGCTCGCGGTCGGCGTTTCCACCGGAGCCGGCGGCACGGCCTTGGCGCCGGGCCGCGACGCGGGAGCCGCCTGTGCCCACGACGATTCGCGTGAGCCGAGCACGGCGCCGCCGGCAAGGGCCCCGGAGGCCAGGCCGAGGAAACGTCGCCGATTCATGCCGGGGCGCCGGCGCCGATGGCGGCGACCACGGCGTGCACATCGATGAGATCGACGGCTCCGTCCGGCTGCGGGAGACGGAGGGACACGATGCCCCCGCCCGTACCTTCAGGCATCGCGGGCGTGTCGAGGGGCTCGAGCCCCTGGACCCGGTCGATCAGGAAGCCTATCTGGAGCCCGTCGGCCTCTGCCAGGAGCACCCGGATCTCTCGGCCGGGCACGGCGGGAGCCAGACCCAGCAGCGGTCGAACGTCGATCAGCGGCACGATGGCGCCGCGGAGGTTGGCCACGCCCAGGAGGTAGCCCGGCGCGAGCGGCACGATGGTGTATTCCTCGAGGGCGACCACCTCTCTCGCGTATCGCACCTCGATGGCGAACCGCTGGCCCTCGAGCGCGACCACGCAGGCGCGCGCCGGCTGAGTGCCCGGGGACGACTCCACGGGCGGCGACGTCACGACGGGGGCGTCGATGGCCCTATCCCCTGACGAACTGCCGGACCACGGTGACGAGCTGCTCCGCGGTGAAGGGCTTGCCGAGATATTCGTCGGCGCCCTGCCGCTTGCCCCACACGCGATCGCTCTCCTGGTTCTTCGAGCTCACGAGCACGACCGGCATGGCCTTGGTGCGGCCGTCGCGCTTGAGGCTGCGGAGGATCTCGTAGCCGTTGCGCTGAGGCATGACGATATCGAGCAGCAGCAGATCCGGCCGCTCCTCCACGACCCGCTCCTCGAGCCTGTCGCCGCCGGGCAGACAGACGACCTCGAGACCGGCCGACTTGAGGATGCCTTCCATGAGCTTGAGCTCCGACTTGGCGTCGTCCACGACCATGACCTTGGGCATCGAGTCGACTGTCCTCCTGTTGACACTTGGGTCTGCCGAGCTCTCGGATCGCCCGCTCGAGACTGTAGCGAGAACCGAGTGTCGTTCCGGCGAGTGCGTCGCAACTTGCCGTAACGTCGACATTTTCAGAATGGCGTGTCGGCTGCGAAAGTGTCAAGAAATCCGGTCGCTCGCCTTGCGGTGGACCTGGAGGCATGTTAGCGTGGTTGGCGCATACCTCATGGACCTGCCGTCGGACAATCTCGTGCCCCGTCAACTGTTTACCGCTCATATCCACCTGGGAGAAGCTCGGAGGCCCCGGGGTCTTGGTAAAGCGATCGACTCGCCTTATGATTAGCTTCACGGACGCCGGGACCGAGGTTTCAGAGGTGCCGGCGCTGCGCCTGGTTTATGCTCCGAGCATCGCGGCGGCAGACGCCGGCGTGACCTCTGAGGCGAGACGGCAAGACCTCGCACACACTCCGGACCTCACACGAAGGGAGACGGGCAAGAAATGGCCGACACCGCGCTGCACCTGACGGACCAGAGCTTCGACACGGAGATCGGCAAGCACAAGGAAGTCGTGATGGTGGACTTCTGGGCCGAGTGGTGCCAGCCGTGCCGGGCCATCGCGCCGACGCTGGAAGAGCTGGCCCACGAGTCGAAGGGCGCGGTGAGCCTCGCGAAGGTCAACGTGGACGACAACCCGCAGCTCGCGGCGCGATACGGCGTTCGCTCCATCCCCACCATCCTGTTCATGAAGGACGGCAAGGTGATGGACCAGGTGATCGGCGCCGTGCCCAAGTCCCAGCTCAAGAAAAAGCTGGACGCCCTGGCCTGAGCGACCGGAGCATGATGACCGTGGGGCGCGCCCTGCCCCCGCTCTCCCCGTCCCGGGAGGAGTTCCGCCGCCTCGCAGCCGGCGGCAACCTGGTGCCGGTCTACGCCGAGGTGGCGGCCGATCTGGACACGCCGCTCTCGGCCTTCCTCCGGCTGCGGCCAGGACCGTACGCATTCCTCCTCGAGTCCGTCGAGGGCGGCGAGAAGTGGGCGCGCTATTCGTTCCTCGGGTCGGAGCCCTCCATGGTCTTCACGGCCAAGGGAAAGCGGCTCACCGTCCGTCACGCCGACGGCCGCGTGGAGACGATAAAGGCGGCGAGCCCATTCGCGGCGCTCCGCGAGCTCCTCGCGCGCTTCAAGCCGGTCCCGGTGCCGGGGCTGCCGCGCTTTCAGGGCGGCGCCGTCGGCTACATCTCCTACGACATGGTCCGGCACG
>Ga0335070_10008165_pt1 | contig 12270 bp, 11 predicted proteins | sample Lox_Sample_13_FD_206722 | JGI IMG/M metagenome (GOLD analysis project Ga0335070, IMG submission 206722) | Soil microbial communities from Loxahatchee National Wildlife Refuge, Florida, United States - Lox_Sample_1.3 | ecosystem: Environmental > Terrestrial > Soil > Wetlands | place: USA...
AGTTCCGCCGCTGCAGCGTCGCGGCGCAGAACCGGCTGCGCAACTACCCGTGGCCCGACAACCTGCGCGAGCTGCGCAACCTCCTGCGCCGGCTGCTGCTGCGCGGCGGGCCGGAGGAGATCTCGCTCGAGGAAGTGGAGCGCGAGCTGGGCGCGCAGGCGCCGATCGACGCGCCGCTGGTCAAGCAGGACCTGCTCTCACTGCCGATGCGCGAGGCGCGCGAGCACTTCGAGCGCGCCTACCTGCAGCAGCAGCTGCAGCTGTGCGGCGGCAAGGTCGGGCAACTCGCCAAGCGCGTCGGCATGGAGCGCACGCACCTGTACCGCAAGCTCCGTTCGCTCGGCATCGAGATCAGTCACAGCGCCGAGGACTGAGCGCCCGCGTCGGCGGCCGGAGGCGCGGCGTCCGCCGCGCCGCGCGGCACGCCGCCTGCGGGCGGCGCGAAATACGGCGTGCCGCGCAGCCGCAGGCGCAGCGCCTGCCAGTAGATCCGCGCGAGCATGCCGAGGCCGGAGGCGGGCACGTTCAGCAGCAGCGCGGCCAGCGCGGGACCCGTCATCGGCTGGCGGCGCAGCCGCAGCGTGGCGCTGAACACGGCGCGCTCCGCGCGCCGGTTGACCATCACGATGCCCAGTTCGTCACCCGGCTCGGTGAACGTCCATTCGTACTGCATCTGCATCGGCATGAACGGCGAGACGTGGAAGCACTTGTCGAACCGCGAGCGCAGCCGCTCGCCGGCTGCCCGCTCCCCGGCCGGCGGGTCGGTCGAGGCCGTCACCACGTAGCGGTGGCGCTGGTTCCACGGCGTATTGGTGATCTCGGCGACGATTGCCTCGACGCGCTCGCCACGCGCGTCGTAGCAGTAGTAGAACGACACCGGATTGAAGCCCAGGCCGTACAGCCGCAGCTGCGTCAGCAGGCGGATCGGGCCCTGCGGCCGCCGGCCCGCCTGCGCCGCGACGCAATCGCGCACCGCTTCGTCGAGCGGCAGGCGCGGGTCGCCGAGGTAGTCCTCGCGGCGGTAGCAGCCGAGGTTGGGCCGCTCGACCGACCACAGCCAGCGATCCTCGAACACCGTCGGCAGCTCGGCGAGGTCGAGCCACAGGAGCGATGAGGCGTAGTTGAACTCGTGCCGCCGCGGCTCGAGGCGGCAGTGGTTAACCCGCCCGATATAGAGCGCGCTGTTCATCGTCCTGCTCGAAGTGTGCCACGGCGCTCAGCGCGCTGGCCACGCCGTCCTCGTGGAAGCCGTTGCGCCACCAGGCGCCGCAATAGTAGATGCCGTGCTGGCCGTCGAGCTGGCGGTGCAGCGCCTGCGCCTGCGTCGAGGCCGGCGAGAACAGCGGGTGCTCGTAGCGCACCTCGGCCAGCACGCGGCGCGGATCGATCGCATCCGCGCGGTTCAGCGTGACGAGGAAGCGCACCGGCGCGTCCAGGTTCTGCAGCACGTTCATGTCGTAGGTCAGGCACACCGGTCCTTCGCGATCGCTCATCACGTGGTAGTTCCACGCGGCCCAGGCGCGGCGGCAGGTGGGCAGGAGCGAGGCGTCGGTGTGCAGCACCGCGATGTTGGGCTGGTAGGGGATCGCTCCCAGCACCTGCTGCTCGAGCGGCGTGGGATCCGCGTACAGCGCCAGCGCCTGGTCGCTGTGGCAGGCCATGAACACGCGATCGAAGCGCTCGGGCTCGTGGCCGCGGGCGTGCACGAACAGCCCGGCGGGCGTGCGCCGCACGCGCTCGACCGGCGTGCGCAGGCGGATGCGGTCGCGGAACGGCGCGACCAGCTTTTCGACGTAGCGCTGCGAGCCGCCGACGATGGAGCGCCAGGCGAGCGGCTTGCCCATGCTCAGCATGCCGTGGTTCTGCAGGAAGCGGATGAAGAACTGCGCCGGGAACTTCAGCATCAGGCCCGGCCGCGTCGACCAGATCGCCGCGCCCATCGGCACGATGTAGTGGTCGGTGAACACGGCGCTGTAGCCCTCGGCGCGCAGGTAGTCGCCGAGCGCGATCTCGCGGGCGCCGGCGGCGAGCAGCGCCGGCGCGCGGGCATTGAAGCGCCGGATCTCGAGCAGCGTGCGCCAGAACTGCGCGTTCACCAGGTTGCGCCGCTGCGCGAAGATCGTGTTCGCATTGGTGCCGCAGTACTCGAGGCCGATGCGCTCGTTGCGCACCGAGAAGCTCATCCGGCTCGGTTGCGTCGCCACGCCGAGCCCGGCGAGCAGCCGCGTGAACTCGGGGTAGTTGTCCTCGTTGTAGACGATGAAACCCGAATCGATGTCGTAGTGGCGGCCCGCGTGTTCGATGTGGTGCGTGTGCGAATGGCCGCCGGGCCGGTCGCCGGCCTCGTAGACGACGATCTCGTGGCGGCGATGCAGCCGGTGCGCCACGACGTTGCCGGCGATGCCGCTGCCGATGATCGCGATCTTCACGGCCGCGCCTCGTCGTGGCGGCGCACCGCGGCCGGGGCAGCGGGTCTCCACGGGAAGAACGCCGGCGTGCGCGCGACGTAGTCGCGGTAGGCGGGACGGCGATCGGCGATGTCCTGCTCGAGCAGCGTGACGCCCGAGACGCGCAGCAGCAGCAGCGTCATGAGCGCCGGCGAGACCACGATCCACCAGGTGTCGGCGCGCACCGCCATCGCGAACAGCCCCCACCACAGGCAGCACTCGCCGAAATAGTTCGGATGGCGGCTGTAGCGCCACAGGCCCGTGTCGAGCACCGCGCGCGCCGCCGTATCACGCCGCTTGAAGGTGCGCAGCTGGCCGTCGGCGATCGCCTCGATCGCGAGCCCGCCGCCAGCGAGCAGCAGGCCAAACAGCCACAGCGGCCGCGGCGATGACTGCCCGGCGAGCCCGAAGGCGAGCGGCGCCGAGATGATCCAGGCGAGCAGCGCCTGCAGGCCGAACACGAGGTACAGGCTCTTCCAGGCGAACCCCGGCTCGTGGCGAGCGCGCATCGCGGCGTAGCGGCGATCCTCGGGGGCGCGCCAGTTGCGCATCGCCAGGTGCACGGCGAGGCGCAGCGCCCAGGCGACGAGCAGCGCGGCCATCGTGACGCTCGCCGGCGACCCGTTCCGGTAGCGCCAGGCGTCGTAGCCGGCGGCAGCCAGGAACAGGCACGGCCAGAAGATGTCGACCAGCCCGGCGTTGCGCCGCGCGGTGCATACGACCCAGGCCACGGCCGATAACGCGACGACGGGCCCGAGGCTGTGCAGCCACACTTCGATCATGCGATCACCGGTGCCGCGGCCGGCGGTCGCGCGAGCCGCAGCAGCAGCGGGAAGGCGACGGCCCACACGGCCGCGATGACCCACGGCGAGCGCGGGCCGGGCAGGGCGAGCGCGCCGAGCCGCGCACCCGCCGCGTACGACAGCGGGCCGGCGGCGGCGCCGAAGGCGCTGCCGAGCAGCGCACGCTGCTGCAGCCAGCGCAACGAGGCATCGAGCGACGTCGCGAGCAGGGCCCACATGCCCGCCATCCATGCGGGAGCCAGGCCAAGCAGGATCTGGTCGTGCGGAAAGGCGGTGACCCGCAGCGCGACGAACGCCGATTCGATGACGGCGCCGAGCCCGAGGCACAGCAGCGCCAGCCGCAGCATGCGCGCCGGCGCGGGGTACAGCAGCACCTGTATCGCCACCACGCCGGCGAGCGCCAGCAGCGCCAGCGCGGCCCGGTGGTTCGCCGCCGCCAGCACGCAGGCCCACCAGCCGGCCTGGAACAGGACGGCGTTCAGCAGCATCGAGGATCGAAGCCGGGCGAGCCTGTCGGCGATGTCGCTCAAGCGCGGCGCTCGAACAGGCTGTGCGTGACCCACCATTCCTGGCCCGCGCGGTACCCGAACAGTTCCTCGCAGGCCATGAAGAACATGCGCCAGCGCTGGAACCAGAGCCCCGCCTGCCCGGCGCCATAGGTGCGCGACAGGATCGCCAGAGCGCGCTCGCGCTCCCGGTCGAGGTTGTCGAGCCAGGCGCGCGCGGTGCGCTGGTAATGCGTGCCGTCCCAGCGCCATTGCCGGAGCAGCGCCAGGTGATCCTGGCATTCCGCCGCGAGCGCGTCGCTCGGCATGATGCCGCCCGAGAAGAAATACCGGCTCATCCAGTCGCTCGCGTCCTCGTCCTCGTACAGGTACGGCACCTCGCGGTGGCAGAACACGTGCATGAAGAACTTGCCGCCCGGCACGAGCGAATCGGCGATCCGCTGCACGAGCGCCGGCCAGTTGCGCATGTGCTCGAACATCTCCACCGATACGACGCGGTCGAGGCCCGCCGGGAATTCGAAGCGGTTCATGTCGGCGACGCGCACCTCGATGTTGCGCAGCGAGCGCCGCGCGGCCTGGTCGAGGATGTACTCGCGCTGCGAGTGCGAGTTGGAGACCGCGATGATCGTGCTGCGCGGCAGCCGGTCGGCCATCCACAGCGTCAGGGATCCCCAGCCGCAGCCGAGCTCGAGGATGCGCTGGCCGTCGGCCAGCTGGGCGCGCTCGCAGGTGGCCTCGAGCGCCGCGCGCTCGGCCCCGTCCAGCGTGCGCACGCCCTCGCGCCACCAGCCGCAGCTGTACTTGCGCTGCGGCCCGAGCACCAGGGCGAAGAACTCGGCCGGCAGCTCGTAGTGCTGTTCGTTGGCGGCCTGCGTCTGCACCGCGATCGGCTGGCTGCGCATGCGCTGGCCGAAGGCGCGCGTGGCCTCGCCCGCGCCGTGGCGCTGCGCCCGCTGCAGCGAGCGCCGGCGCGAGCGCACGATCTGCCGGATGCCGGTGCGCACCAGCGCGTCCGGCAGTTGCCCCTGTTCCGCCCAACGAATCGCCAGTGCATCCAATCCCATCGCGGCACGCTCCCTTTGCGACATATACGCAGCCGCGGGGCGATTGGATCACCGGCGCTGCGCCGGGATGATCCAAGGCGCCGGTCACTCCGTACAATGGGCATGCATGTCGTGCTGCGAACCCCGGCGATCGCGATCCAGCCCCGGCCGAGGCGCGGTGGCGGCCGCGGCGCGCCCGTGCTCGCCATGGTGAATGCCGCCGACCCGCGGCCGGAGGAACTGGCGGCGCTGGTCGGCGCCGTCGCGCAGGGCCGTGACCGGGCGGCGTTCGCGGCGCTGTTCCGCGTGCTCGCGCCGCGCATCAAGGGATTCCTGATGCGCGCCGGCGCCGATGCGGCCACCGCCGAGGACCTGGCGCAGGAAACGCTGGCGCAGCTGTGGCGCAAGGCCGGGGACTTCGACCCCGCGCGCGCGGCGGTCGGCACCTGGGTGTTCACGATCGCGCGCAACCTGTGGATCGACCAGCACCGCCGCGCGACGGCGGGTGCCGCGCAGCAGCAGCGCGGCGCCTGGCTCGCCGACCTGGCCGACTGCGATGCGGCGGACGATGGCGCGGCGCCGCTGCTCGGCGAACAACGGCGCGAACGCGTGCACGCCGTGCTGGCGAGCCTGCCGGCCGAACAGGCCGAGGCGGTGCGGCTGGCGTACTTCAGCGAGGTGACGCACGCGCGCATCGCCGCGACGCTCGGCATTCCGCTGGGCACCGTGAAATCGCGCATCCGCCTGGGGCTGGCGGCCCTGCGGCAACGACTGGAAGGCATCGAGCTGTGATCCAGCACCACCCGTCAGACCAGCACCTGCTCGCCCTGGCATCGGGCCAGCTGGACAGCGGCCGCGGCTTCGTCCTGGCCGCGCACGTCGAGCGCTGCGGCGCCTGCCGGCGCCGCAGCCGCGAATTCCTCGAGCTCGGCGGCGAGCTGCTGCGCACCGGCGATCCGGCGAGCCTCGGCGCCGAGGCGTTCGCGCAGACCCTGCAACGCATCGAGGCGGACCGCGCGCCGGTTGCCGCCGCCGCGCCCGCCGCGCCGCCGGCGGGTTTCCCGCGCGATGCCCTGCCGCTGCTGCCCGCGCGATTGCTGGCCGGCTGCAGCGCCGAACCCTGGCGGTGGATCGGCCCCGGCATGCGCTGCAGCATGATCGGGGTTCCGCACGCCGCGCGCGCGAGCGTGTTCCTGCTGAAGATCGCGCCGGGCCGCACGCTGCCGCGCCATTCGCACGGCGGCACCGAGTTCACGCAGGTGCTGCACGGCGCCTTCCACGACGGGCGGTCCCGCTTCGATGCCGGCGATTTCGACGAGACCGATGCGCAGGTGACGCACCAGCCCGTCGTCACCGACGAGGCCGAGTGCATCTGCCTCGCCTACCTCGACGCGCCGTTGCGCTTCGAGGGCTGGATCGCGCGCACCGCGGCCCGCTGGACCGGCTTCCGGCACTGATCGCCGGCCCCTGGGGCGGCCGCCGCTGCGCTACTCCTCGACGCGGATCACCAGCGAGACGATCTCGGCAGCCTGCAGCTGCTGGCGCAGCCGGTTGAGCTGGTTCAGGTCCTTGATCGGCCCGATGCGGATGCGGTACCAGACGTCGGCGTCGAGCGCGACGCGCTGCACGTTGGCGCTGATGTTCTGGCGCGCGAGCTGTGCCTGGATGCGGTTGGCGTCCTCGATGTTGCGGTACGAGCCCGCCTGCAGGAAATACGTGCCGGGCCGGTCGATGCGCGCGGCGGCGTCGACGCGCGTGCCGTGTTCCTTCTCCGGCACGACCATCTCGAACTTCGGCAGGCCGTCGTAGAAGTCGTACTTGTCGGCGGCGGCATCGGTGCCATCGTCGCCGGCGGCGGCGCCCGCGGCGCCGGTACCGGCGCGGCCCGGTCCATGGCGCGGCGTCGGCGACGCCGGCAGCGCGCTGTCGCCGGCGGAAGGCGCTTCGCGGTGGTCGCCGACGTAGATCACCAGCGCGACCAGGAGCCCCGCGCCGAATCCCAGCCCCAGGTCGCGCCAGCGCCCGAGCGCCAGCCCGCCGCGGCGCACGCCCTTGAAATCGCGGCCGGTCAGCCGGCGGTTGTTCACATCGATTCCGGCGCGCTGGCGCCGAGCAGCGCGAGGCCGTTGCGCAGCACCTGCTGCACGCCCTGCGCCAGCGCCAGGCGCGCGTTGCGCGTCGGCCCGTCGTCGACGATGAACTGCGCCGAGTTGTACCAGGTGTGGAAGGCCTGGGCGAGCTCGCGCAGGTGATGCACCAGCGTGTGCGGCGTGCGGTTTGCCGCCGCCATGTCGATGACGTCGGGGTAGCTGCGCAGCGCGGTCAGCACCGCCGCTTCGTGCGGGCCGTCGAGCCGGTCCAGGTTCGCGAGCGCCTCGGCCGCGTCGTAGGCGAGGCCGCGCGCGGCGAGCTGCTTCATGACGCTGGCGACGCGCGCGTGCGCGTACTGCAGGTAGTACACCGGGTTGTCATTGCTGCGCGACTTGGCGAGCTCGAGGTCGAAGTCGAGGTGCTGGTCGTGGCTGCGCATCAGGTAGAACAGCCGGCAGGCGTCGTTGCCGACTTCGCCGCGCAGCTGCCGCAGCGTGACGAATTGCCCGTCGCGCTTGCCCATCGGGATCTTCTCGGTGCCCCGGTACAGGCTGACGAACTGCATCAGGCAGACCTCGAAGCTCTCGCCGGGCTCGCCGAGCGCCACCAGCCCCGCGCGCATGCGGTCGATGTAGCCGTGGTGATCGGCGCCCCACACGTCGATCATCAGCTCGAAGCCGCGCGCGCGCTTGTCGATGTGGTAGGCGAGGTCGGGCGCGAAATAGGTCTGCGAGCCGTTCGCGCGCACCAGCACGCGATCCTCGCTGTCGCCGTGCATGGTCGTGCGCAGCCACCGCGCGCCGTCCTTCTCGTAGGTCTGGCCGAGCGAGTCGAGCCGCGCGAGCGTGCGCTCGACGGCGCCCGAGCGCGCCAGCGCGCGCTCGGAGGTCCAGTGGTCGAACTCGACGCCGAACTCCGCGAGGTCCGCGCGGATGTCGGCGATCATCGCCTCGAGCGAGCGCTCGAGCACCGCCTCGTAGGCGGCGGGGCCGACGAGCGTGCGCATGCGCGCGACCAGCGCGTCGATGTACTGCTCCTTGTCGCCGGCCGGCGCATCGGGCGGGAGCCCGGCCAGCACTGCGCCCGCCGGATGCCGCAGCGCCTCGCCGTGCGCGCCGCGCACGCCCGCGGCGATCGCGTTCACGTAGTCGGCGCGGTAGCCGTTCTCCGGGAACGGCACCGCTTCGCCGCAGGATTGCAGGTAACGCACCCACACGCTCGTCGTCAGGATGTCGACCTGGCGGCCGGCGTCGTTGATGTAGTACTCGCGCTGCACGCGGTGGCCGGTGGCCGCGAGCAGGTTCGACAGCGTCGCGCCGTAGGCCGCCTGCCGCCCGTGGCCGACATGCAGCGGGCCGGTGGGATTGGCCGAGACGAACTCGACCATGACGCGCCTGCCGCCACCGGCCTCGCTGCAGCCGTAGCGTTCGCCCAGCTCGAGCACGCGACGCAACGTGTCGTATTGCGCATCGCTGGCGAGGCGGAAATTGATGAAGCCGGCGCCGGCCACTTCGGCGCTCGCGACCAGCGCGCTCGGCGGGAGCGCGGCGACGATCGCCTCGGCCAGCTCGCGCGGCTTCAGGCCCGCGGCCCTGGCCAGGCGCAGCGCCACGTTGCTGGCGTAGTCGCCGTGCTGCGCATCGCGCGCGCGCTCCACGACGATGTTCCTCCGGTCGATCTCGCCGTTGAACGTGGTACCCGCGATCCTCGCCAGCGCCTGCGCCAGCAGTTCCTCGAGCTCGGTTTTCATAGGGCGCGCAGTTTAAGGATTTCCGTCACGGTATGGCCAGCCCGATCGCGACGGGCCATCACTGCAGATCCAGCGGATCGACGTCGATCGCCCAGCGCACGCGGCGTGCGGCCGGCAGGCGTTCGACGCGCGGCAACCACTGCTCGAGGAATCGGTGCAGTTCGCCGCGGCCCGCGGCCTCGATGAGCAATTGCGCATGGTGACGGCCGGCGCGGCGCGCCATGCTGGCCGGCACCGGACCGAGCAGCCGCGCCGGCGGCACGTCCGTGGCGCACTCGCGCGCCGCGCGCAGGAAATCGAGCGCCGCGGCCGCCGTGCGGGCCGACGCCCGCAGCAACGCGAGGCGCGCGAACGGCGGCCAGCGCGCGGCTTCGCGCTCCGCCAGCGCCCCGGCCGCGAAGCCCTCGTAGCCGTTGTGGATCAGGTCCTGCAGCAGCGGATGCTCCGGGTATTCGGTCTGGATCAGCACCTCGCCGGCGCGCGCGCCGCGGCCGGCGCGCCCGGCCACCTGCACGATCGTCTGCGCGAGGCGCTCGGCGGCGCGGAAGTCGGCGCTGAACAGCCCCTGGTCGGCGTTGATGACCGCGACCAGCGATACGCCGGGGAAGTGGTGCCCCTTCGTGACCATCTGCGTGCCGACGAGGATGCGCGCCGAGCCGTCGAGGAGCGAGCGCATCACCGCCTCCATGTCGGCGGCGCTGTGCACGGTGTCGCGGTCGAGCCGCGCCAGTGGCGCATCCGGGAACATCGCGGCGAGCGTCTCGGCGATGCGTTCGGTGCCCTGGCCCACCGGCCGCACCGCGAAGCCGCAGCGCCCGCAGCGCGCCGGCAGCGGCTGCGCCGCGCCGCAGTAGTGGCAGCGCAGCTGCGCCGCACCGCGGTGCACGGTGAGGCGCGCGTCGCATTCGGTGCAGGGCGCGATCCAGCCGCAGCTCGTGCACAGCAGCGTCGGCGCATAGCCGCGCCGGTTCAGGTACACGAGCACCTGGCCGTCGCCGGCGAGGTGGCGCGCGATCGCCTGCGTCACGGGCCCGGCCAGGCCCGCGTGCACGGCGTGCGCGCGCAGGTCGATCAGCGCGATGCGCGGCGCCGCCGCCTGGTCCGCGCGGCGTGGCAGCAGCAGCTGCCGGTAGCGGCCGAGCCGCACGTTGTGGAGCGATTCGAGCGCCGGCGTCGCCGAGCCGAGCACCACCGGCACGCCGAGCTGCTGCGCGCGCCGCACCGCCACGTCGCGCGCGGAATAGCGGCAACCGCCCTCCTGCTGCTTGTAGGAGCTGTCGTGCTCCTCGTCGACGACGATCAGGCCGGGGGCACGGAGCGGTGCGAACACCGCCGAGCGCGTGCCGATGACCACGCGCGCCGTGCCGGCGCGCGCCGCGCGCCAGGCCTGCAGCCGCTCGCCGTCGCTCAACGCGGAATGCAGCACCGCGATCGGCACCCGCAGGCGCGAGCGGAAGCGCTCGAGCAACTGCGGCGTCAGGCCGATCTCCGGCACCAGCACCAGCGCGCCGGCGCCGCGCTCGAGCGCGCTCGCGACCAGGCGCAGGTACACCTCGGTCTTGCCGCTGCCGGTCGCGCCCTGGAGCAGGAAGCTGCCGAAGCGATCCGCGCCGGCCTCGATTGCCGCGACGGCGGCGGCCTGCGCGGCGCTCAGTGCCGGCGGCGCATCGGCCGCCGGCGCGTGCGCCGCCGCGTCTGCCGCCGCTGCCGCGGCGGCCGCGGCGGGCGCGGCCTCGTGCAGCCGCTGTTCCGTCCAGCCGCGCCTGGCGAGGGCGCGGGCGGCATCGCGCCAATCGGGCAGCAGCGTGTCGAGTTCAGCGGCCGGCAGGCCTTTCGCATGGGCGGCCAGGAGCGCCGCCAGCTCGCGTTGCCGCGGCGCGCGCCGCGGCTCCCCGGCCGCCGCCGCGGCGCGGCCGTCTTCGGTCAACGCGAGCCACGCCTCCTGGGCGGTGGCGGGTTGGCCGGCGCGTAGCGCGGCGGGCAGCGCCGCCGCAAGCACTTCGCCCGGCGGATGCTGGTAGTAACTGGCCGTCCAGCGCAGCAATTCGAGCAGTTGGGTGTCGAACAGGGGCTCGACATCGAGCAGCGCCGTGATCCGCCGCAAGCGCTGCGGCGGAAGCGGAGAGTGGCCGGCGTGCGCGAGGATGACCCCGACGGCGCTGCGGGCGCCCATGGGCACCCGCACGCGCGCGCCCGGCGGCAAGTCCTCGGGACTCATTCCGGCGGGCGGCAGGTAGTCGAGGAGCGAGCGGAGCGGGCAGTCGACGGCCACGCGCAGCACGCCGGTGGCCGTGGCGCCGGCTGGCGCCCCGTCAGCCACGGCCACGGAACGCCGCCGTGTGGATAAGTCTGTGGACGGCCAGGCCCCGCCTTGCCCCCATTGCCGGCCGCCGCCGCCAATCCGGGCCATCGGGCCAACGCAAACGCAGATTTAAACCATTGGTTTTCATCGAGTTACGGAGAATGCGGCCCCGGCTTTCGCCATGGCGGACAGGGTTTGCGATACGACCTGCACCGTGGTGCGTAAGTGGATGATTCTGGCGCAAACTCCGGACCCTTGAGCGCCGGTCAACCCCCTGCCGGCTGGCCCGTTCTGCTCTTCAACCATGGACGCGTTTGCTACATTGCTGCCCGGCGCCACGAGCCTCCTTTCGCTCAGGACCACCGCATTGCAGGATTCGACGCAGCAGGAAACCCGCTCGCTGGAGAGCTTTCTGGCCACCGTCGAACGCAAGGCGTTCAGGATCGCACAGATCGCTTTGCGCCATGAAGACGACGCGCTCGACGCGGTGCAGGAGGCGATGCTGCGGCTGGTGCGCCATTATGCCGGCCGGCCGGCCGCGGAATGGGCCCCGCTTTTTTACCGCATCCTCGAGAATTGCGTGCGCGACGTGCAGCGGCGCCGCTCGGTGCGCGCGCGCGTGATGTCCTGGCTGCCCTGGGCCGGCGCCGACGACGACGAGGCGGCCGACCCGCTGCAGCAGGCGCCCGACCCGAGCCCGCTGCCGCCTGCGCAGGTGCAGGCCGACGAGACGCTGCGCGCGCTCGAGGCCGCGCTCGGCGAGCTGCCGGCGCGCCAGCGCCAGGCCTTCCTGCTGCGCAACTTCGAGGGCCTCGATGTCGCCGCGACGGCGCAGGCGATGGGCTGCTCCGAAGGCAGCGTCAAGACGCATTATTTCCGCGCGCTGCAGACACTGCGCGCCCGGTTGGGGGAGTATTGGACATGAGCGAAGCACCCGATCCGCGTGATGTGGAATTCGCACGCCGCACGCGCGCGCTGCTCGAGGAGAGCGCCGCTTCGCTCCCGGCGCGCACGCGTTCGCGCCTGACGCAGGCGCGTTATGCCGCGCTCGGGCAGCGCCCGGGCGCGCGCTCCGTCGCCGCGCCCGCGGCCTGGCAGCGCTGGCTGCCGGCCGGCGCGGTCTCCGCCGCGGTGCTGGCAGTGCTGTTGATGCAGGGTGGGTACGGCCCGCTTCCGCGGCCGATGCCGCCGAGCGTGGCGAGCGTCGCCGCCGCCGATGACCTCGAACTGCTCGCCGACCGCGACGCGCTCGCGCTCGCGCAGGACCAGGGCGCGCCCGGCGCCGACGTCGACTACGAGTTCTACGACTGGGCGGTGGGCGCCGCGCA
>Ga0335070_10008166_pt1 | contig 12270 bp, 10 predicted proteins | sample Lox_Sample_13_FD_206722 | JGI IMG/M metagenome (GOLD analysis project Ga0335070, IMG submission 206722) | Soil microbial communities from Loxahatchee National Wildlife Refuge, Florida, United States - Lox_Sample_1.3 | ecosystem: Environmental > Terrestrial > Soil > Wetlands | place: USA...
CCTCCGGGTCAACGAAAATGGACTTCCCCACGCCCCCGGCGCCCACACCGTTCACGCTAAGGAAATAGACCTGATTGAAAATGGCCTGGGCCTGGCTAAGGACCAGCTCCTGGGGCCGGTCTGAAGTGGTCGTGGCCGTGGGATGAAGGATGGCCTCCGCCCCCATCCAGGTCAGCGTGCGGACGATCTCCGGGAACCACTGGTCGTAGCAGATGCACAGGCCGAATCGCCCTTTTCCCGGGATATCGAAGACGCAGAAGGAATCCCCGGCATCATTCTTTTCCAGGGGCCGCCAGGGAAAGATTTTCCGGTATTGGGCCGCAATCTTTCCTTGCGGAGAAATGACCACCGCGGTGTTAAAGACTTTCTTCCCCTCCTTCTCGAAAAAAGAGCCGGGGACGAGCCACTTTTTTTCCTTACGGGCCCAGCCGCAGAACTCTTCAATCATCGGATTGGGAATGGGTTCCTTTAAAGAAGGGTTCAGCCCATGGACGCACAGTTCGCTGAAAAAGACCAGGTCCACCCAGGGGAAATAGGAAGCCACGGCTCTCAACAATCTCAAGGCAGCGCCGGAATTATCTCCCTCCGGGACCACTTCCATCTGAACGCCGGCAATTCCTACATATCTTGACATACCAATCCTTTCTGTATAGCGATACCCTGAATTCCCCAACCCCCCTTTTTCAATGGAGGGTAATCTTGATTTTCAGCATCCCAAAATTATGACGAAGCATCTTCCTGGACCTCTTTGGTTTTAGTCCCTCTGACCAGGCAGGCCACCCAGTGGTCTGGCAAAACTTCCTCTAGCTCAGGCCGCAGTTCCTTGCAGGCATCGGTTTCGAGCGAGCAGCGGGGATGGAAGGCACAACCGCGGGGACTGTTCAAGGGGCTGGGAACATCCCCCGACAGCACTGTGACCCTCCTTTTCTTTTCCAGAACCGGGTCCGGAATGGGAACCGCCGACAAGAGGGCTTCGGTGTATGGATGTAAGGGCTTCTTATAAAGGGATTCCTTCGGAGAAATCTCCACAATCCGTCCGAGGTACATGACCGCGATGGGGTCGCAGAGATATTCCACCACCGCAAGGTCGTGGGAGATGAAGATGAGGGAAAGGTTAAGCTCCCGCTGCAATTTTTTCAGCAAATTGATGACCTGGGCCTGGATGGACACATCCAGGGCTGAGACCGGCTCGTCGCAAACGATCAGCTCCGGCTGGGAGACCAGGGTCCGGGCCAGGGCGATGCGCTGTCTCTGCCCCCCGGAGAATTCATGGGGGAAACGGGTCATATGTTCGGGCAGCAGCCCAACCCGGCCCAGGGTCTCGGCGACCCGGTCCCGTTTCTGCCGGGAATTCAATTCCGAGAAGAAGTTGTCCAGGGGTTCCTTGATGATCCGGAAGACCGACATCCTCGGGTCCAGGGAGGAATAAGGGTCCTGGAAGACAATCTGTATTCGCCGGCGGAATCTTTTTAGGTCTGGTCCACGCGCAGCGGTGAGGTCTTCTCCGTCAAATAATACTCGCCCTTCGGTGGGTTCGATCAGACGCAGGATGGCCCTCCCCGCGGTGGTTTTACCGCAGCCTGACTCGCCCACCAGCCCCACGATCTGGCCCCGCTGTACTTCCAGGGAAACCCCGTCCACGGCCCGAATAGAACCCCCCCGACCCGGGGAAAACTTTCGGCCGATGGGAAAGTATTTTTTCAGATTCCGGACGGAAAGCAGGCTCATCGATTTCACCAAACCCGTTGATCCAGCCAGCAACGGGAAACATGTCCTTCCCCCACCGGCCGGAGCTCCGATTCTTGCCGGCGGCAGAGGTCCATCACGAAATCACACCGGTTGGAGAAGGTACATCCCTCCGGCAGGTCGTTCAGGCGGGGAACCGTCCCCTGGATCTCCTGCAGGTCCCGCTGGGGAAGGTCCAGCCGGGGAACGGACCGGAGAAGCCCCCGGGTGTATGGATGGTGATGGTCGTTGAAAATGATCTCCGCCGGGCCTTCTTCCACGATTCTCCCGGCGTACATGACCGCCACCCGCTGGGCCAGGGAGGCAACGATTCCAAGGTTGTGGGTGATGAGCATGACCGACATGCCGATCTCTCTCTGGAGCTGGGCGATGAGCTTAAGGATCTGGGCCTGGATGGTGACATCCAGGGCCGTGGTGGGCTCATCGGCAATCAGAATCCTGGGCCGACAGGCCAAGGCGATGGCGATCATGACCCGCTGGCGCATTCCCCCCGAAAGCTCATGGGGGTAAGACCTGGCCCTCTTCTCCGGGTCGGGGATCTCCACCCGGCGCAGTTCCTCCACGGCCTTTTCCCACGCCTCCGCCTTCGAGGTCCGATGGTGGAAGCGGAAAACCTCGGAGATCTGATCCCCAACGGTGAAGGCCGGGTTGAGGCTGGTCATGGGCTCCTGGAAGATCATGGAGATTTTCTCTCCCCGGACCTCCTGCATCTCTTCTTCCGGCAATTCCATCAGGTTGCGCCCCTCAAAAAGGACCCTGCCTGAATTGATGCGGCCCGGCGGAGTGGGGATAATCCGCATAATGGACCTGGCGGTGACCGACTTTCCGCAGGCCGATTCCCCAACGATTCCCAGGATCTCTCCTTCATCCAGGACCAAATCGACTTTGGCCACCGCCGGGACAATCCCCTCCAGGAGGTGGAAGGAAACCGATAGGTCGCGGACTTCAAGAAGATGATCCATCTATTCTCTCTGCGTTATCTGCGGATGAAAAGGTCTTCATTTTCATTGTTTCAACTTCGGGTCCAGCACGTCCCGGAGTCCGTCGCCAAGGGTATTGAATCCCAGCACGGTGAAAGAAATCGCCAAGCCGGGGAAAATGGTCATCCAGGGGGCCTGGATCAGGAAATTTCTTCCGTCGGCCAGCATGTTCCCCCAGGAAGGGGCCGGAGGGGGAACACCGAGGCCCAGAAAGCTCAGGGCTGCTTCGATAAGAATGGCGTTGGCCACCCCGATAGTGGTCACCACGATCAAGGGAGCCATGGCATTGGGCAACACGTGGATCAGAATGAGCTTCAGGTGCCCGGACCCTGAGGCCCGGGCCGCTTCCACATACTCCTTTTCACGGATGGAAAGAACCGCACCCCTCATGATACGCCCGTAATGGGGGATGCCGATGAAACCCAGGGCAATGATGATGTTGGTCACCCCCAGGCCCATCACCGACATGAGCCCGATGGCCAGGAGGGTGGCCGGGAAAGAGATGATGGCATCCATGATCAGGGTGATAGCGTAATCGATCCATCCGCCGAAGTAGCCCGCGACGGCTCCCAGGATGATCCCGATGAAGGCCCCCAGGGCCACCGAAACGATCCCCACGGTGAGGGAGATTTTGGCGCCGGAAAGAATCCGGGAGTAAATGTCCCGCCCGAAGTGGTCCGTGCCGAAGGTATGGCCTTTCGATGGGGCCTGGGTTCGGTTGGAGATGGAGATTTTAAGTGGATCATAAGGTTGGATATAACTGGCCAGAAAACTGACCAGGACCAGGATGATCACGATGGCCAGCCCGAAGAGGCTCAGTTTGTTGCGGAAGAATCTTTTGACGAACAAATTACCCCCTCCCAATTCATCACTTTCTATCGAAAGACACCCGCGGGTCGAAATAGGCGTAGGCCAGGTCCACCGCGGCGTTCACAAAGACATACACGATGGTCACCATGAGGATGCAGCCCTGGACCACGGGATAATCCCGGTTGGTGATGGCGGTGAAGATCAGCCGCCCCACCCCCGGAATGGAATAGATGTCCTCGATGACCACGGTCCCTCCCAGGAGAAAACCGACCTGGAACCCGATGATGGTCAGGACAGGGGCGAAGGCGTTCTTCAGGGCATGCTTGAAGACGATAAACCGGCGGGGGGTTCCCTTGGAAAGGGCGGTGACAATGTAATCCTCCCGCAGGACTTCCAGCATGGAAGACCGGGTCATCCTCGCCACCAGGGCGGCCAGGATGAAGGCCAGCGACATGGCTGGCAGGACGAGGTACCGGAGTCCTTCCCATAAGTCAGTGAAAATGGAAACATAGCCCATCATGGGCAAGAGCTTGAGTTGCACGGAAAAAAGAAGGATGAACAGCAGGGCTAGCCAGAAGCTGGGCATGGAAACCGCCAGGATCACCAGGCCCATGAAAACGTAATCCGTATAAGTGTTATGGCGAAGGGCCGAGAGAATCCCGGTGGGAATGGACATGGAAAGGGAGAGAAGCAGGGCTGCCGCGGCGACGGTCAAGGTCACGGGCATCCTGCGGAGGATCATCTCCATGACCGGCTCGTCGGAGATGATCGAACGCCCGAGGTCTCCTCGCAAGAGGCCTGCGACCCAGGTCCCGTACTGCACCAGGATGGGCCGGTCGAGACCCAGTTTGTGCCTCATGGACTCGACCTGAGCTTTCTCTGCCGTAGTCCCGAGGATGACCAGAACAGGGTCACCCGGGACGAGATGGATCAGGCTGAACACCAGGACGGAAACCAGCCACAGGACGGGAATGACCGTGAAGAGACGGCGGATTACATACTTTTTCATAAAAAAAGTTCCGGGTTTCGAGTTTCAAGTTTCAAGTTGACCTGAAACCCGGAACTCGAAACCCGAAACGCTTCCCATCATTTCTCAAAATAGTAATTCCACACCCGGCCGCCAAACAAATCGAAGTTCTCATACCCCTTCACGTAGGGCTTGAGGGCGATGCTATTGTGGATGTAAAAATTGATCATGAAGGGGACATCCTTGCAGGTCTGATCATAGAGCTTGCGGAAGAGCTCGTTTTGTTTGTCGGGGTCCCAGGTATTTTCCATGGCCTCGCGGATAGCGAAGGCCTCCTGGTTCTTGTAATTGTAAAAATTTTTCGGGCCTAGGATGATGGTTTGAGACAAGGGGTCCATCCGCCCGATCATGGCAAAGGAAAGAATTTCATGTTCCCCCTTCTGCCACCGGGCCAGATGGGTCGCCCAGTCAACCACCTCGACCTCGGTGTTGATCCCCACGGCCGCCCACATGGCCTGGGCTGCCAGGACCTGATCGTACATGGGGGTGTAGTTCTTGGAGGTCAGGATTTTGATTTTTTCCCCCTTATACCCCGTCTTTTCCAGAAACTCCTTAGCCTTGGCCGGGTCATATTGGGGGGCCATCTTTTCCAGCTCCGGAGAATAAGCCGGAAGCATGGGGGGAATGACCGAAAAGGTGGGAGTTCCATATCCCCACACTGCCGCTTTGGTGATCTCTTTCCGATCCAGGGCATAGGCTAGAGCTTTGCGGAAATCCACTTTTGAAAGATAAGGATGGTTGAAGTTGACGTTAAAGAGGTACCATGGCGCGTCCGGGGCCAGGCCGGTTATGACCTGAAGGTCCTTTCTCTTCTTGAGGTCATCGATCTGCGGGTACGGGAGAACCGGAACCGCGTCCAGGTCTCCCCGGTCAAGGGCCATGATCCGGGTGGAGGGTTCTTTCATCACATTAAATATGATCTGATCAAAGTACCGATTCCTCTTTCCCAGGTAGCCGTCGACCCGGCCATCGGCCGAAGAATAGGCCTCAAAGCGTTTCAGGATGACTTTTGTGTCCCGCTCCCAGGCGACGAATTCATAGGGCCCCGTGCCGATGGGTTTCAGTACCTTGTTGTCGTGGCTTTCCAGGACCTTCTTGGGCATCATGCCGATAGTCCCCACGCTGGTTGCCAGAATGTAAAAAATATTGGGAATGGGCTTGGAGAGGACCATCTGCACCTGATATGGGCCGGTAACCCTGACTTCCTTCACGTTCTGGAGGGAGACGCGCTGAGCGGCTCCCGGAAGGTTCGGGTCTCGAACCCGGTCCAGGCAGAACTTCACATCCTCAGCCTTCATCTCTGTCTTGTTATGGAATTTGACCCCTTTCTTGATGTTGAGGGTGAGGTTCAGCCCGTCCGGGGACATCTTGTAGCTCTCGCATAAGAAAGGCTTCACGTTGAACTTCTCGTCGTAGGTGAAGAGAGGCTCATATACCGTCATGCCCAGTACGGCGTTGTCAATCTGCGCCTGAGTCTTGTGCAGGTCCAAATTGGTCAGGTCGGTAGCCATGGATGAACGGTACGTCCCTCCCCGTTTCGGGGCCGCCCAAACCGTCGTGCATATGAGCCCGACGGAAATGAGAACGATCGTGAATCCCACCCATATCTTCTTTTCCATTTTTCCCTCCTTCTGGAATAATCCTTCACTCTATTCTGGAAATGGTTATAGTTATCCTTTTGCCCCCCTCCTCTCAAACCGACCAAGATAGGAGTATAAGAAAAGGGGGAAGAACGTGTCAACGAGAAAGAAAATCAAAATTGGCCACCGAACTCAAGGGGCGTTTTCCAGGAAAAGCAATAGGTCAAAAATAAATCCAGTCACCGGCGCAGGGCTTTTCGACCTACCGTTTCCTGTTTGATGTACCACTTTTGCACCATCTCGACCACTTCGGCGGGATCGTCGGATACGCCAAGATATTTGAAGTCTTCTTCCGAGATGAATCCCTGGGGCAAAGCGGTATTCCTGAGCCAGCTTAAGAAGCCCTCCCAGAAATGGCTGTTGAAAAGGATTACGGGAAAGGGCCGAATCTTATGGGTCTGCATGAGGGTGAGGACTTCAGTGAGCTCGTCGAGCGTTCCCAGACCCCCGGGCATGATGATGAAGGCGATGGCGTACTTCACCAGCATGACCTTGCGGATGAAGAAATGATCGAAGGTGATGGACTTGGTGGAAAAGGGATTGGGGGCCTGCTCTTCGGGAAGGTGGATGTTCAAGCCGACGGAGAAGACACCCGCCTCCTTGGCCCCCTTGTTGGCCGCCTCCATGACCCCGGGGCCTCCACCGGTGATGATGGAGAACCCGAGTTCCCCCAGGCGCCGGGCAATACTGGCTGTTTGCTCGTAAAGCGGGTCCCCCGGTTTGATTCGGGCCGACCCGTATATGGTTACGGCCGGCTCGACTCCCGAGAGTTTATCGAATCCCTCCACCAGCTCCCCGATGAAGCGGAAAATGCGCCAGGACTCTTCCTTGGCCAGATCGTTGATTTCATACCCGATGGTCATTTGGACCTCCCCGAAAGATTTCATCTTTTAAGAAACCGACGGAAATCCCGCCATCCTCTTCAGGCTCGCTGAATCCCTTTGGAATTGGACCTCTCGAAAACCGAACCGGTTGAAAGCTTGTCCCCCGGCCGTTCGGGGGGGACAAAAGCATATGGTCCTATTCTCTAACGAACAACCTGCCGGCGCAACCACCATCGCAGAAGAATCCAGGGTTCCTGCCGAGCTCAAAATCGACCCCAAAAAACTTTTTTACCATTTTTACTGTTTTTTCTTGATTCTGGCAATTTTTTCAATTATACTTTGTTCTGTTTTACCAATTTATTTCTATTTTTGAGGAGGAAAAGAATGGCTAAGAAGCCCATGACCAAATCTCAGATCGTAGGTTATTTCGCCAAGAAATTTGAAGTCTCCAAGAAGGTGGCTGCGGCCATAATCGAAGAAGTGAGTGCTCTGGCCATTTCCGAGACCAAGAAGAGCGGAGCTTTCGTTCTTCCGGGAATTGGGAAATCGGTCATCGTCAAGCGGAAAGCCCGCATGGGGCGCAACCCCGCTACTGGCCAAGCCATCAAAATCCCGGCCAAAACGGTAGTCAAAGTCCGCGTGGCCAAAGCCTTCAAAGAAGCCATTGTGGGCAAGAGGTAAGACTTTCTCCCGGCAAGGAAACGGGCCCGGGAAAGGCATTGGGTTTAGATATATCCCAGGGGAATTTTCAGCCCAATCGGCAAGGTTGAAGTGGTTTCCCTGCGTCCGGCCAATTCAAGAAGGGGTTACGGTGAATCGTAACCCCTTCTTCTTTCCATAGTCTTCAAGAATGGTGGATTTCAGCCTCAAAGGATGAATCAAGGATTTCCCCTCATCCTTCCCTCTCCGCAAAGCTTGGGCGAGGGCAGGTGAAAAGGGGTTCTCCCTTCCCCCACGAAAATGGCCCCCAATTTTCTAACCGATCATGATATTTACCTCTTCCGAGAGGGAAATCATTTTCGTCTCTACGAAAAAATGGGAGCCCACCGGACGACGGTGGGTGATCAGGAAGGAACCTATTTTGCCCTCTGGGCCCCCAATGCAGAAACGGTTTCAGTGGTCGGTGATTTCAACGGCTGGGATCCCCAGGCCAACCCGCTGGGACCCCGGTGGGACAGCTCCGGGATCTGGGAAGGTTCTATTGCCGGTGTAGGGAAGGGAGACCTCTACAAATACCACATCGTCTCCAAGAACAACGGATACGAAGTGGATAAGGGAGATCCCTTTGCCTTCAGCTGGGAGATCTCTCCCAAGACCGCATCCCGGGTGTGGGACCTGGATTATGACTGGAATGACGGGGACTGGATGAAAGGCCGCCACCGGTTCAACGGGCTTAAATCCCCCCTTTCCACCTACGAGGTCCATCTGGGTTCCTGGCGGAGGCTCCCGCAAGAGAGTCATCGTTTTATGACCTATCGGGAGCTGGCTGGGGCCCTTGTCCAGTATGTGAAGGACATGGGGTTCACCCATGTGGAGTTCCTCCCGGTCATGGAACACCCTTTTTACGGCTCCTGGGGATACCAGACGATCGGATACTTTGCCCCCACCAGCCGTTACGGTACTCCCCAGGACTTCATGTTCCTCATAGATTCCCTCCACCAAAATGGAATCGGGGTGATTCTGGATTGGGTTCCCTCCCATTTTCCCAGTGATGAACACGGCCTAGCTTATTTTGACGGCACCTATCTTTACGAACATGCCGACACTCGTCAGGGTTTCCATCCGGACTGGAAAAGCCTGATCTACAATCTCGGGCGCAATGAAGTGCGTAATTTCCTCATCAGCAGCGCTCTCTTCTGGCTGGACCGGTACCACGCAGACGGTCTCCGAGTGGACGCCATCGCCTCCATGCTTTACCTGGATTATTCCCGCAGCGAGGGAGAGTGGGTTCCCAACGAGCATGGGGGCCGGGAAAATCTGGAAGCCATCAGTTTCCTTAAACGCATGAATGAGATCGTCTACGGGACCTTCCCCGAGGTGCAGACCATCGCCGAAGAATCCACGGCCTGGCCCATGGTCTCCCGGCCGGCTTACCTGGGGGGGCTGGGTTTCGGCCTGAAATGGAACATGGGATGGATGCACGACACCCTGGAGTATTTTTCCAAGGATCCCATCCACCGGAAATTCCACCACGACCAGCTGACCTTCAATTTGTGGTATGCCTTCTTCGAAAATTTTGTTCTCCCCCTCTCCCACGACGAAGTCGTTCACATGAAAGGATCCCTCCTGGGAAGCATGCCGGGGGATGACTGGCAGAAGTTCGCCAACCTCCGCCTCCTCCTGGGTTACCAGTACACCCACCCGGGGAAAAAGCTCCTTTTCATGGGCGGGGAGATTGGACAGTGGGGAGAATGGAATCACGATCAAAGCCTGGACTGGAATCTCTTGGAATACACCCCCCACCGGGGGGTGCAGAATTGGGTCCGGGACCTCAATTCTTTTTACCGCAGCCATCCCGCACTGTTTGAAAGAGACTTCACCCCCGATGGGTTCGAATGGATCGATTTTAAAGACGCCGATCATAGCGTCATATCTTACCTCCGAAAAGTCTGCAACTTCACCCCTGTCCCCCGGCAGAATTACCGGGTTGGTGTGCCCCGAGAGGGCTTCTGGAAGGAAATGTTGAACAGCGACGCAAAGGAATACGGGGGAAGCGGCTGGGGTAACTTTGGAGGGATTCATGCCGACCCTCACCCTTCCCACGGGAAGCCTCATTCTCTTTCCTTAACCCTTCCCCCCTTGAGTATTCTGGTTTTTCAGAGAGTCAGATGACTCTCCTCCAGGACCAAGATTGACGATTCCACGAATCTTATGCCGGGATTTGAGCCCGAGGGGAAAAGGAAGGGCTTCTTCCTGGGTTTTTGATGGAAAGACCGGAGCGAAAGAAGGCTGAGAAAATGAAAAAGTATGTGGTGAGCCCGCGCGACCTGCCTAAATACTCCCCTCCCAATCATTCCCGGACGACCAATCGCCGTCTTTTGGGTCCCGGCCGCTCGGGCTCGAATCGCTTGGAAGTCGTCCTGGGGGAGATCAAATATGGGGGGCAAGCGGACCCCCATGTCCACCCGGACTTGGAGCAGGCTTTCTTCGTTCTTCAAGGGAAAGCGGAAGTGGAGATCAAAGGAGAGAAGGCTATGGTCGGCCCGGAGGATTTCATCTTTCTTCCGCCGGGAACGGTCCACCGAGTCACTCCCCTGAAAGGGCCGTCCTTGAAGCTTCTAATTATTTACTCTCCGCCCCTCTTTTCTTCCAAGACCCCCTTCAAAGAAGAGAAATAATTGCGGTCAAGGAGATACGTCGTCACGCAGAGGCATGAAGAGGGAGTTTCCGGATGGACGCTGAATTAAGACCTAAAAGCAGGGTTTCCGGCTAACAGCTGCAGGACCCGCAGGATTTTTGCATATTCGAGGTTATACGGTACCCCGACCCCCGTGCAGTCTGAATATAATCCAACTGGACAGGCTTTACTTCTTCGTAGAGTTTCTTGTTGATCGCGTAGGTAATCCCACTCTCTTTGAAAATTTCATCATCCGCATTTGGTTCATCCAGAACCAAGCCCAATGAGGGCCCGGATCACCCGCCAGGGGCTAGATAGACTCGAATCGTGGGAATCGTATCCCGATCTTTGAAATTTTCTTTTAGCATTTCTGTAGCTTTTTCAGAAACTTGAAACATTTTCTCACCCTCCAGGCAATTACCGCCCTATTTTTTCCCTACTTCATTCTAGCAGGTTTCTTTCATTTTTCGAATAAATAGATTTGGTGCAAATATTCGACAAAGGATTCAATTCCCTGAAATTCTGGGGCTTCGGAAGTGGGGATTCCCTTCTTATTTGCTTCTATGAATTTGAATCGCTGAAAACTTCGTGGGACTCAAGCCTTTCTGCTGAGTGCCGGTCAGTGATTCGATGTTTTGGGATAAATTGCTTCCTCATTTCATGGGGTTAGTGTAGAGGTTTGTCCCCTTTTATTCAGCTTAAGGATCCACAATTTTTACCGATATTCTTAATTGATTTCATTTGCCGGAGGATGAGTTTATGACTTTTGCTCTGAATGCTGCCCTGTCGGCCCTGGGCGCCTATGAAAAGAAGCTCGACGTAGCCGCAAATAACATCGCCAATATCAACACAGATGGGTTTAAAAAGAGCCGAGCCATTCTCCAGGAGGCTGATCCTTCCGGCGTAGTGGTCACCATCAGTCGGGTAAACACTCCAGGGTCGCCCATTCTTTCAGCAGACGGCACCGGAGAAATCAGGGAATCCTCCAATGTGGATTTGGCCGGAGAAATTGTCGACCTCCAAACGACCAAATATGGCTTCGAGGCGAATTTGAAGACCCTGAAGACAGAGGATGAGATGCTGGGCTCCTTGTTCGACATTCTTGCCTGAGGATTGGGGATAGAGGCTACCTTCGTTTCATCGATTTGGTGCCCTCCTTTGCCGCGTATCGGAGAGGGTCCCGCCCGCATCCCCGGGCCCAAAGATTTTTGGTTCGCCGAATCGAAATGGGAATCATCCTCCGAAACGAAAATATTCGGTCACGAACAACTGGTTATCGACCTTTCTTACGCCTTCTAGGCCGGCCACACTTTTCTCGCAATTCCCCTTCTCCATGGCGGAGCCGACGGCACCCCGCAGAATTACCATTCCCCCTTCGACCTGGATGTTGATGTGCCGGATCTCCACTCCCAGAATCCCAAGGAGAGTAGCCTCCACCTTTTGCAGGAGGGCAATGTCCATAAGCTTTTCCTCCGCCTTCTTCCCTCCCTCCTCAATATACGGGGAACGAATGAACTCCAGGATCATTTGCACGGCCATGTCCAACGATAGCTTGCGAGTATTGATCACTAGGTCGTAGAGAGCAGAGTCATCCCAGTCTACGTCGAAGAAGGACCGGATGAACCCCCCAGAATCGCGGTCGCTCCGGCGGAGAATTCGAGTAGCCTGTTTTTCATCGATCCCTCCCGATTCCATGAAACGACGTAATCGAACCTCCAATGGAGCGACTACCCTAAAGTGTAAGGCCCCGGGAAGGTCCTTCAGCAGAACCTGTCCTCCCCGGCCCACAATGATGACCTTTCCTTTCCGGGCATAGTCGTAGATCACCGCCTGGAGGAAATGGAGGAATTTCCTTCTCTGAACCTGCAAAGAATCCCAAAGGGGAGGCTTCTTTTCGTCAAACCTC
>Ga0335070_10008167_pt1 | contig 12268 bp, 10 predicted proteins | sample Lox_Sample_13_FD_206722 | JGI IMG/M metagenome (GOLD analysis project Ga0335070, IMG submission 206722) | Soil microbial communities from Loxahatchee National Wildlife Refuge, Florida, United States - Lox_Sample_1.3 | ecosystem: Environmental > Terrestrial > Soil > Wetlands | place: USA...
CTACACCGGCTTCGCCCGGCCGACCCAGTGGGCCTTCGACTCCGAGTTCGGCCGCCACGTCGTCGACGTGGTACCGCGCCTTGCCCTCGACAGCGCCGACGCCATGGCCGAGGCGGTGCGCGCCGATCTCGGCATCGCCCTCGTGCCGGACTGGCTGCTCGGCGCGGAAATCGAGGACGGGCACGTCGCGGTGCTGCTCGAGGATTTCTATCCGCCGGCGCTGCCCATCCACATCGTCTATCCCGAGACGCGCTGGCTGTCGCTGCGCGCCCGCTCGTTCATCGATTTCCTGATCGAGGAGTTCGGCGGCCGGGCGGCGGGCGCTGCGGAGCCAGCCCGCGTCCAGGCCCTGCGCTGAAGGGCGCCCGAATGCTAGATTGAGGCCATGACGCGCTGGATCGTCGCCGCCATCGCCCTGGTCGCCGCCCCGGCGCCCGCCGCGGCCGACGGGCTGCTGCTCGAGCTCGCCGGCTCGCCCGGCCTGCGCGTCAAGGGCAGCTGCCGGCTGATCGAGGCCGATGGCGTGCCGCGCGACGCGACGCTCGACAGCCTGGTGCCGCACCGTTTTGAGATTGACGCCGTCGCCGCGTCGTGCACGCTCAACAAGATGGACGAGCGTGGGACGCTGCGCGCCTCGCTGTCGTTGCGCGGCCAGATCGTCGCGCTGTTCGAGACAACCGCGCTCTTCGGCGGCATCGCCGTGCGCACCGACGGCCCGTGGGGACCGGCGCGCGGCCGCGAGAGCGCGGCTCTGTTCCGGCGCGGCCACGGCCCGGGCGTGCCCGGCACCGGCCAGGGTCCGACCGTGCCGCCGCTCGGCGGCACGACGGTGCCACCGCTGCGCGGCACCACGGTCCCGCCGCTGCGCTAATCAAGAATCTTCCGCGCGGCGAAGATGCGCACCGGCGCCGCGCGGCCCGGCACCGCGGTCGCGCCGAGATCGTCGCAGGCGATGCGGTCGCGCACCAGGCGCCAGGTCGCCTCGCTCAGGATCACCCGGTCGCCCACGCTCTTGGTCAGGCCCTCGAGCCGGGCACCGATGTTCACCTCGTCGCCGAGCACGGTGTATTCGAAGCGGTCGACCGAGCCGATATTGCCGACGATCATCGGGCCGGTGTTGATGCCGACGCCGATGCGCAGCGCCTCGACGCCCCAGCGCCGCCAGCGCTCGGGCTGCGCCTCGACCGCGTCGACCATGCGCAGCGCCGTGCGGCAGGCGCGATAGGCGTGGTCGGGCAGCGCCATCGGCGCGCCGTAGACCGCCATGATGCCGTCGCCGATGTATTTGTCGAGCAGGCCGCGCTCGTCGAGCACGATCTCGGTCATGGCCGAGAGATAGTCGGTCATGAAGCCGACCAGGCGCTCCGGGCTCATGCGCTCGGCGATGCCGCTGAAGCCGCGGATGTCCGAGAACAGCACGGTCAGCTCGCGCCGCTCGCCGGACGGCCCGAGCGCGGTCGGGTCCTGGACCAGCCGATCGACCAGCGCGGGGTGCAGATAGTGGCTGAACGCCGCCTGGATGCGGCGCGCGTCGCGGTGCTGGCGGAAATAACTGTTGAGCGAGACGACGCCGTAGACCATGAGCGGCGTCGCGGTCGGCACGACGAAGCTGAGCCAGAGATTGGCCGCGGTGAAGGCGAGGATGACGAGGGCTGCGACGGCGGCGGTGAGCGCGAGCGCCAGGACCGCGCCCCAGAGCGGCGCCGCGAGCGCGCCGACTACCGCCGCGAGCGCGCCGCCGCCCAGCACGAGCACAAGGTCGACGCCGTCGGTGAGCTGGTCGCGCAGCAGGAAATCGATCTGCAGGATGCTGTTGACGACCGTCGCCTGGCGCTCGATCGCCGGCAACGCCGGGTCGAAGGGCGAGCGCACCGTGCTACCGACGCCGACCGCGTCGCCGCCGACCAGGACGGCGCGGTCCTGGAAGATCGAGACCGGCACGGTGCCGTCGAGCACGTCGGCGAGCGACACCGACGGCATGGTGCCGCGCGGCCCGCGCCAGTTGACCGGCAGGCGCGAGGCGAGATCGAGCGGGACGTCGATCGGACCGACGAGCAGGTCGCTGCCGACGTCGAGCCGGAGCTGGTCGGCCGAGAGCTTGAGATAGCGCTGCGCCACCGCGACGGCGAGCGACGGATAGAGCGCGCCGCCGGCGCCGACCGCGACGCTTTCGAACTGCGCCGAGCCGGCGGGCCCCGTCTCGAAATTGACATGGCCGACGCCGGCCGCGGCGTCGAGCAGCGTGTTGATCGGCAGGATCAGGTTGGGACCGGCGAGCGGCACGCGCGGCCCGCCCGAGGCGGCCTCGGTGCGGTAGACCTTATAGGCCGAGCGGTCGAGCGTGGCCGACTGCACCGGCGGGCGCCCGGCGCGCGCTGCCGTCTGTACGTTGGTCGCGATGAAGACCGGCAGCACGACATTGCCGGCGCGGCGCATCGCGTCGGCGAGCGCGCGGTCGGCCTCGGGCGCGCCCGGCTCGGTGAACAGCACGTCGAAGGCGATGACCGACGCGCCGGCCGCGGCCAGCTTGTCGACCAGCTCGGCGTAGAGCTGCCGGCTCCACGGCCAGCGGCCGAGCTTCTGGATGCTGCGCTCGTCGATGCGCACGATGACCACGGAATCGCCGGGCGCCATCGGCCCGCGCAGGCGGAAGCGCACGTCGAGCGCCAGCGCCTCGGCGTTGTCAAGGATGCCGGACGCAGGTGCTACGAACTGCACGCCGAGCAGGATGAGGACGACGAGCAGGCCGACCCAGAGCCGTCGTCCCGCCCCGCGCGCCGCGGCCATCGCGCGCCTACCGGCTGTAGAAGCCCTTGCCCTCGCGCGCCAGCCGCTCGAGCAGCGGCGCGGGCTTGAGCCAGTCGCCGTGCGTCTCGTGGAGCCGCTTGACGGTGTCGTAGATCTTCTTCACGCCGACCAGATCGGCCCAGAACATCGGCCCGCCGCGATAGCGCGGGAAGCCGTAGCCGTAGATCCAGACGATGTCGATGTCGACCGGGCGCGCGGCGATGCCCTCCTCGAGGATCTTGGCGCCCTCGTTGACCAGCGCGAACATGCAGCGCTCGACGATCTCCTGGTCGCCGATGGCGCGGCGCTGGATGCCGTGCTCCTTCGCGTAGTCGAGGATCAGCTTCTCGATCGCCGGATCGGGGGTCGGCGTGCGGCTGCCCTGCTCGTAGCGATACCAGCCGGCGCCGGTCTTCTGGCCGTAGCGGCCCTGCTCCGCGACCCGGTCGGGAATGTAGGAGAGCTTGAGGGTGGGCGGCAGGCTCTCGCGCAGGCGCCGGCGCACGGCGAGGCCGATGTCGAGCCCGGCCAGGTCCTGCATGGCGAAGGGGCCCATGGGCAGACCAAAATCGAAGATCGCCTTGTCGATCTGCTGCGGCAAGGCGCCCTCCTCGAGCAGCGCCTCGGCCTGGCGGCGATAGGCGTAGAGCATGCGGTTGCCGACGAAGCCGTCGCACACGCCGACCAGCACCGCGGTCTTGCCGAGCTTCTTCGACAGCTCCATGACCGTCGCGATGGTCTCCTTCGAGGTCGCCTTGCCGCGCACGTTCTCCAGCAATTTCATGATGTTCGCCGGGCTGAAGAAGTGCATGCCGACGACCTTCTCCGGCCGGCGCGTCGCCGACGCGATGGCGTCGACGTCGAGCGTCGAGGTGTTGGTCGCCAGGATGGCGTCGGGCTTGCACACGCGGTCGAGCGTCTCGAACACCTGCTTCTTGACGCCCATGTCCTCGAACACCGCCTCGACGACGAGATCGGCGTCCTTGAGATCGGCGTACTCGGTTGTGCCCTTGATCAGCGCGACGCGCTGGTCGGCCGCTTCGCGGCTCATGCGTCCGCCCGACACGTTGCCGTCGAAGATCTTGCGGATATTCGCGAGGCCCTTGTCGAGCGCCGCCTGCTGGGTCTCGACCACGGTCACCGGGATGCCGGCATTGGCGAAGCAGATAGCGATGCCGCCGCCCATCAGGCCGCAGCCGATGATGCCGGCGCGCTCGATCTTCTTGACCGGCGTGTCCTTGGGCACATCGGGGATCTTGGCGACCTCGCGCTCGCCGAAGAAGACGTGGCGCTGCGCCGCCGCCTGGTCCGAATTGACCAGCCGCACGAAGATCTCGCGCTCGTACCTGCGGCCCTCGTCGAACGGCTTGTTGACCGCCGCCTCGATGGCGTCGACCGCGGCGAAGGGCGCGTCGAAGCCGCGGAACTTCTTCCCCATTTCCTTGCGGTAGTCGGCGAAGATCTCGGGATGGCCGCGGTCGGCCTTGATCTTGTCCTCGACCCGGCTGACCCGGCGCGGCGGCTTGCCCTCCGCGGCGCGCGCCTCGGCGAAGGCGATGGCGGCCTTGACCGCGTCGCCCTCGGCGACCTGATCGACGACGCCGAGCTTCTGCGCCTCGGCGGCCGAGATCTGCTTGGCGTTGACGATCAGGTCGAGCGCGGTCTTGGCGCCGACCAGGCGCGGCAGGCGCTGGGTGCCGCACGCGCCGGGGATGATGCCGAGCGTGACCTCGGGGAGCCCGACCCGGGCGCCGGCCGCCGCCACCCGGTAGTGGCAGCCGAGCGCCGTCTCGAGCCCGCCGCCGAGCGCGATGCCGTTGACGGCCGCGACCACGGGCTTGGGCGAGCCCTCGAGCTGCTCGACCACCTCGAACAGCTGCGGCGCGTCTTTGGGCCGGGGCTTGCCGAACTCGCTGATGTCGGCGCCGGCAATGAAGGCGCGGCCGGCGCCGGTCACGACCACGGCCTTGACCGCGCCGTCCTCGAGCGCGCGCTTCAGCCCGTCGCGCAGGCCGGTCACGATCGCCATGTTGAGCGCGTTGACCGGCGGGTTGTCGATGGTCAGAAGGGCGACCGCGCCCTCCCGGGCATAGTGGACCTGTGACATGCGTCTCCCCTTGCTTGGCTGAGGGCCTTTTTAGTCGAGACGCCGGCCGAGCGCAAAGCGGCCGGGAGCGAAAGGCCACCGTCAACGTTATAGGACGGCGACCGGCCCTAACCGCTCGGCCCTGCGCAAGAATGTCCCGCCGCCGGCCCGTGGACATCGGCCGGGGCCCTGACTACATAGAGTCGGGGAGATCGGGCGACGGGCGTAGCATACGCCATGAGGACGAAGATGAGGGTCATCAAGGGGTTCGACGAGCTGGCGACGCTCTCGGGCCAGGACATCGGCAAAAGCGATTGGATCGAGGTCACCCAGGACATGGTCGACCAGTTCGCGACCGTGACCGGCGACGACCAGTGGATCCACACCGACGTCAAACGCGCCGCCAAGCATTCGCCCTTCGGCGGCACGGTCGCTCACGGCTTTTTGACCCTGTCGCTCATCCCACGGCTGTGCCGCAAGATCTTCAAGCTGACCGGCATCTCGGCCAGCGTGAACTACGGCCTGAACAGCGTGCGCTTCTTCCACCCGATCCGGGTCGGCTCGCGCATCCGCGCCGGCCTCTCCGTGCTGTCGATCCGCGTGATCGGCGGCAAGGCGATCCGCTTCGTCAGCAAGGTGACCATCGAGGTCGACGGCGCCGAGCGCCCGGCCTGCGTCGCCGAGACCGTCACCCTGGTGCTGAAGAAGCAGAAGCGCGCCAAGCGCCGCGCCCGCCGCGCCGCCCCGCTGCCGGCCAATTCGGTGCCGGCCTAGCCCGCAACCTGCCCACGCGCGCAAGGTGAGCCGTCGGCCGGCGCGCAAGCGTCCGTCTACGTGCCGGCATCGATCACGTGCGTCGGATCGGGCTGCTCGTCCGCCGGAGCCTGACTGTAATCGCCGAAGGGGCCGTCGCGCCGCTTGATCGCCGCGCGCACGCCGTCCGCGCCGGCCGAGGCGATGAAATGCTTGGCATCGGGCGTGTTGCGCATCAGGCCGTCGAGGATCGGGCCGAGCGTCTGGATCGAGGACAGGCCCATTGTCTCGTAGGCCTGGTTGACCACGAGCTTCATGGCCGCAAGCTGCGACGACGGTATGCTGGAAAGCTGGCGGGCCAGCTTGCCGACCGTGTCCTCGAGCTCGGCGAAGGGCACCGAGGCGTTGATGAGGCCGATCTCCGCCGCCTGCTTGCCGGAGAGCGGCTTTCCGGTCAGCGCATACTCCTTCGCCCTCGTCAGGCCCAGGCGGTAGATCCACATGCCGCTCAGATAGGCGCCCCACATGCGCGAATAGGGCGTGCCGATGCGGGCGTCGTCGCTGGCGACCACCAGGTCGGCGCAGAGCGCGTAGTCGCTGCCGCCGCCGACGCACCAGCCATGCACTTGGGCGATGACCGGCTTGGGCGAACGCCAGAAGGCCATGAACTTCTGTGTCGGCGCCAGCATGTCGGCGGTCGAGAAGACGAAATCCTTGCCCGGATCCCATTCGCCGTCCGTCGTGATGGCCTCGTCCCAGTGATGGAAGCCGCCGCCGAAGTCGAAGCCGGCGCAGAAAGCCCGCCCGGCGCCGCGGACGACGATGACCTTCACCCGCGCATCGCGCACGGCGGCGTTGACCGCGTGCTCGATCTCGTCGGGCATGGGCGGCACGATCGTGTTGAGCGCCTCGGGCCGGTTGAGCGTGATCGTCGCGACCGGTCCTTCGACGGAATAGATCAGGGTCTCGTACATGGCCGTCTCCCTCCAGGCTCCTGCGCCAGGGTACCGACCGGCTTGTCGGTCATAAAGACCGGGCTTGTACGCTGGTAAAATCCGCGCTGGCCCCATCGGCACCGCCGCGGGAGACCTGTTGGCCTTCGGGGCGCCCGGCGGCTAAGATCGCGCCGGCGTTCGGCCGCGCCGCCCCCTGCTTTCCCCGCAGCGTCTTGGGTTCGTAACGGCCGGGGAGAGCCCGATGATTCTGGAACCGCCGCCCCAAAGGCTGCCCCGGCTCGGTGAGATTGTCCGGGCGCTCGACCGCCACTCCCTGAGCAACGGCGTCGCCGCATTCCTCGTGGCCTCGACCGGCCCGCTCGTCATCCTGCTCGCGGTCAGCATCAAGGGCGGCCTGTCGCACGCCGACATCAGCTCGTGGATCTTCGCCGGCTACGGGATAAGCGGCGTGTTCTCGATCCTGGCCAGCGTGTATTACCGCATGCCTATGGGCATGGCGTGGACCATTCCCGGCGCCGTGCTGCTCGGCACGTCGCTCGACCACCTGTCCTTCGCCGCGGTCGTCGGCACCTATTACGTGACTGCCGCGGTGATCCTGGTCATCGGCCTGACCGGCCTGGTGCGCCGGATGATCGATGGGTTGCCGCTGCCGATCGTCATGGGCATGGTCGCCGGCGTGTTCCTGCCGATCGTGCTCAAGATCGTCACCGCCTTCGACGACTCGGCCGTCATCGCGGGCGCGACGCTCGCGGCGTTCCTGGTCCTTGCGCTCCTGCCGAGCATCAGCCGGGTCATCTCGCCGGTGATCGGCGCGCTCATGGTCGGTGCGGCGACGACGGTCGCGACCGGCCATTTCGCTCTCACCGAGCCGGTCGCCTGGCGCATCGCCGACCCGATCCTCTACAAGCCGGAATTCTCGCTGCAGGCCTGCCTCGAGCTGGTCGTGCCCATGGCCATGACCGTGCTCGGCATCCACAACGCCCAAGGCTTCGCCATCTCGCGCGTCAACGGCTATCGGCCGCCGGTCAACGCGCTCACTGTCGCGTGCGGCGTTGGCTCCTTCGTGCTCGGCGCCTTCGGCTCGGTGTCGCTGTGCGTGACCGGCCCGGTCAACGGCGTGCTCAACACCTCGGGCCGGAAGGAGCGGCGCTACGCCGGCGGCATCGTGTTCGGCCTGTGCCTGATCCTGTTTGGGCTGTTCGCGCCCATGGCCACCCAGCTGGCGCTGGCCATGCCGGCGGCCTTCATCGGCATCTTGGGCGGGCTCGCCATGCTGCCGGTGCTGCAGGGCGCCTTCGTCAGCGCCTTCCGCGGCGAGTTCCAGCTGGGCGCGCTGATCTCGTTCATCGTGACGATCTCGGGCATCGCGCCGTTCAACATCGGCGCCGCCTTCTGGGGCCTGGTCTTCGGCTTCGCCGCCTCGGCCCTCCTCGAACGCAAGGACTTCGCCCGCGCCGCCGAGAAGCGCCGCGCCGCCGCGCAAGCCGTGGCGGCGGATTAAGACGCCGCTTCCCGCCCGTTGCGCTTTACGGCCGGGCGCCAGGGCGCACGGCTCAGCGGGTTGTTGACGTGCACCAGCTTGGCCAGCATCGCCATGAACTGGCGCTGCTCGGCCTCGCTGAGCGGCGCCAGGATGCGCCTCTGCGATAGGGCGACCGCCTCCGCCATGCGCGCAATCAGGCTCACCGCCTCGGCGGTGACGTGCAGCGTCTTGGTGCGGCGGTCGACCCGGCCCGCCTCGCGCTGCAGCAGGCCGCGCTCCTCGAGCCGGCCGATCACATCGCCGGTGTTGGAGCGGTCGAGCGCCACCAGGCTCGCCAGGCTGATCTGGTCGATGCCCGGATTGTCGCGCACGGCGCAGAGCAGCGCGTATTGCACCGGCGTCAGGCCGAATTCCTTGCATTCCTCGGCGAAGATCGAGACGGCGATCTGCTGGGCGCGGCGGATCAGGTGGCCGGGCTTATCGAACAGCGAGGGTGAGGCGGGGTCCATGTCGGGCAATTCCTGTTACGGGGCGGAATCGTAGCGCCTCGGCCGGGCGCGCGCCACCGCTGATTGTGTCGACTCGCCCGTTGCGCGGCTTCCCAAAGCTTCCTAAATACTTTAGATATAAAATAATCGAGAACCGGCGGCCTGCCAACGCGGCATGACGCCCCGAGCCCTAGAACGACATGAAAGGTCCAGGCGACATGCCCGATTCGACCTCGCCCGCCGCCGGCAAGGCGCGCAACGACGACCCGGCGGCTTATCTCGACGCGACCTACTACCTCGACTTCGACAAGCCCGAGCTTGCCGCCTACGCCCGCGCCACCATCGGCGACGCCAAGACCGACGTCGAGAAGGCGGTGCGCCTCTACTACGCGGTGCGCGACGAGTTCCGCTACGACCCCTATGCCATGCAGCTCATCCCCGCGGCGATGACGGCGAGCCATACCTTCCGCGCCGGCCGCGGCTTCTGCGTCAACAAGGCGGCGCTGCTCGCGGCGTTGGCCCGCGCGGTCGGCATCCCGGCCCGGGTCGGCTATGCCGACGTGCGCAACCATCTCGCCTCCAGGCGCTTCCTCGAGCTGCTCAAGACCAACCTCTTCGTCTGGCACGGCTATGTCGAGCTTTACCTCGAGGGCCGCTGGGTCAAGTGCACGCCGGCGTTCAATCTCGAGCTGTGCAAGAAATTCAACGTGCTACCGCTCGAGTGGGACGGCCGCACCGATTCGCTGTTCCATCCGTTCGACGCCGCCGGCAACAAGCACATGGAATATGTCAACGACCATGGCGTCTTCGCCGACGTGCCGTTCGACGCGATCGACAATGGCTTCCGCAGCCTCTATCCGGTGTTCGGCGACGACGGGCGGATGAACATGGGCGGCGATTTCGGCGCCGAGGGCGAGGCGGACCGCCGAGCCCGACGCTAGGGTGGCGCGGCGCTCGCGCCCCTCGCGCAGCGGGCCGGCGGCGGCGCTGCCGCTCGCCCGCCACGTCAACGTCTTGACGCGCGACGCCGCGACGGCCAACGCCCAGATCTCGAAGATCTTCGCGCCGCACCGCACCGTGCCGGGCGGCGGCAAGCGCTTTCTCGCGCGCCATCATCACGCGCGCCTCGCCGGCCTGTCGTTCAACTACTTCCAGTTCCGCCCGCGCGTCACCATCACGGCGCGGCCGACCACCTGGTACTATTTGCTGCTCATCCCGCAGCAGGGCCGCTGCCGCGTCGAATGCGGCGGGCCGTCGGTCGAGGTCGCGCCCGGCACCGTTTCCGTCGTCAATCCGGTCGCCCCGCTCACCATGGAGTGGCTCGACGATTGCGCGCAGGTGGTCGTCAAGTTCGACCGCGCCGCGCTCGAGGCGGCGCTCGCCGCCCGCCTCGGCCGCGCCGTCGCGCGACCGATCCTGTTCGACGTCGCGCGTCCGACGCCGGTCGCCGACTGCCGCCCGCTCATCCGCTTCGTTGACTTCGCGCTCGACGTGCTCGATGGCGAGCGCCCCGCCGACCTGCCAGAAGAGCCGTTCGAGCAGCTGTTCCTCTCGCTCATGCTGACCGAGCTGCGCCACAGCGAGAGGGAGGCGCTGGCCCGGCCGCGGCCGCGGCCGCGCGCGGTGCCCTACTACGTCAAGCGCGTCGAGGAGTTCGTCAACCTTCACGCCGAGCGGCCGATCAGCCTCGACGATATGGTCGCCGTCTCGGGCGTGAGCGCGCGCTCGCTGTTCCACGGCTTCCGCGCCTTCCGGAACATGGGGCCGATGGCCTATCTCAAGCGCGTGCGCCTCGAGCGCGTGCGCGCCGAGCTCGCGGCACCGGCGCGCGGCGGCCGCCGGCGCGTCACCGACGTCGCGACCGCCTGGGGCTTCGCCCATCTCGGCAACTTCGCCAAGGACTACAAGAAGCAGTTCGGCGAAAGCCCGTCCGTGACACTGCGCCGCAGCGGCGAGTAAGAGGGGGAAAACCACGAAGACACAAAGGCACGAAGAGATAAGAAGAATGACTACAGGAGACACAGAGACGGGGAGGAAGAGGATCGCGCTTCGCGCAATAATTCTTTCTCCCCGCCTCCCCGCCTCCTGTGAACTTCTTTGTGTCTTCGTGTCCTCGTGTCTTTGTGGTGAACCCCGTTGAATTTCCTGCACCCGATGCGCCGGCCTTGCACTATTTGGATAGAATATCGCGCGCCGTCTTGGCTAAATAGCGCGGGAGCAAGGCAGACGCCGGAAGGACGGGTATGGACGCCGCTGCAGTGAAAGCGCTGGCCAAGGAGCTGGGGGCCGATCTGGTCGGCATCGCCAGCGCCGCGACGCTCAACGCCTTCCCGCCCGATCCGAAATGGCCGCAGACGCCCGACCGCATCTCGCCCTACGTCAAGAGCGTCATCGTCATCGTCCAGCACATCCCGGTCGCCGCCTTCCGCTGCAAGACGACCATTCCGGTGCAGTACATCGACATGCTGGTGCTGCGCCGCATGGATCGCATCGCCGCGCGCCTGGCCGAGAAGCTCGAGGACGCCGGCTATCCGAGCTTCGTCACCGCCGCGCAGGAGACCGACTGGGACTACAAGCGCGCCAGCTACGGCCGGCTCAGCACGCGCCATCTCGGCATCGAGGCCGGGCTCGGCACCTTCGGCCTCGAGGTGAACATCCTGACGCCCGAGTTCGGCCCGCGCGTCTATCTCACCGGCGTTCTCACGGAGCTCGAGCTGGAGGCCGACGCGCCACTCACCGAGCAGGTGTGCATCGGCGAATCCTGCTCGCGCTGCCTCTACTCCTGCCCGGCCGACGCCGTCCTGCATTTCGGCATCGACAAGCGCGGCTGTGCCACCCAGGCGCAGGAGTTCGGCTATTCGCAGATCACAAGCTTCCTCGACAGGGTGATCGACGCGCCGCATGAGAAGAAATACGAGATGATGCGCTCGCGCGACCTGTTCGGCTTCTGGCAGGGCCTGCTGCGCGTCGTCGGCTCGTTCGGCGACTGCCCGCGCTGCCTCGCCGTGTGCCCGGTCGGCAACGACTATCACGCCTATCTCGCCGAGGTGCAGAAGGCGATCCCCGAGAAGACGCCCGAGAAGGTCGAGAAGGCCAAGCGCTTCAAGGAGGCGCGCAAGACCGGCGCCGAGGTCGCCGGGCTCAGCGAGTGGAACAGGCGCTGGGTCGGGCCCGAAGGCTACAAGGGCATGGTCGCGCGCCAGCTCCAGGAATTCAAGAAAGCCCAGGCGGCGCGCGCCGCCGACGCAAAGGACAAGGAGTCGGTCGAGTAATCGGCCGGCAGCAGGACGCTCATGGTCGCCACCTTCAAGAGTCCGATCACCGCCGCCGAGGTCAAGGCCAAGGCCAAGGCGCTCGGCGCCGACCTGGTCGGCATCGCCGACGGCGCGCTGATGAACGCCAATCCGCCGGATCCGGCCGATGCGCAGCGGCCATCGAACATCACCGACCATGACGGCGACCGCGTCATCGTGCTGGGCAAGCGGCTCAACAGCGGCACCACGCGCATCAAGCGCTGGGACGAGCGCCACAAATACTACAACGACGAGCTGACCGTGACGCGGCTCGAGGAGATCGGCCTCGAGCTCGTGCTGTGGCTCGAGAGCCGCGGCTATCCGGCGCTGATCGTGCCGCCGAGCCATGTCGACCCGTGGCGCTATGACGGCAACCCGGATCGCCACATGAAGCCGCTCTTGTCGCTCGAGCACGCCGCGGT
>Ga0335070_10008168_pt1 | contig 12268 bp, 6 predicted proteins | sample Lox_Sample_13_FD_206722 | JGI IMG/M metagenome (GOLD analysis project Ga0335070, IMG submission 206722) | Soil microbial communities from Loxahatchee National Wildlife Refuge, Florida, United States - Lox_Sample_1.3 | ecosystem: Environmental > Terrestrial > Soil > Wetlands | place: USA: Florida...
AACGAGGATGCCTTCCGTAGTGGCGTTGGTGATCGACTCCAGGAACGCCGCCTGAGATTGCAGGTCCAGTTGGGCCTTCTTGCCGCTGGTGATGTCGATCAGGATCGAATCGGCATAGAGAACACCCCGCTCGGTGTAGATGGTACAGGCCCGTTCATGCACCCATACCCAGGTTCCGAGCTTTGTGCGCATCCTGTATTCCTCGTCGAAGGCGGTCTGTGCCTGAAAAAGCTCATCGTAAGACTTGAGCACGCAGGCCAGGTCACTTGGATGAATCTGTTTTTCCCACAGTTTGCCGTCTTCATTATTTCGGAGCTCTTCCGACGTGAATCCCAGGATCGTTTCGATCTTTGGACTGATGTAGGTTGTACGCCGCGTGCGGTCAAAGGTGCGCGCAACATCCGGCAGGTTGGCGAGGATTCGCCCATAACGCAACTCTTTGCGTAGGGCAGTCTCGTTTGCCTGCGAAAGATCCGTCCTGTCCTGGAATGTGACAATGTGCGTTGTTCGCCCCGCCGCCTGCTTCAGGGGACGAATCCAATAGTCACAGGGAAAGCTGGAACCGTCTTTCCGCCAGACTTGGCAATGACTTGCCCGCAGCGGTTCCGGCGAAACCAGGAACGGGCGAGAGATTCGGGTTACAGATGTCAGCGGACTGTGAAAGAAGACTTTGTCGATATCCGCGCCGACCAGTTCGCGGGCGGAATAGCCGGTTAAATCCAGGAGCGATGGATTGCAGAAGGTGATGCAACCTTCAGAGTCAAGTCCGCAGATTCCTTCCCTGATTGCGTGCAGGATCAGTTCCAGCTCTTGCCTTAGGACTTCGGGGGAGTCGTGAAGTAACTGGCTCAAAGGCATAGAGGGAACCTGGCGCTGGTTGCGCTCTCAGCAATTCCTGGTATGAGTGGAGACGAGGACTTCCTTCTCGATCGTCCGCAGCTGTGCGAAGTTCTCCAGCTTCAGGAGAAGGGCGCGCGTAACTTCCTGTCCCTTGCCTACTACAAGCATGCCGTTCTTCGCCCGGATGTCCTGTTGCAGGATCATTCCTGAGACCAGCCGAGATACGGCGACCTTCTGGATTTCCATCGCGGCATCGTCGGACTTCATGTCGCGCAAGGCACGCACCAGTTGAGGCCCAAACTCGCCGGCCCGGCCTTCCAGTTTCTGGATCGCTTCTGCTGTGCTGAGACCTTGCATGCGTAAGCTGTCGAATGCAACGGAGAGGCGGAGAATCCTGGCCCCAAGAACAATGTCGGAGTCGAGGCCATTCCCGTTCTTCGGAACACTCGGCTTGGTCTCCTGCTCCAACTGTTGACTGATCATCCAGGCGATGGGTTCGAGGCGGGGAATACTCATCAGAAGATCTCGCGCGGCGCGCGGATGAGCTTCGAACAATGCTTTGTGCTCTTTTGGCATTTCAGTGCCAAGGTAGGCGGCTCGCATGATCTCGGGATCTACGGTAAGACAGCCTAACTGCGACAACATAGCGGCGGCTTCAAAGCGCCAGGGGGAACTCAAGCCGAGTTGCGCAACCAGGTGACGCATGCATCGCGTAATGCGGAGAGATCTGCCGAAGGTTTCAGGACTGACTGCGCTCAGGACATCGGTAAGCACCTTGATGCTGCCCATCAAAGTGTTCTCCAGCAAATCCTTTTCGGCCTTCACCAGCCGATATTGCACAATTCCGGCAGTAAGGGCCTTACTTAGGATGTCTTTCTGGCAGGGCTTGGTGAGAAAGCGGAAGACATTTCCTTCGTTGACGGCCTCGATTGCCGAGTTAATGTCGGCGTATCCGGTGAGCAACATCCTGACCGTGTCTGCGGAGGTTTCCCGGACACGCGTCAGGAACTGAGCTCCACTCATGCCCGGCATACGCATATCAGAGACAACGACCGCGTAGGGGCCGCTCTGATGTATCTTTTCCAGTCCCAGATCACCGCCTTCAGCGGTTTGGACATCGAAATCGCGATAGAGCATCCGTTTGTAGCCGTCGAGAACCGCAGGTTCGTCATCCACGAAGAGGATTTTGTCACTCATGATTTCTTCACCGCCCAAATGAGGGGCTTACCCTGAGACGTTCCAGGTGAGTTCAAGCCGCCAACCGGATCGAAGCGCTGCGGTTTATCGACCGAAAACAGCCGCGGGTTCAATGACCTTAGTGCTGACCCGGAGTAACTGAAAACCTTCACCATTTCTGCCGATAAGAGCTGGCACGCCTGAAGACCCCAACTTTGGAGCAGCGGATCGCAGCTGGCTTCTGATCTGTGAGCAGTTTGATGAAGCGCATCCTTTTTGTTGATGACGATCCGAGCGTTCTGCAGGGCATCAAGCGAATGCTTCATTCCAAGCGGAATGAATGGGAAATCGCGTTCGCGCCCGGCGCGGAAGAGGCACTCCGGCTTTTCGAGCAGAAGGAATTCGATGTCGTGGTCTCCGACATTCGAATGCCGGGCATGGACGGGGCAACGCTTCTGGCGAAGATCAAGGAACGTTTCCCCGGCGCCGCCCGCATCATTCTCTCCGGATATTCCGAAGCAGACGTCGCCATTCGCGCGACGGCCAGCGCCCATCAATTCCTGGCAAAACCTTGCGATCCCAAAGAGTTAGTTGCCGCCGTCGACCGGGTCTGCAATGTCCAGGGCTTCACGCTGGATGCGAAAGTACGGCGTATAGTCGGGCAAATCGGCCAGCTCCCGTCTCTGCCGCGGGCGTATGTGGCATTGCGGGAAGCCGTTGAGAATCCCGACACTTCGATCGCGAAGGTGGTTGAGATTGTCGAAACCGATATCGCGATGGTGGCGAAGATTCTTCAATTGGTGAACAGCGCATTTTTTGGACTGGCCAGACCCATCACGAGCCTGCATGGAGCGGTGAACTACCTTGGGCTGAACACGATCAGGAATCTCGCGCTGATGGCCGAAGCCTTCCGCGTGTTCACGCCTGGTCCGGGAATTCCCCGGTCGCTGTACGATCAAACTCGCGAACATGGGCAACGAAGCGCAGAAATCGTCGCGCGCCTGCCATTAGGCCCACCACTGCGTGACCTGACGATTGTGGCCTGTCTGCTGCAAGATGTCGGCACGCTTGTTCTGGCGAGTAAGCTTCCACAGGCCTTCCTTTCGGCGTCGTCTATTGTGGAAAAACGGGGCTGCCAGATGTTCGAGGCTGAAGAAGAAGTTCTCGGGACATCTCACGCCGAGGTGGGAGCATATTTGCTGGGTTTGTGGGGAATACCACAGGCCATCGCCGAAGCTGTGGCCCATCACCACCGGCCGACCCGGATCCCTCACTCGGGTTTAGATACGTGCACAGCGGTTTATACCGCCAGCGTGCTGGCACGTCAGCCCCGGACTGTGCAGGCGTCCGAGTACGAACTGAGCGAGTACGACCGCAAGTGTTTCGAAGAACTAGGATTGCTCGACCGGTTGCCAGAATTCTGTCAGGTAAGCCTGCAAGAAGTCTAGACCGGCTTATCTAAGTTCTGGTACACAGTCGCAGACCACCGTTACCGGCCCGTTCTCAGGATCGGAGAGCATCCCGTACTTTGGTAAGAAGTTCCAGGCTTGAGAACGGCTTGCTGAGCATGAGTGATTCTGGTTTGATCAAGCCTTCGTCCACCACCAGACTCCGGGCGTATCCCGACATATAGAGGACCTTCAGGAGGCCGCGCTGTTTCTTCAATTCCGAGACAAGATCAGGTCCGGTCATGCCCGGCATGATCACGTCTGTAATTACCAGCGCAATCTCTCCTTCGAATGCCTTGGCGAAGTCCAAAGCAATCTGGCCGCTGCTCGCCGATAAGACGCGATAGCCGCGGCGCTCCAGCAGGCTGACGACGAGTTCGCGCATTGCGTCCTCGTCTTCCACCACCAGCACGGTTTCCTTGCCGGCGGGAGGAATTGCGTCAATAACCGCTGGAATCAAGCTTTCTGCGGGATGATCGATACTTGGCAAGTAGATCTTGAATGTGGCACCCCGCCCCAATTCGCTGTATGCCGAAATATAGCCATTGCTCTGCTTGACGATGCCCCATACGGTCGAAAGGCCGAGTCCTGTGCCTTTTCCCATCTCCTTTGTCGTAAAGAATGGTTCAAACGCTTGGGCCAGGGTTGCCGAATCCATACCGCAGCCTGTATCGGAAACCGTAAGAAGAACATATCGGCCGGGATTAATCTCTCCCTGCGGACCTAGGTAGGGGCTGTCCAAAAGGATGTTTTGCGTTTCGATGATCAACTCTCCGCCCTTCGGCATCGCATCGCGCGCATTGACGGCGAGATTCATCAATACCTGCTCCATGTGTACCAAGTCTACTTTGACACTGCCGAGAGGGTTCGTAGGCCGGAAGACCAGGGAAACATCTTCGCCAATCATGCGAGACAACATGCCTTTCAGGTTCAGCACGATGTCGTTCAGGTTCAGTACGCGAGGAACCTGATGCTGCTGACGACTGAATGCCAGGAGCTGGCGGGTTAAGGCAGCAGCACGCTCGGCCGCTCTGCGGATCTGGGCCAAGTGATTTCTGATGATCTTATCGTCGACTACTCGCTCCCTCGAGAGATCGGAGTATCCAACGATCACGCCCAACATGTTGTTGAAGTCATGGGCGACGCCCCCGGCCAGTCTTCCTATCGCCTCCATTTTCTGCGCCTGACGCAGTTGGTCTTCCAGTCGCCTGGCTTCAGTCACATCGTGGGAGATGGCGAGTATGCAATTTTGATCTTCTAATTCGATACGCTCAGACGCGATCTCGACCAGTCGGACATCGCCTGACCTGGTCTTGAACTGCACTTGCAGTGGTGTGATCGATTCCTGGTTGGTCAACGCGCCGAGCAGGAGTTCACGTTCCTTGGGGTTGTACCAGATGTTTAACTCTTTCGCGGTCTTGCCAATAAGATCGCAATGGTCATAGCCGATCATCTTTAGGAACGCGGGGTTGGCGTCGATATAGCGACCAGTGGATTCGGTGCTGATCGTAATCCCCAGCGGGCTGGAGCGGAAAATCTTCGAAAATCTTTCTTCGGACTGCCACAAGCGCCGTTGATTCGTCACACGTTCGGTAACGTCATGAGCCAGGACGAGCAGAGAATCCGGAGACGGAACATCCAGTTCGCAGGTAGTAACTTCTACCTCGATGACAGTTCCGTCCTTCTTCCGGTGCCGCCAAATGCCCGCATCCTGCAGACCCCGGACTCGGTGGGGTACTATATCCAGAAGTTTCGGCAGTTCGTCCTGGGGGCGAATATCCGCGATGGTCATGCGCAGGAATTCTTCACGAGAGTAGCCGTAATGCCTGACGGCCGCTTCGTTCACCGACTGAAAGCGCAGCGTCTGTTGATCGAAGATCCACATCGGCATGGGGTTCTTCTCAAACAACAGCCGATACTTTGCCTCTGATTCTCTTAACGCGTCCTCGGTCCGCTTCGCCATGGTGATGTCTCGCGCGATCACGGAGACGCCCAAGAGCTTTCCCTCGGCGTCGAGGACTGGAGAAGCCGTGATCGAGACGTCGAGTACGGCGCCGCCGCTCGTGACTCTCTGCGTTTCGAGGTGCTCGACAGCGGTGCCGTTGGCCACCGACCCCAGGATCTCGCTGATCTCACTCCGACGATCGGGAGGCACAATGATGTCGATCTTTTGCCCGATCGCCTCTCCCGCCTTGTAGCCGTAGAGCTTCTCAGCCCCGTGATTCCAATCGGTGATTACCCCGTCCAGATCTTTTCCGATAATGGCATCATCGGAACTCTGAACGATCGCGGCAAGCCTGGAGTGGGCTAATTGGAGAGTTTGGCGCTGCAGCAATTCTGATCTTAATTTCTCGTTGGTCCGGGTAAGTTCGCGCGTACGCGCCGCGACTTGCTGTTCTAAGTACCGATTGGTGTCCTGCAACGCGGCTTGCGCACTACGTAGCTGTTCCAGCGTAGCTTGCAGTTCATGTTGATGTTGCTGGGAGGCTCTCGCCTCGCGGATCAACCCGAGTACCCGGGGTATGCTGAAGGGAAGAGCGACCGCTGTAGAAACCGACGCAATAGCTGTAAATACCTTGAGCGCAGCGGCGAAGACGTAAATTGGAATCCAGATCGTGATGGTCTCAACGAAATGCGTTCCGCCACACGCAACGATAAAGAGACCGAAAGCGAGAAACATCCAGCGGAACGGGATTTGTTTTCGCCCCTTCACGACCAGCAATGCCAGCGAAATGGAGATCGCGGTATACGAGAGTCCGATCAGCGAATCGGCGACGACATTGCTCCAGATCAAAGTAGGCCGGCGCAGATAACAGAAGGCGTGAGGCATGTACCCTTGCGAAAAGACCGTGGAACGGAAGACGGTAAGAGCCAGGAGCAACAAGGCGGCGAGTCCAATAACCAGATACATCACTTGCCGTCTTTGGTGGGAAGAGGGGCGAAAAAAATCGAGTTCACCCGCTTGTGCAGACATCATTGACGCTCCAGTAGGGATGGCGCAAAGGCGCCCTTCAGCATGCTCCCGTTTAGATTCGTCTTACCCCCGTTGACCGGGTCCGCACTATCAAACCAAACCGTTTGTCGCACTTGATACTCTTGGTTGCAACGATAGTCAATGGCATTTTAGTGGAGGTGAACCGGCGGGTCCCGGACTGAGATATCCAAAACTTGACAGAATCATGTCATCACGGTGGGTCGGCGCTGGTCTCGCGGTCGTGATGGGATACCCGGACTTTGCGGCAGGAGTGCGTGCCCGTGACCTGACTCGGACTTGCCAAGTGGAGGCTGCGAACGGGTTCTTACTTTGCAGTGTGAGTATCTGGTTCCACTAAACTTGGCGTATTCCTTTGACCCAGCTTCCGTGAACTTATGGGCATAAAGTGCTGGCACGAGGCGTCAACCAACTCCTCGTAGCCAGTGATCCAGAGTAGGCCGCCCTGCAAGAATCTGGCGAGGGGTTCTGGGCTTCCCAGAACCGGAGAGAGTTGCCGCATCGAGGGAACGCTCATGGAGCGCCGCCTCTGGTCTCGCATTCTCGATTGGAGTGGGCGGCAGAATAATGATCGACGTCACCTCCTCGGGTTACCGCCCTGACGTCGTCTGCAGAGTACAGCGGTGGATTGAAGTTCGTCTGTCGGGTGCCGAGGACAGGACCCACGGCGCGGGCCTGGAGGTCGCCATTCGTAACACCATTGGAATGCCTAACTTCCGGCGTTCGCCGCACGGACTTTCCTGATCTTGCCGGAATTGGCATTTTGTATTTGGCGCAGCTTGGCGCTTGCTTTTGGGTCTCGACAATGATAAGTCGTTCTAGCAAGTGCGGTTCGCGTTTTCACTTGAGCGTAAACGTTTCACATTTCTGGTACTTAGAGGCAGTCGCTTTATAGGTCGAAGAAAGGAAAACGAGGAAATCCGGGCCCTGTTAGCGTGTGACTCTGTGTAGTGAGTGCTTGGTGTACTGGATTGGGAACGCCGAGGAATCCGCAACTCCGCGCGCGCGTATCGAACATCTTCATAGCCGTGGGAGGAGCGGCCACGCTTCTCCTTACTGCTGAGGTATCCACGTGGTTCATTCACCCTCCTGTTGAATTATGGACTGTCCGTGTGCTTCGTGTGTTATTCATCTTTTCCCTTGCCATCGGATTGTGGCGCACGATTCTCAGGAAGGAATCGCTTTTGCTTAAAGGTGAATCGGAGCGGCGGTTAGCCGCGGAGCAATTGGAGGTACAGACTGCAGCAAGTGGATTTCTGGCCGACCTGATCTGCAATTCATCCCAGCCATTAGCGGTGGGAACCCCAGATGGGAAGCTGACGCTGGTGAATCCTGCCTTCGAACACTTGACCGGCTACAGCGCGGAGGAACTCAGGTTCATTGACCATGAGACGACCCTGACCCCGCCGGAGTGGCGCGACATTGAGCGTCAAAAGCTTGCGGAGATTCATCGCACGGGGCGGCCCGCCCGCTATGAAAAAGAATATGTAAGAAAAGATGGCACGCGAGTTCCCATCGAACTACTGACTCATGAAGTGAAGGACGCGGCGGGTAATCCGCAGCACTACTATGCCTTTGTCACCGACATCACCGACCGTAAGCGATCGCAAGAGGAACTCCAGCATAGCCTTGAGCGTTTGGAGAAGGTGCTGGATATCCAGACTGTCGGCGTAATGTTCTGGGATCTGACGACGGGCTGCATGATCGATGCCAACAAGACATTTCTCAGGATGATGGGCTACAGCCGCAGCCAGGTGGAAGCGCGGGAACTCTCGTGGCAAAAGCTTACCCCGCCGGAATACATTGACATAAGCCGCGCGGAAGTGGAGAAGTTCATGTCCACCGGGCGCGTCGGCCCGTACGAGAAGGAATACTTCCGCGGGGACGGCACGCGATTGTGGCTCCTCTTCGCCGGCAGTTCTCTGGGTAACAATCAGTGTGTTGAGTTCTGTGTGGACATTTCTGACAGAAAAAAAGCGGAAGCGGAGTTGCGTTCAGTAATCACGAACGCCTCGGTCGGAATTTATCGCACGACGGTTGCGGAGGGCGGAAGATTCGTGTTCGTCAATCCCGCGATGTTAAAGATGCTCGGGTACAGTGCACCCGAAGCCATGGGTCTGAACCTGGAAAAGGACGTTTACCTCAATCCGTGGGAGCGCGCTGAGCTAGTTTCATCTTTGCGAAAGGCTACGGATTTCGTCGTGGTAGAGCAGGCATGGCGAAAGAAGAATGGGGAGGAGTTGAGAATCCGATCTTCCGGAAGATTGTTTCGTGACGAAAACGGAGAAGAATTCATAGAAAGTTTCGCCGAAGACGTCACGGAAGAACGCAGTATAGAACGACAGTTTCATCAGGCGCAGAAAATGGAGGCGGTGGGGCGGCTAGCCGGCGGAATCGCCCATGACTTTAACAACATCCTGGGAGTTATTGTCGGATATAGCGAACTTGCGCTCGATAAGGTCGGGCAAAATCGTGAGCTTACCGAATATATCGGGCAGATCAAGGGAGCTGCTACGCGAAGTGCGAACCTTACGAAGCAGCTACTCATGTTCAGCCGCCGGAACAATGTTTCCCTGAAGATCGTTGATATGAACGCGGTGGTCAATGGCTTGATGAAACTGCTGGAACGAGCGATTGGGGAAGATGTTTCGATCAAGTTCAGGCCGGGAGAGCTGATCGCGAGTGTTGAGGTGGACGCGGGGCAAATGGAGCAAGTGCTGCTGAACCTTGTGGTTAACGCCCGTGACGCCATGCCCGGCGGGGGAGCCATCACGATTGAGACGCGGAACGTCGTGCTCGACGAGAGCTATCGGTCCGGAGACGAGGCGGTAATCCCGGGTTCGTACCTTATGCTGTCCGTCAGCGATACCGGCTGCGGCATGACCAAGGAAACCATGTCGAAGCTTTTCGAACCGTTCTTTACCACCAAGGAGGTAGGCAAGGGAACAGGCCTGGGGCTCGCAACAGTCTACGGCATCATCAAGCGAATGAATGGACATGTTTGGGTGTATAGCGAAGTTGGGCAGGGGTCGACATTCAAGATTTTTCTTCCTGCTGTTTCGGCTCCGGCCGAAGATTCTGGGGAACCGGCACGGCGGGTAAGCGTCGGAGGCACCGAGACGGTGATGGTGGTAGAGGACGATCCGGATCTTCTTCAACTAGCGACGAACATGCTGAAGTCGCGAGGCTACGTAGTCGTGCCTGCAAATGGGATTGAACAAGCGCTTGAACTGGAAAAGACACACCGCGGTGTCATTCATGTGCTAATAACGGATGTCATTATGCCCCGTGGAAACGGTGCCGAGCTGGCTCTGAGGATGCGGCTCTTACGACCTGATATTGGGACGGTGTTTATGTCTGGGTACACGGGTGACCTGATTGCGAAGCAGATGGGGTTAGTACCCAATGCCGCGTTCGTGGAAAAGCCGTTTTCCCTGGATTCGTTGCTGGAGGCTATCCAGACGGTCCTCAGGTCAACGTAAGTTCCCACCAGAAATCGCTCCGTTCCCACTCTTCGGAACTGAGCAAAAAGACCACCCACCGGATACCTTAGGTCTCGGCGCTCGTCTTCCCAGGGACGTAAGTGACTTTAGTTTAGAAGTGCGGCACCAATTGGCCGGAACCGTGCACTTCCCCCTTTGTAATCCTGGAGCGGTATAGAAAAGGCAATCCCGGACTCCTGGACAAGTACGCAGTTCATTCAGTGAGGATGTACGTGAGTTGGCCGGAGTCGAGCTCCCATTTTAGCCCCGAAGAAAGTGCCGCATACCTGAGGAGTATATTTCCGAACTATCCAGATCTCGGCGATCAGAGGATCGCGCCGGATCGCGCCGTATTTCTTGCGACGATCCGCGGCGATAAGCCCGCTGATGGAACTCAATAGCATGCAGGCATCAGGCAATCGAGTTCCAACAAAGACGCAGAAAAGCCGGGCCCGCTCAGTTTGCGTGGCCATTGTCGAGAGCGATCCGCTTCGTATCGCCGGTTTCCAGAGTATCGTCGATACTCGTAAGGGGTTGGGGGTATCCTTTTTCACTCTGACAGAGCTGACCCAAGCGCTTCAGTCGATCGATGTCGCCCTCCTCCGCTGGACTGACGTTCAATCTCTGGCAGCCGACATTACGTTGATCAAGCAGGGCCGGACGGACTTAGCCATCCTGGTGATGGCACCTCGCACAGACGACGCAATCGTAATGGACGCACTCTCGCTGGGAGCGCGAGGAGTGATCGACGAGGTGTCGTTTCGTGCCAATCATGCTGAAGCAATCTCCGTAGTCGCCAACGGGCTGGTGTGGGCTCCTCGGAGGGCGATCGCAAGGTTTATTGAACGCCACAATGTCCCCGTTCAACCCGAAGAGGCTAGGAAAGTTACCAACAGGGAAAGGGATATTCTTGAGCTCCTGATGTCGGGAAGGTCGAACCGGGAAATCGCCTATCCCCTCGGAATCACAACGCGCACAGTGAAATCGCACCTCTGTACGCTCATGAGAAAGTTAGGAGTGAGAAATCGGATTGAACTGGCCGCCTATATTCTCGGGCATCCAGAGTTGAATGCGAAAGTGCCACGGATATAAGACCTGCATCTCAACGCAAAGAGAGCTTTCTCAGTACGACATACATCTGGGCGAAAACACCCATCTGGGTAGGAGGAATCCCCCACCTCGACGCGGTTCGTGCGAGATCGTCTTGCCTCCAACGGAAAAGATCGCTAGTTACGACCGTTACGAAGAAGTGAATCACACGAGCACGCTAGAGAGGAGTGATTGGACGAGTATTTTGTTGTCCTGGGGCTGCAGCGCCAGAACCAGGTCGCGCCGCTGCGGTCGTTGAACTGGAAAGTCCGCGGCGATCCTCGAAGTTCTTAATGAATGTTTATAAACCTCGCGTTATCATGGGACGCGAGGTAAGAACTTGACTGATACCTGCTCTTCCGTCGTGCCGGCAGTAAATCGCGGCTTTATCCTGCGCATCTCGTCGATTGCGGGCCTGGGCGGTATTTTGTACGGCTACGACATGGGGATCATCGCGGCGGCCGCCATTTTTGTGAAGCGCGGCTTTGCGCTCTCGACAGTGCAGGAAGAATTAGTAGTCAGCATTGTGCTGGTGGGCGCCATGATGGGTGCGCTGGTCGGGGGCACGGTAGCCGACCGGATCGGGCGGCGCGCCACACTTGTTTGGGCTGCCGTCATCTTCATCATTGGCTCGTTGCTGGCGCCGCTGGCTACGAATGTGACGGTTCTGGTTCTGGCGCGCGCGATCATCGGGCTGGGTATAGGTTTTACCTCCGTTACGGCGCCGGTCTATGTCTCCGAGCTGTCTCCGCCGCAGTCGCGGGGCATGCTTATCGGGCTGTATCAGTTTGCGTTGACATTAGGCATCGCCCTGGCGGATCTGGTGGGCTATTTACTGGCGGCGCAGCAAGGATGGCGGTGGATGTTCGGATTGGCCGTTGTACCGACTGTGCTTTTCCTGGTCGCGGTCGTCACTGTGCCAGAGAGCCCACGATGGCTGTTTGCGCATGCGCGCAAGGAAGAGGCTGAGAGGGTCCTGCTCAGTTACACGGACGTGGCAGGCGCACAACAGTTCCTTGCTGATATTCAAGAGGGATTGAAAGCGCCAGTAGAGCAAAGATGGAGCGCGCTGTGGAGCCCGGCGGTGCGCGGGTCCCTTTTCGTGGCTGTGGGAGTGACGGTCTTGCAGCAGGTTACTGGGATCAACACGATCATCTATTACGGCCCGCAGATTTTTGCCATGGCTGGAAGCGTGTCGCACAGCAGCGCTATTTTGTCGACGTTCGTCGTGGCTATGGTAA